>Ga0315321_10002544_pt1 | contig 14124 bp, 14 predicted proteins | sample M180m21515metaG_FD_203464 | JGI IMG/M metagenome (GOLD analysis project Ga0315321, IMG submission 203464) | Ammonia-oxidizing marine archaeal communities from Monterey Bay, California, United States - M1 80m 21515 | ecosystem: Environmental > Aquatic > Marine > Intertidal zone | place: USA... | reverse complement strand
TTCACCGCAAAGCCGCAGCATAATCATCAACAATCAGATGAGGCCAATCCTCCGTTAAATCGAACCCAATCCTGTCTCAAATGATTTGATGACGGACAACAGGCGGTAGCATGAAATAGAGCAGAAAGAAGCTGAGGACGATTGACGTCAAGGCTTCTCGCGCGCCAGTTGCAGCCCGACTGACCAATCCTGGACTGCGGACAACAACCTCCTGAACACCAATATCCTTCGGCCCTTCAGAGATCTTCTCCACCTGCTTGCCCATGTCGCCAAGCGCTTCAGCGGACTCGAAAAGATTGCTGAGTTTGTATTGAAGGTCGCGGCCCATTTGTGCCGCATCTTCCACCCATTTACCGGCTGGCCCGGCTGCAAAATAGAGCAGAGTTAAGAGGCTACCAAACACTGTAATGACAACAAGGCCTGCGCTTAGGGCATGTGGGAGACCCAGCCGATTCAACCAGCGTGTGACAGGCCTGAGCACCAAAGCCATGATCACGGACAGCATAATGGGCAGTACAAAGCCCCGGCCAAAATGCAGTGCGGCGCAAATTGCTAAAACGCCAAGGATCGTAAGCAGCCAGCGGATAATGTTAAGCTCGCGCTGGGCGTTTTCCAATCCTTTCCGCTGGTCCGTAGGTAGATCCGCCATGTGGTCTCCAATGCAAAGGATATCGCGGACAAAATACTAGCGTTGATGGACAGCACTCTAACCCGAAGTGCCTGTTCTTGGTTCCAATTTGTGACCGCGCGAACTAAAGGAATCCGTATCTGCTATCTGGCTAGGCAGCCCCAGACGCATTCCTATTCACAACCAAGGCCCGCCAGCGCTGCACGAGACCTTTGCGGTCAGCACCTGCTGGATCGTATCCGGGGAGGTAGTATCTCAGGAAATACGGCAGGCCCAGCAAGATGAATCCGGGAGATATAAACATCCGCCGTAAGCATCGCATAGTGAAGCGGAAACCGGGCTTTACGCCATCGGCCTCTGCGTAAAGCTTCAGATTGTGGATATAGGCGCGGGCAATCGTGTGGACGGCCATATTCATTGCCATCGTGCGAAACAAGTACCGTTTCCATGCGGGCAACCGCATCATCACTACAGCATAGACCTCAAGTGCTACGGACCGGTGCTCAAGTTCCTCAAGCGCATGCCAAAGCCACAGCTCGCGATAAGACTCATGCGCGCCATCCAACAAATCTGGCCTTTGCAACAATGTGCGGGAAAATGTTGTGGTTAGGTGTTCCAATGCGCAGGTAACGGCTAACCGACTTGAATGGGTCTTGATGTCGCCCAGCAAGGCGGCACCGAACGCTTCCATACGAGAGACATCATAACCGAGCGCCGACATTGCGGCGTTGTATCCAGCATGCTCACGGCTGTGGAAAGCTTCTTGCTGATAGAACCCGCGCATTTCTTCCAGGAGCTTTGGGTTTTCAATTTTTGCCTCATAGAACTTGAGTGAGCGGATGAAGAATCGCTCCCCCTCCGGCAATAACACACCGAAGCAGTCCACCAGCGCCGATAGCTCCATATCACCACGAAGCCAATGGCGCTTCGGTGCGTCCGCTACACCAAACTTGTAGTCACGTGGCTGGATTTCACCCACGGCGATACCTAGACCGCACGCAGCAGCACATGCCGCTTCTTACCGGCGGAGATTTTGATGGCACCATTCGGCCCAGCATCTTTGAGCGAAATCATCTGATCATCTGCCGTGATCGGCTTGTCGTTCAATCTGGCACCACCGCCCTTAATCAAGCGCCGCCCCTCACCATTCGACGTGACGAGCCCGGCCAAGTTCAACGCCACAAAAGCAGGAACCCCGGCTTCCAGTTGATCCCGAGGTGCCTCAGCGGTCGGAAGGTCGGCTTCTTGGCTACCGAGCTCAAACGCTTGGCGCGCCGTCTCCGCAACAGCATCCGCCGCCGCCTGACCATGGGCCATCGCAGTTGCTTCAGTGGCGAGGATCTTTTTGGCCTCGTTTAATTCAGCGCCATCCAAGGCTTCAAGTCGAGCGATCTCTGCCAAGTCCATATCTGTAAAAAGGCGGAGGAACTTGCCAACATCATCATCACCCGTATTCCGCCAGAACTGCCAATAATCATAGGCGCTCAAGCGGTCCTCATTCAGCCAGATAGCACCGGCGGCGGTTTTGCCCATTTTGGCACCGCCAGAGGTCGTGATCAGCGGTGTGGTCAAGCCGTAGGCCTCACTGCCGTCCATGCGGCGAGCAAGATCCGCGCCCATGACGATATTGCCCCACTGGTCGGACCCACCCATCTGCAGCGCACAGCCATGCCGACGCGCCAGTTCAGCGAAGTCATATGCCTGCAGGATCATGTAGTTGAATTCTAGGAACGATAGGGGCTGGTCCCGCTCCAAACGCGTTTTAACGCTGTCCATAGTCAGCATGCGATTGACGGAGAAATGGCGGCCGACATCGCGCAGCAGCGGGATGTATTTAAGCTCATCCAGCCATTCCGCGTTGTCGACCATAACGGCGTCCGTCGGGCCATCACCAAAGGTCAAGAACTTTTCGAATACGCTGCGAATGCCAGCCATATTCTGCTGAATTTGCTCGACCGTAATAAGCTGGCGGGCTTCATCCTTGCCAGATGGATCGCCAATCTTCGTGGTGCCGCCGCCCATCAGAACAATCGGCTTATGGCCAGTTTTCTGTAGCCAACGCAACATCATGATCTGAACGAGGCTGCCCACGTGCAGGCTGTCCGCTGTGCAATCAAAGCCGATATAGGCTGTCACTGGCGTCTGCGCTGCTTTAGCGTCGAGTGCTGCAAAATCCGTGCATTGGTGCATAAATCCACGCTGGGTCATGGCGCGAAGGAATTCTGATTGTGCCTCAGGTGTGGGCGTGGTCATGGCATTGATCCGGGGATATTGAAGCAGGCGCTGGCCAAGCGGCCCAACCTGGGTCACCTCAACACCTGCCGCGAATTAACACACCGGAAGCCCACGAAGCAACGCAGCCCTATGCCGCAACCAATTTATCGCGCCGTCTGAAACACCGTGCGCATCATAGTCCGGGCCATTGTTGGCGTCGTTTCAGGCAATCGTTTTTCCAGCGCATCAAGATCAAAATGAAAACTCTGGAGTTCGGGCAAGCTGTTGTTCTGCCTAAATCCCATGCTCCATTCACCGAAAACGCGTTGTGCAACCGGTCCATCGGAAAGCTTCAACATACCGCTATGTCGAACATCTACAGCAATACGAGCCCTCGTCGCGACAACGCCCGCTTGCGGCCCCTCCAAATACTGAATGAAGGACCCTTCGTGGAACAGCAGCATCCCCGTCACATCCGCTTTCACATTATTGCGGCGTGATGCAGCTAGGATCGCGTCAATCTGGTCTGACACGGATGTTACGCGCGCAGAGCTGAGGTAGAAAAAATGGTAATATTCTTCTTCAGATTCTCGCGAATTAGAGGATGTTCTCGATTGGCCGGGCATGAAGACTAACTCCAATTGCGTTCGCAAAGAAATTCTTTAAACCATGTGTTTAGTGGCTAATCGTTACCATTTCTTAACCATAAGGAGGACTTTGGTTTGGCGCTCAGCTTAGGGCTGATGAGCGGCACATCCTTGGATGGCGTCGATGCAGCACTTCTCGAAACAGATGGTGGTGCGCATGCAGAACCACTTGGCGCGTTCTTTGCGCCCTATTCCGACGCATTCCGGTCCAACCTTCGGCGCGCGATCGCTGGAGAACTTGATGCGGCCACATTAGAAGTGGAACTCACAGACCTCCATGCAGACGCCGTAGCGCAGCTCTTAACGGCAACCGGACGGAAGGTAGCAGACATTGATCTGATTGGATTCCATGGCCAAACCGTCGCCCATGATCCTGCAAATGGGCGGACCTGGCAGATTGGCGACGGCCAGCGCTTGGCAGACACGACTGGCATCCCCACGGCATTTGATTTCAGAACTGCCGATGTCACCGCCGGCGGTGAAGGTGCCCCGCTGGCACCAATTTATCATGTGGCGATTGCGGCCTCCGTCCCGGAACGCCCCATTGCCATCCTGAACATCGGCGGTGTGGCGAATATCACCTGGATCGGTGAGCGCAGCGCGCTGATCGCCTGCGACACTGGCCCTGGTAATGGCCCGCTTGATGACTGGATGCAGGCGCACACGAACCATCTCATTGACCAAGACGGCGCTTTCGCAAGGACTGGCCACATTGATCAATCTCGCGTGCAGAAAGCACTAGCCGCCGATTTCTTTAGTAATGCCGCGCCTAAATCACTTGATCGTTTAGACTTCACCATGGCGACGGCCGATGGCCTTAGCGCACGCGACGGGGCTGCCACGCTGACGGAAATTACAGTCGCGGCTATCGCGCATAGCATTGCGATTTTGCCAGAGCCGCCAAAACGCTGGCTCGTCACCGGGGGCGGCCGCCTGAACAGTTGGATGATGGAACGGCTGGCGGCAAACCTTGAAGCGCCGGTCGATGCTATCGAAGCCATTGGCCGCGATGGCGATAACCTTGAAGCAGAGGCTTTCGCCTACTTGGCTGTACGCACAAAAGCAGGCTTGCCTATCAGCTTTCCCGGCACAACCGGCGCGCCCAGCCCGATGATGGGCGGCCGCATTGCCTACCCGTCAACGCCACAAAGCAGCTAGTTATTTGGCCGTGGAGGCTTCGTCTGCATCGTCTTCGGCTTCTTCTTCTGGCGGTGCCAATAGCAATGCTTCGTCTTCCAGGCGCTTGTCGACATATACGGCGACGCGCCCGAGCATCATTTCCAGGTCTTTCTTGAAGACGTGGCCGGCACCTTCGATATTCTCATAATCGATGACGATGCCCTTTTGGAGCGAAAGCTTATCGACCAACCGCAGAACGGCTTCCTGCGGCACGATCTCATCAGCGTCACCATGGATGATTAGCCCGGATGATGGGCACGGTGCCAGGAACGAGAAGTCATACATATTGGCCGGTGGCGAGACGGAGATGAACCCGCCGATTTCTGGCCGGCGCATCAGTAATTGCATGCCGATCCAAGCGCCGAAGGAGAATCCGGCAACCCATACGTTCTTCGCGTCAGGCTTTAGCGTCTGCAGCCAATCAAGGGCCGCTGCCGCATCCGTGAGCTCGCCCTCACCGCGGGTATAGGTTCCCTGGCTGCGGCCAACGCCGCGGAAGTTAAAGCGGAGCGTCGAGAACCCGCGCTTAATATAAATTTGCGCCAGGCCCTGCACGACTTTGTTATGCATGTTCCCGCCATATTGCGGGTGTGGGTGCAAGATGATCGCAAGTGGAGAATCGCTTCCCTCCACATGATGATAGCGACCTTCAAGCCTGCCTTCTGGCCCCGGGATAATGACTTCTGCCATGACTACCTGCTTCTCAAATGTCGCTGCGCTGCTAGGTCCTGAGCGCCGGAGGAAGCGCTAAAGACCACAAATCGCGGACAATTTCAAGAATTTGGGTCAATCCGTCGCACTTTAAGACTGTCCCCTACGCCACGCACTTAGATACATATGGCTTTATGCGAATTTACCTAGATCATAATGCAGCGGCTCCACTCCTGCCGGAGGCGGCTGCGGCGATCGCAGAGGCAATGGCCTTGTGTGGAAATCCATCTTCCATCCACGGCCACGGCCGCGCTGTCCGCAGGATGATTGAGGATGCGCGCGCTGCACTTGCTGAATGTACAGGCGCCAGGGCTGAAGACATCGCTTTCACGGCGTCTGGCTCGGAAGCCTGCCAACTGATGCTGAATATCCCCGGCAGATCTCGGATTCTCGCGTCAGCTACGGAGCACGCCGCCATTCTCGAAGCCGCGCCCCATGCTGAAATCTTGCCAGTTCTCCCCAACGGGTTGCTGGACATTGCAGCGCTTGAAAGTGCCCTCAGCGATGACGCTTCGAACGCTATCGTCGCTGTTATGCTCGCCAATAATGAGACGGGTGCTTTACAGCCTATCGCCGAAATCGCTGAATGCGTAAATGCCAAAGGTGCCTTGCTGGCTGTAGATGCGGCCCAAGCATTCGGGAAAACACCGGTCGTCCTGGCTGATCTCAACGCGGATATGCTGGCGTTCTCCTCTGCCAAGGTCGGCGGGCCTTTGGGTGCAGGCGCTGCTGTGTTCCGCAAAGGTGTCGTCCCAAAAGCGCTTTTGACCGGTGGCGGGCAAGAGCGCGGGCTTCGTGGCGGATCAGAAAACCTGCTTGGCATCGCTGGCTTTGGCGGCGCGCTCGCTGCATTAGACGCGAGCTTGGCGGCGCAGTCTCAAGTCGCACGACTCAGGGATCAAATGGAAGCGGCGGTTTTAGCTACAGCCCCCGAGGTCGTCCTAAATGGTTTAGACGCTCCTCGACTCGCCACAACGGCATCCATCGCCATGCCGGGCGTGGATGCGGCGACCCAAGTGATGGCGATGGACCTTGCAGGCATTGCAGTGTCCGCAGGTGCTGCCTGCTCATCCGGCAAAGTCGGGGCAAGCCATGTGTTGGAAGCAATGGGTCTTCGTGACGACGTCGCAGCTGGCACAATTCGCGTCAGCCTCGGCCTCTCCACGGCGGAAGCTGATATTGAGGCCTTCGTTGCAGCCTGGACCGCGCTATATCAGAGACGAAACGCGAATTCCGCTGGGACCTGAAGCGCCATGACCATACGCGCAGACGCAATCTATCTGGATTATCAAGCAACAACGCCTATGGACACCCGGGTGTTGGAAGCCATGTTGCCCTACCTAACGTCCAATTTCGGCAACCCGCACTCAACACAACACGTCTTTGGTCAGGACGCGGAGGATGCCGTTGAAACGGCACGCAAAGAAATTGCGACGCTGATCGGTGCCGACAGCCGCGAAATTATTTTTACATCCGGGGCGACCGAAGCCAACAACTTGGCGATCATCGGCGCTGGCCGATTTCGGCAACGCATCGGCGATGGCGTTGCCCGTGTACTTACATTCGCGACCGAGCATAAATGCGTTCTCGCCTCCGTCGCTGCATTAGCTGATGAAGGTTTTGAGACCGAAGTTTTGCCAGTCCGGCCAGACGGCCTCATTGATCTTGGCCTTCTGGAAGAAAAGCTGAATGCGCCAACAACGCTTGTGTCACTCATGGCGGTGAACAACGAAATCGGCACAATTCAGCCAATCGCCGAGGCCGCGCGGTTGACCCGTGCTGTAGGCGCGCTCCTGCATGTTGATGCAGCCCAGGCGACCGGCAAAATCCCGCTGGATATGTCCGCGACGGATATCGACCTGCTCAGCATTTCTGCTCACAAGATGTACGGCCCCAAGGGCGTTGGCGCGCTCTATATCCGCCGCCGCCCACGGGCACGATTATCGCCGCTCATCCACGGCGGCGGTCAGGAACGGGGGTTCCGGTCTGGGACATTGCCCGCACCTTTGTGCGTCGGGTTCGGCAAAGCTGCGGCGCTGGCGAAAGCAGAAATGGCTGACGAAGCTAAAAGACTGACCCACATCCGATCAACCTTTCTTGCAGCGCTCGATAATGCTGGAACCCGCTACACAATCAACGCAGGCATGAAATGCCGGACACCAGGCAACCTGAACCTTGCGTTTCACGGCGCAGATGCCTTGCCGCTTATCAATTCAGTGCCGGATGTTGCGATCTCCACCGGCTCCGCCTGCTCCTCCGCGTCTGTAGAGCCATCCTACGTTCTCAAAGCCATTGGCCTCTCTCCTGCAGATGCAGCCCGTTCTGTCCGCATTGCGTTCGGTAGGCAAACCACAGAGGACGAAGCTGTACGCGCGGCGGAGTTACTCGCAAAAGCTGCGGCAGGCGTCGCTCGCATGAATGCAGCAGCGGAATAGCGCGATGCCCAAAGTGACTTTCGTATACGCCGACGGCCGCCGCTTAGACGCTGAGGCCCATGAAGGCGAATCGATCCTTGCGCTCGCTTGGCGCCTCGACGCAGGCATTGAAGGCGACTGCGAGGGTGCGATGGCATGTTCAACCTGCCATGTCATTTTGGAGGAAAGCGCTTTTGACGCGCTTCCGCCGCCCAGTGAGGAAGAAGATTCGATTCTTGACCTAGCGCCGGGTGCTCGCGAGACTTCACGGCTTGGCTGTCAGATCCTTATCTCAGTTAAGATGGACGGGCTTCTCATACATATGCCCGCGACTGCGCCGTCATTGCTATGAAATGCGCAGACGGACTAAAGTAGAAATCTAGAAGAACTTTCTGTTTAGACGCTGCTTCAATATCAGGATTGAGATGAGTAAGACCAACTTAGGCTCCATCTTTCAACGTCATGTTGGGCAGAACCGTCTGGCCATCGTTGATCTAAAAAACGCCGAGGCTCCCGCTAGCGTCACCTATGACCAGCTAAGCGATATGGCTGACGCTGTGGCGCGTGGCTTGGTTTCGCGCGGCCTGGTTCCAGGTGATCGTGTGGGCATTCTGGCGCTGAACCGTGTCGAATATTTAGCTGTATTTTTTGGTGCCATGCGGGCAGGTATTGTTCCCGCGCCGATCAATATCAAATTATCAGTCGAAATGGTGGCATATGTGTTGGGCGATGCCGGTTGCAAGCTGGCGTTCGTTGAAGATGCCTTTGCTGATTTGGCACCTGCAAACCTCCCCAAAATTTCATTCGAGACGGATTTCCAAGACTTTCTTGATTTCGGGCCATTCGAAGCGATCGAAACATCGCCAGACATGCCGGCACTTCAGCCCTATACGTCAGGCTCAACCGGTAAGCCAAAAGGCGTTCTGTTAAGCCACACTGGCCAGATGTGGGGCCCTTCCACTGGGGATTGGATGCAGCCCGATGGGGCTTATCTGATTGCGGCTCCTCTGTACCATAAGAACGCGCTGATGGTGACCAAGACCGCTTTTTATACCGGCGCTCGCATCGCGCTGATGCCGCGATTTGATGCTAAAACTTACCTGAAAGCCATCGAGGACTATCGTCCAACAACCGTATCCGGTGTCCCGGCAATGGTCGCCATGTTGATGCTGGAGCAAGAGACGCTTGCAACGACGGACTTATCCTCGGTGACAGAAGTTTCGATGGGGTCTGCACCAGCGTCTGAGCTGCTGCTAGCCCAAGTAAAACAGGTCTTCAATGACCCCCGCATCATGATCCAGTACGGCGTGACGGAAGCCGGTCCGCGGATGTTTGGCGCACATCCAGATGGCATTCCTCGCCCGCTCGGCTCCTGCGGCTATCCCCTACCTGGCGGCGAGGTGAAACTTGTCATGGATGAAGACAATCCGGCTGACCCTGGCGGCGAAATGGCTGGCGAACTTTGGGTGCGAAATCCAGGCGTCCTGCTGGCCTACCACAATCTACCAGAAGCTACGGCGGCGAAACTGCCCGGCGATGGATGGTTCCGTACAGGCGATGTGCTTCGCCGGGACGCGCAAGGCTTCTACTGGTTCGTCAGCCGCGCCGACGACATGTTTAACTGCGGCGGTGAGAATATCTACCCAGCTGAAGTTGAAGCCGTTCTGGAAAAATACAGTGACGTACTGCAGAGCGCCGTCGTGCCTGTTCCACACGCCGTAAAAGGCGAAGTCCCCGTGGCCTTTGTGGTTATGGCGGGCGGCGCGACCGTCAGCGAGGATGAGCTGAAACAGTTCACCCTCGCCAATGGCCCCGCCTATGCCCACCCTCGCCGCATCTTCTTCCTAGAAGCACTCCCGCTCGCTAGCACGAACAAAGTGGACAGGCGTGCACTGCTGGAAGATGCGCTAGAGCGCACTGGCGCTTGATCTAGCGCCGGTTAGTCTCGATGGATGGGATCTATCCATTTGACGGATTCTGGTTTCTCCACCGGCTCAACATCTAAATTGACAACAACCGATTCTTGATCGCTGCGAACCAGAACGCAGTCCAGCACTTCGTCTGCTGATGCATTGATTTCCTGGTGCGGTACATAAGGCGGTACGAAAATGAAATCGCCAGGCCCGGCTTCCGCTACATATTCCAGCTTCTCACCCCAGCGCATGCGGGCTTTGCCTTTTAGCACGTAAATCACACTCTCAAGCGCGCCGTGGTGATGGACGCCAGTCTTTGCGTCCGCGTGGATGTGGACCGTTCCCGCCCATAATTGCTTCGCACCGGCGCGAGCGAAATTGATTGCAGCGGCGCGGTTCATGCCAGGGGTTTGTGGGGTGTTGGTATCAAGGTCTTTACCTGGAATGACCTGAACGCCGCCGTGCTTCCATTGATCTGTCACAGTGTTTTTCCTTATTTTACGGTATCTTCGCTAAGGAAATTGCGATCAGAGACCGGCGCAATCAATGCCGGAAAAAGAATATGGACATTTACCCATGTGCGGGGTTGAACCGCTACAATGCGCCTGGAATTGGCAAGTTTTCTGCACATTCCGCCGTGCAGCAACTGGGTGCCCCTTTCCCTTTGCCGCAAGGCCGCCATATTCTAGTCCAGATATCTTATACTGACGATGAGAGACCGAAATGACCGCGTGGACTTCATGAGCGACGACACTGACAAATCTGGCGACGGCGGTTCTGATACCGGCGTCACCGTCCGCACCAAACCGGCCACAAAAAAGCCGGCGATGTACAAGGTGCTGATGCTGAATGACGATTACACGCCCATGGAATTCGTGGTGCATGTGCTGGAAGCCCACTTCCGCAAAACGCGTGAAGAGGCAACCCAGGTCATGCTGCACGTCCACCGGCGAGGTATCGGAATTTGTGGGGTCTATACCTATGAGGTCGCTGAAACCAAGGTGACCGAAGTCGTTGAGTTCGCCCGCCGAAACGAACACCCTCTCCAGTTGACGCTGGAAAAAGATTAACGAAACCCAGGAGCGCCCGTGCCTATGCTGTCGCGCACATTGGAAGAAACCCTGCACCGCGCCATTGGTTATGCGCGGGAGCGAAACCACGAATACTCAACGCTGGAACATCTGCTCCTAGCGCTTGGGGACGATAGCGACGCAATCGCCGTTCTCCGCGCCTGTGCCGTCGATGTAAAGAAGCTCCGCGCGGATGTGGCTGAGTACGTCGAAAGCGAATTCGAAACCGTCGATTATGACGATGCCGACGCGCCAGACCCGAAGCCAACCGCTGGGTTCCAGCGCGTGCTGCAGCGCGCCGCAATCCACGTCCAGTCGTCGGGCCGCGAAGAAGTAAACGGTGCTAACGTTCTGGTCGCCATCTTCTCCGAGCGTGAAAGCCACGCCGTATATTTCCTCCACCTACAGGAAATGACACGGCTGGACGCTGTCCAATATATCTCCCATGGCGTCGCCAAAGCCCCAGGTCGCAGCGAACGCCGTCGCCCAAGTGGCGAAGGGTCCCGTCGCAACTCAGAATCTAACGGCGGCGGCAATGGTAGCGACGAGCCAGAGGATGAGAAAGTCGAGGCCGAAGCGCTCGAAGCCTATTGCGTTGACCTCAACGAAAAAGCCGCCGACGGCAAGATTGATCCGCTGATCGGCCGTGGCCCAGAGCTTGAGCGCGTCATCCAAATTCTTTGCCGCCGCACCAAGAATAACCCGCTACTGGTTGGCGATCCAGGCGTTGGTAAAACCGCCATCGCAGAAGGCCTCGCGCGTCGTATTCTTGAGGGCGAGACACCGGAAGTATTGGCGCATTGCACCATCTACTCACTTGATTTAGGTGCGCTATTGGCAGGAACACGCTATCGCGGCGACTTTGAGGAGCGGATCAAAGCCGTATTGAAAGAGCTTGAAGAACGCCCAGGTGCGATTTTGTTCATCGACGAAATCCACACGGTCATCGGCGCTGGCGCTACATCCGGCGGGTCGATGGATGCGTCCAACCTGCTGAAACCGGCGCTTGCTTCTGGCACGCTCCGCTGCATCGGCTCCACGACGTACAAAGAATACCGATCTTACTTCGAAAAAGACCGCGCCCTTGTCCGTCGCTTCCAGAAGATCGATGTGAACGAACCATCTGTGCCGGACGCTATCAAGATCATGCAGGGTCTAAAACCTGTCTACGAAGAGCATCACAAAGTCCGCTACACGCGTGACGCAATTAAGTCTGCAGTTGAGCTTTCGGCCCGCTACATCAATGACCGGAAGCTGCCGGATAAGGCGATTGACGTCATTGACGAAGTCGGTGCGGCACAGATGCTGCTGCCTGAATCCAAGCGCAAGAAAACCATCACTGTGAAAGACGTCGAGGACATCGTTGCAAAGATTGCACGTATCCCGGCGAAATCCGTCAGCAAGGATGACAAGACCGTTCTGGCCAACCTGGAAGAAAAGCTGAAGAGCACCGTGTTCGGCCAGGACCAAGCGCTGGACGCCCTTGCAAGCGCTGTAAAGCTCGCCCGTGCTGGCCTCCGCCAGCCAGAGAAGCCCATCGGCTCCTACCTGTTCGCTGGTCCTACTGGTGTTGGTAAAACCGAAGCTGCCAAGCAGTTAGCGAACGTCATGGGCGTGGAGCTCGCGCGCTTCGATATGTCGGAGTACATGGAGCGTCACTCCGTCTCCCGCCTTATCGGCGCGCCGCCAGGCTATGTCGGCTTTGATCAGGGCGGGATGTTGACAGATGCGGTGGATAAAAACCCGCATTTGGTGCTGCTGCTCGATGAGATCGAAAAAGCACATCCCGATGTCTACAACGTGCTCTTGCAGATCATGGATCACGGCAAACTGACGGATCATAACGGCAAGCAGATCGACTTCCGTAATGTCGTGCTGATCATGACGACCAATGCGGGTGCTGCAGACTTGGCGAAACCGGCTATGGGCTTCGGCCGCGGCGTTCGGGAGGGTGACGATACCGAAGCAATCAACCGCATGTTCACGCCAGAATTCCGGAACAGGTTGGATGCGATCATTTCCTTCAAGGCGCTGCCTGTTGAAGTGATCGACCGGGTTGTCGACAAGTTCATCGCAGAACTTGAAGGCCAGTTGGCAGAACGCGCCGTCTCTATTGAGCTGTCAGGTCAAGCCCGCAAATGGCTCGGTAAGAAAGGCTTTAGCCCCGAATATGGCGCAAGGCCGCTGACCCGCGTCATCCAAGAGCACATTAAGAAGCCGCTGGCAGAAGAACTTCTGTTCGGCAAGCTCGCCAATGGCGGTGCAGTTGAAGTGGTTGTCCAGAAGGGCGGCAAGGCGTTAGGCTTCAAGTTCCCCGGTGCTAAAGACAAGCCGGCAAAGAAGCCGCCACCCAAACGCGCCCGTAAACCAAAGGCGCCAGCTAAGGTAAAATAAGCCCATGCCGACAGTTTCCGCCGAGCGCCTCCGCGCCATCGCTGCTGATCTTCTGGAGGGTGCTGGTGCCCCAAGGAGCGAGGCTGAAACTGTCGCCCGGCATTGCGTCGATGCCAATCTTGCCGGGCATGACAGCCACGGCATTATCCAAATCCCCACATATATTGATCGCATTGAAAAAGGGCACATCGTGCCTGGCGCTGCGTTCGACATCGTGCAGGAATCGGGCACGACAACAGTCGTCGATGGCAATTGGGGCTTCGGCTACGTCCAGACCGAACGCGCAATGGCGCTGACGATTGAAAAGGCGAAGACCCAAAACGTCGCCGCGACGACAATCTACAAGCAAGGCCATGTTGGCCGGGTTGCAGCCTATCCGCTGATGGCGGCTGAAGCGGGCATGATCGGCATTATGACAGCCGATTCTGGCCGCGCACCGAAACAGGTTGCCCCCTTTGGCGGCCGCGAGGCCCGGCTTGGCACAAACCCAATCTCCATCGCCGTACCGTCTGACCTCGACGGCCCATTCTTCTTCGATCTTTCAACGGCTGCCGCTGCTGCAGGCAAGATCAAGCTCGCCCAAGCGCGGGGTGAGACAGTACCAGAAGGCTGGTTGATCGGCGCAGATGGCCAGCCAACCGATGACCCCAGCGTCCTTGGCAATGGCGGCGCATTACTGCCGCTTGGCGGTAATGTTGGGTTTAAGGGCTATGCGCTCTCATCCATGGTCGAAGTATTATCAGCAGTGTTGACCGGCCTCGGCTTCGGGGTGGAGCCGACGGGCCGACACAATGACGGTTGCTTCATCGCTTGCTTCAAGGTCGAGGCCTTCCGCCCGCTGGCGACGTTCAAGCAGGACGTCCGCGATTTCGCTGAATATCTGAAATCCACTCCAACCGCTGAAGGCTTCGACGAAGTGCTGTATCCCGGCGAAATCGAACATAACCGCCAGCA
>Ga0315321_10002543_pt1 | contig 14131 bp, 13 predicted proteins | sample M180m21515metaG_FD_203464 | JGI IMG/M metagenome (GOLD analysis project Ga0315321, IMG submission 203464) | Ammonia-oxidizing marine archaeal communities from Monterey Bay, California, United States - M1 80m 21515 | ecosystem: Environmental > Aquatic > Marine > Intertidal zone | place: USA... | reverse complement strand
ACAGAATCGGCTCCCTCGCAAATAAGAAATTCGAATACTCGGCACCGATGAACACATTCGCGGCCCTAGAAGGTCTGCAACCACTTTTCCTTGCTGCATTTACCGATGATTGGCCCGACAAGTTGATGTTGTTCTTTGTCTTGGTCGCCAGCCTTAGCGTCCATGAATGGGCGCACGCAATAACTGCAGACAAACTAGGAGATCACCTACCTCGAACCGAAGGTCGGGTAACGCTTAACCCACTAGCCCACATCGACCCTGTAGGCACTGTTCTCATACCTCTAACGGTTCTCTTTTTTAGTCCAGGCTTCTCCGTATTCGGCTGGGGCAAACCAGTGAGAGTTTCATTGCCAAATGAGAAAAATCGTGTTCGAGACGACCTTTTGATTACCGCCGCAGGGCCATGCTCCAACCTATGTATAGCCTTGTTGACAGCATGTATTGCAGGACTATTTCTCGATCTCAACAATGGGAATGCACAGATCGGCAAACTTGCGGAGACAATTATTACGCTAAACTGTTTGCTATTTGTCTTCAACCTCATACCCGTCCCACCATTGGACGGTTCCCATTTTCTCAAACATGCAGTACGAATGAAGGAGGAAACATATGCCAAGCTTAGCACCTATGGGTTTTTAATTCTGCTCGTGCTGATAAATCTACCAGTGTTCCGTCAAACATTTGGCACGGCAATTTTCTTTTGCTCAGGTTTTTTTATAGATTTGCAAGCGTCTATTAGGGAATTAGTTGTCTAGTTCGACGTTGACGATTGAGTCTTCCGTGAAAATCACTTTTAAACAAAACTATGCGACCAATAGGTGAATTTGATAACGAAGAAAAGGCTTCTACCTTTTCAGGATATCTCAACTACAAGGGTATCCCTTGTGAGGTTGAGGAAGATGACGATGGAAAGTCGTGGACCATATGGGTTCATAACGAAGAATCACTCGCCAAGGCGATTGCCGAGATACATGAATTTCGCAAAAAGCCGGACGCCTCCAAATACGCGGAACTTGCTCGCGAAGCTCAAAAACAAGAAAAGAAAGAACGCAAAATTGAGGAAAACAAAGCCAGTCGTTGGCGGCAAGAAACATTGAGGGAACGTTGGAAGGATAAAAATAGAAAACCTGGGATCATCACCATGGCACTCATCATCACCTCTATTGCCACATGTTTTGTTTCCAAGATGGGAGAAGACACAGAAGCCATTAGAGCTTTTAAAATCTCTGAATTAGCTACCATTTCGAACAGAGAAGCTCCTGTATATCTTTTGTCTGCGCAAAACCCTCTTCCCGAGGTTAGAGAAGGTCAAGTTTGGCGATTAATCACGCCAATCTTCCTTCATTTTGGGTTCCTTCACATTCTATTCAACATGTTTTGGCTTCACGACTTGGGTAGCCTTATCGAAAACCGACGGGGCACAGGGTACTTTGTCGCTTTTATTCTATTGGCAGCAATTATATCGAACATTGCTCAGTATTGTGTATCCGGACCTAGCTTTGGAGGAATGTCGGGAGTAGTATATGGTCTGTTCGGTTATGTTTGGATGAAGGGGAAATTCGACCCTGGAGATGGAATTGAAATGAATCCGTCCACAGTCACTATTATGCTTGCTTGGTTCGCCCTCTGTTTTACTGGAATTTTCGGACATGTGGCCAACTGGGCCCACGCCGCAGGATTAGCCGTAGGTACACTATGGGGTTATGCTTCCGCTATGCGATGGACGGGCAATAGAGGGTAGGAGCAAGGTTCTTCCTTCTCTTTCGCTTTTTCGGAATTCAGCTTCCTGGCTTCATTGGCGGAATAGCTTCTAGTTCAGGGGGAAGGGAGTCCGGTTCGTAAGTAGGAAAACTCATCTCTACGAGAGAGACAAAGGGAACGCCAAAGTCAGTCTTGCCTCCACTTCGGTCAACCAGTACCGCAACCGCACTCACCTCGCAACCGATGCCTTGAACGATATCGAGGGCTTCACGAACCCGTCCGCCTCGAGTTACAACGTCCTCAACAATTAATACGCGCTCGCTCCTCTCCAGTTTGAAGTTTCGGCGAAGGGCAAGTTTGTCGTTTACCTTTTCGAGAAACAGATAGCGTTTTTCCATCCGTCGAGCAATTTCCTGACCAAGTACGAGAGCACCCATGGCAGGCGCCACTACAACGTCGATTTCAACATCACCAATTTTCTCGATGAGCATATCGCTGAGCCTGCTTACCTTGTCGAGGTACTGACATACCTGAGCGCATTGGAAAAAATGGCCACTCCGGAGACCTGAGCGCAGAGTGAAATGGCCAGTCAACAGGGCCCCGGTTTCCTTGAAGATCGATAGTGCTTCCTCTTCCGCATTTTGCATGTATGGAAAGGTTTCAAGCCCTTCCAAAAAAGCAAACTTATTCGCCGTCGACCGTAACCTCGAGGCGAAAGAAGTTCCATGTTGAATAGGTACCAGTCTCACCACCAAAGGATTGGTCATAAGCACACAAAAGCTTACGCAGGTGATTGGCGTCAAGACGAGTCATACCAGTAGCGCCGATCGCTCGTAAATCCCTAAGTAGGGCAATGGCATCGTCGTAAAAGAATTTACGAGGACTTTCCTCCGCTCGAAGTATTTCAAAACCGGCACGCTCAAATGCATGACTCCACTCACTGGCATCTAGCCACGTCAGGGTAGTAATACCCGGATGCAATGATTCGAGTTCACTCAAGGTACCCTTAATGAAGAAAAGGCAAAGAACGCGTCCATTCCGCGTGAGCAATTCACGCCAGTGCCTCAGTGAGCCAGTCGGGTCCTTGCACCATTGAAGGAGGCTGGCAGAATATAGTCGATCGACTCGAGAACCAGTTTCGGGTGACCAAGCATCGAGCTTTTCCCAGCGACAAGCCGGGACGCGTTGTTGGCCTTCCATCAGCATTGCAGGAGATAAGTCGGTAGCCGTAAGTTCGACCCCGGTGTTTGCAATAAACTGAGTGAAAAGACCAGTGCCGGCGCCAAATTCAATAGCCGTTTTGCCCAAAAGATTTAGTTCCAACCATTCGGATCCCCAATCCGCAAGTTCAGCCTGAATCATTGCAGCGGCGTCATAACTGCCCGCTCGCTTATCAAAACTAGGCATGGCTTGTTTGGTCGAAACTCACCCCCTCCAGCAAGTCTTCGAAGCGATGACCAGACCATGGTAAAACATTAGCCCGTGGAAAGAAATCCAGTAGACGGTTGGGGTCTAGAATGGGATCTTGTCCACCAAGGATAATTTCATGATATCGGCTTGAGATTGTTTTCGGATTCACGGTTTTCTCCAAAAGCAAATCCAGCCCCCAGGCTAAATCCTCAACGGGGTAGGGGAGATGCTTGGCATTTAACCCGAGATCGGCACGATAATAAAAGTCGTTTACGGCTGTAAGCGCATCGATTCTCAAACCTCGCGCAGTGACTTTCAATTGTGCTTTACTTACCTTCCCGCCACGATCACCCTCTAGAGGAAAATCGATGAAAGGAGAAAGCAACGAAACCCCACGCTTGGCCCTAAAACGGTCTGGCCAAAGAAGCATAAGAAACGCTCCCAATGAATGACCAACCAACCAATCGAAGTCCTTCTCGATAATCATTTTCGCCGTTGGAGCAACTGAGCTGTGCTCCATCTCGGGGAAATGGTTCAAAGCCTGAGTGCGGACGAACTCTGGCGAAATAGCCCAACCTCCTATCCATAAAACTTTCAATTCATTGCTCCCGCCAATCGTTCAGCAAGTCCATCGACAGGAAGTCCAGCTTGGTATGAAATGCGCAGCCGCGCGGCACCCGCTGGAACGGTCGGTGGACGAATGGCAGCTACCTTTAGACCATTAAGCTCGAGATTTTCAGCTGCTCGCAAAGCAATATCTTCTTGCCCGACAAGAATGGGAACTACGGGAGACTCTCCCGTAATGGTAGTAAAACCTTGAATCTCTAGTTTCTGCCTAAGAGAACGTGCACATTTTCTCCAAATAGGCCGATGGCAATACAGGCTTTCTGTAATCTCAATAGCCTTGGAAGCCGCAGCGGCGTTTGCTGGAGGAAGAAATGTAGAATAAACATACTCTGCCGCGAAATTCTCAATCTGCCTTTTTACGGAAGCATTAAGAAAAATGGTAAAAGCACCTTGAGAGCCAAGAGCCTTTCCAAGCGTGCCTACAAGGACATCGATATGTTCCAGAACATTTGAATGCTCTGCCAGACCCGCGCCTTTGGAACCATACCAACCGAGGGCATGGGCTTCGTCGAGAATCAGGGCAAAGCCATATTTTTCTCGAAGATTGGCCAAAAATTCTAAGTCGGGGCAATCCCCATCCATTCCGAAGACTGTCTCGGTCGCTACGAACATTGGTCGGTCGGTAATATTTTTACGCAATAGGCCTTCAAGCTCTACAATATCAAGGTGCCGGTAGCGACTGAGGCGAGCCCCGGACGAAAGAATCCCGGCAAGCACACTCTGGTGGACAAGGCGGTCGGCAAACACATGGTCTCCCTTTTGGGGAAGCAGTCCCATCAGGGCGCGATTAGCAGCATAACCGGAATTCCATAGCATCACTTGATCAACCTTAACGGAATACCATGCAGCAATCCGATTTACCAATTCTTCGTGAGATTGGCGAAACCCAGTTACCAAAGGCGCAGATGAAGCCGAACAACCGAAGCGATCAATCGCTTCTCTAGCCGCAGTCTTTACCTCTGGGTGAGTAGCAAGGCCAAGATAATCATTGTCCGCGAGATTAAGAATGCCTCCATCGTTTCTCCAAGTACGGGTATTCCGAGTGAGCCCAACTTCCTCTCGCTCCCTAAGTACCTCCTCGCTGCGCCGGTGGAGAAAGTCCTTCATGCTTGCTCCCACGGAAAGCTGGACTCGACGGGATCAAGATTTCCGTACCTTTGCGTCGCCCAAACGGGTAAGGTCTCGCGAGAAAGTCCTTGTTCGTTCGCGGAACGAGTTATCGAATCCAGCGGACAAGTTTCGTTCAACCAAAGCCCACAAGGGATGGCGCAGTCACCAAGGCGGGAAGCCAAAAGGCGGGCTTGGTTTAGGACGCCTAAACGATTTTCGACCACAAGGATTAAATAATCAACGGGTAGATTCTTGGCGAAATCGAGCCAGTCGAGCCCTTTCTCGTCGATGGGAGTGGCAAGCCCTCCCGCACCCTCAATCAATAGATTCTCACTATGTTCGGAAAAAGATCGAGTCATTGAAACGAGTTTCGAAAAATCCAATTCCTTGCCATCCATCTTGGCCGCTTCGACTGGCGCCAAGGGGTGGCGAAAGTTAAGTAAAGTGTGGGCCTCAAGACTTTCACTCCGGGCGTTGACACAGGTAGAGTCAAGAGGTTCATCAGAACCAGTTTCAATTGGTTTAACATAGCATGTAGAGCCTTCGAAAGAAAGGCGTTGGGCAAGAAAGGCAGAAGCAACAGTCTTGCCGATACCCGTGTCGTTTCCTGAAACGAGAATGGCGAGAGACACAGTATTTTCAGCCCGCCAAGATTGCCGGGGAGGTGACCTCTCTCCCCTGAGCGGCTCGAGCTTCGTCTGGATGAATGTTCCGGAGACCGAGTTTTTCAAGAAGAAGAGAGTCCTCGTCTTGACCGGGATTGGAAGTGGTTAGGAGTTTGTCGCCTAAGAAAATGCTGTTGGCTCCTGCGAGGAAGGAGAGGGTTTGTAATTCTTCGGTCATTTCCGTCCGTCCGGCAGAGAGCCTCACCATGGCTCGGGGCATAAGGATTCTTGCAGTGGCAATCATACGAACAAAGGCGATCCCGTCGACCTGCTCTTGGTCTCCCATGGGAGTACCTTCAACGGGAACCAAAGAGTTAATGGGCACGGACTCGGGCTGAGGGTCAAGATTCGCCAACTCAGCTAACAGCCCAAGGCGGTCTTCCTTGCTCTCTCCCATACCAAGTATGCCTCCGCAACACACTTCCATGCCAGCCTTTCTAACATTAGCTAAGGTCACGAGGCGATTATCGTATGACCGAGTGGTAATAATCTCTTGATAAAACTCCCTAGACGTATCGAGGTTGTGGTTGTAGACGGAACAACCCGCCTTCTTTAGTCGAACAGCTTGCTCCTCTTCCATCATTCCAAGAGTACAGCATACCTCCATTCCCATATCCCTGACGGCGGTAACCGTCTGCAACACTGACTCGTACTGAGGTCCATCCGGAACCTTGCGCCAAGCCGCTCCCATGCAGAAACGAGTGGCACCGGCTTCATGGGCTGCTCGAGCATCACTAAGTATAGAGACCGTATCTAGAAGTGCCTCAGATTCAACGAATGTATTGTAATGAGCAGACTGGGGACAATATTTGCAATCCTCGGGGCAGGCACCGGTCTTGATGGATTTGAGGGCGCAGGATTGTACCCCCGAAGGGTCTTGATGCCGATGGTGAGCTTCCTGTGCTCTATAAATAAGCGTAGTAATCGGGAGATCGTAAATGGAACGAATTTCTTCAATGGTATAGCGAGTCATAGGATGTCCTTGATGAAGGGTGCAGGTTTTTAAGGTAAATCAACTTTAGTATGAAGTCGCCTCGATTGCTTCTAGGGCAGTAGAGCAAAGAAAGGAAATCTCTTCGGCGGAAATGACGATAGGAGGAACGAGTGGCAAAGAATTTCCAAGCGGGCGGAGCAAAAGACCTCGCCCCCGAGCTTCGAGACACACATCCCTCGCAAATCGACTTTCATGAGGAAAAGATGCTCCGGATTCGGGACAAAGCTCCAAGCAAGCGGTCAGACCCCGTTGCCGAATTCGACGAATGCGAGAATGGTTCGAGAAAGTTTCACTTACAACACGACCAAAAACTTCTACGGTTTTCGCAACAGTTCCGGAGCTGATTAGATCTTCCAAAAGCTCGCAACTGCACAGTGCAACAGCTGCCCCCAACGGGTTCGCCGTATAGGTGTGGCCATGATAGAAGGTCTTGTGCTCTTGAAACGGACCGGTAAAGGAGTCAAACACTTCGTTTGTAGTCAAAGTGGCGGCCAAAGGAAGGTAACCGCCCGTGAGACCTTTTGCGAGGCAGAGAAAATCGGGTTGAACCCCGTCCGAGGCACAAACATAAGTTGATCCGAGGCGCCCAAATGCGACAAAGACCTCATCGAGGATCAAGTGTGCACCAGCTTCACGGCAGAGGGCTTCAACCTTGCCGGCAAACCCGGGAGGTTGCTGCATCATGCCGGCCGCCCCTTGTACCGAGGGCTCTAGAACAAGAGCGGCCACCCGTCCTTTTTCCTCTTGAAGAATCCGAGTCAGAGAATCGAGGCTATCGGTATCGTCCGCATGCAGCACTTCCCCGCCACACTCTAAGCAGACGGGGGCCTTGAATCGACGTACGGGAAAAGACCAGCGCCGCCACGGTTCGGTAAAAGGTCCGTCCGCTCCTAGAGCCATTGTCCCGAAGGTATCCCCGTGATAACCCCCTTCCATGACAACAATGACAGACCGCTCGGATTGGCCCATCAATTGCCAATGCCGAAGCGATTGCTTCAGAGCCACCTCTACCGAAGTCGAGCCATTGTCAGAATAGAAGACTTTTTCCAAGCCTGGTGGTGAAGATTTCGCAAGCCGTTTGCTCAAAAGAGTGGCAGGATCATGGGCAAGCCCTAGGTAGGTGGAATGGGCAACGCGATCCAGTTGCTCGACAATGGCTTCGTTCAAAGCGGTCTCCCCATGTCCATGGACATTGGTCCAAGTGGATGCATTACCATCCAAATAGCGATTACCTTCCCGATCAAACAGCCAGCAACCCTTACCTCGCGAGATGCTCAAGGGCGGTAATACTTCACGCTCCATGGTCTGGGCAAAGGGGTGCCACGCGTACTCGCGATCCCATGCATCCTTTTCAGCACTCTCGGCAGAATCTGCCAAGGATACCTGAAGTTCTGTTAAGGGAGGAATCATTTTCCCTTAACTTAACTAAATGCTTATGAAATGTTAAGCTAGAAGAATAAAATCTTTAACAAAAGTGCCGACAGACCACTAAGCCCAGTCGGCAAGGTCGCGAAAACCGTATTTCTCGCCTAGCTTACTTCTTGAAACCGTCGACCTTCGCGAGAAACTTTTGAGGCTCTTTCTCGAACTTGGCTTTGCAGTTTCCGCAACAGAAGGCGACCGACTGACCCTTGTAGACAAATACCTGCGCTTTATCTATCGGCTTGCCCGAGACGGGGCATTTTTTGTTTACGGGATTGCCGGTCTTAACTTGCTTGTCGCCTTTCTTGACCTCCTTCTCGGCCGATGCTGCTTCAGCTTCCCAACCGAGATTAATAACCGGTCCCGCAGAGCGGAGCTTGATAAGTACCGTCCGAAGGCTTGCTTGTTTTGCTTCAACGCCAACATCAAGGTCGTCCTTAACGCCATCCAGTTTTTCCTTTGCCTTTGTATAAGCGTCTGAGGGCTTGAAATCCTTTAGCTTGGCACGAAAAGCACTGGGGTCCTTATCGAATTTCCCTTTGCAATTGTCGCAGCAGAATCCTACCGTTTGTCCCTCTAAAACCGACTTCTTCGCCTTGTCCACATCCTTGCCGGTTACAGGACACTTTGCATTTACCGGCTCCCCTGAGACCGCTGAAGAAGCGGTCTTCTTCAGTTCCTCCTCATGCTTGGCAACTTCCTTCTCCTTGCTTGTACGAAATTGATCGACTTCAACTTTGAGCCGCTTTCGGTCAACCTCAAGTTTGGCCAGTTCTTTGGCATCGACAAAAGCACTTCGGAGATCAGCAGCCCCGGCTTTGGTGACTTCGGTTTGCCAGAGAAATATCTTCTTGAGCTTCTTGAGCTTCTTGAGATGAGCAATCCCTTTGTCGGAAACTTTCGTGCCATAGAGGTTCAAATATTCAAGATTCGCTAACTTTGCCACATGAGCCAAACCGTCATCGGAGACGGAGGTATTCTCGAGATGAAGTCGAGTAACCTGAACGCACTTGGCAACCTCGGCAAGACCGGCATTGGTCACTTTCGTTCGAGCGAGGTTGAGCCAAAGGAGTTGAGGCGATACACCGCCAAGCTTCTTGGCCTGCTCATCATCAAACTGCTCCCCGACATAAGAGGCGTTCACATATAGGGCATTTGTATCTTGGGCGACTGGCATGGTGAGAATGCCTAAGTCTTTCAGTTTGGATAATGCCTTGGCATCAGCGACTGGCACTTTAGGAAGTTTGGGTTGCAGAGCAACAGAAGCGGATACTTTCTTGATCGGGGGGTTCTTCAAGATCACCTCTGCGGCCTTTCTCGCTTCACCTTTAAGGTCGGAAACCTTGGAGTCAAAAGAGGCACCGGCTAGAATCCAAGCTTCGAGAACTTTGAGTTCACCTTTCGTGGCGGGGTTGTGAGGTTCATCTTTGTCAAAGGGGGGCATCACATCATCATCATCCGTTGGAAGTGACATGCGATAATGGAGTTCACTGTCGTCAAGGTTACCTTTGACAATGATTTTCGCTCCCGATCCCTTTCCGCCTTTGAGGAGATCTTTCACAGTATGGAGCCTCAACTTACCTTTATCCTTGGACTGCCCGTGGCAGTCGTAACACTTGGCGGCCAAAACTGGACGAATTACATCATCAAAAACTTTAGCCTTGATTGGGTCAGTCTCGGAAAACAAGTGAGAAGAGAGTGCGACCAGACTCAAGGCTGAAAAGGTGTATGCGATAGTTGTTTTCATGATTAACAGGAAGCCGATTGAGTATATAAAATAATTGGATATTAGAAAGCCCAAGACACTTCATCATTAGGCTTAGGTTGTAAAGACCTCAATGATGATTGGATGGTAAATAATTTTCATGAAAGCTTGAAGAACAAAATGAGGTGACTATTAATGTTGGGAATGAAAATCGACTGGAGCAAGGAGCTGTGGCTAAGCCTACTATTTGTCTGCGTGGGGTTCACGATCTGGCCCTTAATGTGCTATTACGGAGGGAGAGCTCTAACAATTGAATACTTTGAGAGCATGCACCTAAGGGACTGGGCGGAGAGCCGAGTATACGGCCCACTGGCTGACGGAGGCTTGAGGTCATTCTCCAGATTGTTATTTTTACTCGGTCCTTATTTTGCGATGCTGGGATTGAGAATACTACTCTTTAAATTTAGGAAGGAGTAGATCATGCCTCGTGTTACAAACACTATGAAGTCACTCGGGAATCATGTTCTCTTGGTGACGACAGAGATTCGCATAAGCACCCCCTTTTGCCAATAACCTGGAATGCGAGCCTTTTTCTATTATTGTTCCATGATCGAGAAACACAATTTGATCGGCATCACGGACGGTGGAAAGACGATGAGCGATCACCAATGTGGTCCTTCCCTTAACTAGATTGGAAAGCCCTTCCTGGATCTCTCTTTCTGTAACAACGTCCACGCTGGAGGTCGCTTCGTCAAGAATGACTATTGGCGGATTCTTGAGGAGTACGCGTGCGATTGTCAGTCTCTGCTTTTCGCCCATACTTAGGCGTATCCCGCGTTCTCCGATCATTGTATCGAGTTTCCCCGGGAGACTGTTCACGAAATCGAGGGCACAAGACGCCGAAAGGGCTTTCGTTAGATCTTCCTCGGAGGCATTCGGACGGGCTAGTAATAGGTTTTCGCGAACGGAAGCATCGAAAAGGAAAGGGTCTTGGGACACTATGCCTATATTTGCACGTAAATCTGAAAGAGCAAAGTCCTGCAAATTGACACCACCTACGCTTACAACACCCTCCCCGACTTCGTAGTATCTTAGAGCAAGGTTCGCAAGAGTACTCTTTCCAGCACCGGTAGGCCCCACGAGGGCAGTCACGCCACCAGCAGGAAGTTCTAAATTCAGCCTTTCAACCAAAGTTCCCCGTTCGGGATAAGAAAATCGCACATTGCTAAAGCGGATACCGACAGAACCCTTGGGAAAGGGCTTTGACTCCTTCGGATCGCAAATTTCGATTGGATGATCCAAGACATCAAAAACGCGTTCTCCTGACGCTCTGCCAGCAGCGATTAAATTATTAATTCCGACAAGTTGACGAACAGGTTCGTAAAACATATTTGCATACAGCAAAAAAGCAAAAAACTCGCCCTTGGTAAAACCAGGGGCATTCTGAAGAAGAAGATAGGCTCCCATGCCGACCACAGCGACAATACCGAGAGAAGAAGTGAAGTTTGCAGCGGGACCTTGTATCGACCAGCGAAACATGGCTCGAAGATTTCGCCGTTCTAATTCTTTGCTAATCTTGAGAAAGCGGGCTTGCTCCCGTTGTCGCAGATCGAATCCGTGAATAAGTCGATTGCCTTGAATGTCCTCCACCAGGAGGGAATTCAATTCCCCGGAGGTTTCGCGAACCGCCTTCCAGTTTCTGCGAGAAACCTTTGCATACTTCCAAGCCATTAGAAACAGCACAGGCAATGGAAGAAAAACAAAAGCTGCTAAAGTAGGCTCATGCAGAAACATTATCGCGGACACTCCTATTATGGTCAGAACAGCAACTGAACCTTGCTCAGTACCATCGAGTATTGCTCTCTCCACATTTTGTACGTCCTCGACAACTCGTGAAGCTATGTCGCCACTCTTTCGACGATCATAAAAAGAAACTGGTAGTTTAAGGAGTTTGTCGTGTAAATCCCGACGCAAGTCGAGAATGACTTTCTGCTCCAATGTATTATTTATGCGAATGCGAATACAATTAAAGATTTCTCGGACGAAATAGAGTCCTGCAATGGTTGCCGTGCCTTGGAGTAGCAATTTAACTTCAAGCACTCCGTGATCAAACATTTGGTCAAGTACCTGCTGAATCACCCATGGAACAGCTATAGCAAATGCCGTCATAGCTCCTGCCATGAGAAGAGTGGCGACGAAAAGGCCCTTGTAGCGAAACAAATACCCTGTAACTCGACTAAGTATGTTCATCGCTTTGGCGTTGCCCGGACCATGCAGTTGGAGATATTCATCGGACTTTAAAAGCGATTAATGAAAGGCGTGGCAAACATGGAAGAGCATCAATTTGAACAAGGTCCGACTGGGGCAATACTTCGAGACCTGCCCTCTCCATACGAAGCACATCCATGCGGACTGTTGCATTTACCGCGCTTCCTTGCGAAAGTTCGCAAGCACCTAGCAAGAGAATTACCTAAGAGTTACCAGCGGAACTTCACTAAGGGGTTCGATGGTTTTCTATGCCTTCACTTGGGCATAGAACCGAAGCAGGTTATCGAGATAGTGAGAGATGCCCTCAGCGAACAAGAAATCTGGTCTCGACTCGAAGCCTTGCTGCCAAACGATCTCCAAGCTCACAAGTGGAATCGCAAAGTCGTGCAAATGGGCATGAGCTCCTTGGCAAAAGAGAAGCTGGAAGAGGTTAAAGTCGACATGGAGGCGGCAGGTCGCGATGACCTGATCTCTTTTGCCGATGTAATCGAATACGATGAGGGCAGGATAGACTAGCCGCTTAGCAAAATTTAAAGTTTTCGAGCCGTGATGATAGTGACATCGTCGCGATCATTGGACTCATCTGCAAATTTCTCCAATTCGCCAAGTAGCTCCTCGTTGAACGAATTGGCTGTTCCTCCCCCGAACTTCTCAAGTTTAGCAATGAGACGGGCAAGTGAGTACTCCTCATTATGTTGGTCAGTAGTTTCCGTAACGCCATCTGTAAAAAGCACAAGTGCATCGCCTTTCTCAAAAGGGCAGGTTTGTTCACTGACGATTTCCTCAAAAAGTTCGTTGGGAACCATCCCAATAGCCATTCCTTCGCCCCTCAAAGTTTCGACATTAGCCTCGCTACCCGTAGAGGCTCGAAGCAACAAACCAGGTTCATGCCCAGCCCGAGAATAGGTAAGGGTATTCTTGTCGGTATCGACAATGCCAAGAAAAAGCGTGATGAACATATCATGCCTCATTCGTTCATTGAGATCCTTATTCAACTTCACCAATACTTCTGAAGGAGAATGGGCACGCTTGACGAAATGGCGAAGGTTAGTTTGGCAAATGGCCATGAGTAAGGAAGCCGGCACTCCTTTGCCGGATACATCTGCTATCGCAATAGCGTATCGAGATCTACCGATTTTGTGAAAATCGTAAAAGTCGCCACCGACTTGAGCAGCAGGAATGTAACGGGCGTCCACATCCAAATCCTTTGAGGCAGGAAATTTTTCCGTTAGAAAAAGAGCTTGAACGTTTCGAGCCAGAGAAAGATCCATTTCGAGCCGATTTTTATCGATTCGGAGATTCATGACGTCAGAATTGCGCACCGCAAGCGATGACTGTTCAGCAAGGGAATTGACCAAGGAGAAGTCAGTTTCCGAGAAGGGAAGGCCACTTGCGGGATTGGCCACAACCAGTACGCCGATAAATTGATCATTAAACTGCATCGGCGAAAAAATAATGGATCGAATCACCAAAGCGGGGTCGGCATGCCGGGGCACCCGAGGGTCGTTGGCGGCGTCTTGAATGATAACTGGCTTGCCTGTACGAGCGACCTCTCCAACCACGCCTTCTCCTGGTTCCAGAATTTCCGAACGTAGTATTTTCTCTAAGAAGCGGGCTCGAGTGGATGTAGCTTCGTCATCGAGACGAATCTGTTGTCGTTGAGGAGGAAATAATCCTTCCACGGCAGCACCACGCAATTTACCATTTTCTACACGCTCGTAAACGCAAGCACTCATGGATCCGGTGCTTTGGACCGCAGTATGTGCAATTCGCCGAAACAGTTCGCCACGTTCTACCCCCTCACCAATCGCCGTAACGAGGTTGTGCATGAAGTTGTCGACACTTTTCTTCTCCTGCTCAATGAGTTGCTTTTCCTCGTCGAGATCAATATTCTCTCTTTTAGCTTTTAATAAGAGAGGCCAAATTAAAGCAACACCAACCAAGACGCCGCATACGATAAGAAGGCCTTCAGTGAGCATTGCTTGCGGATCGGACAGAATCATCGTTCGCGTCCGCGTCCATTCGTTGCTCAAGAAAAGAAACGACGTCATGAAATTTCCTCACATTGCTGTCATTCAATTCCATCAATCGTTTGTGTGCTTCGCACACTTCGCGAGCGGAAATTTCTTCATCATCAGATCCGTTGCCGACAGCTACAAGCTGCTCGAGATCTGTAATTTCCGATTTAGCACGCACATGTGCGATACGATGAATTCCAAGATTTTCTAC
>Ga0315321_10002540_pt1 | contig 14138 bp, 11 predicted proteins | sample M180m21515metaG_FD_203464 | JGI IMG/M metagenome (GOLD analysis project Ga0315321, IMG submission 203464) | Ammonia-oxidizing marine archaeal communities from Monterey Bay, California, United States - M1 80m 21515 | ecosystem: Environmental > Aquatic > Marine > Intertidal zone | place: USA... | reverse complement strand
TGTAACTACTTATCGCGGGATAAAAGATACTTTTTTCTTCTTACGGAGTATCGGCATTCACATTGAAAAATAGTCATTCTTCGCGTACAATTCTTGTAAATTAGTGAAGCGGGACGAGCATTAGATTGGCCCGCTTTCTATGTCCGGTTAGAACTCTCAAGGAGTCTTCAGTGCCACAACGCTTACCTGCCGTTCTTGTACTTGCTGACGGCACTATTCTTCGCGGAATATCTATTGGAGCGGAGGGTATTAGTACGGGTGAAGTAGTTTTTAACACAGCCATGACCGGATATCAGGAGATTCTTACTGATCCATCATACTCTAAACAAATTGTCACGCTGACTTACCCGCATATAGGTAATACGGGTATCAATGTGGATGACGTTGAATCGGGCAATCTAAATAAGATTCATGCTGCAGGATTGGTAATTCGCGATCTGCCACTTGTTGCTAGTAATTGGCGTAAAACGCAGACGTTATCCGAGTATCTTAAAGAGCATGGTGTAGTTGCTATTGCAGAAATAGATACGCGTAGACTTACGCGTATCTTACGTGAAAAAGGCGCACAACCCGGCTGCCTTATGGCGGGAAAGGTAGATGAGTCTGAGGCCTTAAAGCAAGCTAATGAATTTCCGGGTCTAGCTGGAATGGATCTTGCTAAAGTAGTAAGCTGCAGCCGGCCTTATGAATGGATAGAAGGTGAAAAAGAGCTGGGACAGAGTTGTCAGGAAAAGAAAAATTTTCATTTGCATATTGTTGCATTAGATTTTGGTATTAAACAAAGTATTTTAAGAAAATTGGCGCAGAGAAATTGTAGAATTACAGTTGTTCCTGCTCAAACATCAGTTGATGAAATTTCTGCTTTACAACCGGATGGCGTATTTCTTTCTAATGGACCGGGAGATCCAGAGCCCTGCGATTATGCAATTGAAACAATCAAAAAGCTACTTGAGAAAGAGATGCCAATTTTTGGCATCTGCTTAGGGCATCAGTTATTAGGGCTTGCAAGCGGCGCTAAAACAATAAAAATGAAATTTGGTCATCATGGTGCTAATCATCCAGTCCAGGATTTGGATACCAAGAGAGTTATGATTTCCAGTCAGAACCATGGCTTTGCAATAGATGCCAAAACTCTGTCGAAAAATATAAAAATTACGCATTTGTCATTGTTTGACAGTAGCTTGCAAGGAATTGAATTAACTGGCCAACTAGCATTTTCTTTTCAGGGGCACCCGGAAGCGAGCCCTGGCCCACATGATGTAGACCATTTATTTGACCGATTTGTCAAAATGATCGAGAACAAAAAAGGCCAAACTAAACAATAGTATTTGGCTGGGTTAAAAATTATCTATTGGAATGTTTCATGTTTTCACAAGATTGTAGCTAAAAAATATGCCTAAACGTAAAGATATTAGTTCTATTCTTATTATTGGGGCAGGGCCGATTATTATTGGTCAGGCATGTGAATTTGATTACTCTGGCGCGCAGGCATGTAAAGCTCTTCGTGAGGAGGGCTATCGGATAATTTTAGTAAACTCCAATCCAGCTACAATAATGACTGACCCAGGAATGGCGGATTCTACGTATATCGAACCGATTACGTGGCAGGCGGTAGAAAAAATAATTGCCACCGAACATCCTGACGCATTGCTTCCTACAATGGGTGGACAAACTGCATTGAATTGCGCTCTTGATTTAGCTAAGCATGACGTACTAAAAAATTATAATGTGGAATTAATTGGCGCATCACGTGAGGCCATTGATAAGGCCGAGGATCGTGAGAAATTTAAAAAAGCCATGAAGAATATTAATTTAAATTCTGCGCGTTCTGCGATTGCCCATAGCCTTGAAGAAGCATTGCAGGTACAAGCTATGGTTGGCTACCCAACCATAGTTCGCCCTTCCTTTACTATGGGTGGTAGCGGAGGGGGTATTGCCTACAACCGGGAAGAATTTCTTAGTATTTGTGAACATGGGCTGGAAGCCTCTCCAACGAAAGAGTTGCTCATAGAGGAATCAGTAATTGGTTGGAAAGAATTTGAAATGGAAGTGGTACGAGATAAATTAGATAACTGCATTATTGTATGTGCTATTGAGAATATTGATTCTATGGGAGTCCATACGGGTGACTCAATCACAGTTGCTCCGGCGCAGACCCTTACGGACAAGGAGTATCAAATTATGCGTAATGCCTCAATTGCGGTGTTACGAGAAATTGGCGTGGAAACCGGCGGATCAAATGTACAATTTGCGATTAATCCTGAGGATGGTCGTATGCTTGTAATTGAGATGAATCCAAGAGTTTCGCGTTCTTCTGCCTTAGCGTCAAAGGCGACTGGTTTCCCGATTGCTAAAGTAGCATCGAAGCTTGCGGTAGGCTATACACTAGATGAGCTTAAAAATGATATTACTAATGAAGCAACTCCAGTTTCATTTGAGCCAGCTATAGACTATGTGGTTACCAAAATTCCACGTTTCGCTTTCGAGAAATTCCCGCAAGCTAATGATCGTCTAACAACACAAATGAAATCAGTTGGAGAGGTTATGGCGATTGGTCGTACTTTCCAGGAGTCGTTTCAGAAAGCCCTTCGAGGGTTGGAAACAGGCTCCGACGGCTTGGGAGAAAAAACAACCGATATTGAAATCATTGAAACTGAACTGGGCGACCCTGGTCCAGAGCGTATATGGTATATAGCCGATGCATTCCGTTGCGGAATGGAGCTTAAAGAAGTTCATGCGCTAACAAAAATTGATCCATGGTTCTTAGTACAAATAGAAGATCTGGTTAAACAAGAGAAGGTACTTGCTGATAAAGTGATAGGCGAGATTGATCCGAGCGAATTGTTCAAATTAAAACGCAGTGGTTTTTCTGATAAACGCCTAGCAAAATTAATGAATACTGAACAAGCTACGGTTCGTAATGAACGGCATCGGCACAACATCCGCCCCGTTTACAAACGGGTAGACTCATGTGCGGCTGAATTTGCTACTCACACTGCCTATATGTACTCAACTTATGAAGAGGAGTGTGAGGCACTACCTACCGACAGAAAAAAAATCATCGTGTTGGGTGGAGGGCCCAATCGAATCGGACAAGGCATTGAGTTTGATTACTGTTGTGTCCATGCTGCATTAGCTCTGCGTGAAGATGGCTTTGAGACAATAATGGTAAATTGCAACCCAGAAACAGTCTCAACTGATTACGACACTTCTGATCGGCTATATTTTGAACCATTAACTTTGGAAGACGTGCTTGAAATTGTTGAGCTAGAAAAACCTTTCGGGGTAATTATTCAATATGGCGGGCAAACGCCATTAAAATTAGCCCGCGATCTTGAGGCAAACGGGGTTCCAATCATTGGTACCAGTCCAGACATGATAGATTGTGCGGAAGACCGAGAGCGTTTTCAGAAACTGTTGCATCAACTTGGATTAAAGCAGCCAGTTAATCGTACTGCACGTGACTACACAGCTGCGCTGACTGCTGCTGATGAGATTGGTTACCCATTGGTAGTACGTCCAAGTTATGTTCTGGGTGGGCGAGCTATGGAGATAATTCATGAGAAGCTTGATCTTGAGAGATACATGCGTGAAGCAGTTAAAGTGTCACACGACTCACCAGTCTTATTGGATCATTTTTTAAACAACGCAATTGAAGTAGATGTGGATGCAATTTGTGATGGTAAAAATGTACTAATAGGTGGTGTCATGGAGCACATTGAACAGGCAGGTGTACATTCAGGTGATTCGGCCTGCTCAATACCACCATTCAGTCTATCATCTGCTATGAAAGATGAATTAAATGAGCAAACTGCAGCAATGGCAAGAGCTCTTCAGGTGGTAGGCTTAATGAATGTACAGTTTGCTATTCAGGGTGATGTCGTATATGTACTCGAAGTAAATCCAAGAGCGTCACGTACTGTACCCTTTGTATCCAAAGCTACTGGGCTGCAATTAGCAAAAATTGCAGCTCGCTGTATGGTTGGGATAACCCTCCCTCAGCAGGGTCTAAATGATGAAGTAATTCCTTCTTATTATTCTGTTAAAGAAGCTGTTTTTCCATTTATTAAATTTCCCGGTGTCGATACTATATTGGGGCCAGAAATGAAATCTACTGGCGAGGTAATGGGAGTGGGTTACACTTTTGCAGAAGCATTTGTAAAGGCTCAGCTAGCAGCTGGAGTTAAATTACCAACAGAGGGAAAGATTTTTATCAGTGTACGTAAATCAGACAGGCTTCCTGCAGTGGAGATTGCCCGCAAACTTGCAGAACTGGGATTCACCCTTTATGCTACACGCGGGACCGCATCTGCATTATTCGAAGCTGGGCTAGAAGTTATTTCGGTAAACAAGGTAACAGAAGGGCGTCCTCACATTGTTGATATGATTAAGAATAATGAAATAAACTTAATTATTAATACAGTAGGAGATAAGCGGAGTGCAGTTCAGGATTCATATTCTATTCGTCATGCCGTACTGCAAGCAAGGGTAACTTACTTTACTACATTAGCGGGTGCGCGTGCTGCATGCATTGGCATGGCTAATATAAGGGAATTAAAGGTTTATGATTTGCAAAAATTACATAAATTAATTGAATCTGAGTCACCTCATTAGTGCTTGTAATTGTGGACAGAAATTATACTGTCTTCAGTCCTAAAAATCAGGATCCGCTAAATCCATACAATAGAGCGGTAATCAAAATATAGAAAATAACTAAAGAGAATAGATTCCATGAGTACAATTCCATTAACAGAGATTGGCGCAGAAAAATTGCGTGTTGAGCTGCACGAAATGAAAACGGTACAGCGCCCGGCAGTCATTGCTGCTATTGCTGAAGCCCGCTCACATGGAGACCTTTCAGAAAATGCAGAATATGACGCTGCAAAAGAAAAACAAGGGTTTATCGAAGGACGTATTGCTGACTTAGAAAGTAAACTTTCTAACGCGCAAATTATCAATCCGGCACAACTTGATGCCGATGGGGCTTGTGTATTTGGCGCAACGATTGGTCTTGAGGATATAACTAATGGCACGACTGTGACTTATCAAATAGTCGGTGACGATGAGGCTGATATAAAGCAAGGTAAAATTTCTGTCAGCTCACCTATTTCTCGTGCTTTAATTGGTAAATATCAAGGTGATGTAGCAGAGGTTATTGCTCCAGGTGGAACAAGAGAGTATGAGATTCTCAACGTGAAATATATATAAAGCCATACAGGTTCATCTGTTTTTTACTACAAAAATTCTCAGCTAATCCTCTATATTAATGTGTTAAATAAATATAGAAACTAAGTCTAGTTGGGGAAATTAATATGAGTTTTTTCAAAGATATAGGCCTTTTCGATGAAGAAAACAAAATCCAGTAAGGCCTGGATGAAAGATCACGTAAATGATTTCTATGTAAAGCAAGCAAAGAAAGAAGGTTACCGTTCACGTGCCGCATATAAGCTGCTAGAAATCTCTGAGCGCGATAACTTACTAAAGGCCGGAATGTCTGTAGTAGATTTGGGTGCAACGCCTGGCGGGTGGTCTCAAGTGGCATCTGATAAAGTAGGATTGAGTGGCAGGGTATTTTCACTTGATGTATTGGAAATGAGGCCCCTACCTAACGTTACATTTATACAGGGTGATTTCGAAGAAGAGTCTACCTTGGTGGAACTAAGGAAAAATATTAGGAAAAAGCCTGTTGACCTTGTTATTTCTGATATGTCACCCAATATAACGGGTATAGCGATAAGTGACCAAGCACGCTGTATGTATTTAGCCGAATTGGCTTTGGAATTTTCAATGACACAATTGAACTCTGACGGTAATTTTTTAGTCAAAGTATTCCAGGGTTCCGGTTTTGAGCGGTTTATGAAGGTCATGCGTATGTCATTTAAAAAGGTGGTGACAAGAAAACCTAAGGCATCGCGTGGTCGTAGTAATGAAATATACTTGCTGGGACTAAAGAAACATGGGGAAGCACCGTAGTCCTTCACTCTAATGGGGTGAGATGTATTTCAAATTAATGCACTCTCTGTTTTAAATCTACGAATGGGTTTAAAATAGGAAATTAAGAACTTTCACGGGGCAACCCAAGGAGCTATCTTGAACAATCTCGTTAAAAACATGGTTATTTGGCTAGTGATTGCGCTGGTATTGATGACGGTGTTTAATCAATTCAGTACGCGCCAGACTGCACAGGCACCAATGGAATATTCTCAGTTCATCGATGAGGTGAAACTAGGCAGAATAGCTAAGGTAACTATTGAAGGACGTACGCTTAAAGGTATCAAGGCAGATGGTAGAAGATTTACCACATACTCTCCTTCTGACCCTTGGATGGTAAGTGATTTGCTTAAAGCCGGCGTGGTCGTTGAAGCTAAGCCTGATGAGGAGCCATCAGTATTGATGAATATCTTTGTATCGTGGTTCCCAATGTTGTTGCTAATAGGTGTATGGATCTTCTTCATGCGTCAAATGCAGGGTGGTGGAAAAGGCGGCGGGGCCTTCTCATTTGGTAAGAGTAAGGCTCGTATGATGGATGAGAATAGTAACGATATAACGTTTGCCGACGTAGCTGGCTGTGAAGAAGCTAAAGAAGAAGTATCAGAATTGGTCGAATTTCTACGTGACCCAACCAAATTCCAAAAACTTGGCGGTCATATTCCGCGTGGCGTATTAATGGTTGGCAGTCCAGGTACAGGTAAGACCCTGTTGGCACGTGCGGTCGCAGGTGAAGCAAAGGTGCCTTTCTTCACTATTTCAGGATCAGATTTTGTTGAGATGTTTGTTGGTGTAGGTGCTGCACGAGTGCGAGATATGTTTGAGCAAGCCAAAAAAAGCTCTCCTTGCATTATTTTTATTGATGAAATCGATGCGGTTGGCCGGAAGCGTGGTTCAGGAATGGGTGGCGGCAACGATGAGAGAGAGCAAACTTTAAATGCATTGTTGGTTGAAATGGATGGTTTTGAGGGCACGGATGGTGTGATTGTAATAGCAGCAACCAACCGTGCTGATGTTCTTGATGAGGCATTGCTACGTCCTGGTCGATTCGATCGGCAAGTGACAGTTCCGCTGCCTGATATCCGCGGACGCGAACAGATTCTTCATGTCCATATGCGAAAAGTGCCAATTTCTCCCGACGTTCGTGCGGATATTATTGCACGAGGCACGCCTGGAATGTCCGGTGCTGATTTGGCAAATTTGGTAAATGAAGCAGCACTCTTTGCGGCACGAGCTAACAAAAGGCTTGTGGATATGGACGACTTTGAGAAGGCTAAAGACAAGATATTTATGGGCGCGGAACGGCGTTCAATGATAATGCCAGAACAAGAGAAACGTAATACTGCTTATCATGAGTCCGGGCATGCTGTAGTCGCGGAGCTTCTTTCTAAAACTGATCCGGTACATAAAGTTACTATTATTCCACGGGGGCGCGCATTGGGAGTAACAATGCAATTACCTGTTGAAGATCGTTTCAGTATGGATCGTGAAGAGATACTTCAAACTATAGCCGTATTATTTGGCGGGCGTATTGCCGAAGAAGTATTTATGAAACAGATGACCACAGGTGCATCTAATGATTTTGAGCGCGCTACACAGATGGCTAGGAATATGGTTACTCAATGGGGTATGTCTGAATCACTTGGTCCAATGGTGTATGGAGACAATCAAGGTGAAGCTTATAATCCTATGATTGCTAGTAATAATATGAGTGAAGCCACAATGAAAAGTGTGGATGAAGAAGTTCGTCGCATAATAGATCAACAGTACGCTCTTGCTCGTAAATTGATTGAAAAAAATAGAGAAAAGATAGAGGTTATGGCGAAAGCTTTGCTGGAATGGGAAACCATAAACTCTGATCAAATCAGAGATATTATGGAAGGCCGTGACCCGAGCCCACCAAAACCAGCTCAATCCTCACCAGTTCCGCCGAAAGATGATCCAGCACCACCTGGATCACCTACAGAAGTTACTGAATCTACTGAGGACCCTAAGAAGGCTCCTAAGGCTCCTGCGGCTCCTGCGCCGGAAGCATAGGTATATATGTAAAACTACTGTCCTGTTATATAGTAGCTGTCTATTTCATAGGCCTTCATCAATAATTAAAGAGAAAAATTCGGGTAGTATAGGATTATGAAGTCTTATGCTACCCGAGTCTGATCTCGGTCTCTCCATTGAAAAAAATTCTAGAATTTTCTTCCTATAGCACTCCTCTTGTGATGGGAATTGTGAACATAACACCTGATTCCTTCTCAGATGGTGGTTTATACGCATCTACTGATGATGCTGTGCTTCATGCTGTACGATTGATTGAGGAAGGTGCAGACATTCTGGATATTGGTGGTGAATCAACCCGACCTGGTAGTGTTCCTGTCTGCGTTGAAGAAGAGTTGAGACGTGTTCTCCCTGTTGTACAAGCCCTAGCTAACAAGGGCATCCCGATTTCTGTTGACACCTCTAAGCCGGAAGTGATGCGTGCAACGATAAAAGCTGGTGCGACTATGATTAATGACATTAATGCTTTGCAGTCACCTGGAGCACTTAAAGTTGTTGCTGATGGAGGTGTAACAGTATGCCTAGTACATATGCAAGGAGAGCCAAAATATATGCAATCAGATCCTCAATATAAGGATGTGATAGTAGAAATAAGAGATTTTTTACAGCAACGTATAGATGCAGTGGAAGCTGTGGGAATAGTGAGAGAGCGAATAGTAATAGACCCTGGATTTGGGTTTGGTAAAACTCTGAAGCATAATCTCAAGTTATTACGATGCCTTGATCAATTCACAGATATGGGTATGCCTGTTTTAGCAGGGCTATCGCGTAAATCTATGTTAAGAGAGATCACTGGGAACAAAAAGGGTGACCTGGTTTCTTCTAGCGTTTCGGCAGCCTTGTTGGCGGCAATCAATGGCGCCAGGATTCTACGGGTACATGATGTAAAGGCAACAAAAGATGCCCTGAAAGTTTATAACGCTGTAACTTGTCAGACGTAAAAAATGATAAGGTAATGGCAGTTTGAAGAGTTTTGTGAGTTTATTCATTAATGGATGTTATATTGCCCAAAAATTTTTTCGGAACTGATGGTATACGTGGGCGGGTAGGAGAAGACCCTATCACGCCAGAATTCTTTATGCACTTAGGTTATTCTGCAGGGAAAGTACTTGTTTCAGATGACAGGTACCTGAGTAAAGATATGCGCCCCGCAGTATTGATTGGAAAAGATACGCGCATATCAGGCTATATGTTAGAGTCAGCGCTAGAGGCGGGACTGTCTGCTGCTGGAGTGGATGTACTGTTAACTGGCCCAATGACTACCCCAGGCGTTGCTTATCTAACCTGTGCGCTTAGATTACAAGCTGGAATCGTCATTTCAGCATCACACAATTCATTTGAAGATAACGGTATTAAATTTTTTTCTTCCTCGGGCAACAAATTATCCCATAAGACTGAAAAAAATATCGAAGCTGGTATAAGCGCACCGTTAATACCTGTGTCGTCTGCCCATCTTGGCAAAGCGAGGCGAGTTAACGATGCACCTGGACGTTATATAGAATTTTGCAAAAGTGCCTTTCCGTATCACCTTGATTTGCATGGCATGCGTATCGTGGTTGATTGCGCCCATGGGGCGGCTTACCATATTGCTGGTCATGTATTACATGAGCTAGGCGCGGATGTAGTTCTTATTGGGGCCGAGCCTGATGGGCTGAATATTAATCAAGAATACGGTGCCACGCATAGTGCAACAATACAACAAGCCGTTAAAAAGCATAAAGCTGATATTGGTATTGCACTTGATGGGGACGGAGATCGTTTAATCATGGCCGATAATAAAGGCCAGATCTACGATGGCGATCAGTTAGTCTGCATCATAGCTAAACACCGCCAAAATGAAGATTCGTTAAATGGTGGAGTAGTAGGCACCTTGATGACTAATCTCGCTATAGAAAACTATTTTAAGAAATTAGGCATTCCTTTTACTCGCGCTAAAGTTGGAGACAGGTATGTGTTGGAGTTATTACAAGAGAAAGGATGGGAGTTAGGAGGAGAAGGGTCTGGCCACATAATCTGCCTTGACAAACATAGCACAGGTGATGGAATTATTTCTGCATTACAGGTATTGCATGCAATGAAAGACGCTAACAAAACGCTGGCAGAGCTTTTACGTGGTGTTGCGCTTTATCCACAACAACTTATCAATATAAAAATAACAAAAGGGTTCGACTTTCTTGCCATTAAATCAGTTAAGGCCGCTCAGATAAAGGCCGAGAATGACCTTGAGAAAAAGGGTCGTGTATTAATACGGGCATCTGGGACCGAGCCACTTGTACGGGTAATGGTAGAGGGCGAATCAAAACAAAAAGTTAATCACTGGGCTGAGTATATTTCCAATATTTTAAGAAAAGAAATAAACCTATAAAACTAATATTAGTGTCCTATTCATAGCAGTAAATAGCTATTTGAGATATTTATGCTGATTTAATATTGGTCAATATTCCCAAGATCTGCATCTTAAATTACATTCACTGGTATAATTTTCCCTGTCTCTTTATTTCTCTATTTCTCTAAGGAAAAAACTGTGCCAGTTGTTCGTCTACCGGATGGTTCGGAGCGTAAATTTGATCAGCCTGTAACGGTGATGGACGTTGCGACGTCAATTGGTACTGGACTAGCGCGTGCAGCGATAGCAGGTAAAATAAATGGTAAGTTAGCAGACACATCTGACCTCATTAAGGACGATAGTGAGCTGTCTATTGTGACTGAGAAAGATGCAGACGGGCTAGAAATTATTCGACATTCCAGCGCACATTTGCTAGCGCATGCAGTAAAAGAATTATTCCCAGGCGCTCAGGTCACGATCGGACCGGTAATTGAAAATGGGTTCTACTATGACTTTTCTTACAAACGCCCTTTCACATTAGATGATCTGCAGGCAATTGAAAAACGTATGTCTGAAATCAGTAAAGATAGCTTGAAAATAGAGCGTAAGGTTCTAGAACGGTCTGAAGCGATTAAGTTTTTTAAAGACCAGAATGAGCACTATAAAGCTCAAATTATTGAGGCTATACCAGGCAATGAAGAAGTATCACTTTATTCGCAAGGAAGCTTCACTGATCTTTGCCGTGGCCCACACGTCCCAGTAACTTCTAAGCTTAAGTTTTTTAAGTTGATGAAGGTAGCTGGTGCATATTGGCGCGGAGATTCTAATAATGAAATGCTGCAAAGAATTTACGGTACAGCGTGGACTAAAAAAGAAGACCAGGACGCCTATCTTCTTCGTCTTGAAGAGGCTGAGAAAAGGGATCATCGCAGGCTAGGGAAGCAATTGGATTTATTTCATATTCAGGAAGAAGCTCCTGGTATGGTATTTTGGCACCCTAAAGGATGGAGCCTTTGGCAGCAGATAGAGCAATATATACGAGAGATACTTAAAGAAAACTTCTATCAGGAAATTCGGACGCCCCAGGTACTTGATAAGTCTTTATGGGAGCGGTCTGGACATTGGGAGAATTTTCGTGAAAATATGTTTACTACACATTCGGAAGAACGTAACTTCGCGATTAAACCAATGAATTGCCCTGGTCATGTTCAGGTATTTAATCAAGGGTTAAAGAGTTATCGTGATTTGCCATTACGATTAGCAGAATTTGGTTCATGTCACCGTAATGAACCTTCAGGTGCATTGCATGGTCTTATGCGAGTACGTGGGTTTACCCAAGATGATGCACATATTTTCTGTACCAGCGCCCAAATACAAGACGAGGTAGTGAGTTTCATTGATCTATTGCAGAAAGTTTATACGGACTTTGGTTTCAAAGAAATTCTAGTAAAGTTATCAACACGTCCACAAATGCGGGTTGGTTCAGAGAAGCAATGGGATGAAGCAGAAAATGCATTGGAGCTGGCGCTAAATTACAAAAAACTTAACTGGGAGCTGGAAGCAGGCGAGGGTGCTTTTTATGGTCCGAAAATTGATTTTTCTTTAAAAGATAGCATTGGAAGGTTATGGCAATGTGGCACTCTACAGCTTGATTTTTCTATGCCAGAAAGATTGGGAGCAGAATTTGTTGCTGAAGATAATTCTCGCCAAATTCCAGTAATGCTTCATCGGGCAATTCTGGGATCATTAGAACGCTTCATTGGTATACTCATAGAAAATCATGCTGGAGCCTTGCCTTTGTGGCTTTCTCCTTATCAAGTGGTCGTCCTTAATATCTCAGAAAAACAAGAAAATTATGCAAAAGAAGTAACAGATGAACTTAAGCGTAGTGGCATTCGGGTACATGCGGACTTGAGAAATGAAAAAATTCCCTATAAAATACGGGAGCACAGTTTGCAGAAGCTGCCTTACCAGATCATTGTGGGGGCCAAAGAAGTAGAAACAAAAACGGTTTCAATACGAACTAGATCTGGCTCTGATCTTGGTCAAATGACTATTCAAGCATTGATTGATCGTCTTAAATTAGAGATATCTACAAAGATAGGCTCAGTTTAATTTATTTAATAAATTCGGGGAACTACTATAGCTCAGGAAAAAGCGGCACGTATTAATCATGAAATTAACGCGCCAGAAGTGCGGTTAATTGGTGTGAAAGGAGAACAGATAGGCGTTGTTACTCTGGAAATTGCTACCTCTATGGCGAATGAAGCTGAAATAGACCTGGTAGAAATTGCCCCTACCGCCCAACCTCCGGTGTGCCGTTTAATGGATTATGGTAAATTCCGTTATCAAGAAAGCAAGAGAAAACATGAGGCTAAGCTTAAGCAAAAACAAGTACAGATCAAAGAGGTAAAGTTCCGCCCGAATACTGATGATGGCGACTATAATATTAAGCTTCGTAACTTAATTAATTTTCTGGCCGAAGGAGACAAAGCTAAGGTAACTCTTCGTTTTCGTGGGCGTGAAATGGCACATCAAGAATTTGGCATACGCTTACTTGAACGAGTAAGAGATGACTTGGCAGAATGTGCAGTGGTTGAGCAATGGCCTAGAATGGAAGGTAGGCAAATGGTAATGGTTTTATCACCTAAAAAGAAAGAGGCGATAGTTACCAAGAATAAAGAAATTAAAGAGAAAGAGAAAGAGAAAGAGAAAGGGGCTGGCTCTAATTTAGCTGAGGAGCTTGGTGGCACAAAACAGAATACTAAGAATTTAGAACCAGAATTAAAGGAAGAAGCTAAGGCAGTTTCTGAGAAACTTTAATATTTAGTTTTTGATCGTATAGAGATTTTAAGCTAATTAAGATTCACAAAAACAAGTGATGTTTAGGTTATGAAAGTACTCCGATTAGGGGACACCTAGCACCATATAAAAAAATAGGGGTTACGTTATGCCAAAAATGAAGACTAAGCGGGGCGCCGCTAAGCGTTTTAAAGTTAGGCCTGGCGGTAGTGTCAGGCGTTCATATGCATTCAAACGTCATATTCTGACAAAAAAAACGACTAAGCTTAAACGCCATTTGAGAGGAACTACTGAAATTCATTTTAGTAACATAGCGTCTGTGCATGCTATGTTACCCTACGCTTAAGGAGAACTATCATGCCAAGAGTAAAACGTGGTGTAACTGCTCATGCGCGTCATAAAAAGATATTGGATCAAGCAAAAGGATATCGTGGGCGTCGCAAAAATGTTTATCGAGTCGCAAAAGAAGCGGTGATGAAAGCAGGAGAATATGCTTATCGTGATCGACGTAATAAAAAGCGTGTTTTTCGTGCCCTTTGGATAGCTCGTATTAATGCTGCGACACGTGAATGTGGTTTATCCTATAGCGTATTTATGAATGGGCTTAAGAAATCCTCAATCGAAGTGGATCGGAAAGTATTAGCTGATATTGCTGTCTTTGACAAGCCTGCTTTCGTGAAATTAGTTGAGCAAGCAAAGTCTAGCCTTGCTTCATAGCCTAGTCATAGGGAAATAGTAATTAGAGGCTAGGGGGAGACTTCGGCCTCTTTTCTTTTATATATAGTTAATAGCCGTCTTATATTTATGTTCTTATGAACAATCTAGAAAATCTGCTTAATGAAGCAACGCTCCTGTTTGATAGCATAGATAATATTAGTGACCTTGAGCAGGCAAAAGCACGCTATCTTGGTAAGAGCGGCGCGTTAACTGAAATACTAAAGGGACTAAAAAATCTTTCTCCAGAAGA
>Ga0315321_10002538_pt1 | contig 14143 bp, 12 predicted proteins | sample M180m21515metaG_FD_203464 | JGI IMG/M metagenome (GOLD analysis project Ga0315321, IMG submission 203464) | Ammonia-oxidizing marine archaeal communities from Monterey Bay, California, United States - M1 80m 21515 | ecosystem: Environmental > Aquatic > Marine > Intertidal zone | place: USA... | reverse complement strand
GACAATCACTGAAACACCGAACGAGACTTCGACTCGTCCCGCGGCGACTGCACCGAAAAGGCCAACTGCACCTCAAAGGCCAGCTTCGATGCCCACTGGCGCAGTTAGTTTGGGAAGCTCTGCTGACCTGAGTTTCAACTTTTCAGGCGTAACTTGGCCTGCCGTCTTGGAATGGTTCGCTGATGAAGCAGACCTTGCGTTGCAATTAGACCAAATGCCAATCGGCAGCTGGACCTTCGCCGACCCTACTCGCAAATACACCGTTTCAGAGGCATTGGACGTGATTAACTTGGCCCTGCTAAAGCGGGGCTACTGCTTGGTTCGTCGCGGTCGCATGCTTCAGGTCATTGATCTCGAGCAACAAAACGCAGACAAACTGATCAGCGAACTGGCCGAGCTCGTGCGTCCCGAGCAACTGGAAGAGCGAGGCAAGAGTGATATCGTGAGTTGTGTTTTCCCGCTGGGCAGCATGACAGCGGATGCGGCAAAAGAAGAGTTAGCGTTGATGATCGGTCCTTGGGGACGACTCATCGTTCTGGACAGTGCACGGCAAGTGAAAGTCACCGAAGCAGCTGACAAACTCATTGCGATCCGAGACTTGCTGAAACAAGCCTCAACAGCTGACACTGACGTTGTTGAAATCGTGCTTGAACACAGAGCAGCGGACGAGATTCTGGAGCTCGCACGTCCACTACTCGGACTTGAGCCTGGCGAGAACTCAACCGAAGATATCCGCATTTCGGTCGGACTTTTCGGCGACCGACTTTACGCCGCAGGTTTGCCAGGAAAAACCGGACTGCTTGAGAAACTCGTGGAAAAGGCTGACCAACCACTTGCATCGGCTGACTCCGAGGATGGAACAGAAATCAGCAAACCTGTCTTTCAAACGCACTCCGTTCGAAGTGCTGACAGCGCTACCGTATTCGACGTTTTACAGACGTTGCTAGCAGGGACCCCCGATGCTCGTATCGCGATTGACCCAAAAACAAATGCGATTGTCGCTTGGGCTCGCCCTGAGACGCAGGAAGTGATCGCCAAGTCGATCATGGAAATGGAAGGAACTGGGCAGGATTTCAAAGTAATCGATTTGAAACGCCTCGATCCTGCTCAAGCATTGCTGACCATCAACAAGTTTTTCGGGATCACCGAAGAGGGCGGTGAAGGCCCCATTGTCGATGGTGACCCAACCACCGGCAAACTTTGGATTCGAGGAACGACCGATCAGATCACTTTGATCGAGAAGTTGATCCTTGAATTGGAAGGCGGCGACACACTGGGTGCCCTCAGCGAAAAAGTGCGGATTCTGCCTTACACGGGCCGAGCTGCCGAGGAAGCACTTGGGCAAGTCGAAGCACTTTGGCCGGTCACAGGGCGTCCTAACAAGATTCGAACAATTTCACCCTCCCGAACACGTTCGGGTACAACACCACGCGGCGACATGCCTCGAACCGAAGGCGGTTCTGGCGGCATCATCGAGGCTCCTGATGCTCGTTTTGTTCCGAAGCCGAATTCGAACACGAACAATTACCGGTTCGTTACCGAGCCCGTGATCCCACAAAATGCTGCCCCCCAAGTGCCCGCGGCGCAGGGCGGGTCGATCCCCGAGGTGGCTTCCCCAAGCGACGCCAAAGCGGTACCACAAACCACGATTAAAGTTGGTGGTGCAGACATTGTTGTTCAGTTCACACCAGCTGGAATGATCATCGCCTCTGATGACACTGCAGCCCTTGATACCTTTCAATCTCTGATGGACTCTGTGGCGGCACCGTCAGCCCTTGCTTCCGACTTGCCGACAATCATCTGGCTGAAGTACATCAAAGCGGATGTCGCAGCTGAATTGATTTCCAGTGTACTGGGTGGAGCCGAAAGCTCCATTTCGTCAGCAGTGGATTCGGTAGCAGGTGGATTTGGCGGCGGCATGCTAGGACTGCTTGGCGGACTTGGTGGTCTCGGTGGCGGAGGCGGTGACACATCGGCATCAAAGTCCGTGCTCACATCAACTGGATCAGTAAACATTGTTCCCGACGCTCGCCTGAATGCTTTGATTGTCCAAGCCAACGCGATCGATTTGCAGATGATTGAACTGATCCTTGAGAAAGTCGATATCGCTGAAAGTCCTGAAGACATTGAGATCGCATCCAAACCCGCTTTGATTCCGGTCATTTACCAAGAGGCCGAAGACGTCGCAAACATCGTGAAGTCGTTGCTTGGGGACCGGATCGCCGGGGCACAGAGTTCAGGAGGACGCGGTGGCGGGCAGCCATCTCCGCAGGAATTCATGGCAGCGCTCCGCGGTGGCGGACGCGGTGGGCGAGGCGGCGGCGGTGACGCCGGTACGTCTGAACGTTCCAAAATCAGTGTCGCCGTTGATACCAAGAGCAACTCGCTGGTCGTTATCGCAACCCCGCAGGATTTCAAGGAAATCGAGGATTTGGTGCGACAACTTGACCAAAGCAGCATGGTCAACGAAGAAACAATTATGACCTACTCAACCAACGGTAGCGTCAACCCGGACGTGATGAAACTTGCCCTTGAGAGCATTCTTGGGACACAAGCCAGTTCAACAAGTGACGGTGCAAAGTCAGGCAGCTCGACCAGCAGCTCGCAGCGTCCGAGTGGTTCAACTGGTTCCAGTGCCTCCGAAATCCAGCAACGAATCGAAGCGTTCCGCGCACGGTTTGGCAGTGGTGGATTTGGCAGTCGCGGCGGAGGCGGAAGCGGATTCGGCAGTCGTGGCGGTGGTGCACCCAGCAGCGGTGGACGGCCAAGTAGCGGTGGCGCTCCGGGTGGTCGTGGTGGTGGCGGTCGATAAGCTACCCCCGTCAGCAAAAAACGTTGGCGTCGGACACAGCGGCGACATGAATCGCACGCCAACAAACGGCCATTGCAGGTGCTCTTCTGTGCCACTTAGATCTTCGCAACGATGTGAGATTGGCTACCTTGAAGATACAAATTGATTCTGCAGCAGCGGACAAAGAATTGGTAAAATAATAATCATGCATGCAGGCGAAATACTAAAACGTCGTGGCTTAATCAGCGAGGAACAACTCGCCCAAAGTCGCAGTAGCGATTCAAATAGCGTTGTCCAAGCAGCGATCACTCTTGGTTACGTGGAAGAATCTGACGCATTGAGAGCGTTAGCCGAGGAGGTTGGTCTCGATTACATCGACCTTCGCGAGGCCGAGATCGACCCGGCTGCACTCGAAGGCTTTCCGCAGAAGTTGATTTACCGTCAATCTCTGTTTCCGCTTCGTTTTGAGCAAGACTCAATCGTCGTAGCCACGTCAGATCCTCTGGATCTATACCCCCTTGATGAAGCCAGTGCGGCAACTGGCAAGAACATCATTCCTGTGGTTGCCGAGCGTGATGAAATCGCACGCTTGATGAATCGCAACCTTGGCGTTGGTAGCGAAACAGTCGAAGGGCTGATGGCTGCCAAGAGCGAAGAGGAAGTCGAACTGCTTGAAGGCATCGAGACCGACGGCAGCGAACTGAGTGAAATGGCTCAGGAAGCTTCGGTGGTTCGACTCGTCAATGAGATTTTGTTGGAAGCGATTCAGACGCGTGCCAGTGACGTCCACATTGAGACCCAGTCCACCGGATTGTCGATTCGTTACCGAATCGACGGCATCCTACACCTGCAACCCACACCACCTGAAATCAATCGTTTTCAGGCAGCCATCATCAGCCGCCTGAAGATCATGGCGAGATTGAATATCGCAGAAAAGCGATTACCACAGGATGGTCGAATCAAACTTCGTGTCCACGGTCGTGAAGTCGACATCCGCCTGAGTGTGATCCCAATGATCCATGGCGAAGGCATGGTGATGCGTATTCTTGACAAGTCATCGATGGTCTTCGACCTCGAGCAGCTTGGCATGAACTCGCAAATTTACGAAACGTTCAGCGAAATCATCAAATATCCGCACGGTATCGTGCTGGTCACAGGGCCAACAGGTTCAGGTAAGACAACCACCCTCTACAGCAGTCTACTACAGGTCAAAAGTCCGAAGACAAAGATCATCACTACTGAAGATCCAGTCGAGTATCAACTCGATGGGATTAACCAGATCCAGGTGCACTCAAAGATTGGGTTGACGTTCGCGGCATCCCTGAGAAGTATCCTGCGACATGACCCGGACATCGTACTCATAGGTGAAATTCGAGACCTCGAAACCGCAGAAAATGCGATTCAAGCGTCACTGACCGGTCACCTTGTGTTCAGCACCTTGCACACCAATGATGCGGCGGGTGCATTCACCCGAATGAGTGACATGGGTGTTGAACCGTTTCTGGTAGCTGGAACAGTAGAAGCGGTCATGGCACAACGTCTGCTCCGTCGCTTATGCAATAGTTGCAAAGAAGAATTCGCGCCAACCAGATCGGACGCTCCTAAGGATTTCCCATGGGACAAGCTTGGTGACCAGCCGATATACCGCAGCGTTGGATGCCGCGAGTGCCGCAACGTCGGCTACACAGGCCGAATGGGTATCTACGAACTCCTGGTTGCCAACGACGAGATTCGCCAATTAGCGTTAGAACGGAAAAGCAGTTGGGAAATCCGAAAGGAAGCAGTCAATGGTGGCATGAGAACACTCCGCATGGACGCCTGGGACAAGGTCGTGACGGGCGACACCTCCGTCGATGAGGTACTGCGTGTGACCAAGGGTGAGGCTCTTTAAACATGCCAACGTTCGCATACACAGCCCGAGACATGTCGGGCAAGCAGGTGACTGGTACTGTCGAGGCGAATGCCGAGCGAGATGTTGCCGGCATTCTTTCGGAAAAGTCGCTCTTCCCTGTCGCAGTCAAGGCGAGCGAGGGTGCCCCGCAGGCAATTTTTGGCGGACGCAAAAAAGTCAAAGCTCAGGCCATGGCGATGTTCTATTCGCAACTGGCAGCGCTTTTGAGAGCTGGTGTCCCCATGATCCGGTCACTCAATGTGATGGCAGATCAATCCAGCAACGCGACCCTGAACGAAGTTCTCGCTGACATCCGCGGCCGTGTGGAAGATGGTGAGAGCCTCGGTGACGCGATGGCACGCTATCCCAAAATCTTCAATGAAATGGGATGCAATATGGTGCGTGCGGGAACCGAAGGCGGTTTTCTCGAGGATGCACTTGACCGAGTTGGTAAGTTCACTGAACTGCAAGAGGATCTCAAGGGGCGAACCATTAGCGCGATGGCATACCCCATCTTCCTCTTTTCAGTCGGTAGTGTTGTCCTCACCACCTTGCTCGTGTTTTTTGTTCCAAAATTCGACCCCATGTTTGATCGTTTGCGCAAGAAAGGCGAAATGCCAAGCGCGACCGAAGCACTGCTAGCCACCAGCACTTTCCTGCAAACCTACGGCTGGGTCGTGCTGGTCGCGATGGCAATAGCTGCTTTTGCCATACGGGCCAAGATACGCTCCGAATCCGGCAAAGATCTCGTCGATCGGGCCAAACTCAAGATCCCAGTGCTGGGCGAAATTCTGATGAATCTTGCTGTCGCACGCTTCTGCAGAGTCCTGGGCACTCTATTGACCAACGGTGTTCCAATTTTGCAGTCGCTTGACATTGCCGGAACAGCCGCTGGAAACCGCTTGCTGCAGGAATCCGTCAGTGATGCGACCGAGAACATTCGCAGCGGTGAAAGCTTGGCAACACCACTCCGAGCGAGTGGACACTTCCCGCCGTCGGTTGTCGAAATGATCAGTGTGGGAGAAGAAAGTAACTCGCTGGATACAGTACTACCAGAGATTGCCGACTCACTCGAGAAAGTCACGTTTCGACGACTCGACCTCTTCGTGCGTCTGCTCGAACCCGTGATGCTACTGATCATGGCTCTTTTGGTTCTCGGGGTCGTTTTGGCATTGATTGTGCCAGTCCTAAAGAGCAGCAGCCAAATCTAGCTGTCACTGGCAAGGCCAATGAATCGGTTCATCGGCAGCTTGGAAGAAGTGGAATTGATTGCGTGCGATACGCCTCCTGCATTCACCGTGGTTTCTCAATGTCACGCCCAGCACAATGCAAAGGCTTGGGCGATTCACCGGCTGATCGTTACCCCCGTTACGGATGTATCTGGTTCGATCAAGCTGAGTTGAGCTAGGACGCACCTTCTCTGACGAAAATTCGCGGCACGTTCCAACAAAAACAAGCCCCATCCTAGGCCGGCGTAAAATTCAAGTCTCTACGCGATTGTGCGACCGATTCAAAAGTTCCGTGACTTTGATTAGGCTACCAATCGTCCTATCTATTCTTGCGTTTTATACCCAGCACATTTTGGCAAAACAATGATCGACGGATTGACCTATTTTGCATGGGGAGTGATGGCGATGATGCTCATCATTGTCACCACTCTGTTTGTGTTCCTTGGCTCACTTCCCAAAAAAATTGCGGACAAACACAACCACCCTCAGGCTGATGCCATCAATACTGCAAGTTGGCTGGGTCTTTTCATGGGTGGCATCGGCTGGCCGTTCGCACTGGTTTGGGCGTACACCAACTCTGGCAATGCAGGTTACAGCAATGCAGCCGACGAAGGTGTAAGCCAAGACACTCCCGCCTCGCCCAGAACAAAAACGGAAGTGGACACAAAATCTACCCAACCTGCATCCGAACACAGCTGATCTCTGTATGGCCCGCGAACAATCATTCACAGAGTGACGGGCAAGCCCTGCACCGCATACTAAGACGCCCCCAAACAAGAGCGGAAACGCAATCGTGATCGCCATTTTCATTCTTCTTTATTGCACTACGATCTGGTTCGTTTTCCATCAGTTGAAAATCAAGCCTCGGCCGGCCAACATTGCAGTCTCCGCCGTGATCGGCGTGGTTGCCATTGGTGCAATTGTCGTCCTTTGGAAGTTTTCCTCTCCGATTTCAGACAATCTTGCTTCGGGACGATATTCAGTACAGCTTGTGCCACAGGTAAATAGCCCTATCTCGGTCATACACGCAGAACCAAACACTCCACTAAAGAAAGGCGTTGATAAATTATTTGAAGTACAACGTGACAGTTATCAATACAAACATGCACAAGCTACTGCTTCCCTAAGTGCTGCCGAAAAAGGCATTGAACAGGCGGTCGCTGGTGTCGACGCAGCCAAGGCATCTATCGTCAAGGCGAATGCTTCTCTATCAGCGATCGAGGCCGAGTTGAAGGTCGCTGTGGAGACCGCTGAAATAAGCCCAGGAGCAATCAGCAAAATCAAAGTAACGCAATGGAAGGAAGAATTCAAAGCGACGGAAACTGGTGTCCAACAAGCGGAAGCTGGCCAAAGGCAGGCTGAGTTCGCTCTGCTTGCCGCAAAAGACAATGCGTTCAGCCTTAAATCCAAGGTGGCTGCCGCGGCATTCGATCTGGAACAATGCACCATCTATGCACCCGCTGATGGCTATGTCACAGCGTGGACTGCCCGTGAGGGAACGATGGCGGTATCTGTTCCATTCGCACCAGTAGGTACTTTTATTGATACTTCACGTGTCGTACTTGTTGCGAGCTTCAGCCAAAGTCTTCTACGAAACGTGAAGCCGGCCGACCACGTTGAGATCACCTTCAAAACTCACCTCGGTGAATTCTTCACCGATACGGTGGAAACCATTGTACAGGCCACCGGTGAAGGACAATTCAGCGCCAATGGCAAGCTGATATCGGCTGCAGATATTGGATCTAAAGGAAAGCTTGCCGTTCGTTTCCGTCTTGATGATGAAGAAATAGCAAAAAACCTTCCCATGGGCACCAGCGGTAGCGTTGCCATCTACACTGAATTTGGAAAGCCCTTCCAGATCATCAGTTAAATTGGCATGCGAATCAAGACATGGATGTACTACCTCACAGCAATCTAAATTTTGACCCGATGTGTATCAGACTTCAGTTCAAACATTTGGGTACAAAGGCTACCTACTATGAAAATCACTAGCTTCGATGTAATTGACCTCAGAGTTCCAACCTCAGACCAATTACTCGGGTCGGACCCATTTCACAAAGAGCCTGACTACTCTTCAGCGGTCCTTCATCTGAACACGGACACCGATCTCCAAGGAGTGTCTGTTGTATTCACGGTTGGTGCGGGAACCGACTGGATTTGCTACGGCATAAAAGACCTTTGCCAGTTGGTTGTTGACACCGAATTCGACGAGTTCACAGTAGCGCCTTTCAAACTGTATCAACGACTAATCGACCATCACCAACTCAGATGGCTACACGATGGTGTTTTCCGGATGGCGGCTGGTGCAGTACTGAATGCGATGTGGGATCTCTGGGCCAAGGAACAACGAAAACCGCTATGGAAATTGCTCGTTGATCTCGATCCGGTCTTCGTCGCTGACTGTATTGATTGGCGAAATATCGAAGACGCGTTAACGCGAGATGAAGCAATCAGCATTCTGACCCAACGACGGGACTCAATCCAAAGTCGCCAAACGGAAATGGCAGAGATTGGGCCTAAGGCCTACTGCACGGCCGGATGGCTCGGGCTGACAGACGATCAGATACTTGCCACGATTCACCGATTGCAGGAACAAGGTTTTGACTCGTTCAAGCTGAAAGTGGGGAAAAATCTAGAGCATGACGTCGCTCGAATCAAGTTCATGCGTGATGCCATTGGCATGAAATCAAACCTGATGGTTGATGCTAATCAATACTGGGGAGTCGAAGAAGCCAAAGCTTACTTGGAAGCATTCCGGCCATTTGACTTGAAGTGGATCGAAGAACCAATCGCTCGTGATGACGTGCTGGGTTATGTTGAACTGGCAGAAACATTTGAAACGGCCAGCTTCGACTTTGCCTGCGGCGAACAGGCTGCATCGCCTGTCATCTTCAAGCAACTACTCAAAAGTGGTGCGATCAAGTACTGTCAAATTGATGCCGTTCGCGTTGCCGGTGTCAATGACGTCATGGCGATCATCCTCATGGCCGCGAAATACAATGTCCCGGTATGTCCACACGGTGGCGGTATCGCGTTGTGCAACATGATCCAACACTATGGAATGTGGGATCAAATTGCCGTCGCAGGGCACTCAAATACTCAACTCGTCGAATACATTGACTTTCTACAAGACTCAGTTGTACATCCTGTGGTAACGAAAGACGGTCACTATGCAACACCAAAAGCAATCGGTTGGGGACTCGATTTTCTGCCTGAATTTTTGGAACAACACAGATTCCCAGAAGGTAAAGTGTGGAAGGATCGGTCGCCGCTGCGAAAAGGTACGATGTTTGAAGCTTGAGATACACTCATGTGTTGCCCAGTGTTGAGAGAACTGGTTGAGAGAACTACAGGAACAACTGGATTCATCTCACGAACACTCTTACTGCTTTGGCTCAGGTGAATTCACACCAGCCGGTTTTGCCACAATGGAACTGTGTTCACGTGGATTCATTTTTCTGTTCCGAAGATGCACGCCCCACCAAGCGATTCAGAAACTTGTCACAGCCGGGTGCGATGCGACTGGCAAGCAAGGTTGCATAGCGAGCTGCTACCGCGCCAGTAAAAACATCCATCGTGTAATGCGCTCGCAGCACCAAAACTGTCATCACTTCAAAAATGATGATTGCCCCTCCAAGAAACATCCAACGCCGTCCGCCGACGCGGGCCATTTCTACAGCGCCAAGCACCGCCAACCCCGTGTGTCCTGAAAAAAAGAAATCGGCAGTCACTCCATAGGTGACTAACAAACTTGGAACGCCTGGATCACGCCACAACATTCCCTGCGGGGGCTCCAACGCACACAATGACTGACAAATCTGCCGCATTCCAAAGAGCAATAACAAACCGATGAATGGTCGCAAGGTTGGCCCAAAGATTGATCGCCAGAGCAGAAAACAACCTAACAAGTCGATCACCGCCGAACTTGTGATCAAAAGCTGATCGGCGCGATGTGGATGCTGATGCAAATAAGCGTTCGCTCCCGCCAACCAGTCGTGCACTCCGTCACCAATCGCGCCCGACGTCAATTCACGTTCCCCAATCCACGACTGCGTCAGATACCATACCATCAGTCCCACGATCACAAACGCAAAACGCATGACTGATGCCATCGGTTTCGCTGGCGGTTGCCCGTCCTGTTGCCCAGTATTTCTCATACAGTAATCAACCATCTTTCACCTCAGATAGGCTCGTCGCCAGAACCAAACCTTATCATGCAGGGCCGGGGATCGCGCTCAAAACCACGTAACGCCAAAGCCACTCAACACGCCGTTTTTGCGGAAACAGCAGCACGAAATCTCTTTCAACGCTAGCACTTAGGCATAATCCGGCCATGATAGTCATTCTGGGCACGCTTCTTCACCCATAGTTACTGCCTTGATACATCAATCTTCAAGGACGCCAAAATGCCATCACTTCGCTCCGCTTGTTGCATCCTGCTGGTGACCGCACTGCACCTTGGATTCACGCCGCAGACGTGGGCAACAGACGACACCGAAGAGACAGTCAAAGTCGCAGTGGAAAAGTTCTACACTGCTTTGAATCAAGTCTTTGCGGGCAAACTAGATAACATGGAAAGCCTCTGGTCGCATAAAGATGATGTTACCTATCACGGCCCAACAGGTGGAATCAAGCACGGTTGGAACGCAGTACGAAAGGATTGGGTCAAGCAGGCAAACCTAAAGTTAGGCGGTAAGGTCAATCCTCAACAACTTAGTTTCATCATAGGTCGCGACATTGCCATCGTGAGCAACTGCGAGATCGTTAAAAAAATCGGCCGCGATCGCAAACCGTTGCAAATTGCGATCCGAGCCACAAGCACCTTTCGAAAGGAAGACGGCAAGTGGAAGATGATCGGACACCACGCCGATCCTCTTCCTTACCTTTCGAAAACACACTGACTAAGTCATTGCCCAAGCATTCAGCCGAGCCTCTGTCGCTAAACGAGTACCCGCAGAGGGACTCGAACAAACGCTTCAAACCTCGCAAAAACGAACCCCAGTGTTCAAAGGCGAAGCCAAACCCGAAGCCGCATTGGTCAAAGGTGTACTACCTGTTCCTGTGTTGGCGGATTGGTTAATCACGCACTTGCGCGATGAACAGATCACTGAACTGATTTCTCGGTTGATGGGAGTAAAGCGATGAAAGATCCACGACATGGTTTGGCAGAATTTGGCAGTGAGATCAAGCTACTGGGCGACGATCAACTGTTTCAGGCATTGGTGTCAGGATGCCACATCGAAAACGCAGCATCAATCGCCGGTATTTCAGTACGCACAGCTTACCGCAGGTTGGCCGACCCAGTATTTAAGGTGCAGTTGCAGGACGCCCGCCAAAGCCTCAGAGAATCGATCCTGGCCAAACTGTCGGATGCTGGCCATGACGCGGTAGGGACGCTGTGGGAACTGATGCAAACTGCTGACGATGAGGGTGTGCGGTTACGGGCAGCAAAAGCCGTGCTGGACAGTCTGAGGGGGTTCCATGCCGAGAGTCCAACCGTTGAAACGACCACGCGGATGCAAGTCGAACGCACCCACCGTGTGATTGAGGGCGCATAGCGGCCCGGCGCCCATATGCACCCGAGTAGTGAGGTGTTGCTTTATGCTGTTGCTGGGCAATAACCTTTAACCACTGGGGCGAACGTGAATCTTTTTAACTCTGCTGTTGTTTGTGTTGCTGTTGTTGCGATCTGGGGATGTGATCGGGATCGGCCCACGCCTCCAGCACCCACGCCTCCAGCACCCACGCCTCCAGCACCCACGCCTCCAGCACCCACGCCTCCAGCACCCACGCCTCCAGCACCCACGCCTCCAGCACCGACCACTCCAGCACCGACCACTCCAGCACCGACGCCTGTTGAGTTGCCCGAATCAGCCAACTCGATTGGCATGAAATTTAAGTTGATTCCTGCTGGTACGTTCATAATGGGCGAACCTGGTGAAGAACACGAGGTAACGCTTACAAAACCATTCAAGATGGGCGTCCATGAAATCACGCAGGCTCAGTACGAACAGGTGATGGGTGTTAACCCGAGTGAGTTCAAAGGTGCTAACAATCCAGTTCACAGGGTGAGTTGGAATGACGCGGTCGAGTTTTGCCGCAAGTTGAGTGAATTACCGGCGGAGAAGGAAGCAGGTAATGTTTATCGTTTGCCCACCGAAGCAGAGTGGGAGTATGCCTGTCGTGCTGGGACGAACACGAAGTATAGTTTTGGTGATGATGAATCAGACTTGGAGCAGTACGCTTGGTATGATGAGAACTCTGGCAAAGGGACACATGCAGTAGGCAGCAAGCTACCCAATGCCTGGGGGCTACATGACATGCACGGTAATGTTTGGGAGTGGTGCCAAGATTCGTTTGGAGATTACCCTCGTGGTGCCGTGACGGACCCGAGTGGTGCTACATCTAGCTCGCGCCGGGTGGGTCGCGGCGGCAGCTGGGGCCACGCGGCTGGCTACTGCCGGTCGGCGTTCCGCCTCAGGGGTTTGCCGTCGTTCCGCGGCAGCCTCCTGGGCTTTCGTGTTGTCCGCAGTTCTGGCAAGTAGGCGGAGCCGCATCAGGTGAGCGAAGTCCTCAAGCGTAGGCTCGATGGAGCGAGGCGGAGCCGCGACTGAGTTGCCGTAGCGTAGGGCGTAGCGGGACGGTGGTTTAGGTTCGTGTTAACCCAGCACCCGCCCCGAACCGCTCAATTACCCACGTGGCCTATCCACCATCAACGCTGCCGCCTCTTCGCCCAAGACGTCAGCAAGCCACGCCTCGGCTTGCTCGCGAAAGTGGGCAGTGCCTTCGGGGAATAGAGGGCTTTTTTTAGCTATTGGGGAGAGGGTCTGAGTAGGGCTGGGGCTGCATTGTGGGGAAACAAAGTCGCTCTGCCCCGAGCGGCGGGGTTTTTGTTTATGCTGCTGCTGGTCAAAAACCTTTAACCACTGGGGCGAGCATCCCCGCCCTCGGACCTCGAGTTCGTTCCGGATCCCGCGTTCGAGCAGTCCGAGTGTTTCGAATCCGACGGTCGCGAGTTCGCAAAGGAAGCGACGGGGGAGTTACAGTTGGTGCTCGATCCCGAATTCCTTTAGGGCGTGCTCGCTACGCAAACTCTTTTCGCACCGGGATTCCCGGTCCAGTTTGCGGTGCGCGCCTTAAGGCCACTTCAAGGCGGAGAATCTTCTTCAGTGCGAGATTTTCGTACGGCTTGCGCGTTGCTCGGACCCAAAATCGTGAATCTTGTGGTGGTACGGTCGGATGATGTCGGTTTCCCGTCAATCCAACTGCAAAAAGGCCGCCAAAGGTGCTCGGAAAAGTGGATGGCGAAGCCCGTTTGCGTTACTCTTGGCCCACTCCCGACTATTCAAATCGCTATCAGTCCCGTGGGCTACACAGTTGCCAGCGAGTACGAATTGCAATACATCTATCCCAACGGTGTGATCCACAACTGCAAGAGCACGACTGCCACATCGCCTTTTGGCGCGGTCCTGGACCTTGAGGGTCAACAGCACGGCATCAAGTTCATCGGTACGGACGGTTGGATCTGGGTCACTCGCGGCGGCGTGATTGAGGCCAGTGATCGCGACATTTTCAGCAAGCTGCCGGACAGTGCTCCGCGTGTGTACCATAGCAGCGACCACATGGCCAATTTCATTGACTGTGTCAAGACACGCAAGCAGCCGATCTGCCCTGTGGGTGTGGGCCATCGCTCTGCCAGCATATCCCACCTCGGTGTGCTTGCAGTGCGTCTCGGCAGAAAGCTAAACTGGAACTCGGCCAAGGAACAGTTCGTCAACGCCCCCGAGGCCCAAAGCTGCGTGGCACGCGACATGCGTGGACCGTACAACTATGACATGGTCTAAGGGAACATACGGGAGCTTCGCATGATCAATACGCAATTCAATGTGTCACGTCGCCGCTTTCTCGCCTCTGCTGGTATGCTGGCAGCCACGTCATCTCTTCCGTCCTGGTTCGCTCAGGAGTGCGCGGCTCAGGAAGCGGCTGCGCCTGTGAAAGAGGACCTTCGTCTGGCTTTGATCGGGGCCGGTGGTCGGGGTACGGTTTTGGCCCGGGATGCCTCCAGGTACGGCAATATCGTGGCTGTGTGCGATGTGGATGCCAACCATGTGAAAAGAGCCCAGGGCTTGAAGCAATTTGCCGGGGCTGCGGGGTACGAAGATTTTCGCACCCTCCTGGAACGCAAGGACGTGGATGCCGTGATCTGCGGTACCGTGGACCATTGGCATACGC
>Ga0315321_10002536_pt1 | contig 14144 bp, 13 predicted proteins | sample M180m21515metaG_FD_203464 | JGI IMG/M metagenome (GOLD analysis project Ga0315321, IMG submission 203464) | Ammonia-oxidizing marine archaeal communities from Monterey Bay, California, United States - M1 80m 21515 | ecosystem: Environmental > Aquatic > Marine > Intertidal zone | place: USA... | reverse complement strand
GGATTGGCAAAGACTCGCCAAACCTGCCTGGGCGGTGGGCATAACCCATTGGGGAATGGAGTGAAACTTGAATTGTCCGAGAAACCATTCCAAATACTCCCAATCGATCACTCGCTTGTCCCAACAAACGATGGCTGTGGTGATTCCTCGCACGATGATTGGCCTTCTGCCAAAACTGAGAAGGTGCCAAGGACGCAGGCTATAGGCATCCCACTGATTGTCCTGCAGAAACAAGGCCCCTCCCTGAATTTCAGTCGAGTCAAAAAGTCCAGAGAAGGGACGTAGGAAAAGGATGTCTGCATCGAGGTAAAAACTGATCGGGTCATCGGCGTGGGCGAACAATGGGTCGAAAAACTCGATCCCCCACAAAGAATGTTGCCTTATCGTTTGGCAATTTGGTCGACCGGCTAATTGATCTAGGGTCCTTTCCCTAGATTCTTCAGGGTTTGAAAAAAAAACTTGGTTTGCAAATTGCTTCTTGGTCTCTTCTCTATCAATCTCTTGCAGCGAGCCGTCTTCATGAATCAAAAGCTGCAGATCCTCCTTGCAATGACTGAGTAGGGAACGCAGACAACGGAGGTAGAAGGATAGGTTTTTTTTCCCAATGAGGGATTGGACGATCAAGGGAGATGAGCTTGACGCTGGGGTCACGATCGTTCGAACCAATCTCGGACTGCGCTTGCGATTCGTTCGATCGATCTCACGCTAATTTCGGGATAAAGTGGTAGACTTAGGTTCTTTCCATAAAATGTTTCAGTGCTTGGAAGGTCTGCCGCTCCACTTATGCGTTCCGCATAAGCACGATGCTTGTGGACGGGCAGTGCATAGTGCAGGCTGACTCCGATGCCTTGTTCCTGTAGGTGCTTCATCAGATCATCCCGCTGGTCGCCGCATTCGATAACGTAGAGATGCATTGCATGGAGTTCCTTGGAATCTCGGTGGGGGAGGGTGATCGGCAAGTCACTCAACAATTCGTCATACCGCTTGGCAAGTTGTCGCCTCTTCTCATTGGTTGCGGCAAGATATTTGAGTTTGACGCGGAGGATCGCGGCTTGAATTTCGTCAAGACGAGTGTTTACACCTGTTTCAATGCTTTCACGGTTGTTGTCCCAACCGTATTGACGCAACCTTTTCAAGTGATTTGCTTGCCGCTGGGTGGAGCACAGGATTACCCCACCATCCCCGATGCCCCCCAAGTTTTTGGTCGGATAGCAACTATAGGCGGCTAGGTCCCCGAAAGTTCCTACCTTTTGGCCCAGAGTTTCGGCACCATGAGCTTGCGAGCAATCTTCAATTACGAGAAGATTATTGGCTTTCGCGAGCTTCATGATTTTATCCATGTCGCAGGGTTGTCCGAAGATATGTACGGGTATAATTGCCTTAGTCTTTTCAGTTATTCTCGATAGCGCCGATTCAGGGCAGATACAGCGAGTAACCGGATCAATGTCTGCTAATACGGGTAAGCAACCTGCCTGTTCGGTCCCTGCAACCGTTGCCACTGCTGTATGAGAAACGGTGATCACTTCATCACCAGTGCCAAGCCTAAGGGCTCTGAGGCAAAGAGCTATGGCATCGGTGCCATTGGCTACGCCTACGGCACACAGGTTAGGGCCATGGAAGTCAGCAAATTTATTTTCGAAAGACTCTACTTCCTGGCCCAAAACAAACCATTCGGAATCCAGAACTCGTCGGATCGCTTGATCGATTTCATCTTTGTGCGATTTATAGGAGGCGGATGGGTCGCTGAATGGGATCATCAGGTGCTCGTAATCAAATATAATGAGACAAGTCGTTCCGGAAGTACTCGACGGACTTGGAGATTCCTTGCCGGAAGTCTATCTTGGGTTCCCACCCGAAGGCAGATTGGAAAGTTTGGTAGTCGCAGACGAAGTCGCCTACGTCGATCGCCTTGCGGTCTTCGGGAAAGGGAATCTTTTCGTAATTCGCTCCCTCTATTAGCTCGCACATCAGCTTGGCCGTATCCTCGAGTGTTAGAGGCTCGGGAGCTCCCAAATTAAAAATCTTACCTTCGGCCTCGGGTCTAGTCGCGGCGAGTAGAAGGGCATCGACCACATCGTCGACGTAGTTGTAGTCCCGCCTCTGTCGACCATCGCCGAACACGTGGATGGGTTTGCCTTCCAGTAAGTTTCGAATCCAGAGACCCAAGAAGGTTTGCCGCGCATCCTTGATCCGCATCCTTGGACCATATGTATTAGTCAGACGAAGCACGCTGGCGGGAATGCCGTAGACGTCGTTGTATACGATGTGATACCACTCGCCCGCCATCTTGTTGACTCCGTTAATGTCGACTGGGTGGGATGGATGCTTCTCATCGACTGGCAGGTATTGAGGTTTGCCGTAGATTTGTCGTGTACTGGCGAACACGATGCGAATCTCCGGGTTGTGCATTCGGCAAGCTTCGAGAATCCACAATTGTGCCTTGGCGTTGATGTCTAAGTCGGTAAACGGGTTTTCCATTGAATCCAAGTGACTGGTCTGTCCCGCCAAGTTGAATAAGTAGTCTTGTCCTTTAACGAGTTGGTTCATTGAGAAAGGGTCGCGAACATCGGAAAAATTTATGACTACTTTCTCCTTGATGTCATCTAAGTTTCTAGGATTCCCTCCGTACTCTGGAATCAAACTGTCCACAATCGTCACATCCGCTCCTTCTTGAACTAAGCGTCGGGCCAAGTTTGACCCAATGAACCCGAGACCTCCGGTAATCAAAACCTTTTTACCTTCCATCATGTCTAATGTTTAGATTTTAGGATAATCTTTAACGCGAAATGACAAGGAATCGATGAACAGGTGAAAATCATTCGGTTCGATTTCCGATTACCCTCGCAGGGTTTCCAGCAACAATTTCATTTTCTTGAACATTTCTTGTTACCACCGCTTGGGCGCCGACAACCGCATTTACCCCAACTGAAACTCCGGGTAGGATCATCGCCCGCGCTCCCACGAAAGCATTGCTTCCAATGCTTATCTTTTTCGTCAATAATTGAAAGGATTTGTCATTAATGTCGTGAGTTCCCGTACAAAGATAAGCTTCCTGTGCAATGGTTGCCCTTTCCATTATTTCAATGCGGCCTAAGGAATAAGCATTTGCTCGTTCCCCGAGGCAGGCCCGGTCATGCATGGTAAGGTGCCATGGCATTTGAATGATCGCTCGTTGATGCACGAAAGGCGTGCCATGGATTTCCGCCCCGAAGACCCTTGTAATAATGAGCCTCCATGGATTGAGGAATTTTGGTGTCCAGGAACAAAGAAAGAACCAAGACAATTTCCAGAAAAATACTCCGAGAGGAACCCAGATAGGCCATGGGCTGTCATATGCGGTCTTTTGATTCCTTGGTTTCATGAAAACGTTGCTATCATCTTTTCTGCGGTATGGGAGACTCCATCAAAAACAGATCGATTGGGACTGTCTAGAATTTCAAGTAGTTTTTCAACGCAATCGGTTTCGTTAAGCAAAAGAATTTGTTTGTCAAAGCGTTTGCTCAAAAGCAACTTTCCTACCGGAGTGTCCCCGTCATCAAAAGCAATAATAGGCAATCCATGCTCTAGGAACGCGGCGGTAGACATACTTTTTCCCAATGCATCCAGTGGCGTTGTCGAGATAGCCATGTCCGAGCGTTGAATGTTCAGAGAGATTTGGTCTGGGGATAGCTTCCCCATTTCCTGAGTCAATATTCCGACTTCCTCGGCGAGCTTTCTTAATATATTTATACCAGTTCTTTCACGTTGAATTCCAGCCAAAGTTATCTGAACTCTTCTACCGCTAGCTTTTTCTAGCTGGCAAATCTTGCTAATCAAATCTTCGTATGGAAATTTTGTATAGAGAGTCCCAAACATAATTGCGTATATGGTGCTCTTATCCTTGGGCGGATGTTTGGTATTGGAGATAGGAATTCCGCCAAAAAGTTGAAGGTGAGTGGCATTGGCTCCCTCTGCTTGTAGACGATGGAGGGCGGCGCTGTTGGTTGTGTGAATCCAATCAGGGTTAGCCAGTTTCAGGAATTCCAGAATTTCTCGTTTTTGCCTCCATCCCCAAAAACGTTCTTTCCATGGTGCATCGGGGTAAGCACCGATCCAAATTTCGTGAAACATTACATGTAGTTCGCGTTTGCAAATAGAAGTTGCGAATCTTAAGAACGAGGATCCAGACAAGCCTTTGGGTGAAAAGGCATAGGGTGAGAATTGAAGACTAATTATGTCCGCCTCGGGCAAGTTCTTACTCAAGTCATCGAAGGTTGATCCTTTGTCCGTAGAAATACTAATCCGCTTGCAACCATGATCTCTTTGCTCAAGTGCCTCGCAAAGCAATTTAACATAGTCGCTTACCCCGCAAACGCTTGGTCTGTAGGGACCCAAAACGAAGGCAATCTTCATGAATGCGATTCCATTGATTCATCGTGACGAAAATTACTGGTGACAGCTTGATACGCATCCATCGGATTAGGGATTTGTTTGATTCCCGTTGAAATTTCTTTACCGAGGATAAGCCCCTCTGGGTATCCCCACTGTCTGTGATGAAGAGTGGCGCTTTCGTACCAATTTCCAAGCAAAGTGAGTGAAGGAACACTGAAGGCCCCGGCTAAATGCATGCAAAGAGAGGTGTTGGTGATAGCGAAGTCGGCTGTGGAAACTAAGGCTGCTGATTGTCGGAGAGATAATTCTCCGCAATAATTCTGCCATTGATACGCTGTTTTTTCATATCTATCTACTGAAATGCGATGCTTGTCGCACTGAGAGCCAATCAATCGAATCTTATGATCGGTTCGAGTGAGCAACAGTTCGGCTAATTTTGAGAATCGATCGTCCCCCCAACATTTTTCTGGAAACCCCCCGCCCGGGGCGATTACTATACGTTTGGATCGGGGATTGGTTTCACCCCATTTTTCGTCTGCTTCTTTTTTTTCTTTGTCCTTAAGGAATAAAAGTGGCCGAGGAGCAACGCTGGCAGTTGCTCCAAGCAAGGGAAGAAAATCAAGCGCAGACTTCGCGACCTTTCTGTGTTCCTTAAAATCTAGGCAATTTTCACACCACTTGTCACCACCGGCATATCCGCGGACACCGAACCGATGTGGAATCCGTCCTCGGCGGAGCAACCACGAACCTTGCCGGCTTCCCAAGACATCTATTCCATGAGTGTATTTTTGTCTGCGGAGGAATTGGGATTCCTTTGCAATTATCACATAGAGCAAACCTTCAAGGAAGGTAAGTGGTGAATTTGCTGGGAACCGACAGTTTTGTTTGTTATGCCAAGGGGCATTGATAGAAATGATTTCATCCAGTTCCGGATTGTTCTCCAACAATGGTCTTGCCCAATCTCCTACGCCCATGGAAATGCTCGCTTGCGGAAAAGCTTTTCTTAAGCCTTTGATCAAGGGAGTTGCTACAAGGACGTCTCCAAGGTCATTGTTGCGCAGAATGAATATCTTTTTGGTTTTGTTTTCAGCCATCAATTCGATCCGATGGCGAGGATGTCGGTAGAGAACTTTTCGGGGTATTCACTCGCGTTGAATTTTGCCAGTAGAAATGAACCTTTTTTGACCGGAATTCTCTTCGGATGATCCCCAAAACGCCCGAAGTCTGAAACTTTGCACAAATAGAGGGAATATCCGAGTGATTCCAAGAAGAACAGTGGGGCGTTCGTTTCTCTGCCATATCTAGCTTGATTTTCGGGCATTATCTCAATGAAGAGGGCTTTAATCCGATGATCAGTGAGGTATTTTTTCCAACCCTGAAGAGATGGCAGTTCATGACCTTCAAGATCAATCTTGGCAAAATCTATGCAATTTACCTTATGTTGATCGCAATAATCATCCAAGACTAGGTTGGTGACTTCAATTCCTTTTCCCAAAGTAGTGCAAACATGTGATTGTCCTGATTGATTAGCTTCCAGTCGAAAGTTCGTTTTTCCCTGCGAGTCGCTTACGCAACAATGATTGAGGTGAAAGCTTTGATCCGGGTGCAATTCAACCGATTGCTTGAGAAGAGGAATGAGGTTCGGGTTTGCTTCGAATAAGTGGAATTCAGCGCTTTGCCGGGTTGGAACCAGGCCAAAAGAGCAAAAACCGACATTTGCCCCAAGGTCAAAGAAAGTTCCCTCATGATCAAGAAGTGCTTTCGAGAGTTCGAAAAAATCTGGCTCGAAGACTGACTTGAGGAAGACATTTCTCGGTTCGGGATCACTGAGATCCACAAAGGCTTTGGAATTGCTGTTGAAGATGATGGCCTGTTCAGGTCGAAGAAGTTTCGATGCCAACAGGGCTTGCACAACAGAGTGTCTTCGGAGAATATTTGGAAGAGAGAAGGTCACGCTTGTTGAACGAGCTATCTCCGCAGGCGACGCGAACATTCGTGGGATGGTTTTTCCGCCAAATGGTGGAAGGCAAAAAAGGCGATCACAGAGGTCGAGGAATGCTGGATGTCCGAGGGCGACCCCGTGGATCAGCACTGAGAATAATAAGCCTAACCATTAGGCGGGCTGGATTCGAGCGAAACGTCGAAATAGAAAACGTCCTGCCAAACCATGTCCGTAGGCTCGCGGTGAAAGCGAGTAGGGAATAACAAAATTGGTTAGGTTGAAAAAAGATCTGAACGCCATTGTCTCCCAAATGGTCGAGATGTGACAGATAGCCATAACATGTCATTATTTCGCTTGCGAAGTAGCAGTGGTGGGTATTGTCGATGTCCAATCCTCCGACTTTTTCGTAGAGGTGTTGTCAATGCAGGAATCGCGTAGAGTTTTTGAAATCGTAGCAATGGTTGAATACGAAATAGCCTATTTGAACTTCTTTATTGTTAATTTTATTATTACATTGACGGTAATCGTCAATTGTGAGAACCAGATGCCGATACCCCTTCCATGGAAAATGAAGGTGCAGGTCGCCAAGTCTTTGGTGAGCATTCGTACAAGATGTCGCATGTAAACTAAGGGAGAGCTATGTTCTTTGGCATTGGGATGTTTTTGCAGAAAATACAATAACTCCTTCAGTTCAAATCCTTTTGGCTTCCAATTATTCCCTTCTGTTTTCAAAGTTCTCCAAGGATGGCAGGCGGCAGCATCTTTGACGAATAACGTTTTCTTTCCATCTTTTTGTATCCTGTAAGCGAAATCCACGTCTTCATAGGCTACTTCAAAAGTTTCATCAAATCCTTCCAATTCATCAAAGACCTTTTTTCTTACACACAAATTACTTGTCCAAAACATTCCTCCCGATGAGTTTTCAGGACATGTTTCTGCCCATGTTCTCTTCGGGCGGTCCGGGAAGATATAACCCTCGAAAAGATCCGCGTTTGGGTTTTGCTCAATCGCATTAAAATAAGCCAGCAGATATCCTTTTTGAGCAATACAATCGTCATCAATGAAAACGATCCATTCTCCGTTCGCTTTACTTACCCCTGCATTACGATTTCCTCCCGGACCGTTTTTCTTACCCATCTCCCATTTTACTTCAGGAAACTCCTTTTCTACGAGAGTCCTAGACATATCTGACCTTGAGTCATCTGTGACGATGATCTCATGGGTGGGGCTTTCGGGCTGGTTGTCAGGCTTCAGGGCATTCAGACATATACGCAAATCATCCGGGCGTTCGTAAGTTGGTATTACCACGCTGAAGAAGAGTGTTTTCTTCTTTTCGAACATGTTCATTTTATGACCTTCTTCAGGAAGTCGACGACATCTGCATCGAAACGATTCGGGGAAAAATTTCTCTCAGCGATTTTTCGCCCCTTGGCACCCATCTCAGCGGTTCGGTCAGGTTTTTCAATAAGCAGGTTCATCTTTGCTCTCCAGTCCTCGACGTCTTTTGGGCGGACCCCCAGTCCGCAGCCTTCGCTCTCAGGGTCAAGATCAAGGCATCCGGACTTCGTCATGAGGATGGGCTTGGCCATAGCCATGCCTTCCAGTAAGTTGGTATAACCACAAGTGTCGTCTGCATCACCCGTAAGCGGAATGCAAACGCCAATACACTGGGCATACCACTTGCGCAGGGTAGGGTAGTCAATGGCTTGATCAGGTGGGTCCTTGGAGGTGTTGATCCACCGTATGTTCGGAGAAAGATTTGAAGGACATAAGTAAGATGGCCCAATTATGCGCACCTCGGCATTGACCTGTTTGGCTGCTTGCGTAAGGGTTTCATAGTCTCGCTCAGTTTTGCCAGTAGCGAGAAAGAAAGGCTTCGCTGGTTGTTGCTCGGCAGATTTTCCGTTAAAAAGCTCAAGATCTACGCACCATGGCAAAAAGCGGGAGGGGGCAAATTGACCAAATCTTTTTTCTGCGTTTGGAGTTAGGCAAAGGAAGCCTGAGTGAGCCTTGAGGTTTTTTGCAAGATAGGCTGCATGCGCCAAACGTGGTCCTTTTCCCAAGTATGGAGGTTCTCTGAAAACCCATGATACTAGTTTGGCTTTTCTAAACCGACGAACAAGTGCGAGGGGGCCGCAGACAGAGTAAATCAGGTCAGCGGTACGGGCAGCCCTCAAGGCTGCTATTTCCGCTTTGGCTCCTGCGGAACCACGAAAAAAGGCTTGGTTGAGAAGTTTTTCGACAAGGGAATGGATGGAGACTGAGTTTGGGGAAATGCGAGTGGCTTTCCAGCTTTTCTCCCTCTCGATTTTCTCAATTCCCCAAAGATGATGACGAGGGTAAAGTCCTTGCTCAATGTCCTTGCGTCTGTGTTCGACATAAGGGTGTAGCCAGGCGACAAGCGGTTTGTCACGAAGATCCGAGGGCATTCGATTTAGCGGAGTCGTCAGTAATAGTCTTTGTTTTTCTTCTGGCGAGAAGGAGAGCTGGCAAACCAATCAATCCAAGCAACCAGTAAACGAGTGCAGTGTATAGGAAGCCGGCGGATATGGCGTTTTCGGGGGCTGTTAATCCTTGAAGAAAAAAGGCGAGAGCCCCGTCTCGTGTCCCCACGCCCCAAAGAGAGACCGGCACAATGCCCACAAGGATGGACGGTGGCGTGACGGCGAATGCATGGGTGAGCGAGATGGTGTCGTCAAAAGCCTTGAGCAGCAATCCCATGATCATCGAGTTAGCTGTCCAGCAGAGGCAACAGGTGCAGAAACAGCCGAGAAGACGTAGTTTTCGCTGGCTTGTCTTCTTAACGATTGTAGAGAAGTTCCTTACCTTGTTTCCTACAATTGGGAGCGATCCCATCCTTGGTAGAAGAAGTAGACCTGCAGCTGCGATGATGAAAACGATTCCAGCTGTAATCGCGGTATCGCGAAGCCCAAGGGCAATAGAGGCAATCAATCCGATCAGACCGAGAGCAAGGACGTCGAAGCCTCTTTCCAAAAGAGCTGCTCCGGCAAGGATTTCCCACGAAGGCTTTCCACCCCTGCGCAGGTAGGTCATTTTGACCATATCTCCCCCTCGGGCGGGGAGGATTAAATTAAGGGAGAGCCCACACATTGTTGCGGTCAGACAGCTTCGGAAGGAAACCTTTGTTCCGAACAGGGCAAGAAACATTTTGAGTCTCGTGGAAATCAAAGCTGTTGAAAAAAGTGCAAGAAAACTTGCCCCTAAGAGGAAACTGCTCTCGGATTGGGCAAAAGCATGAGAGAGGCTTTTGGGGTCTACGATGTAAAAAAGAGTTACGATTGCTGCAGTTGACCCCAGCAAGCGCAGAGGGAGGCTCCAAGAGGAGGGTTGGTTACTAGTATCGGAATCTTGGATCAGGATCGGTCGATTGATTTTCGTGATACATTAACCAAATCTCCTATCAGTCCAAGGCCCAGAAAGATAAGACCGGTCGAAAAAAGAGACACGCTGGCTACGTCAGGGACTTCTCCAAGATATATTTTGCCAATTACGCCGATCGCAATGGATGAAGCGATAAGGAAACCCGATAAGCTTCCAAATACTTGAAGGGGGCGAAAGTACATCGTCGTGCGAAGGACGAGGCTAAAGAAGGCGAGGGTGTCACGTATGGGCCGAATTGAGCTTTTTCCAATCCGCTTGCGGTAGTTGATTGGCAGGTAACTTACCTGCATGCCGTTAACGTGCATAGCTAGCGTGATGGTGCTGGTGAAGCTGAACCCTTCGGGGAGGAGAGGGAAAAAGCGAAGAGCGTCCTTCTTGCGAAATGCGCGCAGACCGGAGTTTAGGTCCTTGATGTCAGCCCGTGCCATCCATCGGGCGTAGCAAAGCAAGACCCACTTGGCGGGCCGACGAACCAATGGGACCTGTACGTTGGGACCGATGCGGGCCCCTACGGCCATGTCGCATTCTTTTAGCTCATCGAGTAGTTCGGGAATAGCTGATGCGGGATAGGTGCCATCAGAATCGGTGATTACGATAATTTCGCCTTTTGCCTCCCGAATGCCTCGTTTGAGTGATGTCCCATAGCCCTTGTTTATCTTGTTTTGCAAAACCTTCAGTTGAGTTGATCGGGAAGCGATTTCCTGAAGTAATGAAAAGGTTTCATCGCTACTTCCGTCATCGACTGCGATAATTTCGAAATCAGTCGTTTCATCTAATACCTGAAAAATTTCGGCAAGTGTTTTCTTCACTCCCAGCGCTTCATTAAAACATGGAATTACAACACTTGTTTGAATTTTCACTGGGAAATGCTTATTGGTTATCGTGAATTTTAAATTTGATCGTCTTAAGACCCTTTCTTTTTGTGGGCTTGGAAAAAGTCTTCCAACTTATTCTCATAAAATTAAAACAGGAGCCGACAATTTTTAAAGGGATTTTTTCAACGGCACTTCGTGCAAACTTTATTCTGCCGATGAAGAAGACAATTTGCAATATTCTTTCCACCGCTTTCCTTGATAAAGAAATTTCAATGGGTTCATAACCGTAAAAAGGCTGGATTGATTTTCGCTTGTTTCGAAGAAAACTGCCTCTTTTTTTGAAATCAATCATATGACCATGCATGTCAAGGGTTTCCCCTATTGAAATTTCTTCTCCACTAAGTAGTCCTTCCTTGATCATATTGGTTATGATTGTCTCTCCAACCTCGGAGCGGCTCAGAATAACGGAAAAACCTTTCCTTTCCTTTTCATATTTTGGAGACCATGCATCCCCAACTGAAATATCAGTAAGTTCATTAGAGAAATCGACGGCTTGTAAACTACTAGATGTTAAATAAAAAGGTATCAGGTAGTTATAGTGAAATTTATCAGCTTGCAGGATTCGGCCATTACTCAATTCAATTCTTAGTTTGCCGGGCCATTCTCCATCCCTGTATTTCAAATCAACGATTTCAGTTTCAGAGTCCACACCGTTTGAACGGAGAAAGCTGCGAATTGATTCAAAGTACATCTGAGTCCCGACATAAGGTCCTATGACGTAGCAAATGTTTTTGACAGAGGGATGGCCCTCTTTTTGAAGCTTCCGAATGGACGCGACTTGGTCGGGTAGTCCAACATAGGCAAGAGGACCTTCGTCCTCTTTGATCTCACTCAAAATGGTATTAACAGGAGAAACTGAATATACGCTTTGAGCGCATTCTATGATTTCTTTCGGTGTTCTGGCTATGATTGGTTTAGCTAGGTAGGGCACCTCTACGCCCATTTTTAGACAGATTGCACCGCAGATTTTACCACTATTCAAAAGATAGAGAAGAATGGAGGTTATTGCCCCACCCGAAGCAGCATTTCTGCGTATGGTTTCGGATTTGGAAAACCCAATTCTGGACTTAATGATTCTTCCCGACAACCAATTGTTCGGGAGATCTCCGAAGGTACTTATGTTGAGTTCCGGGTAGGAACAATGCCTCGCGGGGCATGCCAGTCTACAAGCTTCGGGAAGGATATGATCTTTTGATAGAAGATGCGGAGTAGGTATCGATCGTTTTTCTTTAAATTCTAATTTACCTTTAGCAAGGCCAACACAGCTGCCACATTGCGTGCACAGACCTGGATCAATTACCTCTTTAAGCAAATAATTCCATGTGTCCGTCATTTCTTATTCTATATTTTTTCGACAGATAAAAGTTTGTCGTAGGGCAATGATTGCCAACAACCATTCAGGTAGAATTCTTTCAATAGTCTTACCAATTGACAGTAAAAATTTCGGTCCTGCCGGCACAAGCACGAAGGTCTTCTCTTTTTCAATGAGAAAACTATTTTTTTTAAAAATACGCCTTAATCTTCGACGAGATAACATTCGGTGCGGTCCCTCGCTGTGATGCAAGCCAAGGATAGGAGCTAGTAGGTGTATCGGTTCCCAGAGTATGTTGGGTGTAGTTAATACAAGCAATCCACCTGGTTTTGTCAATCGGGCCAATTCTGCGACGAAATCGTCCGGCCAAGGCATATGCTCAATTGTCTCGTAGCATAGAATTGCGTCAAAAGATGAATTCCCAAAGGGTATTGGTAGAGATTCGAAAACTCCTGTTTTACCGAAAACTTTCTTTAAATCAAAGGTCTTTTGGGCAAGGGATTGGAAAAGAGGGGAAACTGCTAACCCAGTGAAATGGCAGCTTTTGTATTTTTTGGCAAAAAAAGCACTGCCATTTCCCGTGCGGCAATCCATATCGAGAACCTTTGAATTATCGGGCAGCACAAAGAGAGGAGCAGAATCAGTGAAACGTCTGAAGTAGGAATCAGTTTTGGAATTTATCTCATCGTAATCCAGAGTTTCATCCCAGTGCTTTGCTACATCAGAGAGGACCCAGTCTTTCATATGCGCTCCAGAGGTTCTCTTGCGATACATTTTTTAATGCAATCAGAAACCGATTTGGCAAATAAGTCGCAATTATAATTTTGTAATGCAAATTCTCTAGCCTTTGTACCCATCTTGATGGTTTGTTCTCTATGTTCTTTCACCCAATTGAGAGTTTTGCTCCAACCTTCAACATTATTTGGTTGAACGATTTTACCTATTCCCAGCTTTTCGACATCGAGGTCAATTCCTATGTTTTCGGGCATAAGGACAGCTTTGCCCATGCCGAGGGCATCGCAAAGAGAAGTCAGTCCGGAAGTAAACTTTTGAGAGAGGAGGGGGATTGCGATAGCTAGGGCATTCTTTAATTTTTTGTATACATCATGAGGTTCCTGCCATCCAACTTCCATTGAAACATGGGATGGCAATTTCTCGTACATCGTTTCGGCGTCATGTTCCAAACACATGATATGTGCAGAAGAACGGGTTTTGATGCATGCGACAGCAAACTTATGAAAATCCCGACCCGATCTGCCGGCTGTCATTATTTGATTGCCGTAGGTTGGATTAAGGGAATCGTAGTACTTTACGTCAGGTCCCCATGAGACTCGTATGACTTTATGAGATTCTTGCCCTTGTAGAGGGATTTTATCGGAGAAAGTCAAGACAGCGTCAGCACCCTTGTGCCAGCAGTAGTGTGCAGGTGTTCTTAACCAATTCAGTCTTCCGATGTTTTGCGGATGGTGTACGAGAGTAATAATTGGTACGCGGATGATCTGCATGGCTCTCAGGTAATGCAAGGCATAGGATTCAGTCTCTTTAAGACATAAAATTGCAACGGCATCCTTGATTTTGCGCAAGGTCTTTACTTGAGTTTCGGTTCTTCCAATTGGAATAATCGGCTTATGTTTGATGAGCCAGTTGTCCAAATGATACAGTGGGCCAGGCTCCCATAACCTAATTAGTTCGGTATCCAATCCGAATTCCTTGAATTTATGGAGTCCAAAAATCAGGTGCCCTGGCATTTTCCCGATTTTATAATTTTCATAATCCTTGTGCAGATTATAGTCGTTTATTACAATGACCTTACCGTTTTGCATGGTTTTTTCGTTTGTGAATCAAACCGATACCGAAGCCATCCTGCTTATGATCATGAACAAATTCAACGCTTTCCGGATATTGATTCTGGATTTCTTTCCAGAATTGGGGGACTCCACCGGTGAAGCTCGAAGTGCTTTTTCCAAAGCGAGAATAGTGGTCTTTACATATGTCGTGAAAAGCAATTATACCATTCTCTCTCACAAAAGGCAGGAATTTATCGAAATCCATCGTACGATAATGCCAAAAGGCACGATCGAAACAGCCGTAGGTCGGGGAGTATGGATTCTGGTCTAGCAGATGCAGTATGCGGGGAACATAGGGAAGAGCGAGGTGTAGGTAGCGTTTCCGTGTATCCCCACCATCTTTGTCAAAGGTCGCGAAGTCGGAAAAGGAGATGGTGTTCGTCATGTTCTTCGAG
>Ga0315321_10002534_pt1 | contig 14144 bp, 12 predicted proteins | sample M180m21515metaG_FD_203464 | JGI IMG/M metagenome (GOLD analysis project Ga0315321, IMG submission 203464) | Ammonia-oxidizing marine archaeal communities from Monterey Bay, California, United States - M1 80m 21515 | ecosystem: Environmental > Aquatic > Marine > Intertidal zone | place: USA... | reverse complement strand
ATGCACGATGGCCGTTTCCGAACATTGGATCAGGTTGTCGAGCATTACAACTGGAGCGTTAAGCCACATCGTAATCTTGATAGTCGACTGAAGGACTTTGCTGCAAACGGCTTGGCATTGCCCGAGGTAGAGAAAGTTGCTTTAGCAGAATTTTTGAAAACGCTAACAGACCAGAACTTTATTAATGATCCGAAGTTTAGCAGTCCATTTGTCCCTGTTCAATGATTCAGGTTTTCGCGAGTCTTGGTGGCTAGGATGAGTAACAGCCCACGATTGTTATAATTACGAGCCATGACGAATTCTGACGACATCCATTTGACTGAACGCACTGGCAATAAGCACACTGGCAACGAGCGTGTTGGGGGCGACGTGGCTGATGACGCTGGATATAAGGCTCTTGCCACGGCGTATCACGAAGCTGGGCACGCGGTGATGGCTTTGTACTTTGGTTGTCCGATAAAAAAGGTCACCATCGTCCCAGGGCGGTCATGGCTTGGGCAGTACAGGCTTGGTGTTTGTGAGCTCCAGAAAGGTCGCTCAGGAAATGCTAAGAATCTCTTGGACGACGAGATCGTGATCCTGTTTGCAGGAATGGTTGCGGAGGCGCATTTCACCGGACACTATTGTGAAATCGGTGCTGCGGAAGATCTACGCACGATTCGGCGGTTGTTGTGTCGTCGTGTCAGCAGTGAGAAACAGAATGAACGGTTGCAGCGGCGTTTGCTGGCCCGTACGGAGCATCTTTTGGGTGACGAAGAAACTGCGTTGGCGGTCGATTTGGTTGCAAAAGAATTGATGCAAAAACAGACGATTAGCGGCCGAGCCGTTCGGCACTTTTATCAACAAGCAACGCGACGAAGTTCGTGATACATGGTGGTTTTGGGATGCCGGAAATTCAAGATAGAGAACAATGCGGCCGGGCCATTGCTGCCGATCTGCAACTGCCATTCAAGCAAGTATTGGCAGCGATGGAGTTGCTCGAAGCAGGCAATACGATTCCTTTCATTGCCAGATATCGAAAGGAAGCGACACAGGGACTGGATGAGATTGCACTGCGGGCAATCGAGGATGCGGTTGAAAAATCAGCCGCTTTGGCTGCTCGCAAAGCAACTGTCATCAAGAGCATCCAGGGCCAAGGGTTAATGACCGATGAATTGCTTGCGTCGATTGAGTGCTGCGGTGACTTGCGTCAGCTCGAAATGATCTACCTGCCGTTCAAGCCTAAACGTCGCACCAAGGCGGCGATTGCTCGCGAGCGTGGTTTGCAGCCTCTGGCCGATCTGCTGATCCGTCAGGAACCCATCGAGTCTTCACGGGCGGCGCTGCTCAATCAGTTTGTGAATCCCGAGTTGGAGATTCCAGATCGGGATGCCGCATTACAAGGAGCGCTCGCGATCGTTGCAGAGCAATGGTCCGAGGATGCCACCCTGCGAAGTTGGATGATTGATGACGCCGTTGCAAGTGGTAAGGTGACGTCAAATGTGAAGCGAGGAAAGAAGCAGGAAGCCGAAAAGTTTGAACTCTATTTTGATCATCGTGAAGCTGTTGCGAAAATTCCTTCTCATCGACTGTTGGCAATGCTGAGAGGCGAGTCTGAGGGTTTGCTACGCATTGGAATTGCGATGGAAGATGGGAGAGCTGTTTCCCGTATGAAATCGCAATTCATTCACGATAGGCAGTTTGAATTCCATTGTGAGTTGTTGGCTGCGATTGGTGATTGCTACGAGCGTTTGCTTCAACCAGCGACTCAATCGTCCGTGCTTCAGAATCTGAAAGAGCAAGCTGATACAGAAGCGATCGAGGTGTTCGGGAAAAATCTGCATGAACTGTTGATGGCATCGCCAGCGGGACCGAGGGTGACATTGGGCATCGATCCCGGGTTCCGAACTGGATGCAAGCTAGCTGTCGTCGATGCGACCGGTAAGTTTTTGGCAACTAGCACCATCTATCCGACGCCACCCAAGAGTGACCGTGACTCAGCGGGCAAGCGGGTGTTGGAATTCATCGAGCAGTACAACATCGAGTTGATTGCAATTGGTAACGGGACCGCATCGAGAGAAACGGATGTTTTTATTGGTGATCTGTTAATAGAGCATGGGCTGAAGGTGACCAAAGTGATGGTCAGCGAAGCAGGAGCTTCGATTTATTCTGCTAGTGAGATAGCAATCAAGGAGTTTCCTGATCTGGATGTGACCGTACGGGGTGCGATTAGTATCGCCCGACGCCTGCAGGATCCGCTGGCGGAATTGGTAAAGACCGACCCAAAATCAATTGGGGTCGGGCAATATCAGCACGATGTGAACCAGACGAGGCTTCGTAAATGTCTGGATCGGACAGTTGAATCGTGCGTGAATGCTGTTGGTGTTGATCTGAACATGGCCAGCGTTTCATTGTTGTCGCATGTGGCAGGGATCGGACCCAAGTTGGCCGGAAATATCGTTGCGTTCAGGGATCAAAACGGACGATTCAAGAATCGCAAACAACTGATGAAGGTATCAAAGCTTGGCAGCAAGGCATTTGAGCAGGCTGCAGGATTTTTACGCATTTGTAATGGTGCAGAGCCGCTTGATAACTCAGCGGTTCACCCCGAGAGTTACGCTTTGGTCGGTCGTATGGCAACGAAATTGGGCGCAGACCCTAGAGCATTGGTTGGCGATTCTGGACTGAGCCATAAGTTGCGACCATCAGATTACGTTGATGACCGTTTTGGGTTGCCAACGGTGGTGGACATCATTTCTGAACTGGAGAAACCGGGTCGTGATCCTCGCCGAGAATTTCGAGTGGTGAAGTTTGATGATTCGATCAATAGTATAGGAGATTTGAAGCCTGGATTAGTAATGGAGGGCGTGATTACCAATGTCACACACTTTGGTGCATTTGTTGACATCGGAGTGCATCAGGATGCCTTGATTCACATCTCGCAACTTTCGAATTCCTTTGTCAAGGATCCTAGTGAAGTCGTTGCAGTTGGTGACATTGTCAATGTCAAGGTTTTGGAAATCGATGTTGGACGCAAACGCATTTCGGTGACAAGAAAGTTTTAAACGGGATGTGTTCATTCGTGCGTTGTCGTCTTATTCAACATTTGTGCATCGCACACCACTGCCAACTTAGATCCACAAGTCACGATCGAGACTACGGTAGCCGATTGCTTCAGCGAGATCCTGTTCTCGGATCTGGTGGCAGTTTGCCACATCCGCAATGGTTCTCGCCACTCGCAGGATTTTGTCATGGGCCCTCGCTGAGAGTCCCAGTTCTTCAACGCAGTGCCGCAGCATTTGAGTACAATTGCGGTCGATCTGGCAATGTGCACGCACTTGCTTACTGCTCATTTGTGCGTTGTGATTGGTGGACGCATCTTGAAATCTGTTCGCCTGTTGCTCGCGAGCCTTGATCACATCTTCAAGCATGGTCTTGCTTGATGTTCCCTGAGCACTTTGGTCAGACAACTCATCAAAGGGTACTGCTGGTACATCAAGGTGGATGTCAATACGATCCAAAAGTGGTCCTGAAATTTTTGACATGTACTTTTCAATTTGAGGAGGAGTGCAATTGCAACTGCGTCGTGGGTCACTCCGATACCCACAGGGACATGGGTTTGCCGCCGCGATCAACATGAAATCGGCGGGAAAGGTGGTAGATCGCAATGCCCGTGATATCGTGACGATGCCGTCTTCGAGTGGCTGACGCATCACCTCGAGTGTTTTGCGATTGAACTCTGGCAGTTCATCGAGGAACAGGACACCATTGTGGGATTTACTTATTTCCCCTGGGGCAGGTTGGCTTCCACCTCCCACCAAACCCGCGTCACTGATTGTGTGGTGGGGGCTTCGGAAAGGACGCCGTGCCATGAGTGGTTGATCGGCGGGCAGTTGGCCTAGCACGCTGTAAATACGTGTGGTCTCGATCGATTCTATCGCTGAAAGGGGAGGGAGAACTGTTGGTATCCGCTTCGCTAACATGGTCTTCCCGCTTCCAGGCGGCCCAATCATGGCGAGGTTATGACGACCAGCGGCAGCAATGGTCAAAGCTCGCTTCGCCAACTCTTGTCCCCGCACGTCCGCAAAGTCGATGTCATAGTGGCTGAATTTGGCGAATAGCTTTTCAAGCTCACAAGGCACCGGACTGACTTCCAACTCGCCCGCGAAAAAAGCTATCGCTTCTGCCAGACTGTGAACGGGAATGACTTGTAGCTCTTGTACGACTGCCGCTTCGCTGGCATTCGCGACGGGCACAACTAATCCCCGAAGCGATCTGTTCTTGGCTGCCTCGATCGCGATGGATAACGCACCTTTGACTGGCCGCGTTGTCCCTTCCAACGCAAGTTCGCCGATGATTGCGTAATCGTTGAAGAGTTCAGATGATAATTGTCCACTGCCCGCTAAAACACCCAATGCAACAGACAGGTCAAATGATGACGCTTGTTTGGGAAGATCACCGGGAGCAAGATTGATAACCACTCGGTCCTGTGGTCTCACAAAACCGCTGTTAACGATTGCGCGTTCGACCCGATGGGTACTTTCTTTTACTGCAGTGTCTGGTAGCCCGACTAGGATCGTTTTTGGCATCGCGGCCGGTGAAATGTCGACCTCGACATCGACCGGCAGTGCTTCGATGCCAGAAAGCGTGAACGTCTTCAAGCGTGCCAGCATGATGCCCCAATCATGTAAGCGTAGAAGTTGTTATCGCAAAGAGCCTCGCACCGTTGAGGCAAATTGACAAGGACTGAATTTCAGTTCTTTGGAAATCAAAAGAAAAAGGAAAGAACTTGGATACAGTGAAGCCACTTGAAGGTTTGATGGCATAAACGATTCCTTCGCACGTTGGAGTTTCCTAATGCTGGCAATGTGGAAATTGTCCTGCAGAAAAATTCCAGTGAATTGCTACTACGAAATACCGTCAGGATGGTTTTCGTTTGCGACGTTGCGTGATGAGGGCGTGCATGACATCGCTGCGGCGGACGACACCCAGCAATTCATGGGGATCACTACGGGTGACAACCGGTATGCAGTCATCCGTTTCAGCCTGAAACAACTCAAAAGCTCGAGTTGCAGGTTCATCGGGAAAAAGAAGTGCTGTGGTCTCGCTGACGAGATCCTCTGCGCGAACGAGTTGTGATGCGTTGTGGTCAAACATCACGTCACTCAATAATGGGTACCGGATGACACCAACAACCGTGGAGCGGTCATCGATAACTGGATAAGTGTTGTCATGGCTGTGTTCAATGTGGCCGATGACATCGTCGAAATTATCGGACTGGTGTATGCCTTTTATCTTGCGAATCAAGTTGCTGACTTTGACTTTGGATTCGAGTGGTGCTGTGGCACTGGTGCCTCTGACAGCATCTCGAAAGCGATCCATCACCGTGCGTAGTTGTTCCAGCGGCGTTCGTGATGTGTGATGTATTGCTTGAGCGAGAGGAACTTCGCCTGTTCGCAAGACTGATTGTCGAATGAACAGAGGGCCAATGATTTCGAACAGTACAACAGAGCCTAATATGATGGCTTGAATTTCCGCTCCCAGTTCCTTGTCTCGCTGCATGGCAATGGTGGCCAAAGCGATTGCGGCGCCAGCTTGTGCAAAGAGACAACTGCCCAGCCAGTTTCGAATTTCCATTGGCTGCTTTGTGACTCGCGCAGTGATGTAGACGCCAGTCCATTTTCCGGCAATCCGAAACACGATGTAGACCAAGCCCAGTGTGCCTGCGGCGATGAATGCATTGATGTCAAGTTCAGTTCCATGGGCTGCAAAGAAAAGTACAGCGAGTAGGCCCGACAAGTGGTCAAGTTCATCGACGATTTTGGATTTGTAATCAGACGTGTTCGCGACCGTTACCCCCATGATCAAGAAAGTAATCATGTAGGGAATGTGAAAAGATTCGCAGATGCCCAGAAGAAAAGTTTCCGCTGCAACGAGCATTACGATCCAACGCTTCATGTTCAAAAACCCGCAGCCGTAACTGACGATCAGACCGCCAGCGATTCCAAGTCCTGCGGAGCCTGCGATGTTGAGGACAAGATTGCCGAATTGCTCTCCGATGAACACATCACCTTTGTTTTCCAGCAGAGAGATGGCAAGGAATGCAAATTCGAACATCACGATGCAGGCAAAGTTGTTCATGGCCACCAGGAATCCAGTGCTTTCAGTGACCGGACCCTCAGAGCGAAATTCCTTCAGCACAAAAATAGTGGTTGCGGGTGCCGTCGCGACAGCAAGACAACCAAGCAAAAGAGCTTGGCTGCCCGTGCATCCAAATACGAGTAAGCCGAGACTTACTGAACCGAACGTGAGAAGAATTTCGCCTATCGAGAGTGGAAGGCATCGTTTCGCAAGCTTCCTTACTTTTGTGAATGTGAATTCACACCCAAGATTGAACAACACAAGTGCCATTGCCAGTTTCAGCAAAGGATCAAAAAGTTCAACGTGACCTTCGGGGATCCAGTCAAGGATGCTTGGACCCACTAGCAGGCCCACCAATAAGTAGGCGGTTACCTTCGGGAGATGTAGAAGATCGGCGAAAACTCCAGCAGCCAAACATGCGCCGAGTAACAGCCCAAGCGTACTCAAAATGTCAAGATGAAAAGATGGCATGTGCTAACGTATGTCGGGCAGCTGTTGTTGATGAAAGTAAGGCAGTTGGGTTTGCATCGACGCGGACCGCTGACTTTGTGTGTCATGCTCAATCAACTTTCAGTGATTGGTATGACGAAAGGTTGTCTGTCTGCAAATGATGCACACTGCATCGTTGGATCATGGGGATGGACCAGCAGTGGAAAACGCTTGCAGTAGGCGGTGTGCCATGACCCTCTTATATCATTATTGTCAGGATTATATCTGTGGCCCATGGCAACTTGGTGATCTCATCGGGGCGTGCTCAGAATTACTGCCGGGAATCTATCAGCGAGGGCGTCCAGTTTGATTTTTCCAACCTGACATGAGGGCAGTTTTGCTCTGTTTTGAGCTGAAAGCTCGTCGAGTGTGCGGGTTTGACCGGGAAGCGAACAGCAAGGTGTCAGATTGACACACCCATCCAAACCTGGCTGGACTTGATATGATTCGCTCGCATTTTGAGCCTTGGTTGGCATGAGTCATGAAGGTACGTCGCAGTTGCATGATCTTTCGGATGACGAAATGAGGAACATCAAACAGGTGACTTCTTTGACTTGTGGACTTAGCGAGCGTGGCCGCGTTCGTAAAACGAATCAGGATCAGTTTCTTATCGCGGAGCTAAGCAAGTCGATGCTGGTGTCGGCCACAACGCTTGATTTGGGTGAACGCGTATTCGGGCGTGTTCAGGGAGAAATTTTGCTTGTTGCTGATGGCATGGGAGGGCATGCTGCAGGTGAAAAGGCTAGCCGCCTCGCGATAAGTCATTTGGTGCGCAGATTACTCAATAGCGTCCATTGGTTCTTTCATGGTGATGACGAGAACGAAGATGACTTCGTTTCTGATCTGCAGAACTTGATTCAAGATGCGAATGCAACAATCCTGCGCGAATCTGCTAACAACGCCAAGGTGAGAGGAATGGGCACAACGTTGACCATGGCTCACCGTATTGGTAAGCGGATGTTCGTCGTTCATGCAGGAGATAGCAGGTGCTATTTGTATCGCAACGGGACCGTAGAGCAATTGACCACCGATCATACATTGGCTAGGCAGATGGTAGAGAAGGGCGGCATGTGTCCAGAGGATGAGGCGACGAGTCGTTGGAGCAGTGTGTTGTGGAATGTGCTGGGCGGAAATTCAAACGATGAGGTTGTCGCTGAGGCACGGAGAGTGGATCTGGAACAGGGTGATTTGATTGTCCTGTGCAGCGATGGCTTGCACCGGTATGTTGATGCCCAAACACTCGCCGATGTGCTTTCGGTGACACAGGAGCCAGAGACTGCGTGTAGGACACTCGTTGACTTTGCGAATGCGTCAGGAGGGCAAGATAACGTGACCGTAGTGGTCGCTCGGCCCGACTTGAGTGAAACCATGGATCGTGTTTTCTCGCCTGAGACTGATGCGAAAATTGGTATCCGAAAAGGTGAACTGTGACCGAGTGCAGGGAGATTTGCCCTGCCGCTAAACTGCTGGTCAGTGGCAGCCTGCGAAGTTCGGGCGTGACACCATGCACAGCCTCGTTATGGGCTAGCAGCAAAATGGGTCGCGTTGACGTCATTGGAATGCATATTAAGTTGAAATCAATTGTGGTAAGAGGGGTTAGAAAGGCCTTGGATGATAGATCCTGACATCCAAACCGAACCCGACCACGGCTCTGCCGAGAATTTGCAACTGGATGATCGTGTGAGTGGTTTAGCATCTGATGAGCTTGCTGGTGGAACATTGGAACCACCGCTAGGGAACCCCGCCAAACAAGCTCAACGGCATCAATCCAAATCACCCCGTGAATTGAGACCTCCCGTCGGAAACGTGATGGGAGTCCTCTTGGGCCTTTCGGCGGCTGTTCTTTATACGCTGGCGAATATTGCTCTGCGTCACTGCGTTGCAGTGGATCCGTTTCTTGTGTCAGCAGTCAAAGCGGTGCCGACTGTCATCGTTCTTGGTCCCTTTCTGGTGTGGATGTTGATGAGAGGGGAGGCTCTAGCGACCAGTGGACGACTGATCCCCAGGTTCATTGTCGTGAGCATCATTGGGCAATTCGTAGGCAATGCAGCTTTTCAAATCGCATTGGGTACCATCGGATTGGCTGCGTCCGTACCCATCACGCTTGGCGTCTTGATTGTGGGTGGTGCGATTCTCGGACGCGTGTTGCTCCGAGAGCCTGTACGATTGCGAACGCTCTTAGCCATGATAATGATCATCATTGCAGTGGTGGTTCTTTCGCATCCGAGCACTTCTGAAATGCCTAAAAATTCAATTACGAATCACCCAGTTTGGGTAGGCGCGTTGTGTGCTGCAGCGTCTGGAGCTGCTTATGCTCTGTTTGGTGCGGTCATGCGTCAAACGATGAGAGGAGGCGTGTCTGCACCAGTGACGATGTTTATCAGCGGCCTTGTCGGGACAATTTCACTCTGGGGAGTAACACTTGCAAACTCCGGGCTTCATTCGCTTTCGCTGGTTGAATCGTCGCAGTGGTCAATGATGGCTGCGGCGGGAGTGCTGAACTTCAGTGCATTCGTCGCATTATCGGTTTCGCTGAAGGCGTTGCCGGTTGTGGCCGTAAACCTCATCAACGCCTCGCAGGTGGCGATGGCAGCCGTGGCCGGTGTGATTCTATTCTCAGAGCCGGTCACATGGCCGCTTTCGCTGGGTATCGTGCTGACATTCGCTGGTCTATTGGTCCTTGCGAACCGTCGCCCTCAAGCGTCAAAGACGGCTCCGCAAGAACAAATTTTATAGCGAAGGCAACGTTTTACACGCGAGATAGCTTGGTGATTCGACCAGTGCTGACCCATTCGGCGACGTAGATGTTGTCTTCCAGATCAAAGCAAGCATCGTGGGGATGGACAAACTTACCTTGCTGCCATTTGGATTCATCGGTTCGGATCGAGAAGCCTTTGGTCTCTTGCTTGTCTTTGAGAATACGCTCACGGTCATCGCCAATCGTCACGACAGTGTTATGGTGGCGGTCGAGCAATGAAATCCTAGCGACGAGCTCTGGTACAAGCATCAACTCTGCATTGGTATCGATGTTGGCGGGTAAACCAAATCCGTTGACCGTTTTTTGGTAGTCACCCTGCAGGTTAAATATTTGTAGGGTGTTGTTCGCGCGGTCTGCCACTGCGATTTCGGGATCGCTACCTGCTCGTGTATCGACCCACAGACCGTGGGGTAAATTGAATGAACCGCGTCCCTTGCCGGAACCTCCAAAGCACGAAAGCCAATTGCCATCCTTGTCATAGCGGTGGATGTAGTAGGAACCGTACCCGTCGGCGAGCAGGAAATCACCATTCGGTAAAAACGCGAAGTTTGTGGGCAGGAAGCGGTTACGTCCCCAAGTTCGTTTAGGATTGCTTGCTTCGCCGGTTGCGTAATGACCACTCTTCATGGGTGCGTATTTTTGCCAGACTAAATCACCCTTTAATGTCATTTTCGCAATCGATTTGACTTGTTGATATGCCGCCACGTAGAGATAGGGGGTGCCATCTTCAACGTGGATTTCGAGTCCATGACCTCCGCCTTGAAATTGTTTTCCAAAAGCGCGTATGAACTGTCCAGTCGAGTCAAAAACAAAGATTGATGGATGATCGGTTTTGCTGGTTTGACCTTCATGAATGACATATAAATTGTTGTCAGGGTCGATAGCAACATTGTGCGTTGTCTGCCATGAATATTGGCTAGGCAGCTGCGGAAATAGATGCTGGCATTTGAATTGGTGATCACCGGCTCCGATTACATCTTGCGCAGCGGACCTTTTGCTGGTCACAAGGGCGGGACAAGCTACCGAGGCACCAGCAGCAACTTTCAGGAACGAACGACGATTGCAGTTTTGACTCATCAGCGATCTTCAACTCATGGGAAGGTTGGAACGGTAACGAAGGAGGTTTGCATTGGGTCCAGCAAGCGATTCGTTATACGCTAGTAGGCGAATGTTGCACAACAGAAGCATCGAATTCAGCTTCATCGACACTTTTGTTTGGTAGTACGCCTGAAAACCACGCATTACATTTTCTAAACTCTTGGAACACGATTGCTTTGTCGCGTTTTCCCTCATTTTGAAGGGACGTTCAAAATTTGGGGACGTTTGGGTTCCCATGGGAAGTGCTCCCAGTGTTGTTTGCAGGAATGGGACTACACTGTGTAGGGCAGTTCTGAATATTCGCAGATGGTAAGTGGCTAACGAAATCGTCGGTAATTGAGTCGCTTTTTTATGGAACCAAACGCATGACCAAGGAAGAACGCTTTGCTTTTGGCAAGAATTGGCAATCGTTTCTTGCTGAATTGGATGAAGACCGCATGGAGCAGGCTGTCATTTCGCTTCAGCAGTTGCTGGGTCTTCAGACGCTCGAGGGCAAGCGTTTTATGGATCTGGGCTGTGGAAGTGGATTGTTTTCACTCGCTGCTCAACGATTAGGGGCCGAGGTCATTTCGATTGATTATGACAAATTTTCCGTGGCTTGCAGTGAAGAGTTACGTGACAGATTTGGTTCGAAGTCCTTGAGGTGGGACATCAAGCAAGGATCCGTTCTTGATCCGATTTTAATGCAGAGTTTGGGGGACGCAGATGTCGTTTATTCGTGGGGTGTGCTGCACCATACCGGAGCCATGGATGAGGCAATTTCAAATGCGGCTGAAAGAACCAAGCCAAATGGTTTGTTTTGCTTGGCGATTTACAATGATCAGGGCGGTGGCAGTCGTCGTTGGTTACGCATCAAGAAAATCTATAACGCGATACCGTCATGGTTGCGATTCTTCTGGGTTCTCGCCGTAGCGGGTATCTACGAGTGCAAGTTTGCATTGGCTCGCTTGGTCCGTTTCAAGAACCCAATGCCATTTCGTGACTGGAAGGAGAAACGCAAGGATCGAGGGATGTCTGCGTGGCATGACTGGCTTGACTGGATTGGAGGCTTGCCATTTGAAGTGGCCAAGCCTGAACAGATTGTGGTTCCCCTGCGTCAACGCGGATTTGTACTCGAAAACATCAAAACAGTTGGTAATGGCTGGGGCTGCAACGAGTACGTTTTCTCAAAGTCAGAAGACTGAGTCCGCTATTCGTCAACTGATGTTGTTTGTTTTGTTTTTTTTGAGCGACTGTTCCAGATCATCGATAAAAATATCTCTCTGCTTCGGGGATAGAATGTGTTTTCGACTTGATGTCGTGATGAGCACGCGCTTCATCGAAAGAGCTGGACCGCTGAGTATGGTTCCAGACTTTGATACAGACAGGATTTCTGCAAGTGGAATCTGATAGCACAGGAGTCCGCAGCGGACAGTCAGTGCGTCATCATGAAGCGTATACCGGCATGGAATTGTCGCGGCGGCACTGAGGCTGCCAGCTGCTGCGGCACAGAGAAACAGCGTGATCGCTCCGCTACCTTGTCCTTGTTGCAAAAGGTAAACCCCGATTGCCAGGGAGGTAATGGGAGCCAGCAGCAGCATCACCACAATCCATGCATCGATCCCGGAGGGATAGGTTGTGGGTCGCGGGGTTCGTTCTGATGTGTTTTTGGTGTTCATGGTTCATCTATACTACTTCATTTGTTTCATCTGCCGCAAAGCCATCGTTGGAACCAGAATACTGGTGAGTACTGCTGCTGCAACGGACGTGAAGACCGCCACCCAATGACTCGTTGAGGCTGAACCATCGGCAATCATTGCGACGGATGCTCCGCTCTGTACCCAAAGAAGTTGCGGAAGAACTGCGACGGCAGCGGCCGAAAGAAAAGGCCGCAGGCGACTTCCGCTGGCCCCCATTGTGTAGCTGATCAGAGTTGTTGGAATTGGGGACAAACGTACCATCAGATGAAATAGGAACCCTGCTTCTGCAGCCAAGTTGCGAATGTCACGGAGTCGCTTGCGGGATGAACTCTGTTGCTCACGATCCAGTTTGGTGCAAATCGCGTTGTGTAACCACCAGCGGGCAAGGGAGTAGTTTAGAATTGCCGCTGCAACAGCAACGAAGAGCATTAAGAATCCGCCGAGAAAAGTTCCAAAGATCGCACCCGCCGAGAGAGAGACCGCGGTTTTCGGCACCCAGACACTCATGGCGGCCACACCGCAAAGGACAAATATCAAGGGAATCCATTTTCCGGAGCGGGCCAATTCTTCACGCAGATCGGAAAAATGAAATCCACTCACTACAAGGCCCACACCACAAGCCAAGAGTGTGAGTGGTACAAGAAAACGAAGTGAGACGTATTTGCCGCCAGTTATTTGATTCACGATTGCGATGGATTGCGTTAGGAGATGATCGGTGAGCATGATACTGCCGGCAAAGCAAATCAAGAACAGATCAACAGGAATTGATGATTCAGTCAAATGAAAATTCGCCAACAATTGATTGGCTGCCATGGGCACGCTTCAATTTGCATCGCAATCCGTTTGGTGAATTGACACCGGATGAGCGATCAGAGCTTGCAGTCGTGGAAGTCGATTACTTGATTGAGATGGTCAGAGATCCTAAATGCGCGGTGCAGTTTGTAGGTCAATGTGGTCGCGGAAAGACGACAAGGATGTTGAAATTGCGATCTCATTTACCCGAGTCGAGCTATACGTACATTCCTGAGCAACCACCGTGTCCACCAATTGTTTCAGGAAGTCCAATTTTGATTGACGAAGCACAGCGTCTATCCCGAGCCGCCCGGCGGAGCGTATTTGATAGTGGATGTTCTCTTGTGCTTGCAACACACAGAGACTTGGGCAGAGTATTACGGAAGTATGGCTATCGTGTGCATACGGAACATATTGGTAAGGGCAACAGTCCAGAGCTTGTTCGTCAATTATTGAATCGGAGGATTGAGGCGTCACGATTGCGGAGTGGTTCCATACCAGTACTCTCGATCGCCGATGCTGAATCACTTGTTGCAAAATTTGGCAATGATATTCGTAGCATGGAAAATAGTTTGTACGTGCAATTTCAGAAATTCTTGGAGGTAGGGGGCAATGGCGAAATGTGATTTGTCAATTGAATTGGATGAACCAAATCGAGTGTATCGAGGCGGGGACAAGGTAGAAGGTACCGTGCATGTCACGGTGGACTCTGCCGTCAAATGCTCGGGATTGGTGCTTTCCACAGGCTGGAAAACACACGGTCGTGGGAATGTGGCAAGCGGCCAAGTTCAAGACACAACGGTGTTTTCAGGTCAATGGACCGGGGGAACAACGTACGAGTATCGTTTCTCGTTAACCGCCGGGGATTGGCCGCAGACTTATCATGGAGAATTTCTCTCGATTGATCACTACGTCGAAGCAAAGGCGAGAATACCTTGGGCATTTGATCCCAAGACTGCGGCACCTTTTATGGTGCAAGTGACGCAGTTGCCCAGCGGCCATGAGGCAGAAGTCTGTGAACACCAAAAAAAATCACGTATCCCCGCGGTCATCGCTGTGGTCCTTGTCGCACTCTTTGTGGTGCGCGCCGGTTGGGTTGGCATGACTTTCTGCCTGCTCGCTATAGCACTGGTATTTGGTTTCTGGTTCATCCGAAAGTTTCTTCCGCGTTTCTTGCTTGGCAGGCCAGATGCTTACCTTCATGAAAA
>Ga0315321_10002533_pt1 | contig 14150 bp, 7 predicted proteins | sample M180m21515metaG_FD_203464 | JGI IMG/M metagenome (GOLD analysis project Ga0315321, IMG submission 203464) | Ammonia-oxidizing marine archaeal communities from Monterey Bay, California, United States - M1 80m 21515 | ecosystem: Environmental > Aquatic > Marine > Intertidal zone | place: USA... | reverse complement strand
TCTACTGGATCGGCAACACCTACTCTCGAAGATTTGAACATAGCACTACATTCGAATGCCCCTGAACAAGTCGGTATCGATATAGGGGCAGATGGAAGTAATGAATGGACTAGCCAGGGGGTTCTGCTTGGAACTACAACACGCGGCGGATCAACATTTGTCAAATCATTCAATGATCTGATTCCAGATACCGGTGCTGGAAGCGTAATTGTTCCTATCGAAATAAACTCACAAAGTTCAGGTATTGTGGTGCTGGAGAGATTCAGTGTAACATATTCAATCAATACCGTTAATCTAGACATAACAATTCCCGAAGGTGAAATCCTCCACGAAAGAAACGAGCCATATGAGGTTGTTACAAGACATATAGTTGGAGATGGTGCCAATAATTACATCCAATCTGCAAGTTTGTCATTCATGGCATCACCTGCTTCGAGTGCACCTACATTAGAATGGCAAGACGGAGATATATTCCCGTCACCTAACGACCCTGATGATTGGGTCGATATAGATCCTGCATCATGGTCTAACCTGAATAACGGTATTTTAGAAATTCACTGGTTATTCCATGTTACATCGAACTTCCCTGATCAAAACAATGTACGTTTCTCAACTAATTGCTTAGATACTTCAGGAACAAATGGGTATCAGCCAACACCTCTTGCGAGTACTAGTGGCTTACGAGTTAACAATTCATTCGGTCTTGGCTGGCTAAACATTAGAGATAATGATGGAGAAATAACTTCTACTGATGTTGAGGATGGTAGCTGGGTGGCTGCTGGTGAAACCCTTCACTTCCAAGGAGCAATGTGGTTTGCTGATTCAATGGATGCACCTAAGGACAGTGCTTTCGATGTTAGAATTTCTCAAAATGGATTTGTACATGCTGATTGGAGAGATACTTCAAACATCAATGGTTCTTTCTTTATCTCAATTCAGATGCCTGAAATCGATGTTGAAAGTGGACTATCGTATGAAATTCAAACTTACAACGAAAGAGATGCAACTATGGTTTTAGCATCTAATTCAGATTGGTTTAGGACATACAAGGTTGATGCAACAGCACCGGAAGTACTCGACACCTATCCTTTGGACGATGCATATGAGGCCGCTGATGAAACACAGAAGGTTAGCGTGAAAGTTTCAGATGCAGTGGGAGATCCGACTCAACTCAAATTATTCTATTGGGTTGAAGCAGACCATGACCTAAATCGTAATGGTGAGGCAGATGCTAGTGAATATGCAACCAAGATTGTAGTTAATGAAACAGAAGCAGATACAAAAATGTTCACTTCTACAATCGATCATTCACGTAATCCAAACATGGGACGAGTCTCATATTATTGGGATGGCGGAGATAGGGCAGGCAATCCTCTTCATCATACCACAATTATTGATGAGCAATCATATTCATGGGAAGCAGGCCCTGGATTCGACTCCGATGATGCGACCTTTAGAAGCCGAAAAGATTCATCTGCAATTTTCACCGGATTAGAGTGGATTGGTCACACCGATGGTGCACCAGTATTTGCAGGTACTGAGCAAACAATTTCAATTGGTTTGATCGATGCTAATACCGCTATTGACTTCGAATACATCGATTTGGTGTTTGATTTTGAAGGACCAGATAGTGAAGTTGATCAACAAATTATTTCTTACTATGGCATAAGTGATATTTTCGCTAGTAATTCGGATGTCATCGATTTAGCAACCAGTTCCAGTATGATTCAAACTACGAATGATTCTGGTATGCCTTGGATTTTAATCGACTATCAATTTACAATCAGTTGGGATTGGCCAGATGAAGATATTTCTGATTTGTCTTTGGTATACAAAGAGAGAGGAGAGGAATATCCAACACGTCACATCATAGCAGAACACACATTTGTTGTAGAGAATGATTTAGTTCTCGATGCGGGAACTTTCCAAGTAAACGATATCAGTGAACCAAGAACTGGAATCGTCGCAGATGGTAGCAGGGTTAGGAATGATGACAGGCTTGAATTTACAGGCAAAGTTGTATACGAAGGAAGTAATATCCCTGCACCAAAAAATGCAGCCATTGTAATCGAAGTATTTGATGGCGAGAGTATTTGGTCAGATGGTTCTCTAGGCGATGACGGTAGTTATTCTGTAGAGGTGCCTCTATCACACGCCCAAACACTCCAATCATCCCCTACGCGGACATGCTTAATCTCAATTGATGGTATTCCTGGAAAAGGAGAAGACATGACTGGACAAACAGTTTCTACAACACTAAGAGTTGTAGTCGATGACACAGCCCCTAGAGTTGTAAGTAGAACATCACCACTCAATATTATTGACATTTCAGCGACAACCGACCTTACAAAAGTCCCTGTGGAGTTCCATGGAACTGAAGATGCAGATATGACCGGTTCCGAACAGATTGTTCATTGGGTCATGCGAGATTCAAGCCGCACTCTTACAATGGGTGCTGGAAAGGCCATACTTGGAATGCAACAAGAAGGACAGAGTGTAATCTGGACTGGTACCGTTGATTTGACAGATGGAGGAAAAATCAATTTGCGAGAAGGAGATTGGGTTGGATTTTATCTAACGGGATATGACTCAGCTGGAAATGAATTCCCAGTAGTATCCAATTCTGAAGCGAGTCCAATTGCTGAAATTGCAGCAGACGACACCGATTTTGAGCGTCAGTGGGTTAGATTAGGGGCAGTAGGTCCGCAGTTGAAGATTAATTCAGTCTCTGTTTCTGATGACCATGTGGCTCCAGGTCAAGAAATCGAAATCACAGCAATTATCCAAAATGTTGGCGGAGAAACAAATTCTCAATTCAAGGTCGCTTTCTATGCTGGAGATTCAATCACTCCATTCGATACAGAAACATTGAACAATATCGGAGCAGGAGAATTGATTCCGATTTCAACAACCTGGAATGCAGAAGATGGTATAGACCGAATTAGAGTTGTAGTTGATCCCGATGATGTTATCGTTGAAGTAAATGATGATGACAATTCAGCAGAACATAAAATTGAGATAGTCTACATTTCATACATGGGTTGGTTTGATTCGATACGTGAACAACCTCTAATTTGGTTGTTTTCTATTCTATCAATAATTGTACTATTAGGGATCGGAATCACTGCTAATCGCACTGCGATTTCTCATTCTGAAGACTCCCTTTATGACGATGATTGGGAAGAAGAAGAAGACGATGAAGAATGGGAAGATGATGACGACGATGATGATTATGATGATGATGACTGATAGTCCTCTGAATCGTTGCCCTCTTGAACCAGTGACATAGCCCAATCGATATGGCCGAAGGTGTCTTCTCCAAACTCGATGAGGGTTTACAGAAGGCTCTAGATGAACGAAAGTGGATTCCTACTCCGGTTCAGCAGGTCACACAAGATGAAATCGCTTCTGGACAAGACCGATTGATTGTGGCACCAACTGGTTCAGGAAAAACCATGGCTGCAATGCTTCCTTTACTTGATAGATGTCTACGTCAAAATTGGACTGGAATGTCTATCCTTTACATTACTCCTCTTCGGGCATTAAACCGAGATGTTGACCGACGCCTAGAAGAAATAACTTCTGCAGTAGGCCTTAGTCTAGGTCTGCGACATGGAGATACACCGCAATCTGAAAGGAATAAACATGTCCGCAAGCCACCAAATGTGATGATTACGACGCCTGAAACATTTCAGTTGATGTTTACCGGTTCTAAATTACGTGAACTATTGCGGACAGTACAAGCAGTCGTCATCGATGAAGTTCATGAAATGGCGGATGGTGAAAGAGGTTGGCAACTCGCCTTAGGACTCTCCAGGCTTGAGGCGTTTAAGGGGTCTAAAATTCAAAGAATTGGACTTTCAGCAACAGTTGGTAATCCAGAGCAAGTTGCGAAATGGCTTTCAGATGATGCAAAATCGATCAAAGCGATAGCTCCTCGTTCTACTGAATTATCAGTAGATGCTATTATTCAGTTACCCGAAGATGAAATAGGCTCACTCGAGTTAGCAATTTCTCCAAGAGCACATGCCACATTACGTGGATTGGCAGATATAATTTCTAAAAAATATCCCTGCCTAGTTTTCGTAAACTCTAGAAATAGTGCGGAAACAGTTTCTCAACGCCTTCAAGCAATCGCTCCTGAACTGAAGATAGGAGTGCACCACGGTTCGCTAGCAAGAGAAACTAGAACTCAAATGGAAGATGATTTACGAAACGGCGAAATTGCAGGATTAGTATGTACCTCGAGTCTCGAATTGGGTATTGACGTCGGTAGTGTGAACCACATAGTCCAAATTCGTTCACCACGATCGGTGGACCGCATGCTCCAGAGAGTTGGAAGAGCGGACCATAGATTGGGTGGTATTGGTAGTGGAAATTTACTTGGATGGGAAAGTGATGATTTAATCGAGGCAGCAGTAATTGCCCGCAAAGCAATTGCTGGAGAAATTGAACCTGTTGAATGGAGAGATCGACCACTTTTAGTTGCAGCAAATCAAATTGTATTGATGGTTCACAGCCATGGAGCGTTACCAATTGATGAAATCACGGATGTAATTTCAAGTTCAGGACAGTTCTCTGGATGGCGCCGCGAAGATACTATCGGAATTGGAAATATTTTAGCAGACGGTTGGGTCATCCGATGTGCAGAAGATCCACAATCAGTACCCTGGTATCGTTGGCCTCACGATGTTTGGCAAGAATTGATTGCAACATCGAAGGAATCTTTGCCCGAACAACCAAAGTTAGCATATGGTGAAGAACCAAGTAAGGACTTAGCAAATCTTTCTTTTGCGGCCCCTACTAAATTTGCTAAGGGTTGGGTTAGCCGTTCTGGTAGAACTCGTCAGTGGGTCACAAATCATCTATCAATGATTCCCGATAAACAATCATATCGCGTTCGGGATGCGGTTACACGCAAAAGTTTGGGCAATGTGGATGAAGCGTTTGTTCTGTCACTAAACGATGGTGGAGAAGAAGCCGACGGGCGCCAAAGACGATTCGTTATGGCTGGAAGAACTTGGATTGTAATAGATGCTGATCCAGAAAAAAATGAGTTATTGGTCGCTCCAGTATCCGATCAAGGACACGCCCCCCAATGGGTGGGAGAACTCCCTCCTACTCCTGCAGATGTAGCACGAGAAGCAGGAAGATTACGTAGATTATTTGCAATAGATTTGGGATTAATGCAGGATGAACCCATATCTGAAATCGACCCTGCAGGCCTATTAATTGGTAATTCTAATTTGGAAGATTACCCCCTAAACGGAGAAGCAAAAGGAATCCTAGCAGATATTGTTTCTACACATTTCAATTCAGCAAACATGATTCCAAGTGATCGCTTGATAACGATTGAAGATAGGGGTGAAGCACTTGTGGTTAATTGCTGCCAGGGTAATAAAATCAACGAAGCGATAGGACATTACCTTCTCGCTATGGCAAGCACACGTTCTGGAAAGTGGGGACGTTTGATTGTCGAGCCTTGTAGGATTTCACTACAGGTAGCAGGAGTAACGCCTTCCGAAATAATCGAATGGGTCTCAGAAACACCACCTGAGGCATTGGAGGGAGTTTTATCTGTCACACTACCAAATTCACGCGAAGTAAGGTGGAGATTTGCACAAGTGGCTAAGGTGTTCGGAATTTTACGCCATGGAGTAGATCCGCGGAAAATAAATCTTCAAGCATTACTGAAAAAGTATCGTGGCACTCTTGTAATGGAGGAAGTTCTGGGTAAATTATTCCATGAAAGAATGGATATCAATGGAGCTATGGATGTTTTGCGTGGAATTCAATCCGGGCTAATCGGATTGGAAGTTACAGCATCAGGGCCACTCGGAATCTCAAGTCGATCTGAGAAAGATCTTCTTCTTCCGAATTTTGATAATCAGCAAGTCAGAGCAAGGCTTGAAGGACGTTTAATGAATGAAAGAGCGGTTCTATGCTGTCTTAAATGTAATTCAGTAAGGCGTTTTAGGGTTGCTAGATATCCTGAAATGAGTGATGCCAAGAAGTGTTTGAAATGTGGTGGCCAAATGCTAGCATGTATGCGCGAAGGATTAGAGAAACAATTGCTAGACTGGGTCAAATCAGATGAGGAAAAGGATAGAGACCGTATGATGAAAAATGCTCAAACCGTTGCAAACCGAGGGATGGATGCGATCCTTGCTTTAATGGGCAGAGGTATCGGTGAAGCTACCTGTCAACGATTAATGCGCAAGGTACAGCGGGGTGATCTAGATGGGCTACTCGAAGCAATTCATATAGCAGAAATAGAATATGCAAGGACCAGAAGATTTTGGGGCTAGTCGCTATCTAACTCCAGTAGATTAACTTTTTTTGCAGCCTCTACAACATCTCCTTCTTCCCACCAATCTACAGCGATAAATGTAGGTCTTTTTCCGTGTGAATCGATGCACTCCATCGCCCTTTCAATCATGAAATCAACGTCATTTGCTTCTCCGGCACGAGTAGGGTCAGATAATCCGGCTTGATTTTTTAACCAGTTATTCATATGGAATGCAACTTGATTGGAATCTCCACGTAAAGGCTCACAATCCATCGATGAAGTATCTTCATCTGCATAGTTAGTAGTCCAACTGTGCGTTAGGAAATCATGGAAGTAGGGGTGTGAAGAATCTCCCGGCTGTTCCCAGAATACAACAAGTCTCTTTTCCATATTTATCAATTCAATTAATGTTGGCCATTCAGCATTCATTTCATGAATGTACATCATATCTGTAAATCCAACATCATCCATTATTTCTTTGAGGTGGTCTGCTTCAACATGATTTTCAATCAATAATGTAACAATATCTCGGTCTTCATTATTCATTTCAGATTCCAAATTGTTCAACCAATTCCAAGGATCAACTGCTCCATATGTACAGGGACTAAATCCCCTATCTGAGTCGCCATGACAAAATCTGACATTCGAAACACTTTGGTCTGCAGTTGTCAAATAGTGCGTATCTAACATGAAAGCTCTCATTCCTGCATTCCATTGTGCTTGGAATCCTGTACGGTGATTACTAGCAGGGTAGTAGATATTATCTTCATGGGTAGAAAATGAATTATGAGTTTCAGGGAAGGTTACTTGGTCATAGGTTCTGTGACACAAAATCACTAATCCATTACAGGGTATTGTTTCTAAATACTCACAGGTATCATCATCCTCGGTTGCATTTGAATCGAAATTTTCAGCATCTGAATCGGTACAGCCGAGTACTGGTTCAGGCTCAGGTTCATCATATTCACATGAACCATCATCTTCTTCAGCATCTTCGTCATAGTTATTTGCTTCAGTATCTGTACAACCTTGTATGACCTCAATTTCCATTTCAGGGACTTCTTCCGAATCCGCTTCTCCAGAGTCCAAATAGGTACAACCGGGTAGCAACAGCATACAAATTGCCACTACCACCCTTAGGTTGCGCATGTTCTAATGACTATAGTTTCGGATTTGAAACTACCTACAAAAACCGCGGGTCTTTTGGCCCTTCAGTCCTCTGAATTTCTACACTGTGCTCTTCGAGGTATCCAATTCCATTCACTCCTCCGAACCCTCCATCCACAATGATTACTTTTCCAATTCCTGCATGATGAATTAATTTAGCACACATCATACATGGTTCACCTGTAACTAATAGCCAAGCATTTTTGGTCGGTACACCATTTGCAGCTGCATTACAAATCAGATTCATTTCTGCATGGTGGCAACCTATTTCAACACGGGTTCCTGATTTGATGTCCATTGTGTCACGTAGGCATTCATCGCCACCACAAAGTTCACCACCACCGCGAGGCCCTCCATTGTATCCATCCATGAGAACAACGTTCCTTTCAGGGTCAACTAATAGCGCTCCAAAATTGCGACGTGGACAATTACTAGCTTTTGCAAGGGCAAGACATTGCTCGATACGAATTGCAAGATGTTTGTCCTTCATCATGTAAGCCAGAAGGGGTGCCTTCATCAAACTATGTCGACATCGAGACCAAGGTAAGAAAGAATATTACCACATAAGTAAAGAGAACCTATTACTAATATTAGATCTGTTTGTTTAGCAAATGATTGTATTGCAGTAACTGGGTTTTCTATGTGTATAATCTCATTTATTGGTTCAACAACACCTGGATATCTACCATCTTGTGGTTCAGTAGTGATGATTTCTAAAGGGGGATGTGATTGTATTAACCAACGGAGTGGATTAAGAAACTGTTCCATGTCTTTTTGTGGAGAGGTTCCAAACAATAATGACCATCTTTCGGGGAGAATGGCTGCAATTTCAGGAATCACTCTCAGCATTCCACTTGGGTTATGCGCAGCCTCAAGCAAATAATTCGGATTACCTTGGATAAATTGCATTCTTGCTGGCCAGTGTATCGGTCTCCTAACAAATGAATATCCAATCATTTTGCACAACATCTCAGCCAAATCTGCAGCTTCATCCATGAATGTAGAATTTTCAGGATTGTAAAATCTGGCACTAATTGCTTCTTCGCGCATTGCATTTCTCACTCTAGCAGAACCGGGGTCTCGAATTAGCATCGGCACACCTGGGCGCCAAATTGCTGCTTTTTCTTGCGATATTTTTTCGATAGTATCTCCTAAAACCTCACTATGTTCGAGACTGATTGAGGTTACGAGACAACCGACTACATCAGCAGTCCTAGTAGCATCTAACCGGCCTCCAAGACCAGTTTCTAGCACCATTATTGAAACACCTGCATCTCGGCAAGCGATCAATGAAACAAGATATGTAATTTCGAAGAAAGTTAATTCAATTTCTAATTGCTTAACAGCCGATAATGCTTCATCAAAATCATCGCTGGATATTGATTTTCCATCGATTCGAACTCTCTCTTCAACACTGATAAGATGCGGCGAAGAAAACAAACCAACTACGTATCCCGCTCTAGTCAAGCCCGCGACTAGTTGTGCACAAGCACTTCCCTTACCGTTCGAACCTGCAACATGGATGCAGTCCATCTGCTTATCTGGCCGCCCAAGGGCTTCCAGTGCCGCTTTTACACGAGATAAACCAAGGGACATTCCCTTGCTTTTTGAAGCGGCTAACCACTCTCTCGGTGTTTGCATTATCATTGGCCCCGTAGGGGCCACTCGTTCCAATGATTAGAAAACCACCCCCACTCTCGGTGTTAAGCATGGGAGAGTCTGTTCCAGAGGACCAAATCAAGCGCGTGGAACGCGAATTAGCAAAGGAGGACAGCCTTCTTGCCAATATGATAGAGCAAGCTCCTGGCATGTTGGGCATGGCATTCATGTTCATAATTACCATTGCACTTGGAATATGGCTTCAGCCTTGGTTCAATGCTGCAGGTTTGCAAGCATTCGGAGAATCAGGTGCAACTCAAGCCCGATGGATTATGCTTGAGTTAGTGGCAATTTTCGCTTTCACATTCCTCATTCTGTGGTTGGCAAAAAAGCATATGGAGAAGGTAATCAAGTATGGATTACTATCTGTTTTATTCCTTGCACTTTGCTACACAACTATTCCTGGAGCGCATATTTTATTGGTTCCAGATGTTGAAACCGAGGCTTTCGTTTTCACCGAGTCTGAACAAATTGAGGAAAAAATAGTTTCATTGAATACCGATGGGACAATGGTCACACAGATCGTAAACTGGGAAGATAGTTTTGATAATCATAGTTTCGTAATTTCAAAGCGCTCAGCAAATACATCGCTTGAATGGTCCTTTGAAATAAGTTCATCACCGGGAGAACCGATCATCAATGTAATCGAAGGAACATATGCTTACACTGTTACCAATGGTGCATGGATTTGGTCTTTTGACAAAGACGATGGTGAAATCCTGAGCAAATATGCTTGCTTCGATGACTCAGAGTGGGATGGCACTGTGGCAAATATTTCCATGGATCCCAATATCAGTGGATGTGTCACTGCCCTAGAGGTTGTTGAAACACCTAGTGGTGAATTAAATGAATCGAAAGGAGCGATTTACATTACCACTCCGGGTAATGAATTACTTCGTAGAAATACATTCCACGAAACTAATTTCACCTCTCACCAAGCAAAATGGTCATACCCGCAATTACAACTTAACGAAAAGATTTTGAAAATGACACAATATGACGAAGATAGCCTACTATTCGTTACACCAATCGCCGCAGTGATGATTCATTTGGAAGAGTTTTCAGATCCTTTTGCACCAGGTCAACCAGATCCGGGAGGCTGGGTTGATGAGTGTACTGTTGAATGGTACAACTATATTGAAGATGACAATTCAATTACGGCTTTCAACATCGTTACCAGCCCTTGGGATGATGAAGAATCCTTAGCAATGGTTGGATATTTAGATGGGGAAATTCAAGCCTTCATTATCGATGAGGATATTAAGGAAGGTCAAATTGGCAGTTATAATGAAGAAACCCGTTTCCATGGAGATGGTGCATTCACTGGTCCAATAACAGCCATAGATAGTTTCGATCTCAACGAAAGGAATGGAAATGAATTATGGATTGCTGATGCTGACGGAATCCATGGTCTGTTTTATTCGTCTTTAATTGAGTATGCTACATTTGATATTGTACTTACTAACGAAAGTATGATGTCTGCAAATGATTTAGAAATCAGAGTTATCCATACTGGAACTATTGATGAACTCAACTCAACATATTCAATGGAAATTCAGACAGGAGTTTTTGATGAAGAAACAATGTATAATTCCTATGGAATTCAATGGTCTGACACTGCAACCTTGGTAGGATTAATCCTTGCAATTATTCTAATGGCTGCTCTAATTTTCCATCCAGAGTGGTATGTTGTAAACACAGTTGGTGTTCTTGTTGGTGGCGGTGTAATCGTAATGCTAGGTGTGACATTCGTACCTACATTGATTGTAATATTCATGATTTTAGCTGCGTTATATGATGCATGGGCTGTTTATCGTTCAAAGCATATGTTAGATCTTGCCGATACGATGATTGGACTCAATTTACCGATTTTATTGGTGGCTCCTCAAGAGAGTGGCTATTCAATGCTTGAAGAAAAGTCCTCGATTCGTCCACCTGAATCATTACAATCAAAGGATTCCCCTGGTGACTCCGCTGTTGTTATACCAAAGAAGAGAAAGAAACCAAAGGAAGCAATGTTCATGGGACTTGGAGATGTTATATTTCCTGGAATGCTAGTGGTGTCGTGTGTAGATTCAATACCGACTGATGGGCTAGCTGTTGGAATTGCAGCGCTTATTGGTGGACTTGTAGGATATTTCATTCTGATGGGATATGTTGCATCAGGTAGACCACAAGCAGGTTTGCCACTCCTTAACGGTGGAGCGATTCTAGGATACATTATCGGTGGACTAATCTTTGTAGGTAGCACTGCGTTTTCGTTTGGTATTTCGTTCTGAGGTGATTTTGATGCTGAGTATAGAATTATTCCGAAACAATGCGGACAAAATTCGTGCTGACCATGACAAGCGAGGAATTCCTCACGACCAAATCAATAGTGTCATTGAACTCGATGCTGGATGGAGAGATGCTCTCAAAGAGATGGAAGAAGGCCGTCGTGAACGCAATCAGGCTGCTAAAGGTATTGCAGAAGCAAAGAAAAGCGGCAATAAAGAAGAATCAGAAAGAATCATGGCTAAGGTCAAAGACCTGGGTAATCGAATTGATGAGCTCGATGAGAAAGCGAACGCTCTTCTTGAAGAGAGAGACCGTATTCGAATGAGAATTCCTAATTTGCTGCATGAAGCAGTTCCAGTTGGTGCTGATGAAGATGGAAACACACAGCATTCCTTACATGGCAAAAAACCACAATTCGATTTCGAACCAAAGACTCACAATGAACTTATTGAGATGAATAAGTGGGTTGATTTAGAACGGGCTGCAAAGATTGCAGGTAGCCGGTTTTTCTTCCTTAAAGGAGATCTTGCTCGTATTGAACTTGCTCTGCAGACCTACGCTGTTGACTTCTTAGTTGGCAGAGGGTTCACACTTATTCAACCCCCTGTAATGATGAATAGAGGTGCATATGAAGGCGTTACAGATCTTTCTGATTTCGAGACTGTAATGTATGGTATTACACCCGACCCACTCTACATGATTGCAACAAGCGAACACCCTCTTACAGCGATGTATATGGATGAAGTTATCGAGCCAAGTTTACTTCCGATTAAGATGGTTGGAGTCAGTCCTTGTTTCCGTAGAGAAGTCGGGGCACATGGCCTTTCAGACCGCGGCATTTGGCGTGTTCATCAATTCACTAAGATAGAACAAGTTGTAATTAGTCATCCTGATGATTCATGGGATCACCATGAGGATTTATTGAAAAATTGTGTTGACCTTTGGGATGCACTTGATTTGCATTACGAAGTTGTAAACATCTGTACAGGAGATATGGGCACGGTTGCAGCACGTAAGTATGACCTTGAAGCCTGGTTACCAGGTGCAGATGCATTCAAAGAAATAGTGTCCTGTTCTAATTGTACAGATTATCAAGCAAACCGATTGCGTATGCGTTACAGAACAAGTGAAGGTAATGCAGCAGTTCATACTCTAAACTCTACTGCAGTTGCTACGAGCCGCGCTCTAGTAGCAATAATGGAACAAAACCAACTCGAAGATGGACGAGTAAAAGTTCCGGAATGCCTTGTACCAATGATGGGTGGAAAAACACACCTTGAACCTTGTAAGTGGTGATTTGATGCGTTGTATATTTCTCTGTCTTTTGATGATTCTTGCACCATTGAGCGGATGTTTTGGAGAAGATGTGCCAGAAGAAGTTGAACCTTCATTAACCGTTGTTGATGTTGCAAGCGCAATACGTGGCCAGTACATGACTATCGAAGTAGATTCGAATGTTGATTGGACCTTCAATCGTTCCGCTGGCCTATTTTATGTTGATGAATATGGGGTCCTAAGGGATTCAATAGAAACAATATTTCCTTCTGAAAAGAAATCAATAGAATTACTAATTTTAGATTCAGAAAGAGAATCTGTTAACATTTCAATTTCCGCAGGTGATGATTTGTGGAATACTACTCTAATTCTTGAAGATAGTCAAGAATTAATGCTCGTAGATGGTAGACGCGCTTACGATACAATTGACATGCTAACCAGTTCTTACAACAACAGGTGGTGTGCTAGTGCATCTGTTCATGAAGGCGGATCTGCCTATGAATTTGCAGCAGAAGCAATGGCTGATGAAATGCGAGGAATGGGATTCGACTTTGTAGAGGTTACCAGATATGATGATGATCCAAATCAACTCAATGTTGTTGGATATAATTGGGGTAGAACTAATCCTGATGAATATATTGTCATAGGCGGCCACTTTGACATTGCATACATGTTTACTCCACCAGGCGGCGGTACGAATGAAGGTGCAAATGATGACACATCAGGATCTACAGTCTCTCTTGAAATGGCTCAAGCACTAGCCAAGATGGAATTTGATCACACTGTCGTTGCGGCTCTTTGGGCATGTGAAGAAGAAGGACTACTTGGATCGAGAGCATATGTTGAACACCTGCCCGAAAATGTAACTGTCAAATCTTACCTAAATTTCGATATGGTTTCTCTAAACTATCCAATTATTCCACTTTCAGAACCTATAGTGGGCCCTGGTGGAGAGATTTTTTCTGCGACAAAATACGAATGGCAAATTAGTATTGCTGGAGCTAGTGATAGCAATATGCAATTGATGTACGAATGGGTTGGAACCATAATAGAAGACGATCTTTCGTACCAGCCAACAGAAGGAAACCCGATAAATTGGCAAATCGCAGAATCTTGTGCATCGGACCATTGTTCATTCTTTTCAGCGGACTTTCCTACATTCAATTTCTTCAGTCCCGGGGGGGAGATCTCATTTTGGCAAGAATGGCACTCTCCGTCAGACACATTAGAATTTATGACTGCTAAAGCCGGTGGGCAGGATGAAATGGCTAGTGGCTTCAATAGCTTAGTTTGGTCATCACTCGACCTATTTGTTCGAATTGATAACTCAGATTCGACATTCCAAGGTCGATGGATGTCTGAAGCTTAATCAAGTTAGAAAAAATCTCTTCGCTGGGCGTGGGAGTATAATTTAGTTAGGCCATCCATACGAAGGGGAGCCCATTGCTCGAACGGGGATGCTAAGGGTACCGTTGTTATGGAT
>Ga0315321_10002530_pt1 | contig 14156 bp, 10 predicted proteins | sample M180m21515metaG_FD_203464 | JGI IMG/M metagenome (GOLD analysis project Ga0315321, IMG submission 203464) | Ammonia-oxidizing marine archaeal communities from Monterey Bay, California, United States - M1 80m 21515 | ecosystem: Environmental > Aquatic > Marine > Intertidal zone | place: USA... | reverse complement strand
AAGTTACTATAGCGTATCCTTCCCCAAGCTTTGCAATTAACCACTTATAAAAAAACCAACACGTTAGAAAAAAGTACGAGAAGAAAAAAATTGTTAATACTGAACCGATGGTTAAGAACTCAAAACCAGAGATATCAGTGCAAGAAATGTGCAAATGCATGAAATTATAGTAGTGAATATAAACCAAAATTTAATTGAGGCCAGTAGGCCTTCAACTTTCTCTGCAGGCTCGTTCATATCTGTGATTTTATTAAGCTATCGAAACCTATGTTACTACTATTAATTTCGCCTACGGTAATTCAGAGGTATTTTTTAATCACCCCCAACCGTTCAGCCCTTTTGAAGACTCGCCAACGCGCTGAAGGAGTTCCATCGTATCAACTACTCAAGTCTCCTGACTCTACCTCCCAAACCCCATCAGATATTTTGGTTAATCCGAGGCCAGCTCTCTTAAGTGCGATCTGAAATGTTCGGTCAGCTTTCCATAAAGTCCAATAAAGCTCTGTTGGGGTATTATTTTCGGCCGCTAGTTTAGAGCGGTCTATCTGAACTAGTAAATTTACCGGCATGCCATATCCTACGCTGCCACTTTAAGTCTGCATACTGTAAACCGGAATGGATTTTATAATCGCCTTCAACCGTCCAGACCTTTTGACCCTCACTCATACCTTGACGAGTGGTGTACCCTTGGTGCGTACAAGAATGGCGAACAAATAAGAAATCCAGACTTGCTGGAAGAAGAATGGAAACAGAGAGCCCCCCCCTAACGGGGCCGGCTTTTCGGAGGCTCAACGTAGATTTCAGTCCGCTGTATGAATCATTAAGTGAGCATCCAGAAGTTCCTAAGCAAAAAGGGGGCGATGGAAAAAATAATGAAGATGGGCTAAAGTAGATTTTATACAGCACCTATAGATGCCTTTCTATTTAAACGAATCTCACAAGAAGCAAGTCAAACTGGCGTAGGAAGGACAATCCTCGAAACCAGAGATGACTCACGCTGTCTCCGCTACGCAGTATAACTGGATATTGAAGCATACTCGAAGCGGTTTGATCATTCCCTTTTTTTGTGCATATTGACCAACAGTTTTCAGCTAACTTAACAAACATGAAAAACACAACCCTACTCATCCTCTTCACATTAACACTTTACGTCTGTGGGGCAGAAAAGGAGGACAAAGAAAAAAACATCTCCGCATCTGAACTCACCGAGGCTGCTTGGCGAGCCAACTTGAAACGGAAGCCGGAGGAAATTCTTAAACAGACAGAAAAATGCATAAAACTATTTGAAAAAGAAGCTCTTAAGATGCAAAACGCTCTCAAGGCACCAATCCCCACTGGTGGGAATCAGGGCTTGAACCGCGATGCCGTTGAAGACCAGTGGGCTCTGAATGAGGTAGGCACCTGTTATTTTCTGCAGGGTAAAGCCTACGAACAATTAAATAAACCGGAACAAGCTCTTAAATCCTACCGTAAACTGGTAACCGAACTCCCATATGCGCAATGCTGGGATCCAGGTGGATGGTTTTGGAAACCTGCCAAGGCAGCCCAGAAAAGGATCACCGCTTTGGAAAAAAAATAAACACAAAGCCCTAAACTCAAACAACTGTTTAAGATGGAGTTCCCTTCCACGTGCGGGGTGATATTTCTCTCTGGAATCACGCTGTTTCCCGGAGAGAAATTGCCCCTAAGAATTTTTGAACCTCGCTACCGGGAAATGCTTGATCAAGCACTCGTCGGCAGCAGAATGTTTGCCGTAGCCACCGAATATGGCAAAACAGATCGGCCTGTCGTGGGACTGGGCTTAATTAAATCTAGTCAGGAGCAACCTGATGGCACTTCGTTGCTGCTCTTGGAAGGGGTTGGCAGGATTCGGCTCCTTGAGGAAATAGAGACAGGCTCATATCCGCATTATGCCATCGAACCGGTCCATACTATTTTTGACCTGCTTGAAACTGATGAGATGACTCGGGAGCTTCTACTTAATCTATGTATCCCCTACACTCCCGAGGAGAAAGCACCGATTCTCGATTTTTTGAGAGGAATAAAGACGTTGGACATGCTAGCTGACCAAATAAGTGCGTTTTACGTGGGGTCCGGCGAAGAGAGAATTAATCTATTACGATGCGCGAGCTTACAAGAGCGCGTGGAGCGTCTAAACACAATATTGTCCATTGAAGCGTAACGTTATATTAGGATTCACATTAACGATCCATCTACATTCGAAGTATTCCCAATCTATTATATCAGTAAAGCCATTGTGCTAGTACTGGGCCTCGGCGTAATCACTTACGCCTATTTTAAGAAATAGAAAGTCTTACCAGATTCAAAGATCCCTACTTCCTAAATAAGGGAATCAAGTGATTCATAACTGCCTCTAGGGGTTTTCCGTTTTGCCTGTCGATCAAGCTCTAGCTAGCTGTTCAAAATAGCTGGCGACTATTTCTTAAATACAACAGTCCTTACCGACTTTGGAGGAATGGCTGAGAGAACGGAAACTGGTTCACAATTACGATTTGGATCGGTTTGATAGGCCTCCACTATTGCAGGCTCAAAACTATTCTCAAACCTCATCTTCAGAGGCTTATTAGAACTATTAGTCACAATGGCGACCACCGACTTCTTGTCTGAACTAATGAAAGCACTCAAAGGGGTTCCTGTCGGGGAATCTACCTTAATACGGGTATAACCAGGTTCCACAAAGTTAGCAAATTGCTTGAAGAAAAAATATTTTTTAGTCCGTTCAACATATTTTTGAAAATTGTTCGCCCCCCTCTTCTCTTCAACCAAAACTAATCCTTCATCCCGATGTTTTTGGCGAACGTTTGGATCGGTTATCCCGCTTGGAGCCATGGAATATACGAGTCCCCACCAAAAGAAGGCATTAGCCTCTGCCTTAGTAAAAGTCATATCAATATACTGGGCGGCAAGCAAAGCTTTGTCATATTCACTCAGTTCTGGGCTCCACCCGTACGTATGCCATTCTTCGTTATTCCACTGAGCTCCTGTTGTTTCAGTCATCCAAAGCCGCTTATTTGGGAAATGGTCATTTTTTAACTTCCCAACCCCAATAGAGTTTTGCTCCAAAACTGATAAGTCTCCATTCATATCATCACGATAGCTGTCATACATATGATATGCGACAACGTCTACTGAAGGTGTAGTAGATGAAACAAGAAAACGCTCCAACTCGCTGCCGTTTGATCCAACATAAGCCAAATCGGGAGCTACAATCTGAATCTTATTTAGCCCAATCTTTCTCAACTCCGGTTTCAATTGCGCTTCGATAAACTTACGGAGTCTTCCGGGTTCCCACATACATGTTTGAGTACCAATATGTGAGAAATTTGATTCGTTCTGAACCCCAACCGCGGTAACTCTAATACCCCAATCTAGGTATTGCTTTACTCGACTGGCTATTTCTTTGGCCCAAGCTTCTTCCATTGAAGGCTTTAAATAATACTGCCCGCCACCGTCTTGCTCCACCACATCGAGCCAATCCTCAATTTTCTGGTATTTCACTGATCTAGGCTGCCAAAAAGTTAACAGAATACTTAAGTCTGGATTAAGCTTCATAGCTCTCTGGAGAATATCTTTGTTGTAGTCAGCAACCCCTTTTTTGTTCACTTCTCCTTGTGCACGGACAAACGTGATATTCAGTTCCTTCAGCGCTGCCTCCATTGCTTGATCATCGGCATGAGTTCCCCACATCGCTATAGAACCGCCAAAACCGTCAACCGTTTGACGTAAATTATCTGGCGAAGTATCGATACGTATAGACTGGGTCTGCTCAGGATCCTCTTTTTGATTGTACGAAGATCGAGTTGACTCCTCAATCCGAACAGCTAGACGCTCTTTGGCGTATGCTAGTGTTTCTGCGTGTTCTTCATCCTTCGCCAAGTTTGTTTCTTCTCCTGGGTCGGCAATCAAATCGGTCAGCACTCCATCCTTTACGAGTTTTCCATTAGCCACATCACGCCATTCAGTATAGCGGAAATTTTTAAAACGGATGCTGTGTCCCATAACTGTATTATTGTTATGCAAATAAGAACTGTAGGCATCAAGCCGATGCCCAAACGCAGGCTCTTTTAATAGCGCTTTGAAGCTACGACCCTGCACATGGCTCGGGATACTTGTGTCTGCAAGATCACATAAAGTCGGGTAGAGATCGATTAATTCAACTAGCCGAGGGGTACTGGTTCCACCTTTAATTCGGGGATCACGAATGAATAGAGGGACTCGCGTGTCACACTCGAAATTGGTGTGTTTACACCAGCTTGAGTGATCTCCCAGTTTCCATCCATGATCTGACAAAACCACAACTATGGTATTTTTACTTAATCCCGTTTCTTCAAGGGAATTAAGGATACGGCCAATGGATGCATCTATATAACTTACACACGCCGCGTAACCATGAAGCAGTCTGCCATTCAATTGATCAGAAAAATCCTTGGGGCTTTTCCCCTCGAAATCACTGTATTTATGCATTTCATAAGCCATTTGATTCGATGCGTATTCGGGATAACCCGGGGGAACACCTTTATTCGGAGGCATCTTGAATGAATCACGCTGATAAAGGTCCCAGTACTTTTGGGGCGCAACAAAAGGCAAGTGTGGCTTCGTTAGTCCGACAGCAAGAAAAAATGGAGACTTATCCTTTGCCTCAGCATAACCTTGTAATAATTCCACGACCCTCGCTGCGCGCTTGCCATCCGCATATGTATTATCATGAACATCGGCAGATTCAGTGAGTGGTCCTTTAGCTGGATCACGTGCATTACCAATTTCACCTTTCAATCGGGCAGCCCTTGCAATGTCATTATTCTCTCTTTTTGCGTACTCGCTCGCCTCAATATTGATCCATTGATCCCAGTTGTCTGGGTCTACACCTTTACCCGATGTTCCGTGGTAAATTTTACCCAAACCAACAGTTCTGAATCCTTGCTGTCTGAAATGTTGGTTCATCGTAATGAGGTGAGGATGGCGCTCTCTCCAACCATCAACGTGAAAGGACTGCTCTCGAGTCATTGTAGGATAGAGGCCAGACATCATGGATAAACGTGAGGCCCCACATACTCCCTGTTGACAGTACGCCCGGTTAAACTGTACCGCAGTTTTAGCAAAGCGGTCTATATTGGGCGTGATTGCTCGTGCGCCATAGGTTCCTAGTTCAGGACGTAGGTCATCAACAGTAATGAACAAAATATTTGGCTTATTGGTCGGCGTTGATTTAATCGGATTCGCAGCCGGCAGGTTTTCAGTCTGCGGGTTCGACTGACCGCCAATAATTGGCTGTCCGGAACTCATGCGCGGGAGCGTTTTTACTTCAACTGGAGAACTTAATTTACTAGATGAGCTCCCTACACGAACTGAATATTTACCTTCTGGAAGGACACGCTTAAGGTTGAAATTGTGAAAAAATAAATCTTCGGCATTTATAATAATACTCACTTCTTCACTCTCACCCGGCTTTAAAGTAGTTCGACCAAACCCTTTTAATTCAAGAGCTGGCCGAGCAATTTCAAATCCTTCACCGGATACATAAACCTGTGTAATTTCTGTTCCTGTGACATCACCCGTATTAGTAAGGTTGAAAGAAACCGTTATCTCCTGTCCCGGTTGAATTGTTTGAGAGGACACACTTGGGTTTCCATATTTAAAACTGGTATAACTCAAGCCATGGCCAAATGGGAAAACTGGCCCTCTAGGAGAATCCAAATAATCAAATACCGTGGAACTTCCATGCTGACTGTAATGAGATGGCAAATGCCCAACCGAGTGCGGCCAACTCAAAGTCAATTTTCCTGATGGGTTTATTTCTCCGAAAATAATTTCAGCAGCAGCAGAGCCTGTTTCCTGACCTGCATAATGGCCCGATAGCACTGTCTTTAGCTGATTCCCAAGCGGCCCAAAGGTGATGGGTTTACTATTGTTTAGAAAGGTGACAACCGGCTTGCCTGTAGCGAGTATTGATTTAACCAGGTGCTGCTGGGACTCCGTCAAATCCATTGTAGCCCTGTCCCCAACGTGATCACCCCCCCAAGCCTCACGGCTTAACAACACACTTTCACCGATAGCCAAGACGACTAAATCCGATTTACTTGATAATTCCACCGCCTGCTTAATCAGCGGGAGATTTTCCTCTAATGATACATAGTCAATTTCATTCACATAACGCCAATTGGAATACGAATCTCCGGTATCGTTATGAGCCACTTTACATCCAATTGCATGACTTACCTGTGTAGCATCTCCCGCTAATTGTTTAATACCCTCCAATATGGACGTGGTTTTAAGGGGGCGGCCAGAATAATTACCCAACCTACACACATCAGCGTTTGGACCAATAACAGCTATGGTTTTATACTGACCCTTTTTAATAGGCAAAAGCCCAACATCATTTTTCAATAAAACAATAGATTGCCGGGCTGCCTCGCGGGCCAATTCCGTTGCACTCTTTGATTTAATTAGTGCTTTCGCTTTTTGACCATCCAACTGCATTGGCGCCTCGAATAAACCCAACCGGAATTTTAAAGCCAAAACTGATCTAACTGCCTTATCTATTAATGCTACATCTACTTTTTCATCTTCAATCAGTTTTGGAAGATGCTTAAAGCCAAAATTGTTTGGAAGTTCGAGTTGCAAACCTGACTGGAGGGCCATCCGCGCTGCGTCTGCATCGGAATTTCCAATTCGTTGATATTTCCGAACCAAATCAATACCTTGATAATCTCCAATGATTAGGCCTTCAAACCCAATACGCTTACGCAGCACATCATTCAATACCCACGGATTTACATGGCAAGGCAGACCATCTATTTCATTGAAGGCAGCCATAACTGAGGCAGGCTTCGACTGCCGAATAATTTTTTGGAAAGGGTAGACATCCGTATCCAATAATTGACGACGACCATGCTGATATGGAGAACGGTTTCGACCTCCTTCAGTGTTGCCGTATCCAACAAAATGTTTGAGTGTTGCGGCAACATGGCCCGGCGCAATTATCCCATCCCGAGATCCTTGTAAGCCTTCAACCATTGCTGCCCCTAAAGCAGCAACCAGAAACGGATCTTCACCGAGAGTTTCGTCAACTCGCCCCCACCTTAAGTCACGAGCAACATCCACAATGGGTGAAAGAATATGTGAGACTCCGCGAGAGCGCGCTTCGCGCCCTGCTTGACTATATATCGTTCGGAATAAATCGGGATTCCAAGAACAGGATAGGCCGATAGGAGTGGGAAAGGAGTTAGCCTCAAAACGCATGAATCCGTGAGCTGCTTCATCATGTAAAATAGCTGGAATACCTAATCGCGTTTGATTTCGGAAGTACTCTTGAACAGCCGCATACATTTTTACATCCTCATCAACTTTCAAATTGTGTAGAGGACCAAGCTCACCGATACCGTTTGGGCATTTTTGTTTATAAAACGAAGGTTTAAAGATTTCGCCACTCTCAAGAAGTTTTTGCTCATTCGGATCCCACCATCCCGTGATTTGAGCAACTTTTTCTTCAATGGTCATTCGCCTGATTAAATCTTCGACTCTTTCCTGAACACTCAGAGAAGGATCTTTATAGGTACCATTAACCGTATTCCGGGGTCTTGAATTTTTAGTGAACCCTATTAATTCGAACGGTTTGTCAGCAGCATTGACATATCTTGGTGAAGCCATTTTCTGAAGCCATCTGGTCTTGATTGAGGGAACAGTTTCGATACGCGTCTGCCCCCAACCATCCCACATGTCTTGTGCGTCCCAATTGGCGTTGATATAGGAAGTAGCACGAACCACATCAATATTCTTTTCCATGTGAGCAAAAAACTTTTCAAACCACTTCTTCCACACTTCGTCTGGATCTTCCTTATCAAAGAAATGACCCCTTGGTGTTGCTTCAGCGATAAAAACTGGCTTTTTAACTTTCCGAGCAAAATCGAGTGCTGACTGACCGTCCTTATCCCCGCCCCACCAAGAATAGCCTACCCATTCGTAATATTCAGGGCCTGGATCATAATTAATAAAATCCTCTGGCTTTGCTCCGCTGGACGAGGCGTAAACAGTGGAAAAATTAGACAACTTTGCAGCACGTAATTTTTTTACGATTCTTTGAAACGCCAGCTTAAAATTCTTTGGATCATAGTTATTCCAACTACCATCGAACTCATAACCAATTCGAATTAGAAATGGATGCTTGGGATGATCTCCAACAAATTTTACGAGTTCATCAATGAGGTGGTCGAAAGATCCATCAGCCACCTTGTCTTCTGAGTTCCCTTCCATTGAGATGGACAAATGCATTACACATCGATCGAGTACTGGTGAATCTAAATAGGCTTTTTGGTTCATTGGCCCAGAGGCCCATTCAGTCTCTGCATTGAGCCCGGCTACCGCTCCCTTCGCGAAAACTCGGCCAAAATCATTCGTCCAGCCTTCAGCGAAATAAACATAATGGGTAATGCCAGCTGGAACTCCGATATTATCGACATAACCATCTCGGTATTTTTGAGTACCTCCTACTGACTCATTATCCTGTCCAGCGAAGACAAGGATTTTACCTGGAGGAGGAGCAAAAGAATTTGTGACCTGCGCAAAACTTACACTGCCAATAAGGCAAAATATTGAGGCAACAAGAGATACTATTTTGTTCATTTCAAAGAATGTTAGTTTAGTTTTTAATGAGTTCAGTTTCCAACTCTTCAAGAGATTTGCCCTTTGTTTCAGGAAGGGTTTTAAATAGCACGAATGTTCCGACTAATGCGATCCCTCCAAAAATCAGAAAACTCATTGAGTTTCCTAGGTTTGATAATTCCCAAGGGAATATTTGAGTAACAAGCCAAGCGGTAAATGAATTAACTAACCCAACACAACCGATAGCCAAACCACGGATTTTGTTTGGATACATTTCAGAGAGCATCACCCACATAACAGGCCCTAGTGACAAAGCGAAACAGGCGATGAAGCCCAATACTCCAATCAAAACAATCATCGCGTTCATTTCAATTGCTGCTTCCAATATTGCCCCTTCCTTTTTCGCATATAGATCAGACCCTAGCAGGCCTTTCATTTTACCCTTAAACTCCACATCATTCTTGAAAGACAAACTGGATAATTCCGCTAAATCCTCTTGCTCAACTCCTGTAATTTCAGCGGCTTTCTCAGGAGATAGCTGATATTTCGCCTGCCCAAAACCATACGAGCAAAGTAATAGACTAACCGCAATCCCACCAATTCCAAACAGCATCAAAGGGCGTCGACCGATTCGATCGATTGTAAACATAGCCACAATAGTAAAAATAACTGAAGTGAAACTTAGTAGCACTCCCTGGGTAAACGCTGAGTTCGTCCCGATACCTGTTTGTTTAAAGATGGATGTCGCATAAAAGTAAATAGCATTGATTCCAGTCGCCTGCTGGAGAATACCGATCAACAATCCAACCCCCAAAATGAAGCGCAAAGATGGTTTAAGGAGTTCCAAGAAAGACGCTTTCTCAATATTCCTTTCCTCATTTAAACTCTTCTCAATAGCTTCGCTCTCAGATTGCGCTATTTCTTTCCCGTGTAACTGAGCAAGAACCTCCCGTCCTTCATCAATTCGATTCTGGGCAAACAACCATCTTGGACTTTTTGGAACAAATAAAAGTGCCACAAAGTATAAAAGTGCAGGAAGCGCCTCAACGCCTAACATCCATCGCCATACGTTTTCATCAGTCAAAAACTCAGCCCCCCCCGTGTAATACTCATTGAAATAATAATTACTCAAAAATGCCGCAAAGAAACCAAGAACGATATTTAATTGCTGGATAGCTACCAGCTTACCGCGATTTTCTGCCCCCGCTATTTCTGCAATATAAGTGGGCGCAAGAATCAACGCCGCACCAAAAGCAACGCCCCCAATCATACGAGCTGTATAAAGCATTTCGTAAGAAACCGCATAAGCTGATAGAATTGCAGAAAGTGCATAAAGAAAAGCGACCACGATAAGAATTGGCTTTCGACCAATTGAATCGCTCAGTTTTCCGGATATGAGCATCGCGAACATCGCGATAAAAGTAGGGCAACTCGTGGCCCATCCAATCTGGGCATCATCCAAACTAAAGTATGGTCCCGCATACTCCATGACCCCAGAGATTATCCCCGCGTCAAAACCAAAAAGGAATCCTCCCAAGGATACGGTAAAGGCAATAAAGAAAGTCCGCTTATTCATTTTCAGAAATGGTTGTCTTAAAATCTAGGTAGTTAAACTTTGCGTGACGTTGGTCGCCGGTTAGGTCTTGGCAAGACAATGCTATAAAAGTGCCCGTAAATCCCCAGCGAGAGCCATAATCATCTGATAATATTGAGGCGTCTAATTCGGGGCCGATATTATTGTAAATTGCATTATCATAAGACCACGAGAACTGTAGACCTGAATCAATCAAAGTCGCCATAAGGTAAAGATCACTTTGGCCCACCTCAACAAGATTTGAGCCTAATGGAAAAACCGATTTACCATCATCACAACTATGGATTTGTAAACACAGCCCATTTTTCTCATCACAGGATAAGAAGAGATAGTGGAACAGAAAAGTGTTATAATAGAGGACGAGCCCAGCCATCTGCTGAAATGACTCAGGCTTAAACGTCATCTTTGTGGCGGCTTCCATTCTTTGGGAAGTTAACCTGCGTCCATACAAAGCTTGCTCAAAATTAGACTCCAAAGATTCTCCACCTTTCAAAATCAGTTTTTGGTCTTCGAGAATAATTAAGGACCCTTTGATCCGAGGGCTAGCGTAATGCGGGGAATCAAACGGTAAACGGCTTGGAAGATCGGGCCATGAGTGGGCCGGCAAATCAGGCTGAGTAACTTTTTGCTGAGGAACATTTCCCTGAGTCTGAAGGTAAAGCCAGCCATCCTCTCGCCATTCGACTTTTTGTAAAGCCGTCTCTCGCCCCAAATTACAGCGACGAGTCCCGGGAATAGGCCGCCCACATAAGTGCGCCATGTACCACTCGCCCTTTGTTGTTTCAACCAAACTGGCATGCCCGGCTTTTTGTAACACTAAGCTTTCATCTCCATTAGATGTCAAAATAGGGTTTTGTGGGTGCACTTCATAAGGGCCCAATATTTCTTTGGACCTAGCTAGGGTAACCGCATGATTATATTCAGTACCACCTTCTGCAGTAAGCAAGTAATAGAACCCGTCGCGCTTATACATGTGAGGTCCTTCAGTTAAACCAATCTTACTCCCCTTAAAGATTATCTCTGATTCGCCCACCAATGATCCCTGCACCTGATCATACTGCTGAAGAGCAATCCCATAAAAAGGATGATGACCCTCGCGATGATCCCAAACCATATTTAGCCAATACTTTTTACCATCGACATCATGGAAGAGAGAAGGATCAAACCCCGAGGAATTGATGAAGACAGGATCCGACCATGGCCCGCCCAAATCTCGAGATGTGATTAAATAATTAGGTGTATCTTTGGTTACTGATTCATGCTGATGAACTACGGTGTAACAAAGATAAAAAATACCATCATAATAACTCAATGCCGGAGCCCAAACACCTCCCGAACTGGGCACGCCTCGTAAATCCAAAAGGCGTTCTTCATTAAGCGCATGTCCTAACAACCTCCAATTTACCAGATCTTTTGAATGATGAATCTGCACCCCCGGAAACCACTCGAAAGTTGAGGTAGCAATATAATAATCCTCCCCCACTCGGCAAATGGAGGGATCTGGGTTAAAACCGGGAAGAATAGGATTCTCAATCACGGTTTTTTAGTTCCCTTGTTTTTTAGATTTAACCCAATCTGCCTGACGCCCTTCAGCAGCATTCTCAGTTTCCCGACCTAAATCATTTTGGGATATCATCCAACGAGTCAAATTGTTCGACAGCCTATTTAGATCTGCCCGATATTCGGGGTTCTCAACTAAGTTGCTTTTGCAATAAGGATCATTGATAACATCAAAAAGTTCCTCCTTTGGTCGAGTGGAATAACGTTGAGAAAAAAGCTGCTCATCCAAACCACCTAGAGCAGTATCTTTGGTTAAATTACGTGATGCGGGGATACTAAACTCATTTTCAGGAAAAAGATTCCTGATATATCTCAGACGAGAATCTACTACTGTCCTTATTCCGTAAGGTTGCTGTGCTCCCTTTACACCCAGGGTAGTCTGAAGACTGTATGCATAATTCTTATGCGTTCGCTTTGAACCATTTAATACAGGTAAAAATGAACGTCCATCCAATCCATTTGGAGTAGGCGCACCGGCAGCAGCAAGAATCGTTGGCACCACATCCACATATTCAATAATGGCGTCGGTCTTAGTATCGGCCTTCACTATTCCGGACCACGAAACCACTAAACCACTAGCTACACCTATTTCGTAACAAGTAAACTTCCCAAAAGGAAATGTACTACCCTGTTCAGTGGCAACAAAGATAAGAGTATTCGAACGGAGATTAAGTTGCTCCACCATCCTCAGCACTTCACCAACCTGTCCGTCAAAGTAGGTTATTTCAGCTAAATACTTAGCATAAGATTCTCTGTGGATTTCAATTTGCTGGGGCGTTAATTCAGCATTTCGGTAAGGTGCTGGATCTCCTTTGGTATAGGGACCATGCGGCTCATTGGAGCAAAGGAAGAGACAAAATGGTTTTTTAGTTTTAGCTGACTCCGACAACAATTGGAAAACTTTAGGATATCTCCAACCATTTACTGGATCTACTTCTCTGTCCGGGGGATCAGCGAATTCAGTAATATACTCAAATGGAAATACTTGTTGAGGGGCGATGTGAGTTTTCCCTGCTAGAGCAACTCGATATCCCTTATCCTGAAGATAATGAGGAATGCTCAAAACATTTTCATAGGCCCGAGCGTGATTTGGATAAGCACCGCTTCTTACCGGGTGCAGTCCAGTATAGAGGCTATGCCGTGTTGGCGAACACATGGGTGCTGACTGATAACAACGGTTAAATACCATTCCTTTTTTAGCCAATTCGTTTAGATGAGGCGTCTTGGCAGCACCTCCATAAAGCTCCAAATCACGGTAACTACAGTCATCAGCCAAAAAGAAAAGGACGTTCGGACTTAACTGCTGAGCAAAAATCGGGCAAAGCGCAAAGCCGAGCAAAAGGGCATAGAAATGAATAGAAACGCGCATCGGCTGGGGCTGGTAAAGTATCCGGCTTGGGATAAGATTCAAACAACATTTTGAGGTAAAACGGAAATGCTCAATGCGAAACAAATAAAAGCGGTCAAATTTACAGAGAAAATACTGAAGATAGCTGATTTTGGAAATGTTGAATCGATCAGACAAACATTAATCCGAACCTTGCCCTCATTATTAAAGGCAGTATCGTGATGGCGCCTTGTGACAATACGCTCCAACGAAGAAACGCGTTAACCAATTAATCTCACCATCAAAAGTTCGTCATGAAAGCGCTTCCCATTATTGCTCTATTTTCACTAATCATAAGTGATACTCAAGCTAAACCTAACTCCACGAGCCATCAGGGTAAATATCATAAGAACCTCACTTACAAGGGCCCCATAACTGGAGATGAAATCACCTACACCTTGTACCTCCCCCCTGAACATACAAAAACCAAAGCCCCCTATCCTCTGATCGTTTTTCTCCACGGAGCCGGCGGCGGCAATTCCTCTTCCCAAGTGCTCAAGAGTTATGAAGCGGCTCGCAAATCTGGAAAAATAGGTGACTTCGTTTTTGTTTTCCCAGAGAAATACGGTGGCACAGTGTGGCGAGATGGCGCCAAAGGAAAACGCCCTGAAACCAATATTCTTAAGGAGCTCCTGCCCCATTTGGAAAAAGAATACGCACTAACCGACAATCGCAACCAACGAACAATCATGGGGTTTTCCATGGGAGCAGCCGGCTCCATTTATTGGGGGGCTAAATACCTTTCCCTATTCTCGACAACAGTCAGTCTTGATGCAGGAGGCGGCACGAGCTTTACCGATCCAGAAGCTAGGAATTATGTGCCCGAGTACGGAACAAAAAACAAAACAATCCAAAAGTCGCTTAACATTCGGCTAGTCCAAGGCGCACTCAATACTCGCAACTTCCAGCAGTCTCTTGACATGCTAAAGATCGACTATGAATACGAACAGTTGCCGAGAGAAATTTCAAACTACACAACCGGATCAAGTTGCTTAA
>Ga0315321_10002529_pt1 | contig 14163 bp, 38 predicted proteins | sample M180m21515metaG_FD_203464 | JGI IMG/M metagenome (GOLD analysis project Ga0315321, IMG submission 203464) | Ammonia-oxidizing marine archaeal communities from Monterey Bay, California, United States - M1 80m 21515 | ecosystem: Environmental > Aquatic > Marine > Intertidal zone | place: USA... | reverse complement strand
GGAATTATTTAATGAAATTAATTTTTATAAAAAAAGTTTATCATTTTTCTTAGAATCAAAAGATTACAAGAGATCATTATATGAAAGTAACAAACTAGTTTCTTTTATTGTCTCATACTTAACAGATTAATTATGGAATTAATATTAATTATGTTGGCGGTAGGTTATTTAGCATACATGATGGATAAAGATATTTAAAAAAATTTTAAAAAATAGTTGACAAGCGAAAAAAAAATTGGTAAGGTTGTTTCATGGACAAAAATTATGCAGGATTCTTAGTTATTAGTAATTTATCTAAACATGGATTACTTGAACATGGGTGGAAATTCAGATGGCACAATAAAAAAGTTGCTCTAGGGACTTGCAGTTACAATAGGAAATTGATTTATCTAGCAGAATGGTATGTTAAGCTTAATGACAAAGATGAAGTCATGGATACCATTTTGCATGAGATTGCTCATGCTCTAGCTTATCATCGTCATGGAAGCGCAGGTCGTGGACATGGTAGATTATGGAAGTCTGTTTGCAGAGAAATAGGAGCAAAGCCCGAAAGGTGCAGTAAGGATAAATTAAATAAACCAAAAAATCATCATAAATATGTTGACAAGTGTTGCGGAACAGAGTATAAAAGACATAGATTAAGAAAGAATGCTAGATATTCTTGCCCAAAATGCCATGTCGTTTTATACAAAGGAGAGAAAGCGAAAATGGCAGATCGTTCTGCGAAAGAATTATTAGATAGTATAATGAGTTCTTGACAAGTTAAACAAATTAAAGTAAGGTTGCGAAATGGAAATTGAAAAAGAGTTTGAATTAGATGAGTTTGAGTTTGATAGTAAGCAGAAATACATGGGTGTTGTGCCTGTTAGAAAGTATTATGCTAGTTTACAAGGTGATGCTCAATGGAGTGTAGAAAACGATTCTTTTGATTATGCGGGAACACATTGCACTTGGGGTCAAAGCGGAACACATTATTTGCCCGACTATGCAAACATTGATGATTTTTCTTTAGATGAAGTTCATGTATTTTTTGAAATTTATGATGGAGAAATAGGAGCATGGTTTCAATCAGAGAGAAAGTTTATTTGGAAGCACAAAAAGGATAGAGCATTCATAAAAAGATTTGAATCAGATTATAGAGAAGAAATTATGCAAATGCTTCAAGATCAAGAAGATGAGTATGAGTCAGTAATTGAATCATTACCAACAAAAGCAGATTACGTTTAATTTTTTTAAAAAAATGTTGACATAGAGTAAAAAAAGGTTTATTGTATCGACATATTATTAAAACACGTTTATAAAAGGAGAAAAAATCGACATGAAAACATTAAGATCAGACGAGGTAAATCAAAAAGCAAATGGAACTTATTATATAGATTGGACAACTACAAGTTATTTTAATTTAATTAATTCGTTTGGATTGCCAACTTATGGCAAATCTGCTGACAACAAGGTTCTATGCGAATGGGTTCTTGAATCTGACAATGGATCAATCGCTACTATTTATGATTATAAATCAGATACAAACGATCCCGAATTCGTAACTCGTTGGCACTTAGGAGGTAACGAACATTCTTATGATTTCATTCAAGAAATTAAAGAAAAAATTAGAAAAAGTATTGACGCTCGTAATCTTGTATGCTAAGGTGTCGATATGAATTACGAAACAGAACCAATTACCTTTCAAGTTCCATCAAATGGTGGATATAATTATAGATTTAATGAATGTGTAGATCAAATTGCACAATTAATTGATCGTTATTTTGATACTCATGTAGAAGATGTAGAAAGAATTAATAATTTAGTTGACCAAGAAGTTGTTGATGCAATGAGAAGGCAAGAGAAAGAAAACGAATTAGATAATGTAAATGGGGGAAGTAAATAATGAATGTAAGCGAAGTTAAAGAATTAATACAAGAAGCGAGAGATAAATTTGTTATGGAGGAAGTAAATGAATCTCTTCCATATAATTCTAATGTTGAAGATATTATAATTAAAGCATTAGAAATCAAAGGATATGGTTTTGATGGGGGTGGATATGACTTCCAAAACAAAAAACGTGATTTATTCTTTGTCGCAGAGAATGGCGAATGTCTTAAAATAACAATTTAAAATAATGAGACATACAATTCAAATACATAAGGATAATGATTATCCACAACACGATAAGATTTTAGTTCCTGTTCTTTTTTCCTTGACAGATGATGGTAAGAGAGTTTATGATGAACAACTTATGCACGATATACTTAAAGATCATATTGAATCAATAGAAAGACATGAAAGAAATTACGAATAAGTGTTGACATATAAATTTAATCATGTTATTGTTAGTTATTATCAAAAAGAATTATTAATCTAAAAAAAAAGGAAATTGCGAAATGAGTAAAGCTATTAGATCAACTATCGCCAACAATATTATGAATGGCACATATATTAGAAATTCAAGATTCAGAACTTATAACGAAGCTACTGAAGGTATTTTCGCGCAACAAAGAGAGTTTGCTAAAAAATTGGCAATCATTCAACAAGCTAAAAAAGTTAAATTAATTAAGTAAAATGAATATTATCACCAACATGGACGATTTGCATTGGCAAGCAACTTATCAAGTAGACGATATAAGCATATCAATTGTTCAAGGCAATGGATGCCAAGGGTCAAGGTCTTCAAACACTTTTGAGGTGCTTCTATGGGACGATATTGGCAACATACCATTAAGCGACTATGATATTGGATCATATCTTTCATGGCAAGATGTTGTTGATTTAATTTCTAGTATTAAACATTGGGATAATAAAAGACAAACTTGGGCAGATCATCAAAGATCATTATATCCAAATGCTTTATGTCAAGGAGAGGGTTCGTTCTTAAAAGGATTAGTTGAAAGAGCGAGTAAAGAAATTGTAAATTAAGGCTTGACTTTTTATAAATTACAAGGTATATTGCAAGTATATTAACAATTATTATAAATTATGAGATATTCAGTTTTTAATTCAAGTGGAAAATGGCAAGCATCCTATAGTCATAAAATCCCAAATGTTTCGATTAAAACCATCAAATCATGGGCAAGACAAACAGGAAAGTTGGTCGGTGGAAAGGTTTACGAGAAAATTGTTCCTAGCGATAAGAAGTACAAATCTAGGGATGTTCTTCTCTATGATTTCACCCATTTAACCAATAAGTTAGAACCTTACGCTAAAAAGAAGTATGAAGATTCTAATAAGGTAAAAGATAATAATAATTATAAGGAGGATAAACAATAGAGATTATATCATGATTTATACAGAGATTATAACTATTCATAACTTAATTTGTGTTTTAGTTTTTATGTGATTGAGTAGTGGCAGACTTAAATATATAAAATACTTTATTATATCATATCCTTATAAATAAGTCAAGTGCCAAAAAAAAAGAAAAATTTCAAAAAAGATTTAGAGAAGATTTCAGTTGAGCGAGATTCTTTAATAAAAGAAATAGATTTAATAAAAGAAACATTAATAGAATCCTACCCCAATACAGAACAAACAATAAAAGAGATAAATAAAGAAGTTAAATATATAAATGATTTAGTTGGAATAATTTTAAAACAAAATGCAGACGAAGATAAATTAAATAAAGCTTTATGTTTATTCATTGATGAGTATAGTGGTAGAGTAAACAATATACATTATATAATACAAGAAGAGATAGATAAGAATAATTTTCAATCGGGTCTTTAGCTCAGTTGGTTAGAGCATCCGACTCATAATCGGCAGGTCGAGAGTTCAAGTCTCTCAAGACCCACCATTTAAACAGAACAAATAAAAAAGAAAAATAAACGAAATAAATAATGAAAACAAATAATATAGAATTAACTGATATGTGGCATGATAGAGAATATACAAACATAGGACAGGTGATGCGCAATGAGTCTTGGTCTAATCAAGATGTTGCTGAGTTTTGTGCTTACTTCGCTAAATATGTAGGATTGAATGAATTAAACATATTATACAAATTCTTGTAGTATTACGCCGAATTTAAAAAAGTTTTAAAAAATCATAAATAAACTTGACAAATAACACTTATTCTAATAGTATATAGATATGAACAAAATACTCTTTATTATCTTCTTTAGTTTCTTTTGTATGATTATGACATCATGTTCAACTAAATCTTGTCAGAAGAAATCCTGTTGCCCAATGGAGGGACATGGACGTTGCCCGATATGTTTTGAGGTAAATTATTTAGACGAAATGATAAGATAAATAAAAAAGAACTTGACTTTTAACAAATAATAGAGTATACTATATAAATCATTGAGAAGGATAAACTCAATTAAATCAAATAAATCCACGTTCTTTAAAATTTCATAGGGGAAGTAGAATATACTAAATATTCTGTAAGAGTAATCTTTTGGTTAGAGATGTTTTCTGCCGAGGTAGAAAAAAGACTCTTACCCCCGAAGCTTTGGAGAAGTAGATATACTTCTCCTGTGGGTGACTGAGTAAGCTTGTAATGAGCGAGCTAAGGTACGCAAATTCCTTGTGGTGAGGAGGCAGAGTCCAATCGGATGAGTCTATGACAAATACCAAGTCTAATTTGTGGTTCGAAGTAGGTACACCATGAACTGATGTTCATTCCGAAAAGTCGAGGGTATACAGTAATCCCTCCCCACATCTATTTAATTTTGGGTCGTTCCCATCATTCTCCTTCTCTCTCTGAGACTAAGCTTTATTACCTTAGTTGTTAATCAGAGGGGGAAGGTTTTTTTATTTTTTTTTAAAATTCTGTTGACATATGATATTATATATAGAATACTGTAAGCATGATATTATTAAACCAAACAGATAAAAGATATAAAATAGATTATGATAAAAAGGTATTTGTATATAAGAACCTACATAAAGATTGCTGGTCAGTTAAGCAGGGAGGATTAGTTAAAGCACACGCCGAAGATTTGGAGATGTGGGATTGTAGTTTTCAAGTAAATGCCAAAGGCAGGGAGAAAGTTATAAAAGAAAAGAAGAAAAATGTTCATGCGGGAATAAGAGGTTATTTAGATTATACTAAATCAAGCGATTGGGCATCCACCCAATTAAAAGCAAAAATTAAAACACTTTTATCTTTTAAGAATAATAGTACAGTAGCACTCTCGACAGATGTTACATATAATCCATATAGATTTAATTCTTTTGTGGAGAAGGTTACCGAAGAACCTGTTTATCATTCTGAGTTAGCGAGTTTAAGTCACAATAAAGTAAAAGCTTCAAAAATTATTAATTTATAATTTGACAACTATGGAATTACTTGCTATTGTAGCCTTAATATTAATTGTATCAACCACACTACCATAAAATAAAATGAATAACTTACTTAAAATACAAGCAATGCACTATTGGGTCAAATCTTTTGGAAGTCGCCCTGCTCCCGAAGACTATATTGATTACTATTTAAATAAAGTAGGAATCGAGAATGTAGTAGAAAATGATTCTAATTACGATGTTGCGGATAGTGTATTAGATTATACAAATAAAGATATGAAGGAAGAAATAGATAATATGGAAAATATTGTTAATACTTTATATACTGAAGACTGCGAAAGTCTTGAGGAGTTATCTGAACAAATAGAATCCTCTCTTAAATAATATGGATTACAATTTTGATTATAACGAAGAGAACTTCTCAGCCTGGGGTATGCCTTCAAAGGAAGAACCCGAAGAAATAGAGGAAGAGGAGGAATATATTCCCGTAACTAAAACAGGCAAAATAAATCAAGCATTAGACGACTATTTAGAAAGAAAAAAAGGTTTAGATAAAATAAAAGGAAATAAGGGTGCAGAGCAAATAGACAAAGTTTACAAACAAATACTTGATAATTTAGAAAAAAAGTTAAATAATATAGTTTAATGTTATACAAATTAAACAGGGATGATGATGAGGATGATGAAGGCATCGAAGTGAATCTTAATAACTTTGCGGATGAATTACAGAAGCAAACCGAGTACCATACAAAGAAGATATTAAAAGAAGACTCTGAATCAGTCGAACAATTCTTAAACGAAATAACTAAATTAATATTAATACAAGTGGATAAGATAGAAGATGATGACATTGCTCTTGACTTAACTACTTTAGTTACTACTGCTTTGGGTGGGATAGGAACTGCACTTCTTGAGTTGAAAGAAGAGAATCTCCATTACAAGAGTGAAGTAATTAACTATATAGCCAAGAACCAAGACCCCGAAACAAACTAATTAAAAAAAGATTTGACATTAATTAATCTATTAAGTATAGTGTTTATAGTCTTATGAATATTAACTTAAAAAAAGGATGAAAATGAATAACGTATCAGAATGTGAATCAGTATCAGAAGTATTAGAAACAATTGGAGCAGAGCAGGATTACTCTCTTCGCCCGATTTCAGAGTTTCCAACCTATCGTGGAGTCTTTGATGGTAATGATAATCCTGTTGCTATCGTGAATAAAACCTATCCGCTTATGCAACCTGCAAAAGCTTTTAATTATGTAGATTCTCTTCGTGAGGGATTAGATATGACCTTTGATACCGCAGGGTTCACAAAGGGAGGTCGCAGGTTATTTCTTTCTCTTCGTAAGAAAAATGCTTTGGTAATTGATCCCAAGGTAGGTGATACTATGGATGAAGTGGTTTACTTTTGGACTTCGTTCGATGGTTCTCTTCAGCACACTATCAACAAAATGTTGGAGAGATTAGTTTGCACAAATGGTATGGTTGTTAAAGATAGTCAGTCGGTTGTTAAAGTAAAACACTCTTCTCAGATGGAAGATAAGTTACAAGGTTATGTAGATACTCAGATGGAAGAAATTAAATCTGCTTATGCTGAAACTAAACAGATTATTTATTCTTTAGCTGAAACTCCTGTTACTCCAACAGATGCCAAAGAAGTAATCAATCGCTTATTCAAAGGTGAGTCCAAGAGAGCAGAGAACATCAGAGATGAGGTTTATAATCGCTTTAGTAAGGGAATGGGCAACAGAGGCGAAACTGCTTGGGATTTAGTTAATGGTATTACCGAATATCAAAATCATGGCAAGGCACATCGTTCTTCTGAAACTTCAAGTATCGCAGAGAATAGATTGACTTCTCTCACTCTTGGTTCAGATGCAACCTTAATGAACAGAGTTTGGGATGTGTGCATGGCACTCAATTAATAATTAATTAGAAAACAAATACCTCCCCTAGAAATAGGGGGGGTTTTTTTATGTCAGAAATAAATAAACTAAATAAATAAGACTTCCCAAAACGAATTAAATAGTTTAAATAATAAACGACACCCTTGATTGGCTAAATAATATAATTACTAGCAGGTAGGTGTTGGGAGGGTAAGCGGGAAATATTTTAAACTTTTTTCAAATAAACACGGAAAAAGTATTTATTGTTGTCTTTATATTGGTATGAACATCAAACCAATGACACCAAGGGAGAGATTGAAATATCTCATTAGCAGGTATAATGAATTCAAATCAATTAGAATAAAAGAGATGAAGAGTCCATCTCCAGATCATGCAGGGAAGATTCTAGTTATTGAAAACGAATTAAATAGATTATGCTATGAGATGATTATAGCCACAGGTAAAATAGCTAGAGAAAAATATCTAAAAAAAGATTTGACAGGTAGTAAATAATATGATTAATTGTTCTTAGTTCTTTAACATTTTATGTGTCCCATTAGCTTAAACGGAAAAGCATTATTTCCACGAGCAGAATACTAGTTACGACTGCAAGCGATTGATCATCGTAGAGGAAATAAAGATAGGAGTTCGATTCTCCTATGGGACTGCTCTTTCTGTAGATGCGAAAGCATTGAACAACGAGGCGTCAGAACACGCCTACAACCTTCGGGAGAGAGAAAGAGGTAAAAACACAAAAATAAATTTGACATTATAATTAATCTATTCTAAATTACAAATATGCACGAATTAATAAAGCAACCCGTATCGTCTTATACTGAGTTTGAAGAACTTCAATGGTCTTCAGATAAACCAATACCGCCTGTTGGAACTGAAATAGATGTTCCAATGAATGGAATAGGCAGGTCGAAAGTATTAAAATACTTTGTTGAACATGGATATATTGGTTTACTTGTTCAACCTATTGACCCACCTGCTTGGTATATTAAACAGAATGGAGCAGACGAACCCTGCCATGTATATCCGCCCGAAACCAAACAATTAAGAAAAGAAAAAGTTTGACGTTTAAACTAATCTGTTTTAAAGTGTGATTATGAAAGTTACTAAAGAATTAGAAAGAGAACCATTGCATCAAAAACTATTAGATTTATCTAAAGCCAAAGGACATTTAAAAGCTTTAGAGTATTTTAATCAAAAGGATATGATGCGCAAAAGCGATACAGAAAGAATTCTTAAAGATGCGCTTGACAAAATCGAAGATGTAAGCGAGTATATATTATTCAATTACCAACAACTCAAAATTAAATAAATTATTATGATTCAAACAATTACAGAATGGGATTTCGTTAAGTCTTTTGACGACGTAAACAGAGCAACTAACTTCACAGTAGCAGGTCGCAAGGCTTTATTTGAAATGTTTGAGGAGCTTTCTCCCGAAATGGAGCTTGATCCTATCGCAGTTTGTTGCGAGTATACAGAGTATGCTAGTCTCGAAGAGTGGAAGCAAGATTATGAGTACGTAGCAGAAGATGAAGACGAAGAGGACGATTATGCTCTTGACTATTTAAGAGATCAAACTATGGTATTGGAATTAGCCAATGGAGGCATAATCATTCAAGCATATTAATTAAATGGATTATTACGATAGCGCAGAGGGTTTAGTTATATCTAAACAAAGAGCAATACAAGAAATCAAAGAGCATAATGCTTTTAATGAGATAGATGACTTCTATTCAATTTATGGAGTTAAAGAAGAATATAATGCTCAGTACGTATTAATTTGGTTAGGGTATTAAAATAAATTAAATAAATAAACAAATATGAACGAAATAATTAGTTTTATAAATAAAATAGACGACTTTTTAATTTTACTTCCCTGGGCTTTAGTTTATTATATGTCATGGAAAGTAGATTCAAAAAACACAAATCAATGAAAGATTTACATATAGCGCTCAAATATATTCAGGGAAAACTTCGTAATAATGAGCAAATAACTATCACCAAAGAAGGTTTTGATATTAAATTAATTAAAGCAAATAATGATATGCCACCGATGGATGCAGAAAATGCTGGAGATTTAATTAATGGATTAGTTGAAGACGCCCATACAAATCATATTCCAAGACATATTGATGGTGTGGACGTTCAAATGCTTAGGCAAATGTATGATTAATCTTTTTAAAAATAAAATTTGACTTCTTTTAAATTGTATGGTTTAGTAGTGGTATGGAAACAATAGATATCACACCAAAATGGAAGCAAGTGGCGCGAGTTATGTTGCTAGTACTAGACAATCCTGAAGCGACAAAAGAGTCAAAAGAGGAAGTAAAGCAGGAATTCATTCGTATGGCAGGATTAGTGGATGAAATGAATGAAAAACTCGAAAGCGAAAATAAATAGATGAATATTCATAAAAAAGCGATAGCAGTTAAATTAAGTAAAACAAAATCCAAAAATGGATTCGTTCTATATAGATTAAAAGACGGAACGTTTCAGTGGGCAAAACCAAGCAAGTTTAAGCCTTGGTGGATGTTGAACGTTATAATTTAATTAAATCAATTTAACCTAGGGTAAAACCTAGGTTATTTTTTTTTAAAAAAAAGTTTGCAATCTAGAAAAACCTATGGAATACTGTTTATATGATTAACTTATTATCCAACCCATCAAAAATGCCTTGTGTAGGTTTTAACATTCCTGCATTAAAGTATTGTCCTGCCGCGCAACTTTTATTTAAAGTAAAAGAAAAACTCGACAAATTAATTTGTGCAAGTTGTTATGCTTGTAAAGGTTTTTATACTTTTTCTAATGTTAAAGCTAGTTTGCAAGCGCGCGCTGATTTTGTTATTGATTCATTAAGAAAAGACAATGGCGACACGTTTGTTAATGAATTAACTAAGCAAATCGAAAAGAAGTACTTTAAGAATGGCGTTGCTAAAAAGTTAAAGAATATTGATACAAGTCTTTTTCGTGTTCATGATAGTGGAGACTTATTCTCAGTAAAGTATATCAATGCTTGGAAAAGAGTTTGCGAAAATTTTCCTCAAATTAAATTTTGGTTCCCAACACGTGAGTATATTAGAGAAAGCCAAATGGATGCGCTTAAAGACTTGGCAAGCTTACCAAACGTTGTGATTAAACCAAGCGCTTTATATATCGATGAAAAAGCGCCAAGTATAGCAGGATTGGATGCAGGAACGTCAGTATATAGTTGCGCTAAAAAGGCAATCGAGGACGGGCATTCAGTTTGTCCTGCAACGTCAAACGAAGATGATCACACTTGCGCAGGAAACAATTGCAACAATTGTTTTATAAAAGACTTCAAAAAACCTATAGCATACTTGGCTCATTAGAGCCAAGTCTTTTGCTATTGTTTTAAATAGATCAAAAAATAAGCGAAAATAAAATAAATAGAAAGAAATATATGAAGATAGTAATAGAAGATTATAATGGTAATGATTTATGTAGTTTTAAAGTAAATACTTTTGCCGATGGGAGTGGCGTCGATGATGTCGGAGACTTTAAGGATTGTAATTATGCCGACATGGACGAAGACGACAATGGCGAGCTATATATTAGAATTCAATTGGAAAAAGAATAATGGAATTAATAGGAATTATAATTTTTGTTGGATTAGTTGGTTATAATTTACCATGAAAGAATATTTTAATTTATTTGTTTGTCTAGTTATATATTTAATTATTGCATTTGGATTATTTCAATTAGCTATTTGGCTACAAAAAGAATTTAATCTTTTTTCTTGATTTGTCTTAAATTATATGGTTTAGTGTTTGTATGAACAATAAGCATATATCAAACGGAATGAAAAAAGTCATTAAACAATTAAAGAAAAATGGTGTTATTCTGCACCAAACCAAAAAAGGAGCTTTTCTTAGGCATCCAAAAGCAGAAGAGCAGTATCTTATGCATTACAGCGAACGTGCAATTCACGAAGTGCGTCGATGGGCAAAAAGGAATATCGGTATAGAGGTAAAATTCTAATGGGCAAGAAAAAGAAAAAGAATAAAGTAATTAAGATAAGATTAAAAGTCTTATTTACTAAGTCACGTCCACACAAAGACAAAAAGAAATACGATAGAAAAAAACTTAAAAAAAGATTCGCTATTTGAAATTAATTAGATTACTCTATACTTATGATTATATTAGACACCAAAGAAAGCATCCACGCCTACAGAATGAAACATCTTCTAATTGGATTAAGGTTAGAAGCCAAAGGCAACGGAATGAGATTAACCAATAAAGCGCCAACTTGTTACTCACAAGTTAAAAAGTTATTCGGATACAAAGGAAACAAGCAAAAGGTTTTGGATCAATTCGAGTTAAACTTTTATAAGAATGGCGGGCAAATCATTTAATTGATTAAAAGGTTTTAGACTTTTCCCTTAATAAAAGTCATTTTTTTATTCATTAAATAACAAGCGAAAAATAAACTAAATAGAAGGAAATATCATGAGGGAACAATTAAGAAAGGAATTAGATAGATTAGTTAAAGAGGAATCATTTAATACTCAGTATGCAAGTGATATACTTGAATTGTATGATGATGAAAGACAAGATCATAGCGAATATACTGCCTACGATAAAGCTATGCAAGACATCGACAACGTAAAAGCGGGCGAGTGGGATATGTAAAAAAAAGATTTGACAAAACAAATTAATTAAGCTAGTTTATGGTATGGACAAAAATCAAGATTACTACGAACGGCGCTCCGAAGCACAAAAGCAAATCGGTACATATCTCATTATTCTAAAAGATGGATCTCAATTCGAGCAATGGGGCTACAATGCAAAAGATGCAAAACAAAGACTTGGAAAGGAACAAGTTAAAGAAACAATTCAATTAAAGAAATTGCCAATTTAAATTAATCAAAAGGTTTTAAGCTTTTCCCTAAATAAAAGCTAATTTATTCTAAATAAATAAAATAAAAACAAAAATAATCTAAATAAAATAAATAAATGAAAATATTAATTTCTAGTTTACAAGATTCATTCCTTTGTATTGTTCAAGTTTTATCGTTCTTTATTGGATCTTTTATTATATACTTTGCCTTTACTACATATCATTCTAATTGGTTTTTTCTCTTTTCAATTATATTCTATCTAATTAGTTTATTTTGTTTTATGTGCTTGCACTCAAAAGTTTTCCCTGGTAATTACCAGGATAAAAAAAACTTTAAAAAAGATTAAAAAAAGTTTGACGTAAGATTAAAAACGTGGCAATTTGTTTGTATGATTAAAACAATACAATGTCCTTACGATTGGAAAAGCGGGTGGCAACACCCTTACAGAATAGCTTGCGGTGGCGATGAGATACCATCAGAAATTAGCGGGCGGTGGTACATATACGTTTATAACGTGGTTGAACAATCTCATTGTTATTATTCTTTTAATGAAGACTTATTCATTACAGAAAAAGAATTTGACAATCGATTAAATGCGCGCAATTATAGATTAAATTCAAATAACTAAAAGGAGAAAAAACATATGCGAAAAGTAACAGAACAAATTAAAAAAGCATTCTTTGCACGGCAAACAAAGAAAGTAAATGCAACGTTTACCGATGGTGATTCGGTTTTCTTACATGGAAACGAGATAATTAAAAGAGATTCAAGCGGATTAATTCTTTTTACCTTTGCAGGGTGGGGATCTTCTACAACGAGAGAAAGATTAAAAGGGATCTTAAACGTCGACGTGTACCAAAAAGATCATGAACAATATTATAACGGCGCTAAAGTAATTAATTTAAAAGATTGGCACGTAGTACAAAATTAATTTTAAATTTATTTGACAAGATAACCCAAACGTGAGATTGTAAGAACATGGACATAAAAAAGAAATCAATAGCAATTAAATTAAGTAAAACGAAATCGAAAAATGGATTTGTTCTGTACAGATTAAAAGATGGAACGTTCCAATGGAAAAAACCTAGTATATACAAGCCACATTGGCAATTGACTTGCATAGTCTAAAGTAATCAAAACGTTTTTCCCTGTTTTCCGTCAAATACAAACAGGATCTTTTTTAAATAGAATAAAATAACAAGCGAAAAATAAAAATGAATAATATAAATAACAAATACATATTAGAGATTACAGAAAAAGGAAAAGTAATTGAAACAATCTATTTTAAACATTGGCAAGAAAGAATGATATATCTTGCATGGAAGAATAAAACAATATAATCAAAAGATATGGGCGAACAAACAAAACAATTAAAAGGTGAGGAAATGATTTTATATATTATGAAACGTTTTAATTATACAAGAAAACAAGCAATTGAATCGATTCCAAGAAAAGCAAAACAAAACAATTAAATGGAATTAATTATTTTAATTACTTTAGTTGGATTATATGCTTTTCAATTACCTTGAAAAAAAACTTTCTTTTTATTTGACGTAATCAATTTGCTATGCGATAATGTACTTATGATTAAAACTACATATACCACGAATAAATTATTAACGTTCTTTCTCAACTACGTTGGGCATTCTCTTATTGGATTGACTATCTTAACTGATGCGCGGCTAAAGAAAACGGGAAATCCTTACGGAAAGGTTCTAAAGAAAACAAGATTATTGGCAAACATTGGATTCCATTATTCTAATTCTTTAGAAAACCAAGCGAAACGTGAAAACAAGAATATTGATTTTCAAGTTCAACCGCGCCGTTGGGGAATTCGCTTGCCAAAAAGTGCGCTTGTCGAACATAAAGGAAATCATTACCTTGAATGCAAAGTTGAAAAAACTTTCGAAGTAAATTATTTCTTAGAAAATGGCGCGCCAATTGAAAAAAGCGCAATCGAAGAATTCTTGCCAAAAAAGAGAGAAAGTTCAACTCAAGAAGAATTGACTAAAAAAGTAATCTTGCGAGACGTTAAACTTGAGAATATTCTTTCAATGAGAATTCAAGGCGAAAACGTTCTTGTAGATTAATCAATCCAAAAAAAGAAATCATTCTTTCCACCTTGCAAAAGGTGGTTTTTTTTGTGCCTAAATAGAA
>Ga0315321_10002523_pt1 | contig 14180 bp, 12 predicted proteins | sample M180m21515metaG_FD_203464 | JGI IMG/M metagenome (GOLD analysis project Ga0315321, IMG submission 203464) | Ammonia-oxidizing marine archaeal communities from Monterey Bay, California, United States - M1 80m 21515 | ecosystem: Environmental > Aquatic > Marine > Intertidal zone | place: USA... | reverse complement strand
CCTCTGCTTCTATGGCGCATGTTGTCATGGACAATACTGGTGAGGCTATTGGCGCAATAGCCTTTCAGCTGCCTGTCAGTGTTGTTGGCGGGATTGCGGAACAATACACTGGGCTTGGAAAAACAGGCGATGTTTTTGTGTTTGGCGAGGACAAGTTGCTGCGCAACGACCTTGCCGATACAGAAGCGCAAGATGTCCTGACAGCTGCCCCCAATGGAGCGTGGCTGCGTGCAGGTGAGGCACCGGCGCATATGGGCGGCGCATTCGACCGCTCTGGCAAGCCCGCGCTTATAGCCACCGCCAAAGCTAAGTTTGCTGATGCAAGTTGGACCTTCGTTGCGACCGAACGCCTGTCTGAGGCGATGTCTGCAGCGAATGCTGTCGCAATCGCGTCTCTACAGATGCTTGCTGCTGCTATTGTGTTGCTACTGATCCTGGCTGTGTTCATATCCCGTTCGTTGACCAGACCGCAACGTGAGTTGACGGCGGCGATGGCTGAAGGCGATCTCACAGTAAACGCGCCCGGCCAGGACCGTGGCGATGAGATTGGCGATATGGCCAGGATGACGGCGGCCTTCTGTGCCAGCATGATTGACGCCGAACGAGTGAAAGAGGCCGTTGCGGAGCGTGAAACTGCGCAGATGGAACGCCGGCGTGCCACGCAGCTCCGCCTATCAGAAGCGTTTGAGAATACGGTCGGTGGGATCATTCAGGCCGTCAATGCTGCATCTGAGGAACTGCATGTTTCTGCCCAATCCATGGCGGGCATGGCACGGGCATCCGGCGCTGAGGCCAGTCGGGCTGTAGAGGCATCTGAAGCTGCTGCTGCGTCGGTCGGCTCCATGGCGACATCGGCGGACCAGTTGAATGCATCGATTACAGAAATCGCCCAACAGGTTGATGCATCACCCAGGATTGCTGACGTAGCGACAGATAAAGCCGCCCACACCAGTGAAACCGTTGAAGCGCTGAGTGCAGCGGCCAAAAAAATTGGTGAAGTGGTAAGCCTGATTTCAGATATCGCCGCGCAAACCAACCTATTGGCGCTGAATGCCACCATTGAGGCCGCGCGCGCTGGTGAGGCCGGTAAAGGTTTTGCCATTGTCGCGGCTGAAGTAAAATCGCTCGCGGCCCAGACAACGAACGCTACAGGCGAGATCGCGGCGCAGATTGGCTCCATCCAGCAGGCGACAGAAGTCGCCGTAACATCTATTGCCGACATCCGCGAAACGATTGATCGGATGAGCGAGACCTCCCAAAGCGTCGCCGCTGCCGTCGGCCAACAAAGCATCGCCACCCAAGGGATCGCGGCCAGCGCTGGTGGTGCGTCCTCCTCCTCGGGCCAGGTGGATCGTAGCATTGCCTCAGTGCGTGGTTCTGCCCTGGATACCGGCAATGCGGCTGAGCAGGTTGTTGATGCCGCACAGGAACTGGGTGGTCAGGCCGCCACCTTGCAGACTGAGGTCGAGAAGTTCTTGGCGACAGTGCGTGCCGCATAACAGCTAGCTTGACTGGCGCTGGCTGGCGCACGACCCTCTTTGCCAACCAAAGCAAAGAGGCGAAGCCGTTATGTCAAATGATCAGTCCAATCCCGCATTCATGCCGGCTCATTCGCTGAGAGACGCCTATGACGCTGGCAATCTGAGTCCGAGTGACGTTGTCGAGGCTCAGCTGCAACGGATCGATCAATATGAGCCGCAATTGGCCGCGTTTACGGAAGTATTCGCCGATGACGCCCGCAAGGCCGCTGCCGCAGCGACCGATGCGATCCGGAGCGGATGGCGGGTCGGCCCGCTGCACGGCATCCCCATCGCCCTCAAAGATCTGATTGAGATCAAAGGTAGGGAAACGAAGGGCGGGACTGCGGCCAACAAAGGCCGTATTTCAAAATACACGGCAACCTTGGCTGAACGCGCGCTCAAGGCTGGGATGATCGTTATTGGCAAGACGCATACGGTCGAGTTTGCGATGGGTGGATGGGGCACGAATAAAGGCCTCGGCACACCTTGGAATCCATGGGATGGATCGGAAAAGCGCGCACCGGGCGGGTCGAGTTCTGGCTCCGGTGTGGCAACGGCTGCAGGGTTCGCGACAACAGCCATTGGCACTGACACGGGCGGCAGTGTGCGTTTGCCAGCGGCTTGGTGCGGTCATGTGGGCCTGAAGACATCGCTCGGTCGGATCAGCGTCCATGGTGTTCTGCCGCTTGCCGAAAGCTTAGATTCACCAGGCCCTATGACGCGGTCTGTCGAAGATGCAGCGCTGCTATACGTGGCAATGTCTGGCCCCGATTTGAACGACCCGCTCACTTACAGACCGGCCTATGTCGACCCAATGCCTGCCCTAAAGCACGGCTTTGCTGGCATGCGGATCGCGCGGATGCCGGATCATGATCGGGCAGGCGTCGACGCCGAAGTGCTGGCCGCTTATGACGAAGCGCTCAAAGTGCTGGAAAAGGCTGGTGCCTCTGTTGTGTCCATTGAGCTTCCAGAGAAGCTGGCGGATATGGCAGACCCGCTTGGTCAGATTATCTATGCGGAAGGCTATGCCCACTATAGCCACCTGATTGATGACCCAAACGTGCCGCTTGATGAAGACGTGCGGCCACGGCTCGCCAGTGGACGGAGCATCACATCGAAGGATTACCTGCTCGCAAAGCGGGATCAGCAGCGCTGCATTCAGGCGTTCCATCAGGCAATGGCGGATGTGGATATTCTGTTGACGCCAACAACCGCTACGCCGGCACCTGTCGTCGACACCATTGACCAGAAAACCACGCCGGCGCTCTTTACCCGCGCTGTAAACATGGCGGAGATGTGCGCCTGCGCCGTGCCTGTCGGGTTCACCAAGGCTGGCTTGCCGCTCTCGGTCCAGTTCGTCGCCCGCTACGGCGCGGAAGATGTGGCGCTTAGGGCCGCATGGGCTTATGAGCAGGCGCGCGGGTTCACCATTGGCGCACCCTCTATGACGCCATAGTCCGTTCAGCCGAGCCTGTGTTGTTGTGCCCGCGGGACAAGCTGGCCTTCACCGACTTGGCGAAGGCGCGGGTTGGCGCTTTCTAACAGCACGGGATGGAGCGCCAGCGCCAGTGCGCCCGTCGCCGTTTCCCCCCAGAACCAATCGGCCAAGGTTTTCGACGATGGTTTGGGACCTGGTTGCGCTGTGATCGCCTCCAGCCGCCAATTGCGCAGGTCTTCAATCGCAAACCGCAAGGTCGAAGCTGGGTCCTTGCCTTCTGGTGGTTTGGGATTCGCCGCGGGATCTAAAAAGGCGGCGGCATAGCGGGCGGCGGCGTCGATATCGAGGCTGCTGACTGTTGCGATGCTTCGCCCGTGGGTTTCCATGAATAGCGCGTGCCAGGATGCCAAGCTGGCCGTTTCCGCTAGTACTGCGCGCAGCAGATCACTTTCGCCTGGATTGGGCGGCTTTGGGAAATTGACGGGGCATACGAGTGATCCGGCACTATCGCTGTCAGGTGCCTCATCCGGAAAGTCCTCCAGAATGACCGGCCCGTCGGTGCGCTCCAACAGGGCCAATGCGGACTTTAGCACGCGCATCTGAAAGTCCGGCGCATGGGGCGCGCCGAAGGGGCGGCCCAGCTCGAACGGCACCCAGAGCGCGCGTGGTGGCCGCATTAGCTCCGTATTTTCGCGCACTAAGCTGATGCCTGTTGTCGCGATGCCGGCGGATTCGAGGAAATGCCCAAGCGCGCTCACGGCGCGCGTGCAGTTTGGTCAAACGGGGACGAGTAGGGCGGCGTCGACATTGTCCCGGTGCAGGAGGGCTGCCACTGCCAGTGCTGTCGGCTCAATTTCATGGGGCTCCCAGCCCGCACCCATGACGGAGTAGTGGAAATCTGCCATGGAGCCAATTTCGCGCGCTGCCTTCATTTCGCGCAACCGGTCAATGGGGAAGACCACGTTCACGTCATCCTGGAACCCAGACCGGTCAAAATTGACTGACGCGTGGCTCATCGCCAGATCTGCCGCTTGGACATTTCCAGGAATCACCCGGTAGCCAATATCGGTCAGGTTAAACGCCGTATCGCTCGTTCGATGTAACCCGGCAGTGGTGAAGATCGCGACGCGGCGGTCTTTCAACGGTGGTCCGGCCACGAATGACTCACCCGGAAAACTGGGACAATTCTTAGACAGGAGATGCGCTGCATCATCCGCCGTCATATCGGAAAGTCTGACCATCAGTTTGGCCTCATAAGCATTTAAAGGGGAACCATTTCAGGGAGAATTGGATGGCGTCGGTTTGGTCCTCGAACCAGAAGATTGGCGTGTCGTCGTGATCGCGTTCGGCGGTCCAGCGCCCTTTCGACCGCTTGTCGGACCAAGTGAGCATATCGTTGATGCGACGGGATTCAAGTGGAAAGCCGCGAGACCGCGCACCGTTCAATTCGTCCAGAATATGCACGCAATACCAAGTTTGGCGATCAAGTGCGGGCCGATCCTTCTGGAAATCAACCGAGGCCATAATCGCCACCCCAACGCGCTAGGCCTTCCAGTGTGCCTGCTGCAGGCCTGTACTCGCAGCCGACCCAGCCGTCATAACCGAGATCATCCAGCATCTTGAAAAGATAGGGATGATTGATTTCACCAACGTCCGGCTCATGGCGTCCCGGCGACCCGGCGATCTGAATATGGCCGACGCCCGCTTGATGCTTCTGGAAGCGCATGGCGATATCGCCTTCCATAATTTGGACGTGATAAAAATCCATTTGAACCATCAAGTTATCGGCACCCACATTCGCCAACACATCATGGCCATCCTGCTGATAATTGATGAAGTAACCCGGGATATCACGGGTGTTTATGGGTTCGATCAGGCCTATTAGGCCAGCATCGGCGAGCTTCGGCGCTGCGTATTTCAGATTGCTGACATAGGTCGTGCGGCATCGTGCCAGGTCTGCATCTTCGCCCGGTATACCGGCCATCATGTGCAGGCGCTTGCACCCAAGTGGGACGGCGTAGCTGATGGCTTTGTCCAGGGCTTCGGCAAAGTCGGCCTCCCGTCCTGGCATTGCAGCCAAGCCACGTTCCGCTTTTTCCCAATCACCTGGGGGCAGGTTGAACAGCGCGATTTCAACACCGGCACTTTTCGCTGCGCCTTGAACGTCCTCAATTGAGAAATCATAGGGAAACAGGAACTCAACGCCTTTGAACCCGGCAGCGGATGCAGCGGCAAACCGATCAAGGAATTCATGTTCCTGAAACATCATCGAAAGATTGGCGGCGAAGCGGGGCATAGGTTTGCAGTCCTTTTTAGCATCCTGGGTTAGGGCGGCATTAAACCGAATTGGGCTCTAATAAGCCAGTTCGCCTGCACTGTATCGCGTTTGGGCGTTTGCTTGGTGATATCTCAATAGGGTTCGCATGCCTGATACTGTATCCGCTATTGAAGACCCGACAACTGGGACAGTGTTATCTGGTCCAACATTGTCGGCTGACCCACCATCCGGACCAAGCGTGCGGCTGTCCCCGCAGCGTGCGCGGCCCTCTGCACCGCTTAGCGCTTCGCCTCATCGGGCTGGGGCTCTGTTTGGTACAATCTTTACAGTTATCGCCCTGCTCGGGTCTTTGGCATTGGCGGTCTTTATAACCTTTCAGGCCGCACCCTATTTGATGGGTGAGTATGTGCCCCCCATTGCAGATACTCTGCAGCTCGCAGGATTATCCGCGGCGATTACCGCGTTGCTTATGCTGCCGATTGCGATGATCCGAGGGCGGCGATCCGCCATAAATTCGCTCAAGCCGTTCTTGAAACTCCGCACGAATCTGGATTTGGCCAGCCAGTCAGAATACCCGCAGCTTGGCCGGTATCAGACCGTCGCTGCAAATGATGTCGCCACGGCGATCAATCGCTTGTCTGCCGACCTGCGGGACAGGGATATTGAGTTGGAGGCACGCCGCCGCAAGCTTGATCATGATGTCGAGCATCGGATGGCTGAGATCAAAGACGCCTAAGCCAACATGAAGGTCTCCCTCGCAGAAGCCGAGCGTTTCCGCCGTGAAGCTGAGCGCGCCAATCACGCAAAATCTGACTTCCTGGCCAAGATGAGCCATGAGATCAGAACGCCGCTGAATGGCATCCTTGGTGCCATGGACCTGATGTTGAATACAGGCCTGACGCCGCGCCAGCAGAACTACGCCACAACAATCCGCGCATCTGGCACAACACTGCTTGATCTTCTAAACGGCATCCTCGATCTTGCAAAGATTGAATCCGGTGAGATCGCGGTCGCTAAGACTGAATATGATCCCACGGTCATGCTAGACGATATCGCAATCGCCTTTGCAGAGGACCGCGACGCCTGCTTTGAAGCCGGTATGACGGATTTCCTAGCAAAGCCCGTACCAAATGCCGCTTTGATCCAGATCCTCAAACCGCACGCAATCCGCTTGAACAAAATACAGCCGGATACAGAGCATGATCGAACCGCTGCCGTTCGGGCGACATTGGGCAAAGCTGGCGGAAGCGAAAATGTAGTGGAACCGCCCGCATTTGCAGAAATTAAGGCACGACAGGCAGCAATGCCACCCGCTGCGGCTCTTGCGGATGATGGTTTCCCAGAAGCGCTGGACTATGACGTGATCCAGTCACTCCGCAAAGTTGGGCGTGATGGCGATAAGATGGTTCAACGGATGATTGATACCTTCCTGAAGGGCTCTCCCACGCTTGCTGAGAATATTTCTACGGCGGCCAAAATTGGCGACCTGACGGCAGCCGGGCGCAACGCGCACGCGCTGAAATCAGCCAGTGGAAACATTGGTTCCCGCGCGTTATCTGCGATTCTGGCGGACCTCGAAGCCAGGGCGAAGTCGGGCGATAGTGACGGTGTGCAGCGCCTTACAGATGAAGTGAATACGGCTTTCGAAGATCTAACAATGGCCTTGAAAACGCTGAAAGCGCGAGGTTGAGCATGACTGACCCAAGTACCCAAAGCGACGGCAAGACCCCAGCGACCGTTTTGATCGCAGATGATGATCCTGTGCAGCTCATGCTGACCAGCGAGACGCTGGCAGCCGAAGGGTACAAAGTTATTGAAGCGGAAGATGGTGACGCTGCCGCGCGTCTGTTCTTGGCCGAAAAGCCGGCCATGGCGATTTTAGACGTCATGATGCCTGGCCAAACCGGGTTCGAGGTCTGCACATTGATCCGGCGTCACAGCGACCCAGATATGGCGATGATTCCGGTGGTGCTTGTCACAGGGCTTGAGGACGAAGACTCTGTGCAAACGGCGTTTGAGGTGGGTGCCACAACGTTCATCACCAAGCCTGTACAGTGGGCATTGTTGGGACATCAGGTTCGGTATTTGCTCCGGTCGGCGGCGATGGAAAGCGAACTCCGCCATGCCAAAGCACAGGTCGAGGAAGCGAGCGCACTGAAAAGCCGCCTGTTCGCGACGCTCTGCCATGAACTAAGGACACCGCTCAACCGCGTTATCGGATTTACAGATATCATGTTGGGGCAAGGTTTGGGCCCAATCGGCAACCCGGGATACTTGGAATATGCCCAGGATATTCGCCAGTGCGGTGATGATTTGCTGTCTCAAGTGAATAAGATGTTGCTGCTGTCCCGGCTTGAGGCAGGTTTGGCGCCGCTCAAGGCAAGTGCAGCCAATGCTGACCTGTTGCTGGAGCAAGCGGCAAAACGTTTCCGAAAGGCCGCGGGATCACAGGCAGTTGCAATCAATGTACGTCCACTGGCCGCACCGCTCCGGCTTTGGTGCGATATTGAAGTCTTGAATGCCGGTATCACCGCTCTTGTCGATAACGCGGTGAAGTTTTCACCGTTTGGCGGCACGGTAGAGATTTCGGCTGAGGAGATGGGCGAGCAGGTCGTGATCACTGTTTGCGATCAAGGCAATGGCGCCGATGAAAAAGACTTAGAGAAGTTACTGCGGCCGTTCAGCCAAGCTGAATCGTGGCTAGACCGCGCGCACAATGGCCTTGGGCTTGGCTTACCGATCGCGCGATTGGCGGCGGAACGGCACAAAGGCCGCTTGGCGATTGCTAACGCATCCACGGGCGGGTTCGTCGCTTCAATTATCTTGCCGGCAAGTGTGCGCGTCACAGACCGTCGTGGCGCAGGCGACCGCAGGCATGTCGCGGTCTGATCTTATGTATCGGCCTTAGTTTCTAGCGATGAGCGCGCTTTTAGGATTGGGGGCGTTCGCGGATTTAGGGATTTGGGGCATGAAGCTTTCGCCAAGCTTGGCTGAATTCAAGGCCGTTAGCTTATTGGCCCGGATCAAGCTCTTTAACGCTTTGACGTAACGATTGCCAATCGCGGAGTAGCCCAATAGCTCTTCCGTTAGGGCAACACCTGTAAGTGCTTTTCCAGCTTTGCGGCGCTGCTGGCGTCGTTCCCGCAGGCCGCCATAGGCGCGGTTGGCATTTAGGTTCAGCATATAGGCCCGGGTTGCATCCAGGATATTATCAAACGCACGCACCCGGTAGGTTTTGCCCTTGGGGCGCTCCTTTGGGATGATGCCTTTATGGGCCGAATTCCATGTCCATTGGCCATAAAGCGCGTTGCCGGCTTGGGCGAAGCGGGACCCGCCCCATCCACTTTCCTTCGCAGCCTGGGCTATCGCGAGTGCAGGCGGAATGATGTCCATCCGCGCAAGCAATCGGTCCATACTCAGGTCTTTGACGCGATAATCCGTGAGCTTGCTGAATAGCCAAGTGATGTCTTGGTCGCTGGGGCCAATTGGATCATCAAAGCTGGCAACAATGAATTGGAGCCTCCGCCGGTCCGCTTCGATTTCAGCGTTAGCGGCGAGGATGTGAGGCAGCATCACGCTGATGAACAGGCGTTTGCGCCGTGGAATGTCACGACCGTTGGAAAGGGAACGGGGCAGAGCCTTCAGAAAGATCGGTGGGGTAGCTACTGCTTTGCCTGCACGACCGAGCGTGAAGCCGTGGGCAGCATAATAGGCATCAAGCGTATCAAAATCCGGCGTATTGGTGAGGTTATCGAACCTATGCTTATGGAGTTCTTCCTGTAGATCATGGGCGGCGGACGCCATCAGGACGTCGAACCGGGATAATACTGGCGCACCGACGATAGGCGGGGTTACGCTTCCGGCAGGGAGGGCAGCTGGGGCGTCATGCAATAATGCCAATGGCAAGCGGTGCAGGTCGCCTTGGGTGCTCTCCGGCAGAATGCCGGCATTGACGGGGGTGGGGTGAATGCGATTGCCGCCTTCCGGTGCCTCATCGCTTAGTACATCGGCGGTCGCAGGCCTTGGAATGATATCGATGCCCGCGTTCGCAAAATCACCCATCGACGTAGCACTGGCACCCGTGGACAGCAAAATACCGGTCAGTGCAGCGACGCCGTAGGTGGCACGGGAACAAGCAGATTTGAATGTCGGCATGAATAGCATCTGGGATCAGGCTCGCGTCTTTAGATACCGGGACTAACCGGGATCGTTTAAGTCTGCGCAGCCGCATCCAGGCGAAAATCGCCTAGCCCCAAACTTAGCGGTCTCGTGCGCGTCTTGATTTAGCTGAACGGATCAGAAGGGCGCTGGGCGCACTTCCTGCACTTCCGGGATGTAGTGACGGAGCATGTTCTCAATGCCCATCTTCAACGTCGCGGTAGAGCTTGGGCACCCGGCACAGGCACCTTGCATGGATAGGTATACGATCCCGTCCTCAAAGCCCCGGAATACAATGTCGCCACCGTCGCCAGCGACGGCAGGGCGAACCCGGGTGTCCAGCAGTTCTTGGATTTGCTCGATCACCGGATCACCATCAGCAGAAACAGCTTCCGCCATCTGCGCGCCAGCGGCCATCACTGGCAGATCGCGGGTGAAATGTTCCATGATCGCGCCAAGCACGGCGGGCTTCATCACGGCCCAATCAGCAAGGTCAGCCTTGGAGATGGAGATGAAGTCACTGCCAAAGAATACGGCGGTGACGCCTTCAACGGCAAACAAGCTGTCCGCCAATGGCGAGCGCTCTGCTGCATCTTCCGGGTTACGGAAGTCAGCAGTGCCAGTTCCCAGCACGGTCAGACCAGGCAGGAATTTCAACGTCGCCGGATTCGGCGTCGCTTCGGTTTGGATGAACATCCGAGCGCCCTCGCTCTAAAACTGTGTAAAACAGGCTTGCTTATTGATGACCGAGCGCACTTCTGCGACGGCCTTCTTTTGAACCTTTATAGCTCTTATAACAAAATTATGGCTGTTGCGCGCAGAAATTTCAAGTTTTCAGAGTCAGTTGCGCTCATCTGCCGCCACTTTAGGGGTGTTGCATTTGTAGCCAGCAGCTAAGCTCAACGCTCACCGTAGAAATTCATCACGGCATGCTTGGCTTCAGCGAAGAAGAGCCAGCGTTCTGCAATCACTCCGACCATAGCCGCCAACACGCCAATCGTCGCCAGCAACGCAGAAGGCCCCGAGACCAGCATCAGCATTGCAACCAGAGTCGGTACGCCAAAGCCAATGGCATAGACAATCATCCGCAATTTTGCTGCATGCTTACGGGCAACTTTGAAGCCCATTTCCCGCGTGATGTAGTTCTCTGTCACATGTGGCGCTTCTAGCTGGCGAATTTTGCCGAACCGTCCAAGACCCGTCGCACTTTCCGGCGTAGAGAAAGGCGTTGCGGTATCGACAGAATGCCAATACATGAACTTAGCGATCGCTAGTACGACCGTCAGGATCAGCGCCGCACTTGCTTGCCAGGAGGCACCATACCCGAACCATGCGGCCAATGCGGCCACGGCATGCGCACCTGTCATTAAGGCAAATAGAAGATAGATCGGCGTGGTCCATCCTGTCGCCCAAGCCTGGATCGGCTTCAAGGACTGATAGATCATACCGGTGCAGTACACGGTGATCAGCGCCAAGAAAGCACCGATAAGCGCAACAAAAGCCCATATGCCGCCGGTGGCACCAAGCATCCATGCAAGCCACAACAGTCCAAGCGGAATGAACGTTACAACGGCTGCAACCCCTTCGCGGGACAGCCAGGAAGTCCGCCATTGGCTGAATGCGCGCCATGCCCGTTCTGGATGGCCAAGGTGCGCCGTTGACGACAACAGGCCGGCTGACACCAGTGCCAATGCGACGCCAAGGCTTATCGCACCGAACCAGGGCGTATCCGCTGGGATAGCGCCAAACGCCCGCGCAACGGCAAGCCAGAATGCCAGCCCGTAGCCAAGCCCAGATAGGGTAGTGAAAAAGATAACTGAAGGTGCAGGGTTCACGGTCGGCGGCTCCAGCGGCCAGAGAAATTAGATATCAGGGCGGACATTGTCATGATCAGATTGACAGCATCCGGTCGACCCACTTCAGCAGGCCTTGCGGCTCGCCTGCTGCTTCGGCTGCAGCGGGTGCACTGGGCATCCGTTCGCGCGGCGGCAGGTATTTGTTGGTCGGCTTGTAGTCAAATTCTGGGGCCAGATCATATCCGCCGCGTTCAGCAACCAGTTTGGACACATCTGAATTCGGGTCGCCCAAATCGCCGAAATGCCTGGCGGAAGCCGGGCACGTTGAAACACATGCCGGGACACGTTCTGATTCTGGAATGGTTTCGTTGTAGATGCGGTCCACGCAAAGCGTGCACTTCTTCATCACGCCAACGGTTACATCAAATTCACGCGCGCCGTAAGGGCAGGCCCAGGAGCAGAGTTTGCAGCCAATGCACTTGTCTTCGTCCACCAGCACGATGCCGTCTTCTTCGCGCTTATAGGAAGCGCCCGTCGGACAAACTGTGACGCAGGCGGGTGTTTCGCAATGAAGGCATGAGCGGGGGAAGTGGACGGTTCGTCCATTAGCACCATCGCCAGCCTCATAGCTATGCACGCGATTAAACCACACGCCTTCAGGCTCTGCGCCATAGGGGTCCAGATCCGTCAACGGGGCCATTTCGCCGCCCGTGTTCCATTCTTTGCAATTGACAGCGCAAGCATGGCAACCGACGCAGGTATCCAGGTCGATAACCAGCCCTAGCTTTTTCATGGGCGCGGTCGCTGGTAAACTGGTCATGAGCGGGTCTCCTTGCGGCCACGGAAGGCCGCGCCGAAGCCTAGGTAGCTTGGATTAGGCTTGCCGCCAGGGTTATTGGGCAGTGCAGGTATCACGGGCTCGCTCACTTGGGCTGTATCCGCGGGTGCGGGCTCAATTTTGACACGGAGGTCATACCATGCCGCTTGGCCCGTCACTGGGTCTGCGTTTGGCCAATGGCCACCTTGGCCGTCAGGCAGCAGTTCGGAAATTAGGTGGTTCAGCAGGAAGCCCTTGGTTGCTTCTGGTGCGTCTTTGTCCAGGCCCCAAGCGCCTTTGCGCTTACCAATCGCGTTCCAGGTCCAAACGGTTCGGGGGTTCACCCCTTCCATTGCCTTGATCTGGGCTTTGATCTTGCCGTTTGGGCTGGTGACATAAACCCAGGAATCGTCCTTCAGCCCCATTTTCTCCACCAACTCCCGCGCCATAAACAGGCGGTTGGCTGTGTGGATCTGACGGAGCCAGGCATTCTGAGAACCCCAGGAATGATACATCGCCATTGGGCGTTGCGTGATCGCATGCAGGGGATATGCGTTATCCGCATCTTCCAAGCCGTTTAGCGGCGGACGCCAGCTGGCGATGGGATCAAAGTTCTTCAGCACGCGCTGCCGGGCAGCATCTGTCGGCGGTTGGATATTGCCATGCCCTTCAGCTGCGAGGCGGAATTTTTGCAGCGGCTCCGAATACAAGTGCATCACGATAGGGTCAGCATTTGGGATGAAGCCCATGCTCGCCGACCATTCCAAGTAAGACTTGTTGGAATGTTTGAAGTAGCGCTGTTCCGGCTCAAGCTCATGCTTCCAGAAGCAGCCGTTCTCAATATATTTGTCGAGCTGATCGAGGTTCTTAGCGCCAACACCGCCCTTTTTGCCATCCTCACCGCGCCAGCCTGCAAGCGGGCCAACGCCCGGCGTGCGCTCGTGGTTGACGAGGTAATCCTTGTAGCCACCAGGGAATTTGGCGGTGCCGTCTTCATTGGTGAAGGCGGGCAGGCCCAACCGGTGGCCAAGGTCAATGACGACTTCTTGGAATGGGCGAACGTCACGGTCCGGCTCAAAGATCGGCTGGCGGATAGCGTCCGCTGGGCCATCTGCGTCCGAAATCGGGCGGTCGAGCAATGATATCGCGTCCCACCGTTCCAGATAGGTGGTGTCCGGGAAGATCAGGTCTGCGTAGGCCACGGTTTCAGACCAAAACGCATCCGAATAAATAACATGTTTGATCTTATATTCGCCGGTTTCTTCGTCCTTCGCTGTCAAGCCTTTGAGCGCGTTTTCAACGCTCATTGACGAATTCCAGCCCATGTTGGCCATGTACATGAACAGCACGTCGATGGGGCTCGGGTCCTGCTTTGCGGCGTTTTCGATCACCATATGCATCAGCCCGTGGGCGGCGACGGGCGCTTCCCAGCTATAGGCGTGATCAATGCGTCGTGGTGTGCCGTCTGGATCAACCAGCAGGTCTTCCGGACCAGCGACAAACCCAAGCGGCGGGCCAGACATCGGTCGACCCGGGCCAATCTGGTCAGCTTTGCCAGCGGGCTTCGGGCCGGGTGGGACAGGCTTTGGGAACGGCGGCTTGTAGCGGAAGGAACCGGGTGCATCGATTGCGCCCAGCAGCATCTGCAGCACATGGATCAAACGGCAAGTATCGAAGCCGTTTGAGTGCGCCGAGATTCCGCGCATGGCATGGATGGCGACAGGGCGGGCGACCATGGTTTCATGGCGCTTGCCGGTCCAATCAGTCCAAGGCTGCTGGATTTCCATCGGATCATCGAGGGCAGCCGCTGCTAGATCATTGGCGAGATTGCGAATGGTTTCCGCAGGTACATCAGTGATAGAAGCCACCGCATCCGGGTTGTTCGCACCGTCAAGAAAGCGCTCCGCCAGAAGCTGGAATACGGTCTTGGCTTTGCGGCCATCGGGCAGTGTGCGATCGCCGATGAGGGAGAGATTGGCACCAGGTGTGCGCGCAGGTGTCGGCGCATCAGCGGCCCCATCCCAACCAAGCGGCGCGCCATCGGCATCTTTGATGACGAGCCCATGATCGGCAGCACCTGGGTTCTGGTTGATCAGCCAGGAAGCGTCCGTTGTGCGCGCCAGGAATTCGAGATCAATCCGGTCCTGGCGGAGGAGCTCATGGATGAGCGCAG
>Ga0315321_10002522_pt1 | contig 14181 bp, 7 predicted proteins | sample M180m21515metaG_FD_203464 | JGI IMG/M metagenome (GOLD analysis project Ga0315321, IMG submission 203464) | Ammonia-oxidizing marine archaeal communities from Monterey Bay, California, United States - M1 80m 21515 | ecosystem: Environmental > Aquatic > Marine > Intertidal zone | place: USA... | reverse complement strand
TTTGAGCAAATCCTAGGAGAACCCTTTCATCCGTCACCCCGGCTGGTCCCGACGAAACCGCTCCAGTTATCGGGTCAATCCTTCCATTCTCAAAAACAAAGTCACCCGTGATTGATTCTCCTTGGGTATTGATCGTCAGACCGTATCCCGACAGACGAACAAATGGCCCACCAGGAAGTTCGATTTGGTCACCATCTTGGGTGTAATTTTGAACACCGGATCCGGAATTCAACTCTACCGTAAATCTCCCAGAGAATGAAAAATCTGCAAATCCTGATGAAACAATCGAACCGGTTACCCCACCGTAAACGGCATCATTTCCAAGAGTGATATCCCCTACTCCGCCCCGAAGGCCGAGATTCCCAGAGCCAACACTAAAGTTAGCTTGGACCTGACTCAGTTGAACTCGAAGAGAGTCTTCTGGGGTTGTAATAATTGCGGCACCCGAGAGGTCTTGATCACCAATACTCAGATTTAGAATCCCAAAATCGGCCCTGATATCAGAAGAACCTTGCGGGAAAAAGAGGCGGGTTCCGTCTGCCGGATTACCATCACGCTCCATTACAGTATCGATCACTAGACCAGATTCATTCAACTCGAGACGACCCGTTCCAGAAAGTGAAACGTCACCAAGATTCTTAGCAGCGAAATCGCCTGTCGCTATCACCGTGTATTTGTCGTTTTCAACAAAACGGATAATCACCACCGTAGCATTCTCAATCCACAACCCGGAAGCATCAAGATCGAGCCCCCAAACACCAGGTGTAAGAGAATCGACTCCAAGAAAAAAATTAAATTCATCATCCGCGATCACTTCAACCTCATAATCAATGCCTCCCAAAGTGAGTGTTTCAGTACTAAACAAAATTTCCTCCCCACGAATTTGAATGCGGTCACCAATTTCAAAAAACACCTCAAGAAAGGTGAACTCAAAAAAGTTTTGGGAGACCTCCTCGCCACTGAAGTTGATCGAAATCTCCCCATCGCCAAGTAGCAATGTACGAGAGATTTCCCGATCGGTTGTATTCAGACGACCCTTCACCCTAGCTCCAGCGTCAAAAGTGGACCCCAGCTGCGCCGCAGCGGTGCCGTAAAACTCTCCGGCAACCCCATCAATATTTCCAAGGAGAACCCCACTTGCATCGATCAAGGAAACTTCGTCGGAGACTATCGAAAGCTCATCGAAGGCAAAAATAAACTCAATCCCATTCTCAGGAAGAGCCTCGGCAATAAAGCTGATTTTGGCACCCCCCGCATTGGATTGCACCGCGATGGCGACCCGATTAAGGGTCCTCACCTGAAATTCGCGACCATTTTCAGTAGAAGAATAGGTTAGCGAGACGGCTGCGTTCGAAACATCAAAACCAACCAAATCGACATTTAGCACTCCCCTAAGTGAAACATCAAAATCACCTGTATCAGAGATCTCGAATGATCCATCAACTTCTGTCACTGCAACATTGGTGCGAGGCGAGTCAGAAAAAACCAATGCCCCGTCGTTAATCGTGATTGCCAACCCGAGCTGCGCTGATGCGCTAAGACCGATTGAGAAATCAAAAAACAAGCTAGCGACATCAGTCTCGAGCGAAATATCATCGCCACTTAAAAAGGCCGAGCCACTAGTCGCGGACACCGAAATTGAAGTCGTGCCAACGGTGAAGGATTCGTTAATGACATCTTGCTCAGTAGTATTCCAAGTAACAGCTACTCTTCCACCGAGTTCAATATCCGAACCGTGGACATTCACGTCACCCGATGCAGAAAGAACGAAACCTTGGTTATCGGGATCGAAAGCAAAGATACCATGAACGTCGAGAACCCGGAGACCGGCTTCATTTCCGTCGAGAAGTTTACCATCAGGATTTGAATCAACGAAAAGAGTTCCGTCACTAAGACCGAAGATCATCCGATCACCTTCAACCGAGACATCAAAACGACCACTGAGTTGATTGGAGCCAAGAGTAATCGAACCGAAGAAATCAGTCACTGTGAGGAGAGAGAGATCCTGACGACCAGTGATCGCATCTTCAATGAGGTCATTCATTGATTCACTGCCAGCATCGATTACAAGCTGTGCATTATCTGAGAGATCAACAATCGCTTGTTGACCAATTCCTACAGCCTTCAAAATGTAGCCAGTCTCGGTCACAAAAGGAATAAGCGCTAAATCGTCATTCAACTTGAGGCCCTCAATTTCATCAAAATCCCCTTCACGGCTCGAGAAAGTCAGGAACTGAAACTCATCTCCAATCTGTGGCTCAAAACCATCGAGCAAGGAAATTATTAACGTTCCGCCGAGCCGGGCATGACCGCTTGCAATAACGCGGTCAAAATCCTCAGCAGCTGTTCCGGAAAGCTCGATTTCCAAAACACCATTGGCATCAAAATCGTCAACCTCAACGAGGCCTGGGCTATTTCCGGGTGCGAACACTCCGTTAATAATAAGATCTTTATCGGTCTCACCGGTTCCAGTCAGGCGCTGATCTTTATCGATCGTAATTGGATCAACAAGGGACTCTCCGTCTCCCCATTCAAACGACTCACCCGAGCCAAGAGCGGAATCTTGTTGGTCTTCACTATCGAAAAAATCGGCACTTATTTCTGCTTCGATAACGTCTGTGAAGCGAACCTCTTCGAGGGCTGAAGAATCAACAGAACTTAGAGGAGATTCAGCAAAAGCATTGACTGGAGCATCGATAGGCGCAGCCGAAAGAAGTATCTTTGGCTCCAACTGCTCCACCACATAATTCCCCGAAGAATCGGCCCGATCACGAGACATCCTTGGAGCTGGCTTTTTGGAGATCAGAAACACTCGGACCGGGAAAATGCCCCCACTCAATAAACCTAACAAGTTTAATCTCTTATTTAAAACCTGAGATTTATTGATAGTTAATTTTAATTAAATATTAATGAGAAACACTCAACTTTTAATTTAACAATTAACAAGAGCCTGAAATTTTATTCCTTTTGACTTAAACAATCACAAAAGTAATGGGACATAAAAAACAGCTATTACACCTCGAGCTAATTACCAACGCTTATCGAAACTCTTAAGATGTTTATAGAATTCTATTGCCCATATTCCCATCAGGGGGCCCTACCTGTTAAACCGTCTTTCATTTAGAAACTGAGTCTCCGTCTATTTCGTATGAATAAAAACCCAAAGCCCGCCCTCTCTCTCAACCAGCAAAAGATTGGATGAAAACATCCACTCTGCGCTAGATCCCGATTCAAAAATCGATTCCTCGCTCAATCACCACAATCCGATTACTAATCACGGACAAAACCAAGAGAGGCGCGTTGCCGACGATCATTCTCAGAAACTTGTTTGCGACGATAAACTGCCAATTTCTCAGCCCTCATTTGAACATACATTAGAAGCCCGCGACAGAGCAAAGGGAAAGCCATTTCGCCCGTCAGCGAGTTGGCAGTTCTAGAAATAATCCGATGCACAAAACCCGGTAGATGAGTGTGAAAAAGAGCATCATCGAAAGCATAATGCCGACTCACCGATCCAGGGTCTCCTTGACGTCCTGACCGCCCAAAAAGCTGACGATCCACCCGACGAGCTTCATGGGGCTCAGTTGCAATCACATGCAATCCTCCCAATTCCATCACACCCTTGCCGAGCTCGATATCAGTGCCTCGACCAGCCATATTAGTAGCTATGGTGACTCTCCCCTTAAGCCCAGCATCCGCAACAATTCCAGCCTCCCGAGAAAGTCGAGTCGCATTCAAAATCACGTGATCGATATTTTTAAAACCCAACTTGCGCCCCAATTGTTCGCTTGATGTGACAGTCCGCGTCCCAACAAGAACGGGTTGGGAATTTTGATGGCACCTTACAATCTCCTCCGATACCGCATGCTCACGATCAGCCTCACTCAGGTAGAATTTCGGGCCCTGGTATTGTGAGACGTTTGGAAGATTTCTAGGAATCCTTAGGGTCGAAATTCCATAAATCACCCAAACTTCATCAGCAATCTCGCGAGCCGTCCCGGTGGCTCCAGAAAGCTTACGATATTTTTGAAAAAATCTTTGAAAGGAAATCTGGGCGATTGTTGAGCTAGGCGCCGTAATTTCCACGCCCTCTTTTGCTTCGACGATTTGGTGAAGACCCAGTTTCCACGAACGATCTGGCATCGGACGCCCCGTGCTCTCATCAATGATGACGATTTTTCCATCCTCAATAATGTAATGGGAACCTAAGGTGAAAAACTCTTGTGCTTCTAGAGCGAGCAATATCATTTCACGGCGACGATTCGGGCAACGCCAAAGCGGTGTATCAGGAAATTCCGCTTCCTGATCGACCTTGGCCTCACCAGCGTCCATCAAATTCACCTCCCGGCGTCCTCGGTGAACTTCATAGTCAATATTAGCCCTCAGAAATTCAGCAACTCTCCAAGCACCAAGACAAGCTTGTCTCAGTTCCTCAGACTCAACTTTTTGGCTAATTAGCAGCGGAGTGACCGCCTCGTCGATCAAACCATTGTCCGCCTCGTCAACGAGAGCTCGAAAAAGCCCTCTTTGAGTGAGATTAACTCCACTTCCCGGAGCTTTCACAAACTTACGGACGTGCTGACGTGCACCTGATCTTTCCCATTCTCCTAGTTGAAGTCGATCTCGCAGAAAATCGGCCGCAACCTCCTTAGCTGTGGTATAAGTGACGTCCACCTGATATCCCTCTCGCCGATTTTCCGGTTCGGTTTTTCCAATAACTGAGGCCACCGAAATACCTAATCTCGCATAGAACCTTTTCATGGTTAGCGCATCCCGCTTAGCCAAATAATCATTTGCTGTGATGACATGAACCGGATCACCTTTCCAAGCTTCAAAAGCCGCAGCAAGAGCGATCGAAAGAGTCTTCCCTTCTCCCGTATCAATCTCAGCTAAGTATCCTTTAATTAAAGCAAGAGCAGAAAGCATCTGAACCCGGTAGGGAGTTAGACCTAATTCACGACGGGAAACTTCGCAGATTAAAGCGAGGACCTTGGGTTTGGGCGAGGCATCTCCGGCAACTTCAAGTCGTGACTCCCTGATAAACCGATTAATCTCCTTATCGGTCAAAGTCTCCAATCGTTTACGCTCAAGCTCAGCAATCTCGACGATTCTTATCCATGGCTTCAGAACCGAACTCCGTCGCTTCCATTTTCCCGCAAAACGTTTTACCCAGAGATCTAACCCGCTTAGCTCCGGGCAGGCTTTTTCCTGGAAAAACGAATTCTGAAAGCGGCTTGGTGCGTCGATTTTCATTAGAACAGCGCACTAAAGTTGATATTCGCGTTGGAAAAACTGTCTAATGGAATGACGCCATTGACTCAAGAGTGGCCTATTTGGCAAGCCAAAGCGGGCAATCCCTCGCTGGCCGTGCTGTAAGGTAACACCATCCATTTCCCTGATCGTCCCCCGGACTTGAAAATATGGTTCCGTCGTTTGCTTTCCATCACCATCTCTACTGGAAACACCCATTGAACCCCCGCCAGCCACTCCTAAGGCTGCACTCGGTAGATCATCCTGACCAGCCGGGATTGAATCGAGATTGGTTAGAATCAAATTTAAGCTTTCTTGCCCCCTTATCTTGAGCTCTGAATCATCCAGAGAAAACCGACCCGCATCACGCTGATGAACTACCGCACTAAGGACATAGCCACCCTCGCCTCTTACCATCCCCAAAGATTGTCCACGCGGAACAACCGATCCCATCACTTCATGAAGATCATCAGCGATCCAACGACCGGAAACAGGTGCCCGCACCACCAGATTTTCAAGCTGAACTCTCAAAGCGAGCTCACGTGCATCTAGCGCTTTTAGGAAGGCACGCAATCCGGTCAACTGAGCCCCTTGTTCACTACGATCCTTCCTCAAAAGCAAATCTCCACGCTCTCGTTCAATGCGAATAAGGTCCCCCTCAATCTCCAGTTCTTTATTGCTCAATCGCAACAATATCTGACCACCCTCCACCATTTCACCAGAAGGAGTCACAATCTCGGCGATGCGACCAGGACTACTCGTGTAAACATTTTGAAATTCCGAAGACTTCACCACTCCCTCGGCGCGAAAGTAGTAAGGCATCGGGACAAAAGCCAAAAAAGATAAGACACCCCCTAAAAAGAGAGCCACAATTCCAAGAGCACGTGTTCGCCGGTTCATAAGTTTAGGACTGAAAAGTACATAGCGTAGCCCTTTCGCAAAAGGAAGAATCCCCCAGACCACACCGAATAAAAGGGCAAGAATTACACCCACAATCAGAAATTGCTTTGATACAAAAATCAAAATTCCAATCATTAGAAGAAACCGGTAGATCCAGCTTGTGAAGAAATAGAGAGTAAAGCCAATCTGCTCTCGCCGTGATTTTGTGGGAATTGGGCCTGGATTGATCTTGAAGATTTTCTTGTTTACCCACCAACCCACCAAGGATTGCGAGCGACCTTGTAAATTTGGGGTTTCGAGCAGATCACAAAGAATATGATAGCCATCAAATCGTAAAAGCGGATTGAGGTTAAAGAGAAGCGCGCCAATCGAAGCGGTCACAGCAACATTATATGCAACTCTAGAGGTTACTCCATCAGCCCCATCAGCCCAAATTTTCACTGCGACAGCGGCGACAAAAAGTTCAACAGCCATCCCTGCAACTCCTACAATAACCCGTTGATATTTACGCGCAAAGGCATAGCAGGATGAGGCATCCACATATGGAAGTGGATTAAAAACCAAAAGCATCACCCCCATCTCCGGCACTTCACGCCCATACCTGCGACAAGCATAAGCATGGCCAAATTCGTGGATTACCTTCGTGATAATTAAACTTACATAAAGATAAGGAAGATTAGACCACCCAAGGATCGAACGAGAAGAATCTGAAAATCGGGTCCAATTATCAATCAGTGCCTGAGTCCCCCAGGCAAAGACAACCAGCCAAAGAATTGCCCCGATCGGCGTGAAAAGCCAAGCAAAGAGCGGGAGAGTCCGACGTAAAAAAGGATCAGGATTGATCAACGGGATCTTAAGGAAAAGGAGACTAGAGATCCGTTGTTTCCGTTTTTGGGCACTCTCACGGGCCTTGTTTTCCTCTAGCGCACTAATATCAGCGTTTTGATCACTTCTAAGAAGACCTGACTGATAAAGCTGCGAAAGTAATTGGATCACTTCACCCTGCCCAGGAGAATCAATAGGATCAATTTCAAGCGCACGATCCCAAGCATCCTGCACACTCGCAGCATCCTCTAAATAACAAATAAACCGGTAGGCCGCCGGACGGATGCGAAAGAAGCGGTGACCAAGTTTATCGCAAACGACATACCACGGCTCGCCCCGGAACATTTGGCGAATCATTTCCACCCCAGGGAGGAGACGAACCTTACATCGGCTAACCCGATGCCAAGATTCGTCAAAAACCGTCCGTTGTTTCATCGTCGTGTCCGATTTAGAACCAAAGCTTCATTCGGACAAACTCCCAGCTACGATGGAGATAAACCCACGCGATTGAGCGATCGCTGATATCAACCTTGCAAACGCCACTCATTCCAGGACGCCACCATACCTCAGGGTCATCAGCAATATCGACGCGAACCCTAAAATTTGTCCCGGTTTCCTTAACAACCGCTACCGGTTCGTAAGAGTCGAGCGAAATTTTAAACTTATCCTCGGGACGAGAAGTAAAGGCAAGTTCTCCTTCCATTCCAATTTTAAGAAAATGAATATCTCGCTCATCGACCTGAAGCTCGCCGTAAGTATCACTGACCTCAACAATACGCATAAGGATCTCACCAACCTGGGTTGGGGAGGACAAGCGCTCCTTCAGATCACCCTCCACGATAACACCATCAAATGGCGCACAGATTTCAGTGCGATTAAGTCGATAATCAAGCACTGTCAACTTGGCATCCGCCTGCTCGATAGCGAGCTGAGAAAGCTTCATTTGCGAGAGATCACCTTCCGCTTCGTAGCGCCGGGAATCGGAAAGACTGCGATCCCGCTCAGCTTTAAGTTCGGTTTGCTGCATCAGCAATTCACGCTGATCCAAGGTAACCAAGAGCTGACCCTTCTTAACCGTATCACCAACATTAGCGTTAACAGTATCGATATAACCCGAAAATGGTGCTGTTAAATCTGCCGAAGCTTTCGTTCGCAAAAGAAAAGGAGCATTAACGGTATGCGTGATTGGAATGACGCAGCAGAGCACGAAAGTAAAAATTACACTCAATCCTGCCAATTTCCATCCGGTATGGCGATAACCAAGCAGCGAAGCAAAGCGACGCCGAACCGAGCGCCAGGCACGCGCCCCAACCCAACCTGATTTTTGATACAGGTTCACCAATTGAGGACTCACTAGATCAAGCACCACCCTCAAGGCATCCACACGCTCTTGTGTGATTCCACTAGATTCTTGAGCATACTCCACCGTCACCGATCCATGAACGTCTCCATCCTTTCGAAGAGGCAGTGAAACAATTTGGCAATTAGCATGAGCTTCCGAAAACGCTTTATGTTGTCTATTAATTTCAGCTCCTCTAATTGATGGGACACCTACCTCACAATCTTGCTCGGCAGCCTCATCCATTGCCCGGCCTAGTGCTCCAGCAGTTTCAGTATCGTTGCGTATGCGACCTCCATGATTAGTTGAGATCAATTCCATGAGACCTTTTTTACGCCAACCAAGAGTCACTCGCATCGCAGCAAGTTCGGTTTCTAGCTCATTACAAAGTCGATTTGCCGCTTCGCCAAAATGTGCTGACTCACCGATGATAAGCCCCAAATCAACCACCTTAGAAATCTCGCTGAGAGATTTCTCTGATGCCTCCGCTTTTCGCTGAGCTGAAAATGCGGTGACGGCGGACTCTACAAAATTCCGTATTTGGATTCGTTCAGGCTCTAAAAGTTCAAATTCACGGGAAAACACCAAAACAAAACTCATGTCAAAACCTACGACATTCATCGGATGAACAACCCAATGAACTCCGCTTATCTCAATTACCTGAACTTCCGAACTATCCGCCATAATAGCCTTCCGAACATTCTGTGGTGCGGTCCTGAGATTACTTCCCTCACTTGAACCAAAAAGCTTAATTGCATCACCATCAATTTGGAGCGCAACGCACTGGGTAAGTTGCCACTGATCTGAAACGGCCTGGATCATCCGAGCCCAAAAGTCGGCAGGATTCGCTCCCCCCTCTAAAATTTCACCAAGATTCATTCGATACCCTCCATTTCTGGAAGCTTCACCTTCACCCTTAAACCAGGCTTAATCTTAAGCTCGCTGTTATCGAAATTAAAACGAACACGAAACAATCCGCTGCGAGAATCGAGCTGCGGATCGATAAAAACCAGGCTCGCTTTCCTTTCCTGAATCTCAGGAAGCTCAGGGAAAATAACTGGAGCTACCATCCCCTTCTTCAGAATTGGCAAATGCTTGGTGGAGAGAAAGAAAACCAACTTCATCCTAGAAGCATCAATGATCTCGAAAACAGGCTCAACCCGTTCTACTGCCTCTCCCGGATCCTTAAGTCTATAAACAACCGTCCCCGCCACCGGAGCCTTAATGGATCTTTGATCAACCGCTAGTTGCGCGATTTCTCGCTCTATAACAAGGCGCTTAAGCTCAGCTTCCTTCTCTAGTAATTCAGATTTTTTCTGAATTTTTTTATCATAAAGCTCTCTGGCAGTCTTGGCGCTTTCTGAAGCCTTATCGATCATCAACCCAAGGCGTTTCACCTCAAGCTGTTCCTTTGTCGAAAACAGGGTGGCGAGAGTTGCCCCTTTTTCGACCAAATCACCTTCTTCTACGGAAACGCTCTCAACGATTTCCTCAACCGGGGAACTAATCGTGATCCGCGCTGTAGGTTGACTGGTCCCCTCAACCCAAACCTGAGCAAGAGAGGGCGAAATGCAGCCTGAAAGGCAGACCAAAGTTATTAAAATTCGATTCACATCACTTTTCATAAAGTCCGGGATTTTCTAGATTTCGATTCCTTAAGCCCTCATTCCTTCTCCTTGGAACGAGTGATCATTACCTCTATCTCGGCATTTGATATTCCCATACGTTCAAAAATTTGTCCGGCGGCAAGCCAAACCGCAATGACCGACTTACTCAAAGCGGCCTCGCTAGCCACCAAATTAACCTGAGAGTCCCCAAGGACCTGCTGTTGTTCGACAACCCGATAAAAGTCTCCTTCTCCAACATCGAAGAGATCTTGCTCCTGCTTGAGTCGCTGGGCAGCAAGCTCAACAGCCTTTTTTGCAGTCTGAATCCGCTGTTTGGCAGCATCCACGCGGATACAGGCTGTATGCACTTCCAGCGAAATATTTCGTTTAGCCTTTGCGAGTTCTAATTGCGTTTGGCGAACCTGCGCCTCCGCAGCTTCCAAGGCAGCAGCCGCACCATCTTCTCCAAGTGGCATTTTAAAATTCAAACCTAACGACCATTCCGTTCCCTGAGCTCCCGCAGCCTCATCAAAAGCGCCATCCGCCTCAGCATCGAGCCCATAAAGACCAGCAGAACCAGTCACATTCAGTTGCGATTTTCCTACATCTTTTGCCCGAAGAACGTTCAATTTAGCAGTCTCGACGACGTGCTTGTAATAATTGAGGTCTAATCTTTGGCTTTGCCCATCATTAATCAATTCGCGTTTCCCTTTCATGGTCGCGCCCGAAAAAAAGCTCGAAACCGCCCTAAATTTAGTTTCTCCATCGAGATCTGGTTCCCGGTTCGTCAATGCGAAAAGTGTATTGACTCTCTCAATTTTATCAGCAGCGCTCGTAATATATTGATCCTGTCTTTGGTAAAGCGCTAGCTCTGCTGTTGTGACGTCAGTCGCCAAGCCCTCCTTACTTTTAACTAATTCTTTATTTCGTGTCAGCATCTGCTCCGCCAATTTGATGTTCTGGCCGTGAACGGCCAGAACACGATCGGCCGTTACAATATCAGTGTAACGGGTCGCAACTTCAGCGACCAAGTTCATTGCCTTGACACGAGTTAAAATATCTTGGGCCGCTCCACGAAGCCGCGCGATATTCACGCCAGCAAGATTGGCGTCCTTACCAAATCCACGAAGAAGGGGCTGAGTCAGAGTGATTCCAGTAAAAGTCTCATATTCGGGGGAAAATAAAGAATTGGCGGAGGTTCTATTCAAGGTGTTACTGAGACGGGAAAATCGCGAGCCAACTTCCAAAACTGTGCCCGTAGCATATTTTTTCTTTACCCCAAATCGAGCAGTCAAATTTTCATCATCAAAAATCCGTGATTCATTTCCCGGGAGCTGAACCCCACCAACTGCAATAAATTCACGAGTGTTTTGGGGTTTCGAGCGATCCTCGTAACGAGCGAGTGCCTCGATCCCCCAGCCAAATTCGGATAACTCCCGTCGGATCTGGGCATTACTGATTTTCACGCTCTCAAGCTCACCCTTGAACTCGGAATTTTCTCGAAGTGCCCGCCTGACCGAAGAGTAAATACTCATGATCTCAGTCTCCTCCCCTTGAACGATTTGTGGTGAAAATTGGATGAGACTAACGGCGGTAAAACAAGGTAGCAATTTCATGGGACGATTTTAAAAACAAATACAGAATTTCAAATTATTCAGATAGATCAACTTTTCTAATGAATTGATAATCAAGTGATCTTAAATATATTTAAAGATGGCAAGGACTATCTTTTCTTAACAACTCGTTACCCCAAAGATTTTCTATTGGCCCAAGCACCGACCACCCTTTGCTCCAATCTGGATTATTCCCAACACCAAAAAAAGGCACGCCGTTTCCGGCGCGCCTTTTTGAAATAGATTAAGCTGAAACAGTTACTTCTTCTTGGCCTCCTCACGCTCTTTGGCATCAGCCACGACTTTTTCAGAGACGTTCCTTGGACAAGGTGCGTAATGCTCAAACTCCATCGAGAACTGACCACGACCTGAGGTCATGGTCCGGAGGTCACCGATGTATCCAAACATCTCGGACAGAGGAGCCTGCGCCTTAATACGAATTCCACCAGACGCTGAGTCCTGCGATTGAATCATACCACGACGACGGTTTAAGTCACCGATCACATCACCAACGTGATCTTCAGGAGTGAAAACATCGAGCTTCATGATCGGCTCAAGGATCTGGGCGCCAGCCTTGGGAACGGTTTGGCGATAAGCAGCTCTTGAAGCAATTTCAAAAGCCACGGCCGAGGAGTCAACCGCGTGGAATCCACCATCGGTAAGAGTGACCTTGAAGTCCAAGCAAGGATAGCCAGCAAGAACCCCCTTTTCAAGAGAGCGTTTGAAGCCTTTCTCAACGGACGACCAATATTCTTTAGGCACATTACCACCAACCACAGTCGACTCGAACTGAAAACCATCGCCCGGCTCCAGAGGAGTTAGGGTGTAATCGATCTTAGCAAATTGACCGGAACCACCCGACTGCTTTTTGTGGGTGTAGCTATCTGAAGTCTCCTTGGTGATTGTCTCTCGATAAGCGACCTGCGGAGCACCCACTTCAACCTCAACTTTGTGAGTCCGCTTGAGGATATCCACTTTAATATCGAGGTGAAGCTCACCCATTCCTTTGAGAATGGTCTCACCGGAATCAAGATCCGTCTCAACCCGGAAGGAAGGATCCTCCTGAATCATTTTTCCAAGCGCAATGCCAAGTTTCTCGGCATTGGCTTTATCCTTCGGAGCTACAGCAAGGGAGATCACGGGATCCGGGAATACCATGGGTTCAAGGGTGGCAGGATTATCCTTAGAACAAAGAGTGTGCCCGGTCTGAACATTCTTGAGACCAACGAGGGCAATGATATCACCCGCTTGGGCACTATCGAGCTCAGTCCGATCATCAGCGTGCATCTCGACGAGGCGGCCAACCCGCTCAGTTTTTCCAGTGAAGGTATTAAGGATAGTATCACCTTTTTTCATCGTTCCTGAATAAATCCGAGTAAAGGTTAAGGCACCAAATTGGTCATCCATGATTTTAAAAGCGAGTGCACGAAGTGGACCATTTGCGTCAACTGTAGCAACCTCACCAGTCAATTCTCCGTCGTCGTCAAACTCAGGCTCCGGCTCAACCTCAAGTGGAGATGGGAGGTAGTCGACAACGGCATTAAGCACGTTTTGGACGCCTTTGTTCTTAAAAGCTGAACCACAGAAAGCCGGGAAGAAATCGAGGGCAATGGTTCCTTTTCGGATACACTTTTTGATGGTGGCAATATCAGGAATATTACCTTCAAGGTAGGCCTCCATCACTTCGTCATCCTGTTCCACGGCAGTCTCGATCAACTCTTCGTGGTACTGGTTACACTTATCAACCAGATCCTCGGGAACGTCTTGGATCTCAAAGTTCTCAGGGAGACCGGAGTCGTCCCAGACATAAGCCTTCTTCTCAAGGACATCAACAACTCCCACGAAGGAATCCTCAAAACCGATTGGGATAGTCATTACCAGCGGGGTTGCCCCAAGGACATCCTTTGTCTGCTGTATGACGCGGTAAAAGTCAGCTCCAATTCGGTCGAGCTTGTTGACAAAGATAATCCGAGCAACTTCGGAATCGTTGGCGTAACGCCAATTAGTCTCTGATTGGGGTTCAACACCACCCGATCCACAGAAAACACCGACACCTCCGTCGAGAACCTTAAGCGAGCGATAAACCTCAATCGTAAAATCAACGTGCCCCGGAGTATCAATAATGTTCATCCGGTGGTCGTCCCAAAAACAGGTGGTCGCCGCCGATTGAATGGTGATTCCGCGTTCCGCTTCCTGCTCCATGAAATCGGTTGTAGACTCACCGTCGTGGACCTCACCCGTTTTGTGAATTTTCCCAGTAAGCTTGAGGATCCGCTCAGTGGTCGTGGTCTTGCCGGCATCAACGTGTGCGAAGATGCCAATGTTACGGTATTTAGTGAGGTCTGTCATGATAACTTGTCTCGTGAAGGAGCGCGTCATAAGCACCACCCCACCCTTTTGTCGAGTCTGGACCGAGACTTTTTGCGGATTCTGGACTCACCCCGCAAGCTCAACCAGCCCTAGAGGCTGCCTTTCACCCCAAACAAAAATCAATTGAACAATACCTAGGCTAGCTGAATCGTGGAACTTCCGATAATTGCATATCTTAGTTTCGAGCATACCTACTAAGCGTAAAACTTGGAAAAACTTCCTCCTCACCTCTTTAACCTGCGATAAAAAGAAAAGCCCCTTTGCAAGGCATCAGAAA
>Ga0315321_10002519_pt1 | contig 14186 bp, 10 predicted proteins | sample M180m21515metaG_FD_203464 | JGI IMG/M metagenome (GOLD analysis project Ga0315321, IMG submission 203464) | Ammonia-oxidizing marine archaeal communities from Monterey Bay, California, United States - M1 80m 21515 | ecosystem: Environmental > Aquatic > Marine > Intertidal zone | place: USA... | reverse complement strand
ACTTTTAGTTTTAAATCCCATAATATATATAAAAGTGTTTCAACAACTTGCTCTATCCTTGGTGTAATTTTATAAGGAGTTAAAATTAATATATCTATATCAGACCCAGGAGCTAAATTACCTCGGCCGTAACCACCAACAGCAATAACTGATAACTTGTCGGCCTTAGTAGGATTTGCAATAGGAAATGCATGAGTGTTTATAACATCGTAAGTACTTAATATTACGGCATCAATAGCTTTTGATCTTAATTCTCCAGAATAAAAACCATTTTTTTCTTTCATAAAAAGTTCTTTTATATTTGCATTATTATCATCAATAAAATTTTTTAATATTGGTAATAAATTCTGTTTAAGAGACTTACCAGAATCTTTTTTAGATAAAGCGCTTTCTATCTTTTCTATCAAATTTCTTCGATTAAAATGATATTTATTATTCACATATTTTCCTAATTTTTTATTTATCTAATTTTTTTATACTTTTATCATAAGTATAAAGTTTTTCCAGTGCTTCTCTAGGAGATAGACTGTCTATGTCTGTAGCAGTTATATCAGAAATAATAGTATTTAAAATATTTTTAGTATCATTGTTTTTTGTATCTTGAGATAATTGTTTTTTTTCGACTTTCTTTAACCCTGAAGTTTTATCTAAACTTTCATAATCATCTAATATATTTTTAGCTCTTTCTAATACAGGATTTGGAATTCCTGCTAAAGAAGCAACGTGGATTCCATATGAGCCTTTAGCTATTCCTTTTACTACAGTATAGAGAAAAATAACTTTATTTTTCCACTCCTTGACCTTCATGGTATGGCACGATAAAGATTTTAGAGAGTCTGATAATTTAGTTAATTCATGGTAATGCGTTGCAAAGAGTGTTCTAGAATTACAATCATTATGTAAATGTTCTAAAATAGCCCATGCTAAAGATAATCCATCATAAGTAGAAGTTCCTCTTCCTACTTCATCCATAATTACCAAAGACTTTTTTCCAGCTTGATTTAATATTGAAGCTGTTTCTAACATTTCAACCATAAAAGTTGATCTTCCACTGGCAAGATCATCTGAAGAACCAACACGACTAAATAATGAGTCAACTATACCTATTGAAGCTTTTTTAGCAGGGACAAAGGAACCAGCCTGAGCAAGAATAGTAATAAGTGCATTTTGTCTCAGAAAAGTAGACTTTCCTGCCATATTTGGTCCTGTAATTAACCATATTTTATCTTCATTATTTAAATTACAATTATTACTATAGAAACTATCTTCACCAGATTTATGCATAGATAATTCTACAGAAGGATGACGCCCTTCTATAATTTCTAAGCTTTGGTCCCCCAAAATAGAGGGTCTTACAAAGTTATATAATGTTGCTATTTCTGCTAAAGATGACGCTACATCTAATCTTGAAATACCATATGATATGCTAGCCAAATCATTATGCTGGTCCTTAATTGTAATTCTAATATCTTCAAATATTTTTAATTCTATATCTATAGCTTTTTCGGCTGAATTACTTATTTCTTCTGATAACTTTGATAGTTCATCAGTTACAAAACGAGAAACGCCTTTTAAAGATTGTCTTGGAATGAATCTTTCTACACCTTCCATCTGAAGAAACTTCTTTTTTTGTAATTGAGTAATTTCAAAAAAATGTCCGAGTACGTTATTATATTTAATTTTTAAAGTGCTTAATCCCGTTTTTATTCTTTCTTTGGATTCCATTTCAATAATATGTTGTCTGCTCTTATCTCTAAAAGAAGTAACCTTATCCAGGTCTTTAGAGTAACCCTTTTTTACGAATCCCCCATCTTTAGCAAACAGCGGTAGATTGTCTGATAAAATGTTTTCAATAGATTTTAAGAGGGGTAAACATTTTTTTAAATCACCAATTATTTCTGTTAATAGTTTAGGAATCTTTTTTAGTTTTATATTCTCTAAAATATCTGCAAGATTATGGGCTGCCTCAATTCCTAATTTTATAGATTGAAGGTCTCTAGGCCCTCCTCGCGACAATATTATTCTTGCTTTAGCTCTATCAATATCAGCAGAGGATTTTAATATTTTTCTTATGCTATTTCTAATAGACTGTGACTCAACAAAAAACTCAATTAAATCTAAACGTTCATTTATCTCTTTTAAATTAGTTAAAGGTGCTGATATATCTCTATCTAATTGCCTCGCTCCTACAGCAGTCAGAGTAAAATCTACTGAATCAATTAAGCTGCCTTTTTTATTGCCTGATAATGTCTGGTTAATTTCTAAACTTTTTCTTGTAGAGTTATCAATCTGCATTGTTGATTCATTTTTTATAGATTTAGGAAATCTTATAGGAGGAATATTTCCTTTTTGTGTAAGAGAAACATAGTCTAACAAAGACCAACAAGACAGAATCTCATTTTCTGTAAAGTTTCCAAATGAGTCTAGAGATTTAACTCCATAATTTAGGCATATTAATTTTTCTGCTTTTTTACTATTAGTAATATTTTGAGCAACAGGAGTAATTATACAATCAAATGTAGTCTTTAGTAATTCTATATAATTGTTCTCTTCTAACAGTTGATTATCTATGGCTAAAATTTCTTTAGGTCTAACTCTAGAAATAGATGTTAAAAAATTATTTTTAGAACATAATTCTGTATAAATTTCACCTGTCGAAATATCTATCCATGACAAACCTATATTATTTTTTGAATAGGATATACACAGTAAAAAGTTATTCTTATCAGCTTCTAATAATACTTCTTCAGTTAAAGTACCTGGTGTAACAATTCTTACGACTTCTCTTTGAACTATTGCTTTATAGCCTCCTCTTATTTTTGCGTCTTTAGGGCTCTCTACTTGCTCGCATACAGCTATTTTATAATTCTTTTTTGTTAACTTTTCTAGATATGGCATATAAGAGTGATAAGGAACACCGCACATTGGGACAGGTTTTCCATCATATTGCCCTCTACTTGTTAAGGCAATATCTAATTCCTTAGCAGCAATAACAGCATCTTCAAAAAATAATTCATAAAAATCCCCCATCCTGAAAAAAAGTAAGCAGTCCTCATTTTCAGCCTTAACTTTCATAAATTGTTGGAACATAGGAGTAGTTTTTAATATAGCTTCACCAGTAGCTTTGGACAATAGAGGTAAAGATTGTTGTTCTAAATTGTTATTGCTAGGCATAATACTACTCAACTTAAAATTTTTGATGTTAGAATGTTACCATACCATATCGTATAAATTATCTCATGGTAAATATATTCTATATAATACCTTATATATTTAATTTTAATTCTGTATTAAATAGATAGACCTTATTTACTAATAAATGTAATCTGTAAATATTAAAATTATTTGGATAAAATATATATGCCTAAGTCAATACATCCGAAAGATGCCCTTAATTTTCATAGTAAAGGCAAACCGGGTAAATTAGAAATATCTCCTACTAAGCCTTTATCAACTGCGCGAGATTTATCTTTGGCTTATTCTCCAGGAGTTGCAATACCATGTCTCGAAATTGAAAAAAAACCATCAACAGCTTATGACTATACCTCAAAAGGAAATATGGTTGCCGTCATATCTAATGGAACTGCCGTTTTAGGCTTAGGTAATATAGGTGCATTAGCTTCAAAGCCTGTGATGGAAGGAAAAGCTGTATTATTTAAAAAATTTGCAGATATAGATGGCATAGATTTAGAAGTTAATACAGAAGATGCCGATGAATTTATTAATAGTGTAAAGGTTCTAGGTAAGACTTGGGGTGGTATAAATTTAGAAGATATTAAAGCTCCGGAATGTTTTATTATTGAAGAAAAATTATCTGAACTTTTAGATATTCCCGTATTTCATGATGATCAACATGGTACAGCTATTATAGCTGCAGCAGGTTTAATTAATGCTTTAGATATTACTAATAGAAAAATAGATAATTTTACTATGGTTGTAAATGGTGCTGGAGCCGCAGGAATAGCTTGCGCAGAATTATTAAATGCAATGGGAATGCCTAAACAAAATATAATTATGTGTGACACAAAAGGCGTCATTCATAGAGATAGAACAGACTTAAATCAATGGAAGTCCGCACATGCTGTATCTACTAAAAAACGGTCTTTAGCTGAAGCTTTAAAAGGAGCGGATGTTGCTTTTGGGCTTTCTGTAAAAGGAGCTTTTACAAAAGAAATGATGAAAGTTATGGCTCCTAATCCAATCGTTTTTGCCATGGCTAATCCAGATCCAGAAATAACCCCAGAGGAATTAAAAGAAATTCGTCCCGATGCAATAATTGCAACAGGAAGATCCGATTACCCAAATCAAGTTAATAATGTCTTAGGGTTTCCTTTTATATTTAGAGGAGCTTTGGATGCAAGAGCATCAAGAATAAATATGGAAATGAAGATTGCGGCAACGAATGCATTAGCACAACTAGCAAGACAAGATGTTCCTGATGAGGTTTCTGCTGCATATAGCGGGGCTGAATTGCATTATGGACCGCAATATATTATTCCAACTCCATTTGATCCAAGACTTATAACAACCATACCTCCCGCTGTTGCAAAAGCTGCCGCTGATTCAGGTGTTGCACAAAAACCTATTAAAGATGATGTTAGTTATCGCAGAGAACTAGCAATGAGACTAGACCAAACTGCCTCCATGATTCAAATGTTATCTGTTAGAGTAAAAGATAACCCTAAAAAAATGGTGTTTGCAGAAGGTGAAGAAGAAAGAATTATTCGCGCTGCATATCAATGGTCGAAAGATGGTTATGGTGATGCTGTATTAATAGGGAGAAAAAGTAGAGTACTAAGTGCAATTGAAAACTTAGGATTAGACCCTAACCTTACGGGAATAGAAATACTAAACGCAAAAATTAGTAAACGCAATTCTCATTATACTGATTTTTTATATTCAAGACTTCAAAGATCAGGCTTCTTAAAAAGAGATTGTGTAAGACTAATTAATCAAGATAGAAATAGTTTTGCTGCTTGTGTAGTTGCTACCGGAGATGCGGATGCGATGGTAACGGGAACAACTAGAAATTATTATGCAAGCTTAAAAGATATTAAACGTGTGGTTGCAATAGAAAAAAATAAACTTCTATTTGGTTTATCAATTATGATTACAAGAAGTAAAACTCTTTTTATTGCAGATAGTACTGTAATACATACTCCAACTTCAGAAGAACTAGCAGATATTGCAATCCAAGCGGCTAATGAAGCGAGAGCGCTTGGACACACTCCAAGAGTTGCATTGCTGTCATTTGCAAATTTTGGAAATCCGACGATGAAAGGAACGGAACGTATCCATGAGGCCATAGAAATATTAAATAAAAGAAAAGTAGACTTTGAATATGATGGTGAGATGAGTGCAGATGTGGCTTTAAATAAAGAGTTATTAGAACTTTATCCTTTTAGTGGATTGTCAGAACCCGCTAATATTTTAATAATGCCCGGTCTTCATTCTGCAAATATTGCAGCAAAATTATTAGGACAAGTTGGTGGAGGAGAAGTTATAGGCCCAATATTAAATGGTTTTTCTAAATCAATTCAAATTATGCCAATAGGCGCAAATGTTTCAGAAATACTTAATTATGCTATGTTTGCAGCGCATGATGCAACACTTTTAAAAACAAAAAAAGATAATAAACTTTCAAAAATTGGAGAAAAGTAATAACTAAATACTTTATTTTTCAATTTTTAACTGGGTTTTCGAAACCTATTCAAATTATGCCTATAGGTACAAATGTTAATGAAGTTTTAAACTATGCTATGTTTGCAGCGCATGAAGTATAAAATAATAATAAAACAAATAAAAAAAGTTAAAGCAAGCTATTGATCTGAAAGCATAATTACTTCTGGTCTATTCTTGTTTAAATCTTGCCCTCTTCCAGATAAACTAGGGTTATTTATAAAATATTCATGTGCTGAAATTTTAGTTTTATCATATTTTATGCGATTATAATTTCCCTGGCCGTCCATTTCCCAGCTTTGATTAATATCATTTAAACTTACTACCATAATTTGTTTTAAGATTTGTGCATGAACAGTATGATTTTGAATAGGTATAAGTAATTCAACTCGCCTATCAAAATTTCTTTGCATTAAATCTGCGCTTGATATAAAAACTTTATTTTTAGAAGAAGGCATTTTTCTTCCTGCTGCAAAACAATATATTCTTCCGTGTTCTAAAAACCTTCCAATAATGCTTTTCACTCTAATATTTTCGGATAAATTGGGCACCCCTGCCTTTAAACAACACACACCCCTAATGATTAAATCTATTTTAACTCCATATGCACTAGCTTTATAAAGTGCTTTTATAATAACCGGGTCTACTATAGCATTACACTTAAACCAAATACCTGACGGCTTTCCTAATTTTGCATTTTCTATTTCTTCATCAATCAATCCTAATAGTTTTTTTCTTAATCCTTTTGGAGCCGCCTCGAGTAAATTCCAATCATCTGTATCATTGTGACCCGTTACCATATTAAAAAAACGTGACGCATCAATTGCATAGTCAGGATTACAGGTAAATAATGATAAGTCAGTATATATTTTAGCTGTAGTGGGATGATAATTTCCTGTTCCAAAATGAACATATGTATTAAGTTTTTTACTTTCTCTTCTAACCACTAGTGAAACTTTAGCATGAGTTTTTAAATCAACTACTCCATAAACAACATGAACTCCTGCTTTTTCTAAATCTTGTGAAAGTTTTATATTAGCTTCTTCTTGAAACCTTGCCTTTAGTTCTACTACTGCCGTAACTGATTTTCCAGCTTCTGCCGCCTTTATTAAAGACTCAATTATAGGAGAACGATCTGTTTTAGTTCTATATAATGTTTGCTTTATTGCAACTACGTTTGGATCTTTAGCTGCTTGTTTTAAAAAATCTACTACCACATCAAAACTCTCGTATGGATGATGGACAACAAGGTCCTTATTTTTGATAGCCTTAAAAATATTGTCTCCCGCATCTTTAATTCTTTCTGGGAAACGTGCTTCAAATTTTTTAAAGCATAATCTTTTAGGGCCGGCATTATATATTTCTATTAAACTAGAAACTCCTATAATCCCGTCTATTTCTATAATATCTTCTGAATTGACTTCTAATGAATCAATAATCATATTTTTAATAATTTTAGGACAATTCTTATCTATTTTTAATCGAACTACTTTTCCTCTTCTTCTCGAACGAAGTTGCTTCTGGAATGAAATTACAAGATCTTCTGCTTCTTCCTGAAACTCTACATCACTGTCTCGAATTACTCTAAATAGTCCACCACCTAAAAAATCATAGCCATCGAAAATTTTATTGCTAAATAGCATTAACATTTCTTCTAAAGGAATCATTTTTAAAGTATCTTTAGTGTTTTCAATTTCTATGAATCTTGGCAAAATTGTAGGTAATGGCAAAAGCGCATTTCTCTTTTTATTATTTTTTTTATGTTTTAATTGAACACTTAAAACTAAACCTAAATTACCTACAAAAGGAAATGGATGAGCAGGGTCTATTGCTAAAGGAGTCAATACAGGTAAAACATTAGCTTCAAAATATTCTGCACATTGCTCTTTTTCTTTAAAATTTAAAGAACTCTTTGATAAAATATGAATGTTATTATCACTCATTTTTTTTTTTAAATTTTTCCATGTTGTTTGCTGATTCCTCATTAATAAATTAGCTTTTTTATTTACTTCAGTTAATTGTTCTTGAGGCATCATCCCATCAGAGCTTTTAATATTGACTCCTTCATCAACTTGGGCGTGTAAACCCGCAACTCTTACCATATAAAATTCATCAAGATTACTACCCGAAATAGAGAGAAATTTAAGATTTTCTAAAATTGGATGATTTATATTATTAGCCTCATCTAGTACTCTTTGATTAAAAGCTATCCATGATAGCTCCCTATTGATATAAGAACCCTCTAAGCTGTGTAAACTTTTGTGGTGTAATATAGAACTAATTTTTTTTTCACTTACCATAATAATTTCTCATAATTTTAAATAGATTCTAATAATATGAAGGATATGCCACATTATTAATTATATAAATATAGATATATAAATTTGATCTGTATTTATTAGGCGCAAACTTTAACATAAAAACAATAAAAAAGCCATATTTCAAATATATTACATTATAATCAGCTTAATTAAATATATAATGAATGCTTAAAACTATCATTACACTAACTGCTAGACCGGTCATCATTTTAAGAAAATCTCTGCCTACTATTGTAAGTACGGATTTAAATTTGTAGTTATTTGCCGAAATACTTGCTATAGCAAATTCTCTTCCACATAATAAACCTACAAAAACCCAAGTTGTAGACATGGGAATATCATTATATTGTTTAAAGTATAATAGTACAAAAGCATAGCATAGATCAATAATAGTAGCAGATCTTACATATGTAGTAGTGCTTTTTTCTAAAACTATTTTTTGAATACGCCCACCTTTTTCATAAAAAATCCAAGCTAGAAAACTAGTAAAGATAATTGAGACTGCAATCATCCAACTTACAGGAAGAGATCTTGGAAGATATACAGCTATATTTGCTAAGTCATGACTTAACCACGTATACCAGAGAAATCCGGTAGTGCACCACTGAGCCACTCGCCAATAGCTTTCATGTCCTTTTTTGATAGGTGATCTTTTTTCATCTAAAAGCCTCGCTATAACTGACCACATTATATAAGCAACTACTGCCGCAAGAGCATAACCTAATATACTCTTAATTAACATTTTTTCAAAAACTATACTTGATGCAAATGCACTAAGTACTAAAAAAGTTGTGGATACAGGAATACCAAAACGCGTTAAAAGAAGAAGTATTGCAGGTGCAGCCGCATGATACCATTGGATTTCAACATACGGAATTTTATTTAATCTTCCGTATGAAATATCTCCACCATTCATAGACCAGCCATACCATAAAGTAAAAAGTAAAACTGAAGATGCCGCTATCCACAAATAGTACCATTTAAATCTTTGTGAATTTGAAGCTATAAAAGTACCTAATGTCTGAACTGAGTCATTAGCTACCACAGAATAAGCAGCTAGCAGAAAACCAATAATAGAGTATAATAAGGTTATTTCCATGAAAACTTCTCCGTTAATTCTTATTTATAATAGACTAAAATTTAAACTCTTGTTCGAAAAATATAACACCATCATCATCTGCATTCCAATCATTTAGGTTTCTGCCTGTTTGTTTGTCCCATCCAAATTTAATAGTATTTCCACTTTTCTGCTTATATTTACCAAATATTCTTAATTTGCTTTTTTCATCCTCATCTAAGTCTAAATAATATCTATAACCTCCTGACCAACCTGGAAGAGTACTAAAACCTTTTTTCTTTTTCTCTTGTGCTAGAGAATGAAATGAAAATAAAAATACTATTAAAATTAAAAAATACTTCATATTGCAGTTTCCTTTATATTGTTTACTATATAATCATTATATTTCTACAGTTCGATACTTCTATAATTATAGAATTATCGAATTGATTATTATTTATTAATTTTAATTTAATTTGTCAATACTAATTTTTAGAAAAAGAAAGTATGAAAATATCTAACATTGTAAAGTCATTTATAGCTCTTGGCCATGACACCAGATTAACCATATACAACCTTCTTATAACTAAAGGGGAGCAAGGCATTCCTGCCGGAGCGGTTGCTGATGAACTAGATATTCCAGGAGCAACTTTATCTTTTCATTTAACAAGCCTAACAGAAGCAAAACTGATAGGGTCGCGACGTGAAGGCAGAACTATTTATTATTATGTGAAATATAAAAGAGTTAAAAAACTCATAAAATATCTCAAAGACCCCGTTGCAGCAATTACTGCTGAATCGGATACTATAGATGAGACGAAAACAGAGTGATAACATAGTGTTTTGATAAAAAATATAAATATATTATAAATAAATATGCTTAAAAATAATAAAAAAAAATCTTGGGAATGGCGATGTTTTTATGAACAAGATACAATTAAAAACAGTATTTTAAATCTAATAGATTTTAATATACCAAAGCCTAAAAATATTGAATATACGGATAAATATATAATTATACCAAATTTATCCCATAATATAAAATTAAGAAAAGCCACGGATGCAAAATTAGAAGAACTACATATTAAAACAGTCCTAAAAACTCAAAATAATATATTTAGATTTTCTAGAAAGACTAAACTCAGATTTCCTATTATGGAAAATGACTTATTAAAATTAAAAAAATTAAAAATGTTAAATGAAAATAGTAATATAAAATCTTTGACATCTACTAAAGATATATTTGATATAGAAAAAAATAACTATGCTTTATGCTTAGTTAAAAAAAATATTGTTAGATATAATATAAAAAAAAATATGTCTGAGTTTGAAAAAGATATGCGGCTAGAATTTGCTAATGTTTATATAAATAATATTTTACATAAAACTATTTCTTTAAAATGCACATCAATAGCTATAATAATAAAGGTTTTAAAACAATTAGATATGCTCCATTTTGAAAGAACTAATTATGTAAATTATATAAAAAGTTTGGAAACTATATAAAATGACTTCGCTTTGGATATTAATAAAAGGCTTCGGTATTATTGGTGTCTCTGCATTTGGTGGTGGTGCTACTATGATAAAATTAATACAAGAAATATTTGTAGAAAAACATAATATTATAAACGCTACTGAATTTGCTAATATTTTAGGAGTTACCTTCTTGTTTCCTGGCCTAACTGGGGTTAAATTAGCTGCAATTATTGGTTTTAAATCTGCTGGTATATTAGGAGCTATGTCAGCAATTATTGCGCTAAATATTCCTGGAATACTATTGGCTTTAATAGGCTACGCCTTAATCTTAGCAAACAAGAATACATCTCTTGTTTCTAAAGGAATTATGGCTATGGGCTTTGCGGCTATAGCAATGTTAGCATCTGCACTTGTAGATTTAATTCGTCCAAATATTTCAAATAATATCTCCTGGGTAGCGATATTATTAACCCTAATATTATTTATTTTAGTTTCATTCTTTAATGTACCGGCCATACTAGCTTTAGTAATTTTTTTAATAAGTTTTGTAGTTTTTGTATAATTGCTAATCATGATATTTAAAACTTTTAGTCCCTTTATTAATTATTAACAAGCCAGGAATAGCTAGAATAGTTGTCAAAATAAAAAATAAAATCCATTTGATGTTGCTGTCTAATATGCTTCCTAAGTTAATATTAATAAATTGACTTATCAATATTTTAAGACCGTCCCAATTTATTCCTTCCACCATCCATCCTGCAGGGGCTGATAATTGTGTCCTAGATAAAGCCATAAAAGACGTTAAAAGAGCAAATTGTGTAGCAATATATCTAGGGTCTACAAGCTTTGATAAATATGCAAGAAAGGCAGCCGTCCCAATTCCTCCGGCTAAATTTTCTATTGAAATTGTTAGCATTAAAACATTTGTATTTACTCCTACTACTCCTTGAATAGCAAAAAATAAATTAGAAAACATTTGGAGAAAGCCTCCAATAAATAATACAGAAACAATATTGTATTTTGCTACTAACATTCCTCCTATAAACAGTCCTATTAAAGTTGCAGCAAGGCCTATAACTTTAACTATATTAGCAATTTGAATTTTTGAAAAACCTATATCTAATAAAAATGGCGTGGTCATATTTCCGGCCAAAGCATCTCCTAATTTATATATTGCAATAAAGATTAATATCCAAATCCAAGATTGTCTTTGTGAAAATTCAATAAACGGTTCTAAAACAGCCTTTTTTATCCACGCAATAAGGCTATCAAAATATCCAATATTTTTTTCTTTGCTTTCCGTTATTTCATTATTAGAGGGTAAAAAAATTAAAATTATTGGCCCTAATAAGAAGCATAAAGACATAATAATAAATGCGGTACTCCATGACATATATTCTGCTAAATAAAGAGCTCCTGCTCCAGCTACAATAAGAGCGATTCTATATCCTAATACGTATGTAGCGATACCCGCTGCTAATTCTTTTTCGGAATGTAATTCTATTCTATAAGCATCCAAAGCAATATCTTGAGTAGCTGAAACAAAGGCGGCACTACATACAAGCAGCGCCAACGTATATAAATCTTCTAATGGGTTAATAGTAGCAATTATAAAGAATATTAAAAAAAGAATAATTTGCGTTATTAATAACCAACTTCTTCTTTTTCCTAATAAATTATTTAAAAAAGGAATTTTTATAGTGTCTATTAAAGGAGACCATAAAAATTTAAGAGCGTAAGGAGTTCCTGCTAAAGCAAATAGTCCTATAGAAGTTAAACTTAATCCCGAATCCATTAACCTTGCAGACATAGTTGCTCCAATTAAAGGCAAAGGAAGACCCGCACAAAAACCTAACGGAATAAATGCTAAAATATTATATTTGTTATATGGTCCCAATTTAGATAGAACTAATTTATATATATGGTTCATTAAATACACTTTATATAAATAGAATTTAAATAAAAGTATTATCAAAGATTAATAAATGCTAATGGAGGCAAATTTATGAAAAAATTATTATACATGACGGTAGTAATATCTTCTTTATTACTGTTAGGTTGTGGTCAGTCAGAACAAAGCTCTGAAGCAACAACATCCGACAAAAAAATTCGATGGAAAATGGCTAGTACCTTCCCAGGTTCTTTAGCGCAAATAGGAACTTTAGGGGTCCGCTTACAAGATGAAGTTTTAAAAGTTTCAGGTGGAAATATAAATATTAAATTTTTTGAGCCAAGCGCTCTAGTTCCTGCCTTAGAAATATTTGATGCCGTTTCTACTGGCGGAATTGATGCGGGGTGGTCTACTCCTGGTTATTGGGCAGGTAAAGTTCCTGCACTACAATTATTTTCATCCGTACCATTTGGCCCTCCTGCTAGTGAATATATGTCATGGGTATATTTTGGAGGTGGAAAAGATTTCTATGAAGAATTATATGCACGTCATAATATAAAAGGTATTTTATGTGGGATAATACCGCCTGAAGCTTCTGGCTGGTTCCGCGAAGAAATTAAAGGTCCAGATGATTTAAAAGGTTTAAAAATGCGTTTCTTTGGGCTAGGCGCAAAAGTAATGGAAAAAGTAGGAGTTTCTACTCAGCTTCTTGCAGGTGGTGATATTTATCCTGCGCTAGAACTTGGAACAATAGATTCTACTGAATTTTCAATGCCTGCTATTGATTTAGAATTAGGGTTTTATCAAATTGCTAAACATTATTATTTTCCAGGATGGCATCAACAATCTACATTTATGGAACTAATGATCAATCTTGAAAAATGGAATACTTTATCTGAAACTCAGCAAGCTCAAATTGAAGCAGTTTGCGGTGATAATATTCGTCATGCTATTGCAGAAGGGGAAGGAATTCAAGGTCCTGCACTTAAAACTCTGCAAGAAAAAGGGGTGACTCTTCATACATGGTCTCCAGAAATGCTTTCTGTCTTTGAGAAAGGTTGGAATGAAGTAGTAACGGAACTTGTAGAATCAGATGAAGATTTTGCAAAAGTATGGGCTTCGCTTAGTGAGTTCAGAATCGATTATAAAGTATGGAGAGAACTAGGATATATAAAATAAATTATAAACTTATAATGAGGCTGGGCTTAAACTTCGAGCCCAGCCTTATTTTTTACAAACTCTTTTAATTCATCTTCAGGCCTTCCGCCATAATGTGAAATAATTTCTGATGAACAAGCCGCTCCAAGCATTCCCGCTTTTACTAAATCATAATTTTTTGAAATTCCAGCTAGAAACCCTGCAGCAAAAAAATCTCCTGCCCCAGTAGTATCAACTACATTTGTAGGAAACGCTTCAATTTCATGCGCTATAGATTTTTCTATTATGATAGCACCGTTTTCTCCCTTAGTAACGACTCCTATTTCTACCTCGCTCTTAAGCATATCAATTGCACTATCTAATGAATTAGTTTCATATAATGCCTTTAGTTCTCCTTCATTACAAAATAAAATATCTACATTATTCTGAACAAATGCTCTCATTTTAGCTTTATGTCTTTCTACACAAAATGCATCAGACAAAGTAAATGAAACTTTCGTATTATGTTTCTTTGCAAAGTCTGCCGCTGCAATGAAAGCTTCTTGCGCTTCTGGTGGATCAAATAAATATCCCTCTAAATAAATTATTTTTGAATTTTCTATCT
>Ga0315321_10002518_pt1 | contig 14187 bp, 7 predicted proteins | sample M180m21515metaG_FD_203464 | JGI IMG/M metagenome (GOLD analysis project Ga0315321, IMG submission 203464) | Ammonia-oxidizing marine archaeal communities from Monterey Bay, California, United States - M1 80m 21515 | ecosystem: Environmental > Aquatic > Marine > Intertidal zone | place: USA... | reverse complement strand
AGAACAAGGCTGTACTTATTGGAGAGCCGACACTATCCGAGCAGGAACTGAGTCAGATAAATATATTCAGTTTTTAATTAAAAAATATAACGCAATACCTTTTCAAGGTGTGCATGGAAAAGTATAATAGGAGATAAATATGGGAAGTGGAGGCGGCGGCGGTAGCTCAACTACCGTATCAGGTATTGATGCAGAATTTAAACCTGACTTACAATATGGATTAGGCGTATCTAAAGATTTACTTGCAGATCAGTTAGCAAATCCGGGTAACGTAGTAGCAGCTTTAAATCAACAACAAACTGATGCGTTAAATGCAAGTCAATCAGCAGCTATAGATAAAATGCAAGGCACAGGCTTATATGATACCCGTGCAGCAGAACAATCCTCTTTAATGGGATTAGTAGGTAGTAATTTAGGAGCCGCAAATGCAGCGGGTAACTTAGGTTCTGCACGTAGTCAAAAAGCTATGGCATCAGCATTAGCAGGTCGTGCTGGCGAGTATCAAAAACAACGACAAGGTTTTTCAGACTCAGGAATACAACAATTAGCAGATACTGGTTCGTCTTTACAAAGTCAAACTCAAGCTGAACTGTCAGCGCAGGACACTGCGCTTGATCGTTTCTTTGGTCGGATTACAGGGGCAGCGCCTAAGTCTACTACAACTACACAAACAGGGGGTAAGTAGTTATGGTTATGTTAAAGTTAGCTACTGAGGATCCTAGAAAACGTTATCAAGCACAACAAATGCAAGGTATTCAAGCGCCTCGTGGTGTTGCACCTAAAGAAACAGAATCAACAATGCAACGTTTTTCTAAGTTAGCATTAGACAAAGGCATGGATACTGCGATTGATAAAGGCGGTGAAATGGCTATGAAGTATGGCAAGCCATTGTTAGATAGCACTATTTCAGCTATGACGGGTGTGCCTTCTCAAGCTGCAATTGCTTCGCAAGCTGCTTCAACGAGTACAGCTGCACCGCTTATGCAGCAAGTAATGGGCGGCGGTGCTGGTACTGGTCTTATGGCTAAAGCAGGCGCTGGTCTTTCAGGCATGGGGTCTAGCCTTGGTGCTATGGGAACTGCAGCTATGGCTAGCCCGTTAGCACCTATTGTAGGTGGACTAGCTGCTATGAAGCTATTAGGCTTTTTTAGCAATGGTGGTCAAGTAGGACCGTTATCGGCAGCACAGTATAAAGACGAAGGCGGTCAAGTAGAAGAAGAAAAAGATACTGGTACAAAAATACTAGAAGAGCTTGAGGAACAATTGCGTAAAAAGAAAGCAGCTAAAGAAGACAGGTCTACGCTATTACCTAGTTTTAGGTCATTAGGCGGGGACATTTCTAAGGTTGAATATAAATCAGCTGGTGGAGAAACTTATAAGTTATTTTATGGTGGTGGACCGTTAAGCAAGGGAGCGTAATATGGTTGGATTTAGACGAGAACGAAACACAGCTTCTGTTCCTTATAGATCAAACGAAATGGGTGTTGGATTTAGAGATGATGTTAATTACTTTAATCTTGATCCAATAACAGCAGGACCGCAAATAACAAGTTATCTTGATTTTTCTAACTTTGTACCTTCATACGTACCTCCTCCTCCACCTCCAGCGCCTGTATATGTACCTAATGATAATGGTGGCGGCGGCGGTGATAGCAATGTAGACTCAGGTGGTGGTCACTACGGTGGGTTTGATCATCAAAGCAGCTATGAAGGTTCTTATACTACAGACAACGAACATACGCATGGATATGACGGTAGTGCTAGCGAACCTAACGATCCCGGTTCAGTAGGTGGACATTCTAACAATGATAACAATGGTGGTGATCACGGTGGTCATGACGGTCATAGCGGTGGCAACGCTTCAGATGGAAGTGAGGCAGACACTGGTGGCGGCTATGGAGGGCTAGGTCACTCAGATGGCGGCACAATCCCACCTATGTATGCTAACCGAGGCAATTTAGTTAATGATATGTTAGGTATTGCTGACAATAGAAAACCATTTGATACTACTTTAGGTTTATTAAGTAATGCAGCTGAAGATATTGGCGGTACAGTAAATAAAGCATCAGAAAATATTTATAAAGGCATTACGGATTACACAGCTCCATATAAAAATTTTGCTAACGATCCTTCTAAAAAAACATTTGATAAAGTGTTAGCTGCATCATTAACACTTCCAAATATGCTTAATTTTGCATTAGAAGGACCAGCTGTAGTTGGCGCTCCGCTATTAAAAGGCGGTTTTGATTTGTTAAATTATTTAGGTAATACTTACGGTGATCAAGCTAAGGCTGATAGAGCTTTAAAAGCAGAAATAAATGAAATTACAGGTGGTAGTATTTTTAATAATCCTACTGCAGCTGCGGAAAATGCAGTTGGTGATTATAGCATTGATGACACGCTTGACCCAAACATAGGCGCTATTCCGGGTAATTACTCACCACCTAGTTCTAATATAACTACTGTTTCAAACCCAATAACAGGCGCTCCTACATATAATGATTTTGTAGCATCAACTTACGATGACTTTATGGCAGATGTAGCAGCAGAGATTGCAGCAATAGATTCTGAATATCAAGATTTTACTTCTAGTTATAGCAATTATAATCAAGATGATAATGACGGTGGTGGTTATGATCCGGGTAACGCAGGGCATAGCCCCGGTAGTAACGCAAATGCTTCAGATCCAAACACAGGAATGGGCATGGGGATAGGAGGAGGAAATGATGGCTTTCGATCTGCAGGTGGAAAAATATATGCTTCTCAAGGCGGTTACGTTAACTCAACAGGAGGAAAATAATGCATAACATAAAAAGCATTACTCAAAAAGACCGTTATGGTAATATGTTTTCTCTCGAAATGTTTGAAGATCAAGGCGTACCTATGATAATGATGATCCCTGACATGGCTAACGGGTTTAACGGTGCAGACACTAGCAATCATCCGGGTAATCCTAAAGGCACTGATACAGTACCAGCATGGCTTACTCCGGGCGAGAACGTAGTTAACGCTGAAGCTTCTCGTATTCCTGGCAATCAAGAAAAGATTGACCAGATGAATGATCAAGGTAGGCAAATGCAGGCTGCTCAAGGCGGTCCTATTCCTTCTTACGCTGCTGATGGTGGTATGATTCCTCAATATCATTACGAAGGTACAGGTCAAGATGATTATAGCCCTTATGATGTTCCTAAATGGTTTACTCCTGAAATACTAGAAAAGTTAATTCAAACAGAGTCAGGTAATAATAATCAAGCTGTAAACTCTAAATCAGGTGCTACAGGTGCTGCTCAAATTATGTCAGATACTGCATTAGATCCGGGTTATAATGTTCAACCAATTACACTTGAACAGCGTAAAGATCCTTATTTTGCTAGACAGTTTGCTACTCAATATATTTCAGGTATTCAAAAATTACATCCTAATTTTACACCTGCACAAGTACTACAAGCGTATAATGCAGGACCGAGACGAATGGCCTTAAATATAGACGGTGAATACTTTGGTAAAAAAGAAGATAGTAAACCATTAGCACAAGAAACCATTGATTATCCTGCAAAAATATTAGGTGAAGATTTTATACCTCCTCGTCCTGAAACAACAAATGATAGACGTGATTTAAAAAATCAACAGTTTAATATTAAAGCAATTAATAATAATCTTAAAAATGCTCAAGATAGATTTGATGTTTTAGAAAATAAACGAAAAGAAAATATTTCAATGGGTCGTCCTGAGTTTGATAATATTAATCAAAAAACTTATGAGGGTTCAAAGAAAGCATTAGCATATCAACAACAACAATTAGCAGATACTACAGAAGAAATAGAAGCAATTAGACCTAAAAATACTAGTGAGTTTGTAGATTCAATAATAGCTCAAACAGATACAGGACCAGATGTAGATGATCAACCTAGTAACCAACCTAACAGTAATGTTACAGGTGCAGGTATTCAAGGTGCAAAAAAAGATCCTGGATTTCTTGAAGATACAGTAAATTTATTTAAAGAAGTTCTTGGAGATATGTTTTCTGGTAAAGATATTGCTCGCATGGCTATTAATTATATAGGGTCTAGAGCAATGGGTTACGAGCATAATGGTTCGCTTAACTATGCTATGAAAGATTTTGCTGATAGAGAAGAAACTCGTCAAAAACAAGAGTTTGAGCTTATTAAAGCTAATGCTAAAAATTATTCAGTTGCTTCTTATAATAAGTATCTTCAAACTAGAGATGTTGATGATTTAATACCTGTAGATTTAAGTGGTGTAAAAGAACGCTCTGGTAAAATATATCATACGCAATTAGGTACACTTAATATTATCAAAAAAGATGATAATCGTGAATATGTCAATGTTCCATACACTGATAAAGACGGTAAACGTAAATCAGCTTATCTAAGACTAGATGATGAGCGTGTAGCTCCTTATCTTGAAGAGTATAATGCTAATATACATGATGATACTAAAGTTAAAAAATCTTTCTTTGATATAACTAAAACAGGTATTACAGGAATTAATGATGCTCTTAAAGCAAAAGATGAAGATGCTATTATAATTCCAGCAGCCGAAGCAGGTAATATCTCTAGTGAAATGCTAATGTTATTTCAACGAGATAAAAAGTCGTATGGCGGTGTATCTTCTGAAAATCAAATGGAGATTATTCGTAACTTAGAGTTAGCTCAACAGCAGTATTTAGCTGATCTTGGAGCGTTTAAAAATGGAGATAGAGATGACAAACCGCAGTCGATTGCATCTTATTATAATACTAATAAGCTCGTGCTTGATACTAGGGGTGTTATATCTGCTACAGACACCGTAGGTACTGATAGTAAAAACGTTCAAAAGGTTATTGATAAGATTAATGTAAACGCAGTTAAATCATTTCCAGATGATAAAAAAGCAGCAGCAACTTATTATAAAAACACTTGGGCTATTTATAAAAATACATGGGATAAATATACTCAATTAGCAGCTGCAGGTCAACTTAATCGTTATAAGCTTAGAGCTAATTACATTAATATAGGTGATAAAAAATATAATGATTTCTTTGCTTGGATTAATGATGTACAAAACAAAGATAAAAATGCACTTGAAATATTACAGCGTTTAAAATAAAAGGAGAACCCTATGGAACTAAAAAAGAGAAGGTACTTCACAGATCAGACAGGAGTTCGGCATGGCTTAGAAGACGCTGATACTACTATCAGACCTAATGGAGAGAAAGTTCGTTTCGTAGGGTTCGATGCTGAAGAAACAGATCAGCTTAGTAAGAATCCCGATGGTACTTTTACTTTCGAAAGAGGTGAAGTAGGCGGTGACTTATACACTGATATTGTTGCTAACATTATTGATGAAGGTGACTTTACAAATGTAGATTATACAGGTAAGCGTGGTTATTACGGGCGTGAGCTTGCTGATATTAATAATCCAGAAGGTAAAGGATTAGACGCTCAATTGTATTCTTCAGGCATTGCTAAGCTAGCTCCTTGGACTAGTGCAGAAAATACTAAGCTAAAGCTAGAAGGAGATATGTATCGTAAATTTTTTGGCGATGCAAATGATCCGTATGCTAAGTATAGAGAAGCATTAGATATTGAAAGACAATCTCAAGGTCTTCGTTTTAAAACTAAAGCCTTAGATGAATCATACTATGATCCTAACTATCATAATGATGTTGCATTTAGAGACTTTGACCGCACTATAGACAACAAGCCTCGCTCTGTTTTAAGCGGAATGGGTGATGCTTTTGGCATGGGATTTGATGGCATTAAAGAGGGTGCCTTTGGATACCTAGATGCTATCGGTCAAATGTCTGATTCAGAGATGCTAGAAAACTTAGGTGAGCAGGGGGTAAGCCGCGCTAGAGAACGGCTTAGAGAAACACCTGATCTTATTTTAGATTATAAAGAAGTTAATAACCTTAGTACAGGGTTTCAATACTTCTTAAACAACGCAGCTATGTCAGCACCTTATATGGTAACTTCGTTTGCAGCGCTAGTAGCTGCAGCACCGCTAGGCCTTGCTACAGGAATTGGACAAACAGGCATTCTTGCAATTGCAGGTATACCTAACTCAGTAATTTATGCAGGTCAAACATGGAATGATATGGAAGGAGAGCTAGGCTTTAGTCAATTCTTAGCTGCATCTATGTCAGGCGTAGGCCAAGCAACACTAGAGTTTTTAGCGCTACCTACTTTAATGGCTCCTGTAAAAGTGTTTAGTAAAGCTGGGCAAGAAAAAATAATAAAAGCTTTAATGAATAAAGGCGCTACTAAACAAGCTGCAGAAGCACAAGTAGCATCTGCTCTTGCTAAGAATCAAAAAGAATTTATTTCTACTGTAGTAAAAACTGCTGGCGTTAGATTACAAGCTAGAGACTTTGCTCCATTTTCTGCTAAATCATTAGGTGCAGCAGGGGCTAAAGGTGCAGGGATTGAATCAGTAACTGAGGTAGCTCAAGAAGGTTTACAGATGGCAACAGCTGCAGGGTTCTCAGACAAAGAGTATTCTGCTAATGAAGTTAGAGATAGGCTTATCAATGCAGCTATTGCAGGTGGAAGTTTAGGCGGTGGTCTTGGTGCAGCTGGCAATGTTTATCGTCAAGGTAAAAATAAATTAAACGTACAGCTACGTAATCGTGTTGACCAAGAACGTTTAAATGCTTATCAACAATTTCATTTGCAACAAGTACAAGAAAATGGAAGAGTACTTTCAGTTGATGAGCAAATAGAGCGTGAAGAACAAGTAGCAGCTAGAGAAGCCAGAGAGTCAGCAGCTAACGCAAATGTAACTCCCACTGCTCAACGCGATGATCGCACATCTACATTAACAGATGAAGAACTCGTTATATTACTAGAAGGCAAGCCTAGTACAAATCAAAGAAACGAAAAAGGAGAACTTAGATATTCTTCTCCTTTAAGAGAAGCTGAATTAGCTTTAGAAACTATTGAAGAAACTGCTAAAGATAGAGGAATTTCTGAGACTGATCCAGAGTATATTGAAGCAGTAAAAATAGCTAAAGCAAATATTGACCGTGCAAGAAAGTTTGAAGAGAGAGTACGAGCAGAAATTGCAGGTCGAAAAGATGGAACACTTAAACAGCTTACTGCTGCAGAAGCAGATGCGTTATTAGACGATGACTCTGATAAAACAGTACTAGGTGGACTTGAAATAAATCAAGCAGGTCAAGATAACTTTGTAACTGCACTTGCTAATAACTACGATAACTTTGTTAAAGGAACTAGAAATTATTTAAAAAATAATAATAAAGCAGCCGAGTATTTGTCTGCTGCTGCATTAGGCGTTTCTAAAATGTTTCGTGGTTTAGAACGAGTTGCAATTAAACCTCTGGTAGCTATTAAAGATGCAGACGTAATGGATGTTATTGGCAGAGTGTTTGGTGCGTTAGGAGACGCAGTAGGCTCAGGTCAAAACTTTAAAGAGTTTCAAGAAGAGATTGTACGTAGAGCTAAGTCATTAATTAGTGAATCATCTATTCGAAGCGCATTAGTAGGTAAACCCGGTTTAATGGATCATAAAGACTCATTAGCTATTTCTAAAATGTTAATTGATTTTGCTAGTGCAAACAAAGGAACTCGATTCGGTGCATTCTTTGCTTATAATATGCTTATTAATTTTGGAACTCTTAAACCATCAATAGGAATACCGTATAACACGCTTAAAGAAATGTTAACTTCTTTAGAAACTAAAACTATTTCTGAGCAAGATATAGAGATACTTAGTCAACTAGGTTTTAATACTGCTGTAAATGAAATAATGGTTTCTGAAATAAAACAAGTAAATGAAGTATTAAATAGTGAGTTGTATCAAGACAATGATATTGATTTAAAAAACTTAGTTACTTCACAAACAGAATTTGAAAAGTTTCAACAGCTATACGAAGCTGGTATGCAGCTTAAGAAATCTTATGATTATACTTGGAGTATTACTAATGCTAGGATGCTTAAAGAAAGTAAAGGTCGAAATAAGTTAGCTTATAATCCTGATGGTTGGTGGAAACACCAAGGATTTGATTGGGAAGCGGCTAAGAAAAACCCTGCTGGCTTTAAAGCAATGTTAATAAAAGAGCTTAATTATAGTGTACCTCAAGCAGACGCTATTTATGAGCGTATTGCTAAACGAGGGGAAACAACTATTAATGTAGTAGATTCTACCTCAGCTGATAGAGTAACTGAAGATGGTACAGCTAAATACTCTTTGTTAAACCCAGGAAATACAGGACGTCCTTGGCTGTTTTCAGAAGCAGCCAACCAGTTGTTTGAAGCTAAAAGTGTTTTAAATTGGACTAATAATAACTTGTTTGAAACAGCTAATAAAAGAGCAATTGACACTGCACGTTATGTAGCTAATGCTAAATATTTTGGTGAAGGCGGTGAAAAGCTTCACAGGATGTTTAGACGTATAGCTAAAAACGGAAACCTTACTCCAGCAGAACTACAACAGTTTGCTTATTATATTAAATCAAGTATTGATTCTGCTAATGGTAACTTTAATCGTATTGAAAGCCCTCGTATGGCGGCTATTAATTCGTTTATAAGTAGCTGGGCAGTAATGGCTGGTCTTCCTTTGTCTATGCCCTCATCCCTTCCTGAATTTGGAATGGTTTATTTTGATGTTAAAGACGATGAGATGTTTCAAAAAGCAACTAGTACGCTTATGAAACAGTTATCAGGTACTTTTGCAAGCGCATTAGATGCTGAAGTAGATCGCGCACAAAAACTTTTAGGTGCTGCAAAGCTAGATGTTACTCAAAGTACAGTAGTAGATAGACTTGCAACAGGAGAGCGTGATATTGCTTTTGCTAGAATGCATGAAGCCTTTTTTAAAGGGGTTGGTATTACTGGCGTAACGCAGTTACAAAGGCGTATTGAAGCGGTAATGGGGCTTGATGCTATTAAACACGCGTTTGATATTTTAGATTTAGCGCCTACAAAAACAGTTGAGCGTTTTAAAAATATAGGAACTACTGAAGTTAAAATAAAAGTAAAAGAATTTAATTTTTCTCAGTTCCAAGAAATAGAAATGGAGATGTACAACCAGTTAACTTCGTTAGGCATTAATGTTCAAGACATGATGGAAATGTTTAAAGACTTAGATTCTGCTTCTCGTGATAGTATATTTGAAATCACAGATGGTGTAGATGTAGGTCGTCTTAGTGATTTAAATTCTCCTATAAATGAAGATAATTCTAAACGAGTACGTGACTTAACACAACGAGAAAAAGCATTTAGAAAATTATTAAGACGTAATTTTCAAGAAGATACAGTAAGTACTCGCGGACAAGTTGCAGAGTTCGATAAGTATATTGCAGAACAAGCAGATGCTTTAATTGAAGATATTAATTCTACTATTTCAAATGCTTTGTATCGTTACATTAACGAGCGTATTCAGCTGCCGGGTCATAGTAATAGACCTTTAATGTTTCAAGATCCTCACTATCAATTATTATTTCAATTCCAAGGTTTTATTAGTGCATTTACATCTAATATAATACCTAAGTTGTATGATAGGGGCTTAAGACGAGGTCATGTTAAAACTAAATATGATACTTTTGCTTTGATTATTCTTCTTATTGCGTTAGGCGGGGCTTCACAGTATTTAAAAGACTTAATTAAGTTCGGTAAAGCTAGTCCGTATCTTGATGATGCAGGTTATATTCAACGTGCAGTTTATGCTTCAGGTGTCATGGGTAACTATGAAAGAATAGCAGATGCTATTGTACCATTATATCCACAACGTAATGAAGGCATTGCTGGTTTTGTTAATCTAATCGCAGGTGAAGCAGGTCCAGGAGCTAGGAACATTCAGAATGTTTTAACTGGTACTGGTCAATTAATAGAAGGCGAAGGTAATCGCGGTCTTAATACGTTAGTTAAAACAGCACCTATTATTGGTCCTGCAACGGGCATAAGACGCGGTGCTGCTGACTTACTCCAAGGAGAAAATCCATTAAAGGGTAAAGAGTTACCTAATACACAAGACCTTAAGTCGTTTTTCTTAGGGACATATTAAAATCAACTACGGAGGGTGGCCCAAAGCGCCCTCCATACTAGGAGATAAGAATGGCAAGACAAATAATTACTGATGCTCAACGTAAAGCAGCAAGAGCAGCTAGGACTGCCGATGCAAACGCTTTAATGCCAGAAGCAATAGGAGGCAGTACATCTCAATTAACACCTTTGTTAACTGATAGAGATTATATTCCTAAACCTTTAGATGCGCCTCAAGCTGCGCCAACGCTTCCGATTGAGCAGTCGAGTCCTCAAGAAGCAAAAATAGACTTAATGCAAGAAACAGGTAATCCAAACGACTTGTTAGATACTACAGGCGCACCGTTAGTTGATCCTTATACAGGAAAAGATGTAGCTAGAGATAGCCCAGCGGGTTTAGCTTTGCTAGAACAAATGCAGCAATCAGAATTAATAGGTCAAGAAGAAGCTGCTTCTGTATTTGTGCCAGAGCGAACAGTAGTAACCCCTGAAGGTGAAGCACAACTGTTAGACCCTACAGTAGACTTTGAAACTGCAGATGATTTATTAAATAAACCTGAAGTAGTTTCTTTTATTGATAAAGCTATTGATAAAACTTCTTCTACTTCAGATCTTGAAGAGCTAGCTAATTTAGGTCAAGAACTACGATTTGGATTACAAGATCAAATACAGCCGCTTATCTCCGATAATAGCGAAGTGAGTCGTGCAGCTAAGAATGAACTTATTAAAACAAATGTTATTAATCCAGAATCAAATACGTTAAATCAAACATTGTCTAATGCTATGACAGTTGCGGGTGTACTTGTAGGCCACGACATGCTCGTGAGGGAAGATACTGAACGCTCTCAGCGAGGTCGTCCAGAACCTAAAGAGGGTTCATCTATTGAAACAACAGCTGGCACTTTCTTTTCTCCAGATAACTTTAGAAATGGGTTAGCTAGAACTGCGTTTAATCTTATTGGTGCAAACCCTAATGCGGCATTAGAGGCAGAACGTGATCCTGAAACAGGCGAAGTGGTTGAAGGCGGCATACGCACAGGTATGGGTGGTTATGGCGATGCTATGAACACTACAACTCGTTCTGCGTTTGATGCTGTGTTTAATGTTTCGTTAAGCGAAGATGGTTGGTTTGATTATATTTGGGAAGATGATGTGATCGGTGATCGTACACCTGAAAATGCATCGTATTTAAGACTTAGCGCTCGTGGCGAAAGCATTGTAAGAAAGTTAACTCCCTTAATGAAAGAGATGGGGCTTATAACAGAGGTAAATGTTTCTCTAGTTCCTACTGTTGCAGGTCAAACTGCTGCAGGAAGAAGTATGGAAACAGGTAGACGCTTTGCAGGTAATATTTCAAAGACTAATAAGTCAGATAAAAATACTGCTAAAGAAGATCGAGTTAAAAATTATCTTGGAAGCTCGGCTCAAAAAATTGTTACACCTCGATTTTCTATGGCACGTATGATGGTTGAAGGCTTAATTACAATTAACCGTAGGGGAGGAGTAGTGTTTAAGCATCCCCCTGCTGACGGAAACTTTTATTCTGATCACGATAAAAATGAGTCTGGAAGAGAGTATGGGTTTGCTTCAACGCTAGGCATAGGTAAAGCCAAATGGTATGAGCATTATGATAAAGCACTACGGAAAATGCCAGAAGAAGATGCTAGGAATCAAGCTAACTTAATCATGCAACAAAAAGCTAAACAGCTTTTAAAAACAGTACAACAAGGTTTAGCTTTTCAAGATAAAATATTTTATAATAAGATAATGCACGCAACTTCTGTTGGTCGTTACTTTATTCGTAACACTGTTTTGAATCCTCAAAATAATAAACTAGTACGTATGTTTGTTGGCAACCCTCAAAAGTTAATTCTTAATCCTAAAAAAGATAGAAGCACTAAAGTGTTTAAAGACTGGGCCTATATTATAGGGTATAACCTATTAGATACTTTAGGCGGGGATAATAGAACACCTACAGAAGATCGTGGATGGGATTCTATTTTAAACGAAGCATTACCTATTATTAGAGACCCCAACAATGAATTTTATAAAATGTGGGTAGCTAAAGGTAAACGCATTTCTAATATGTTAAAAGAAAATGAAGCATTACAAAACCCGGCTGCGGCAGCGGCGCTAAGAGCAAAAATAAATGCAGAGCTTGGTCCTACCGATAGTGCAATGGAAGTAGTTGGTTTAGATGCTATGGAAGTTCAATATAAAGATCTTTTACAAGAGTTTACTAAAGCAGGTGAGTGGGGTTATCCATTCCAAGCGTATCTTGACATGTATAACTATGATCAAGCTTTAAAAAACCCTTCTGAGAATGCTTACTTTAATCCAGAAGTACAAGTACAGCATGACGGTAAACAAAATGGTATTGCACAACAAGCGATGCAAGCAGGCGACACTCGTCGGTTAGCTAGGGTAGGTGCTATCTATAGTGATGAAGAAAATGTTATTACTGATGGCGATATGCGTGGTTATTTTAGAGATAATATGATTACAATTGGAATACCTACTGCGTTAAAAGAAAGTCCTGAACGATTACAGTTCTGGACAGACTTTGGTAAAAATGTTATAAACCCACCTGAAGGTTCGCCAAGCACAAGAGAAATTATTAAAGCAATTTCAAAACAACCAATGATGGAAACATCATATGGTCGTGCTATCCAGTTTAATATGGACACTGCTTCTTTCATTGTAGATAGTCCAATGTTTAGAGATTTATTTCCTCAAGACGCAGAGTATTCTAGGCAAGATAGAATAGCAGCTTTAAACGATATTATTACTGCAACGTTAAGACCTACTCTTGACTTTAAACATCAAGCATTATTAAAATCAATTGGAAAATCTTGGTCAATGTTAGGTATAGTTCCTGAAATGTTAGGACCACTAGGTAATACCATCTTTATGGGTTCAAGTGAATATGTAAAGTCAGGACAATCTATTATTGTTCAAACATCTAAAGGACCAGTTGAAGTTGAATTAACTGAACGTAAATATACAGGCAGTGCAAGACAGCGTCAACGTAAATTAGTGTTAGAACCGGGAGCTACCAAGTATTTACTGCAAGAACAAACAGGGTTTGGTCAAGAGGTAGCTAATCAGTTACCAGTTCTCCCAATTCAACAAATTGATGCTGCAATTATGGCTGAAACTATTTTAGCAGTAAATGATGGTCGAGCGCAAAATACATTAGGTACTCGTTCTAATATTATTGATCGCGAAACAAATAGACCTACAGGCAAACGAGTAATTAATCCAGCTAAAGGTGTTGCTTATGTAATCCCTGTGCATGATGCTATTATTACTGATGCTTCTTCTGTTTCTCTTTACCATGAAACTATTAATAATAAGTTTAAAGAGATAAATCAGCGTTATTCAGCTGCCAAAGCTGCGTATAATGGTTTTGTTGCTCAGAAAAAACAAGTATTGTCGGCTATTCAACCCGGCAAACAATACAACGTTAATGTTGAAAGTAATTTTAGAGCATTACATAGTCGTTTATTAGATGTTTATAACCGCGTTAGAAACGGTACAACTGAATATGTAAACGAAGAAGGTATTACGGTTAGGTTGCCTAAAGCAGAAACTAAAAATGACATGGAGCTATATAAGCTTATTACAGGGTCTGATAGCAGTTGGAATCCAGAAGGAACTGGCTCAATGAATGGCACTGTCTTACGCAAAGCTTTATTATTAGCTTTAAATGCTTCTTATATTGAAACTCAAATGACTAATTGGATTAAATCAAGTGAAGCAGCTAAAGTAAGGGCTAATCGTTTAATTAATAAGTTATATACTTATAACTAGAGGAGTTATTATGTTAAAAGAACCAGTAAATGTTAATAGGTTTGCACAACAAGGTGTTAAATTTTCTGATAATGATTTTATTGAAACATTTGGATTAGATCCTGCATTAGCAGGTAAGGAAGAATTAAACACTGTAATGTATAATTTAATGTATGATAAAAACGTAAAGCATATGCAACAATACGAAGGCATGACTGAAAAACAAGCTAAAGTAGAAGCAGGAAGAATGCGTAAAGAAGCTAAATCATAAATAAAAATACCCCACAGGGAATCCTATATGGAAACCTTGTGGGGTATTTTATTTTTAACAGAAGAAATAATCAGACTCCTTTACTTCAGTAATACTTAGCGTACCGATAGTAGGGACGTC
>Ga0315321_10002516_pt1 | contig 14194 bp, 14 predicted proteins | sample M180m21515metaG_FD_203464 | JGI IMG/M metagenome (GOLD analysis project Ga0315321, IMG submission 203464) | Ammonia-oxidizing marine archaeal communities from Monterey Bay, California, United States - M1 80m 21515 | ecosystem: Environmental > Aquatic > Marine > Intertidal zone | place: USA... | reverse complement strand
AGGTCCAGACTAGCTTCTCGCCCACGCAAGGAGCTTATCCATGAATCGACACCTACTGATCGCCTTATCTAGCTTTGCTTTGATCGCTTGTGGTCCGCCCAGCGCAAACAGCGGCGGCGGCGGCGGCGGCGGCGGCGGTGGCGGTGGCGGTGGTAATGGCGGCGGCTCAGTGAGCACCCCCAGCCAGATCGCAGATTCGCTGACCGGTTTAGTCTGCGGTTGGATCGTTCGCTGCCAATCCAGCCGAGCGTACAGCGCCATCGGGAAGAGTTACGGCATCGAGACCTTGGATGACGCGACGTGCGAACAGATGATGAACGGACCTGGGGCAAGCATCAATCGTATGCAAGCTGCGCTGGAGGCTGAGACGATCGTGTTCAACACGGACGAATACGCAGCTTGTCGAACCATCATTAGCGGCGCTTCGTGCCAAGCCGACCTAGGTGATGGCGCCTGCGGCCGAATGTTTGAGGGCACCGTCGAAGCGGGCGGAGGATGCTTTATCGATGAAGAGTGCGTCGACGGAGACGGCCAAGGGTCCTGCAGCGCTGAAGAGGCCCAGTGCGGTGTTTGCAGCGTCCGACCGGTCATTCCTGATGCGGGCTTAGGCGAGTCCTGCGAAGAAGCAGACTGCGGCCCCGGTCTCGACTGCGATGAAAACGACCTGTGCGCCGAAGACGACGAGTCAAACGCAGGCGGCGCCGGGACGACCTGTGACGCCGAAGGCGGAACGGACCTCGTCTCGACCTGCGACCTGATGAACAACTTTATCTGCGTTAACGATACGTGCACCGAGGCTCAATTTACCTCACAAGCGGGCGATGCCTGCGGTTCGAACGGCGTGTTGTGCGAAGGCGACCTGGTCTGCCCGATTCACACCGGCGGTGGCATGACCCAGTGCACCTCGGCGAAAATGGCTGGCGAGCGCTGCATGGTGTTGGACGGTCAGGCTTACATTATGACGGGCTGTGTCCCCACCGCGAACTGCGAGATGAACGAACAAAACGAAGGCACCTGCGTGGCTAAGGTCGGCATGGGAGAGCCCTGCGAAGACGACGATCACTGCTTGAGCAGTTCATGCGGCGAATCGGGCACCTGCGACGCTGAAGACAGCGACCCCGAGTGGCGCGCCTGCCCTTAGAGGCTGACTTGATGCGCCACATGGGCTGAGTTCAGCCAACGGTCACCGGCTTGGTCTTTCCAGACCTGGGGGTCTGCGCGGCGCTGTGTTTTGATGTGATCCTCAATGCGACCGAGCCCCGGCAAGACCAGCCCTGACTCGAGCTCATACAAAGGCTCCAGCACAAAGCGCCGAGTCGGCGTCCCAGGGTGAGGCAAGGTCAAGCCGGGCTCATCAATCTGTCGGTCTCCCCAGACCAACAAATCCAAATCAATGGGGCGGCTCGACATGCCCTGCTGGCGCTGCCGACCGCATTGTAATTCGAAATCGAGCAAGGCCGCCAACAGACGCTGAGGGGGGTGATCGGTTTGGATCTCGGCGACCGCATTAAGAAAGTCTGGGCCTTCAAAGCCCCAAGAAGGCGAGCCCCAAAGGCTGCTCACTCGCACCAGAGTACACCAACCGTTACGCTCTAAATCGCTTAGCGCGCTGCGGAAGTTACTCGCGACATCTCCTTGGTTTCCACCAAGACCGAGGTAAATACCTGTCACAGGCCTAAGACCTGTTCGAGGCGATACCAACCAGGCTCACGCCCAGACAGCCAGTAGGCGGCGCGCAGAGCCCCGCGAGCGAACTGATCTCGGCTCTCGGCTCGATGCGCCAAGGTGATCTGCTCTGCGTGACCGAACAGATGGACCTCATGGTGACCAACGACCGAGCCACCGCGTAAAGCCTGCACCCCAATTTGGCCGGGGTGCCGTCGGCCTTCGCCTGCTCGCCCGCACACGACGCTGCTGCCCGGGCGCTCATCGGCGGCCGCTTGGGCGAGGGTCAAGGCGGTGCCTGAGGGCGCATCGATCTTGTGTCGGTGGTGCGTCTCGACAAGCTCTAGGTCCCAGTCTGCGAGCTGCCTTGAGGCTTGCGCAACCAAAGACTTGAGCACGGTCACCCCCAAGCTCATGTTCGAGGCCCACAAAACGGGCACCCGCTCGGCTAAACTGTGCAGCTGACGCATCTGGGCGTCGCTCATACCGGTGGTTCCAGACACCAAGGCCGTCGGTGTGGCGTCCAAGGCACTGAGCAAGGCGTCCATCGCCGCCGCCGTGCTGAAATCAATCACTAGATCACAAGCCGCTAACGCCGAATGGTAGGCTGCTGCGTCGCTGTCCGCGTCGAGCCTGGCGACCACCTCAAAGCGTTCGTCAACTAAACCCTCAACGGCTCGGCCCATACGCCCCGAGGCGCCGTGAATTCCCAGACGAATCATCGAAGCTCCTCGCAGGTCTCGAGCACCGAACACAAGGCGTTGTAATCGCCATGATCTAAGGGAACGAGCGGTAGTCGGAAATTGGGTTCACACCAGCCCAAAGCCGACGCTGCCATTTTCACCGGGATCGGGTTGGTGCTGGCAAAGAGCTCAGCCGATAAGGGGCGAATCTCAGCGAAGGCCGCTCGCGCTGCGTCAACGTCACCAGCTTTGAAGGATCGATAGATTGAGGCGGTCGTTCGCGGTAAAATATTACTCACCACCGAGATCGCGCCGCGCCCGCCGACCGAATAAAAGGGTAAGAGGCTAAAATCATCGCCGCTCAAAAGGGCGAGGCTGTGTTCAAAAGTCTCTTTGAGCTGGGTCGCTCTCTCGATGCTACCGGTCGCCTCTTTGACCGCGACGACGCTCGGGACCGCCTGAACGACCGCTTGGATGTCTTCAACGCCTGCATCGTACGCGGTGCGTCCGGGGACATTATAAAAGATCAAAGGCTTTCCACCGCCAGCCTCGGCGACCACCTGAAAATGCGCCACCAAGCCAGCCCTAGGTGGCTTGTTGTAGGGCGGCGTCACCAACAACAGACCATCGACGCCAGCGGCGCTAGCGCCAGCGGCGAGCGTAGCGCTCACCGAGGTGCTCATCGAACCGACCCCAGCGATCACCGGCACTCGTCCAGCGGCGACCTCGACACAAACCGCAATGACCGCGGCTTGCTCTGCGGGCGCCATCGTCGCTGACTCGCCGGTGGTTCCGCAGGGTACTAAGCCATCAATTCCAGCTTCGATTTGACGCTCAACCAAAGACGAAAAAGCCTGAAAGTCGACTTGGCCGTCTTCGGTAAAAGGCGTGATCAACGCCGTGTACGTGCCCTCAAGGCTCTGTGCGCTCAACATCGTTACTCTCCAGGTTTTGCGAAGGCGTCGCCGGCGCCCCTAGCGGTGGCATAGGCGGACCCTTAACGCCACAGGCTGCGATCAAACTCATCAGCAGCCAGCCGATCCTCATGGGTTAGCCAGACGCGCACGAGCGTGCTCGAGGGCTTGTCGAACTCGACTTTGAGCGGGGCTTCCAGGTTGATCGCGGCGCTCAACCATCGCCTCGAGATCAAAGCGGTCTCGAACCAGCGCGACCGGAAGCTGAAGGTGGGTCGTAAGCTGCTCATCCGTGGCATCGACCAAACGCTGTCCATGAGTCGCTAAATCGCCAACTAAATCGCCCACTCGATGGTGCGCCTCACGAAAGGCAACGCCCTGCTCAACCAGCAGATCAGCAAGCTCAGTGGCTTCGACGTACCCGTCGCGCAGCGCAGCTTCCATCCGGTCGGCGTGGAAGGTGGCGGTGGCGATGGTCCCAGCCATCACCGTGGCGCAGTCGCGTAAGGTGTCCACCGCATCAAATAACGGCTCTTTGTCCTCTTGTAGGTCTTTGTTGTACGCTAGCGGCAGCGCCTTAACGACGGTCGCCAAGGCTACAAAACTACCCAACACCCGACCCGCTTTACCGCGCACCAGCTCTGGCATATCCGGATTTTTCTTTTGCGGCATCATCGATGAGCCGGTGCAATACGCATCGGATAAGGTGCAAAATCCAAACTCTTGGCTCGACCACAAGACAAGCTCTTCAGCCAGCCGGCTCATACCGATTTGCGCAATCGCGCAGGCTGCCAGCAGCTCGAGCATATGATCACGCGCGCCCACCGCATCCAGACTGTTTTGTGTGACCCCATCAAAACCCAGTGTGTCGGCGACGTATTGGCGATCGATGGGATGAGGCGTTCCGCCAAGGGCTCCGCTGCCGAGCGGCGAATAATTCTGACGCGCCAGAGCGTCTTTAAGACGCCCCGCGTCACGCGCTAGATGTGCCTCGTGAGCGAGCAGGTGATGACTGAGCCGGACCGGCTGCGCGCGCTGCAAATGCGTATAGCCAGGCAACAGCACCGCCTGATGCTCTTGAGCTCGATCGATCAAGGCTGAACGCAGCGTCGCAAGCGCAGCAATAAGCTCTGCGCCCGCCTCATTAATCCATAAGCGCATATCGGTCGCCACTTGGTCGTTGCGCGACCGAGCGGTGTGCAGCTTCTTGCCCGCCGCGCCGATGGTCTCAACCAAGACCGCCTCGATGTTCATATGAACATCTTCGAGCTCATCGCTCCAAGGAAAGTCACCCGCCTCAATCCGCGCTTCAATCATCGTCAAACCCTGCTCGATGGAGCTGAGCTCATCATCACTGATCAAGCCTTGGACCTGAAGCATTTGAGCGTGCGCTCGCGAGCCCGCTAAGTCATGCTTAGCGAGCCGCTGATCGAAACGAACCGAGGCGTTGAATCGTGAGACCAGGGCGTCCATACCCTCAGCAAATCGCCCACCCCAACTGTACTGACTCACGACCGGCTCCCGATCAGAAGCGCAGCATCAAGGTACCCATCACGCGCTGAGCGGTGCTCGCGGTCACGGTGCTGCCTTGAGGGATCACGTAATTCAAACCAGCCATGGGAAAGAGCAGCGCATAATCAAGCGCAAACCCGAGACGGTTTTTGAGCTTCAAATCTAAACCTAGGTCAAACTCGAGACCCAGCGGTGTCTCGCCGCCTGGTGTGCTCTGGGCGTGAACCGCTTGGCCGTAGATCGCCGCCGCTTTGATCTGAGCGGAGGAGTTCAGCGCATAAGCGACGTGAGGCTTGACGTACCAAGCGTCGGTCACCCCACCAATGACCTCACGAAAGAGGATCTGATCGACCCGATAAGACGGGTCAAAGCGGAAGTTGCTAATGGTCTTATCAAGCGCTGCAGAGCAGGGGTTTGCCGTGTTGGTTTCGCTGGCGACTGGGCAGCCAAACTGGCGGGTGTCGCCGGTCTCACGATCACCAGCGGCGACCTGACCGGTGCCGGGACGCAAGCCCCAGCGAGGGTAATCATCGCCGCTAGCGTAGCCGGCATTAAGACCCACCGTGAGCTTGTCTTTAGCGAGCTTGTATTCAGACTCTAAAGCCACGCCAAGCTGCGAGATTTCAATGTCCTCAACGGCAGGGTTGCCAATGTCTTCGGCCTTGGTGGCGAATGAGCCCACTGAGCCTTGGATCGTGACCGCCTCGGCTTCGACACGGTAGCGATTGTTTTGACGTCTAAACCAGAGGCTTGCGATGGTCGCTTGGGCGTCACGACTGACGGCGCCAAGCGGCTCGCGTCCACCGTCCTCGGTAGGAACCTGAATCGGGAACGAGCCCTGATAGTTGGATCCATACCATTCGGTAGGAAAGTCCTTAGCCTGAGTACGATAGACCACGTAGGCGCCATAGTTGGTGCTGGTCTTGCCTTCAGACAAGAGACGCTTGAGCGCTTCGCCGCGATCGGCCTTCGCCACCACCGCCACGTATTGCTCGACGTCATCGCGCTGCGCCAGGTCGTAGAACTGACGCCCCTCGCCGGATCGATAAGGTTGGGCTGCGCCGTTACCGCCGCCTGCTCCAAAGGGTCCCTCCGCAGCGAAGTCCCAACCCAAGCCGACAATGTGACCGCTCAGCTTGGTCAAGAACATGATCCGATCGGCGTTGTCGCCCGAATCGGCTTGATCGGCGTCGCCACCGTTTGACAGCAAACCCAGACCAAAGTTGGAGCCCATACGGCCAAATCGCAAACGGCCTACAGGCAACAAGACATCGCCATAGACTCGCTTAACGACCAGGCTGCTCCAGGGGCCGTTAACTCCAGCTTGCGGTGGGTTCGACGAAGCGGAGAACAAAGACAGCGGGGACGACGGATTGTCGATCAACCCAGGGAACGAATCTGGCGTCGCGCCCATCATAACGTTGTCAAAGACATCGACTCGACTGTGGATCTGGACCGTCTCACTCAAGTTCAAGGTCGGATCCAAACGAAGTCGCATGTTCGCTGACGAGAGCTCAGAGACGCTGTCGCCGTCCCAAAATAAGGCAGGCGGTACATTCGACGATCCATCCCAGCCCCCACGCGTCCGATTGAACTGCGCCGTGCCAAGATCTAGATTTCGCATGTAATCCATACGCGTCCGAAAATACCCTTTGAGCTCGAGGGTCCGCAGGGCGGGTTTGATCGACTCTTTGAGCGTCTTTTCTTCCCAGTCGGCTGGAACCCCAGCGCCCTGACTGCGGCCTGCCGACAACTCTTCGAGCAGCTCAAGCTTGAGCTCGCTTTTGAGCCGCTCAAGGTCGATGGCGTCTTGCGCGGGTTTCGCTGCAGCCGCTTTCGGGGCTGCAGCTTCGGCTTCCTTAGGAGACTCCTCGTTCGCCTCGACAGGCGCCGCCTCTGCGGCAGCATCCCCCGCAACAGCTTCTGCCTTTGCAGGCTCGGCAGGCTGATCTGCTTCTTGGGCAAAGCCCGGTGCGGCAACAAAAAGAACACATAAACTTAGACCACGGGTCATGCCTTGTCTCCAGGCTCGGCGAGTTCCAACAACACCCCACCAGTTGATTTGGGGTGAATAAAGGCTACATTTTTTCCATGCGCCCCAGGTCGGGGCTGACGATCGACCAAACGCACACCGGCACCTTCGAGGTCATCGAGGTGCTCTTGTAAGCCATCGACCTTCATACAAATATGATGGATTCCTGGGCCGCGGCGCTCGATATGCCGAGCGATCACACCCGTCTCATCCATCGGTTCCAGCAGTTCAATGCTGGCGTCTCCGACCGGCAAAAATGCCGTTCGAACACCCTCTGACTCCACCACCTCAATATCGACGAGCTCCAGCCCCAGCGCGTCGCGCCAAAACTCAAGCGCTGCCTCTAGATCGGGCACGGCGATGCCCAAATGATCGAGTTTCATAAGCGATAACTTCTCAGAGGGTCAGTCATTATCGCCAGATTCTAAACGGACCACTCTGGCGACCACACGGATCTCAGCGGGCACCTCGAGCGGAAGCGTCAAGGACAGCTCCACGAAGTCACCTACTTGCAGCGGGCAGCGCGCTAAATCCTTGCTCTCGCTGAGGGTCAATGCGGGCATCTCGCCGCTGAACTCAGTGTGCTGACCTTCACCCTCAACCGCTTTGCGCCGCCGTGAGCGCTCCACCTGAAAGTTGTAACGAACGATCGATTCTTGATCGACCGGACTAATCGCTGTGAACGCAACCGCCACTTGGTAGTGACCATGATCCACTGGAAAGACCATCCCAGAGCCGCTCAGGTCACACAGACCTTCGGTCATCTCAGAGTCGGTTGGGTCTTGAGCCTCGAGTCGGTCAAGGACCTGCCTCAAGAGCTCCTCAAGAACGCTCAGGCGCTTCTCAAGATAATCACCAAGCTGGGTCTTCGGGGCCGCCGCGCTCTCGGTGCTCACCCGCTGGCGCAGGCCAACCGCGTCGCGCACCTTAAACTCGAGCGAATCGACCTCACCGGCATGAAGGCTACGCCACGAGAACTTGAGCATGCTCTCGACGCGGGCGAAGCGTCGGTTCGAGCGGCCATCTCCAGCCGCCTCACGCAACACGAGGTTGGCGCTGGTCATGTCACCGCTCATGTACATTCCGCGCCGCCGGATGTCGCGTCCGATCACCAGAAACTCATCGCCCTTTTGAAAGGGGTTGCGTCCATCGAGGTCCCAAGAGACGCGCAACGCATCGCTTCCTTTGGCGGCGAGCACACGGCCAGAAATCTGGACGCTTGCCATGCTACCGGATCGCGGAACCACGACCACCCGATCGCCAACCTGTAGCATTTGATTGCTCATGCTCTATCACTCCAACCTCGTGCATGACTCATGGAGCCCTAGCTTTCAACCCGAAAAGCCCAAGCGGACCCTACGGGTCCTTGATACTACAGCAGATCACTCAACGTTCGAGTGACCTGCAGCACCTCGGAATCTGAAAGTTCTTCAAACATCGGTAAGGTGATCTGAGACGAGCAATAAGCCTCTGCGCCTGGACAGGTTCCCGCTAAGCCCGGCAGCAACTCTTGATAAACCGGCTGGAGATGCGCTGCCGGATAATGATGGGCGGCGCCAATGCCCGCCTGGCGAAGAGCCGCGACCAGGTCCCAACGACGAGCGGGATCCACCAAAACACTCATCAGGTGCCACGCCGACTGTGTTTCCGATCGAGGCGTCACCATTTCAGCGCCTTTGATGCACGCGAGTTCAGCTTGATAAAGGGTCGCAATATGACGACGGCGTTCAAGCTTTTCATCGATTCTGGCCAGCTGGCTGCGGCCTAAAGCAGCGTGAAGATCAGAGAGTCGGTAATTATACCCTACCGCGTCGACGCGATAGTCGGCTGGCGTGCCTGGCTGGCGGGTCATGGCGTGGCTTCTTAAATGACGCACCCTAGCCATGAACTCTTCGTCGTGACCGGCCAAAGCGCCGCCTTCGCCAGCAGCGATCAGCTTGACCGGATGAAAGCTCAGTGAGGTGGCTAGGACGCGCTCGTTGCCGCCCACAGGAAGACCGTCTTCATCGACTCCTCCAAGGCTGTGCGCTGCGTCTCGAACGATCGGGACCGCGTAGACCTCAAGCAGATCGGCGAGCTCGTTGATCGGGGCGCTGTGACCGTTGAGATCGACCGCAACCACCGCGGCGACCACGGCGTCGTGATCACGTGCGGCCTCAAGCAGACCGGCTAGCGACTCAAGACAGATCAACCCGGTTTTCGGGTCGGCGTCGACAAACACCGGCCGGTAGCCGGCATAAACACCCGCCTGGATGCTTGCGACGAAGGTGCTCGGGGTGCAGATCCACCATGAGCCTGGCGGCGCAGCGATCGCTTCGGCGACCAAATGCAAAGAGGTCGTCCCGTTGGCGCAGCTGACCACCTCAGGCGCGCCGCATACGACCGCTAGATCGGCTTCGAACTCGCGCACCGATGGACCCCCAGTAAGCCAGCCCGACTCCAAAACATCCATCACCGCTTGGCGATCTTCAGGTCTTAGTTCGTGGCGACCGTAGGGGATCATGCGCCTGCCAGTTTTCTCAGTTGATCGATACTGAGCCACTGATCATTTTGATCGGACGTGTAGCAAAACCCGTCTGCGACCCGCTGGCCGCGGTCACGGCTCGAGCGGTACCATTCAAACTCGGGCAAAATCGCGTAGCGAGGTCCCATATCAATGACCGATCGGCTGTCGTCCTCACCGATCATGGCTTCATGCAGCTTCTCGCCCGGACGAATCCCAATCGTACGAAGAGGCTGTCCAGGACATAGCGCTGCGGCGAGGTCTGTAATTCGCATGGAGGGGATCTTCGGGACAAAAATTTCACCGCCCTCCATGTGCTCAAAGCTATCCATCACCAGCTGCACAGCGTTCTCAATGGTAATCCAGAAACGAGTCATGCGCTCGTCAGTGATCGTCACCTCGCCGCCCTCTTGGGCTAAGCGCTTGAACAAGGGCACGACGGAACCTCGAGAGCCCGATACGTTACCATAACGCACGACGGCGAACTGTGTTTCCGAGCCGCCGGCGTAGGCATTACCTGCGACAAAGAGCTTGTCTGAACACAGCTTGGTTGCGCCATAAAGGTTGATCGGGTTGCAGGCTTTATCGGTCGACAAGGCGACCAGCTTTTTGATCCCTCGATCAAGCGCCGCTTCGATGACGTTTTGACCGCCAAGAACGTTCGTTTTAATGCACTCAAACGGATTGTATTCAGCTGCAGGGACCTGCTTGAGCGCCGCCGCGTGGATGACGTAATCGACGCCTGTAAAGGCTCGCCTTAGACGGTCTAAGTCCCGAACATTTCCGATGAAAAACCGGAGCCTGGGGTCATTACCAAACCGCTGGCGCATCTCGTGCTGTTTGAGCTCGTCTCGGCTGTAAATGATGACCCGTCGAAGCTTGGTGTGATCGAGCAAATATCGAGTGAGCGCGTTGCCCAGACTCCCCGTTCCGCCAGTAATTAATAGAGACGCTTGATCAAACATGGTGTCGCTCCCGAATTCTTTTGGCGGCATTTTCGTAAAGAGGCTTGAGGGTTTGCGCTGCCTCTTCAATCGAAGCCAGGAGCTGTTGATAATGAGTCAGGTTATGCCTCATCAAGGCGTTGGGATCGTCTTCGAGATAGGTCCGTTCACGCTCGAGGCGTTGCGAGCGCTTATTTTGCTCAGCCATCCAACGCCCGTTGAGAATGTGGTCCTTGGTCAGCACCTCATTGGCGCGACGCGCACGCTTCGACGCAGCGCGCCCGCGCCTGTGAATGCCAGGCTCGTCGCCAGCCTTGAAGCATTTCATCGCATCCTTTGCGGACTCTAGACCACGCCGTGCGCTGCGTTCCGCCTCACCTAACTCTTGAGCGCTTGCATCAAGAGAGTCTGCGGCTTGCGACCAATCGATGGTCGGAAGATGCTCGGGCGGAGCAATGAAAGGTCCAGAGCGCTCTTTATCAGGGCGCTCAGCCAGTTGTTCTAGCACCTCAGCAAGAGAATACTGGTCTGCGCCATTAATCTTGGCACCCCCCTCTGTGGAGTTGATGTATTGACGCCCCTTGAACAGCCGGTGCGTGAGGCACAGTTCGAACTGATCGCGAAAGACGTTGTATTGAGACAGGGTCTGCACCTTGTCCCCGTAATAACCATCAATCTCTAGGGTCTGTTGAGTAGGTGTCCACCCTTCGCAGCCCTCAGAGTATTGCTTTCCGTCTTCGAGCGCGAGGTCCAATCCGACAAAAACGATCGGGTCACAGCCGAGTTCTTTAAGCGCCCACATTGCCACGTGCGTGCAGCTTGACGCCACCATATCAATGCTCTTCAGGCTGTCGTCGTTTTTAAGGCGCCGGCCGATCTCACTGTCGTGAACAACCCACCGCTGTGCGACCGGCTGATCGACCACTTTGGGGTGCGTTGATTCGTGAATAAACAAAGACGTACGCTGTGGTTCGGTATCATCAAAATGGCTTGAAATATCGTTGGCTTCAATGGCGACCACGAGCTCGGGGTCAACACCCATTTTTTGAAGCTTGCCGAGCACGTGGCTGACGCCAACCACCACACCCTTCTTTGCAAACTCAGAGATCAGGTGAATGTTCTTCTTCAGGCTCGGACCTGGCGCAACCAGGAGACCAGGCAGTCCCTCGCACATACCTCGAAGCTTCCGTGCATCAGGCTCAGGCAGCAGCATCGCCGTATTTTCAAGTGAATTAGCGACCCAGTGGCGCCCCCGGCTCAAGCCGGTATGACTCTCCATATTCAGAGATAATTCAGTGTGTCCGCTTTGCTCATGTAGCTCGGTGTAGAGCTCGGGGTCGACCGCTAACAAATTCGGACTACTCAATCTCCGGATCCGGTCCTTGTGAACAAAACAACTACGTAGCGTCCAACGAAACTCATCGACCGAAAAACAGACGCCTGTATGTTCAGCGGCGAGCAGCTCTCGCCAGTCAGAGCAGTGTAATTCTGCCGCAAAAGCCTCGAGGTTAGGTCGCACAAAAATCTGCGGTCGGTCTTTCATTTCATCGCTTAAGATCTCAAAAGCGATCGGCCCAGACAGCCCCCATGTGCCCGCACAATCCCATCGATAGTGATTTGAATCACCGATGTGGCCCGTCGCAATTCGCTGCGCATCAGCCCTGGGTGAGATCATCGACCACATCCGCTGATTGTTCACGCGCGGCGCACGCACCCCTGCGGGTCCCTCATCGATCTGGTACCGGTCCTGATCGCGGCCCTCCCAGGCTGCTCTGACTTGCGATACAATCATCGGATAGCGCGCAGCCAAGGCCTCAAGGTTGAGCTCATAGAGCTCGTTGCCCGAAAGGCTACTACCGGCTTCAAACGTTTCGAGTTGGACTTCGGTTTCGGGGATCAGGAAACCCAACAAGCCGTTGAGTAACAAACTCCATTCAAACCTTAGGGCATCAGCAACACGGACAAAGTCCTTATCGCGAATCGCTAAAACGACGACACTTTCAGCCCCCAGAGCGAGCGCAGACAGCTCGTCAATAACCCCTGCAAGCTCTTCGCCCAAATGCTCCTTGACCTGAGACAGCTCACCTAGAATCTCTTTGGGCACGACCAGCAGGTCATCCACTAATTCGATCGGGCTCTTATGACTGATCATCGTCGCCACCTCGGTCGCTTGCTTAGGCAAACGCTCCAAGGTGGCGGCAACGCGCTCACCGGCTTCTTCAATCCAGCCATCAAAAGTATACAAATCAAGGCGCTGGCCGGACCACTCGCTTAGCTCAAGCAGTTCATCCAGGCTGGTATCGGTTTCGTCGATCCGGGTGCACACGACCAGTTCAAGCTGCGGGGCATCGAGGAGTTTAGACAACGATTCAGGGTCTTCTGCTTGACCCAACAAACTCTGGTCGAAAAAGACTTCCATGGGGACCTCCACCACGTGCATCGACACGCCCGTAGGGCGTACTTTAGCCGCTCCCCCAATCGCCGCCTCGAGCTTTCGAGGGCAGACCGCTCGCATAGCCTTTGACAGCGTTTAGACGCGACGCCGAACCCAGCATTTTTTGTCGGTATGCGCTAGCGGCTGCAATGACCTCTTGGTCACGCGCTAACACCTGATCAACCAATCCATCCGGAGCAGGCTCATCGCTCGGGGTTACTGAATCGATGAACCGTTCGCGTTCGTCGTAAAGAGCGCTCGCCATATCGATGTCGCCAGACTCAAAGGCGGTCAGCATGGTATTGCTGAGCTCGAGCAACCGGCACAGATAGTCGTGTTTGGTCATCGTCTGGGTCATGATGCCTCTTTGACATACGCACAAAAAAAGACCCAGGGGCACCGTGGGTGCCCCTGAATCCTCATTTGCCTTTTCAGTCTAGGCTGTGGTGGAAACAACCAGCCCTTTTCCTTCCATCAAGTTGCGCCTCATATCGAGCCACTCCTCTCCGGGGATCTGGCGGACTGTCTCGCCCGTCTCACGATCAACCATGCGGATAATCGCAGGATCTAAACCATCTTGGGGTTCCATTTGAATGTCTAACCCATGACGATCAAGTTGGGCTTGCACCTCAGCGATTTCGACCTTCAGGCGCTCCAACTGCACCGGGCCTAGAGCCCCACTCTTTGACGCATCTAATGCGACAGGTTGCGAGGACCCTACCCGTGCACCCTTTGCTTCAGCAGCACCAGGCTGCCCTAAACGCGGGGCACGGTTTGGCATCAGTGTAGCTTGGAGGCTTGCGGGATCAGCCATGATTCACCTCCATTTAATTGCTACGCATCAACCGATTAGCCAAGCAGCGACAGCGCTGCCTGAGGCGAGCTGTTCGCCTGAGACAAGATCGCCGTACCCGACTGGATCAGGATCTGCGACCGAGTAAACGCTGCCGTCTCGGACGCGAAATCAACGTCTCGAATGCGGCTGTTTGCGGCGGTTGCATTTTCGATATCAGCGTCAAGGTTCGAGATCGAACGCTCAAGTCGATTCTGGGTCGAACCCAGCTTCGAGCGATACGTGTTGACTCGGCTCAGCGCGTTATCAATCAGATCAAGCGCAGCCTGAGCGGATGCAGCGGTATTAACTTCGGCGTTGGTCAGCTGAATGATGCTGTCCGCGCCACTTACCGAGAAGTCACCCGTGACCGTCACGGCGATACGATTGGAAGCGAGGTCGTCCTGACCCACCTGGAACGTGGCGATTAGGCTCGCGTTCAGGAGGGTTTTTCCATTGTAGGAAGTCGAAGATGAAATTCGAACGATCTCATCTTTGAGTTGACCAAATTCCAAATCCGCATTGCTACGATCCGAAGCGCTGAGCGTCTCATTGCTCGAGCGAACTGCGAGTTCACGCATACGATCGAGCATCGAGCGAACCTGCTCGACGCCGCCTTCAGCGGTCTGGATCAGGCTGATGCCTTCTTGGGCGTTCTGGCGAGCTGCCGATTGT
>Ga0315321_10002515_pt1 | contig 14198 bp, 9 predicted proteins | sample M180m21515metaG_FD_203464 | JGI IMG/M metagenome (GOLD analysis project Ga0315321, IMG submission 203464) | Ammonia-oxidizing marine archaeal communities from Monterey Bay, California, United States - M1 80m 21515 | ecosystem: Environmental > Aquatic > Marine > Intertidal zone | place: USA... | reverse complement strand
AAATCATTGATCAGAGCCGGGTACACTTGGTCCACACGAGGGAGCAAAGGCTTAAGCCCTTTCTCTATCCCTCCCCAGCGGACATTATCACCGTGATGATCGAAGTATCCCCAGGCGCCACTCACCAGGACAAAAGAAACCCCGGCTTCCACCAAACGACGGGCAAGTAAAGCTTTTTCACCGACACTCGTTCGACCGTATTCATCGCGAAGTTCATCTGACTCCTGCGTGACATCAAAAGCCTGCTCCACTTTCCCGGACAAAACCATTTCAAATGCTCGTTGCGTATTTGCATCAAACTGATCCAGCAATTTGTGATCCTCGAGCTCTTTGCGAGCCCCATTGATTTGTTCCCGCAAGGCAGCTCGGTTTTGCAGTCGTTGAACATCAATACCTGTAGGCAGCTTAAACTTATCGGCAAGCTCCATTCCTTTAACCGGTTCATACTCGCCACCTAGGTGGCCGGCACCATAGACGTCTGATGCCCAGGACTTGGCCAACCCGATAAAAGCAGGCATCTCGGGGGCATTGGCACCTCTGAATTTTGACACCACAGAACCCATCGACGGGTAACCTGCTCCGTCTTTGCCGTCATTGGTTCGTCGGGCCAACGGGTTCCCAGCCTGCATTGTGATCGGAGTATGATTACTCGCTGAACAGTCAACCGCACGTAATACTGCCATCTTATCGGCAATGGCAGCCTGCCGGGGCAGATGTTCGGTAAACTGAATGCCGGGAACTGAAGTCGAGATTGTCTCAAAAGGACTACGGATTTCTACAGGCGCATCCGGCTTTGGATCCCACATGTCTATTTGACTCGGGCCGCCGCTGAGCCAAAACAGAATGACTGATTTTTTTGAATTGGAATGGTTAGCCCGAGCCTGAACTTGCTGCAGCGTTGCCAGTGGAATACTGGCCATTGCCGCGGCCCCGGTTCTGAGAAACCAACGGCGGGAACCAACGTGAATACTTGAAGCAAGAGGTGAGTGTGGCTGGAGCATATCGAACGATCTCATCAATTCCTGAAAACGGCTTACAGGCTCTATCTTAATCTAAAAATGAAATCCGACGCAAAATGAATCACCCTTCAACGCAGGAACTATTCCTGCTTTGATTTTAGAGACTCAACGTAGGCCCGTATTTGCATGCCCTCTTTCCGAGGCCACTCCCAGGCCGGCCATGATGGATTATCAGCCTGCACGGACAGAAACGTACGCTGCATATTACTGATCATCTGCTGAGCCACATCAGGATTCTCTCTCCGTACATCCGCAACCTCGTCCTCCCTCAGATCAAACAACTGATAACGCATTATCTTCGCATCCCGAATTCGTCGCTGATGTTCAGCAAAGATATCCCCATGCGGAGGTAAACTTCCACCTTCAAATTGCCCGACTATCTTCCAGTTTCCGTCGATCCCAGCCACCTGATCTTCCCCTCGGGCCCCATGGAACTGCCAGTAGAGCGGCTTGTTTCGGCGGATAGGTCGACCGCCGAGTGCACCAATAAAACTAGCTCCATCTAATTCCAAAGTCTGAGGCGGTACCACTCCGGCAACATGGCAAAACGTAGGTAAGACATCGACACCACTGATCGGCAGGTCTAACACTTGCGGGTTTTTCCAGGCCCGGGGCCACTGAACCATTCCGGGAACCCGGATACCACCTTCGTAAACAGAACCCTTCTTATCACGTAGACCACCTGTGTTTCCATGCGGATGAGCATTGGTGATAGCTGGTCCATTATCACTCGTGAAAAAAATCAAAGTATCATCTCTGAGCCCCAATTTCTCCAACTGTTTCAAAAGACGACCAAAGGCCGAATCCATTTGCGTGAGATTACCGTGATGAGCCTGAAAGCTCGTTACTTCCGGATCGTAAGGACTTGGTTTTCCACGGGGCTCATACAGTTTTGTGTATTGATGATCGGATGCGATTGGCTCATGAGGCTCGTGATAAGCAACATACATGAAGAACGGAGCATCATCTTGACGTTGTTTATTAAGCCAGTGAATTGCCTCGTCCGTCACTAAGTCAGCAGCGAAGCCTTTCAGTGGGCCAACCGCTTTGCCGTTGCGTACAAAATTAACCGGATCCTTGTGACAGGGCAACGCATTGTTTTGGGTGCCAAAGGACCAGTCAAATCCGTGATCCTTTGGTTGAGGATACCGAGTATCGGTTAAATTACCGTTCAAATGCCACTTGCCTACATGACACGTCTGGTAGCCTGAATCCCGCAGCAATTTTGCAATGGTGATTTCATCTTTTCGCACATGCATTGGCGAATCATAGGGAATCCAGTTATGAATACCCGCCCGGTACGGTGTTCGTCCTGTCATGAGTCCCGTCCGGGCTGGCGAACAATTTGGTGCTGCAGCATAGCAACGAGTGAATTTAATCCCTTCAGCGGCAAATTGATCAATATTGGGAGTCTGTACAACGTCGTTGCCATAGCATGCCAAGTCGCCATAGCCAAGGTCATCGCAAAGAACAACGATCAGATTGGGACGATGAACCTGTGCCTGTAATAAGACGGGCACAGCGGCCCCTCCACACACCAACAATAAAAGTTGGAAACTGACTGTATGAATGAGCTTCACAGATATTCCTCTGTATTGCGTAGTTAATTATCTGATGTCTTTACGTAGGACCGTAACACCGGTCGATTTTTCATTAGATCATAGCCCAGCGAATCAAGAAAACTGAACACGACTGGCACATCTTTACCTCCCACAGAAACACCAAATACCACCCGCTCGCTCGCTACACTGTGTACATTTCCTTTATCAATCTCTAATTGATCGAAAGGGATCCCCTTGTCCTGATCGTTCGGAAGATCGCTAAGGTAAACCACGGTGCCATCCTTTTTAGTCAAACGCGCCTCCGCCCAGTTGGCGTAATCTTTAGCAAGACCATTCACCGCTTCGTCCACAACCAGAGTGAGCAACTTAGCATCGGAGACGTCGACAAGTATTGATTTAGCAGGATCCTTTCCTGACATGGCCGTCACTTCAAACCCATAAAGAGACTGAACCTGTCCCTCATTCTTTTCACCAATACTGGCCTTAACGACGTCACCATGAACGACTTTACCGTCAGCACAGACTTTAAATCTTACGGCACCTGCTCCCTCAGCAGAGGCATCGATACCAATATCAGATCGAAACTCCTTAAACTGCCCGTCCAGCCAATAGGTAATCTCACTCACCGAATGCGTCCCAAGACCTTTGCTGTACTTTTTTTCGCCAATCGCAAGCGGTGTCTGTGTTGTGGATTGATCCAGTTGCAATTCACCATAAGCTTGATAGACGTGTCGCAGTGCAGGCTGACCTTTGACAGCATTATGAAGGTCATGATTGATTGACTGGTTGTAAACCAATTGACGAGGTCCAAACCAAAGACTTTCTCGTGAGGTATCGTCGCCTTTCTGAAGACCTATAAATTCATTCATGGGCTCCGTACGCACAACCATTTCGAACTGTATTCGAACATCTGTTGTTGTTTTCCAAACACGATCAAGAACACACCAACCCTCTTTCACAACGGCTTTCTGCGGTTGCCCGTCAACGAGGAGTTTGGCCACCCGACTCCAGGCTGGCACTCGTATCTTGAATGGAATGGTTAACTCTTTTGCCGATTCAACCGTCATTTCAACAACCCCATTGGTCAGATAATCACACTCCATCTCAATCGTGACCGGGTGGTTCTGAACAATCAAATCCGTGGTAGACGGATAATAGAAACTTACAAAGATCGATTCTTGATCCGTCGTGGCAATGTACTGAGGAATCTCCGCCAACGTACGTGTTCCGTGCATAGCACAACAAAACGGCCAGGGTGACCCTTCTCTTACGAAATCAATTCCCCTATCGCCACAAAATCCACCCGAACGATCCTGATTAAACAAAAGATGGTTTCGAGCTGTCCGTTCGGCCATATCCAGGAATCGCGTCTCTTTCGTAACCCGCCAAAGATCTACATTCAGCCCCCACCAGTCAAACACACTACAACCCTCGTCAAACCAATAGTTGAGACTATAGCCTTCCGGTTGTCCCAGATGTTCGACAATCCCACCACCTGGCCACATTACATGGTTCTCAAAATACTCATGCTGTTTTAATGCTTTGGCTAGTAACACCCGTCTCACGATTACTTCCTCTTCCGTTTGCAGGTGAGCACAGAGATTGACTATGCCGCGGATCGCTAAGAGATATGAATGGGTATGCTGACTGATTGGATTAACATCCGGCACCGACTCGGCGATACGAACTCCAAACTCCAAATACTTGCGATCCTCTGTAATACCATATAACTCAACCATGGCTTCAGTACCGACCCACCAAAAAGAACTAGGCGCACCTAATTGCCCTTCCGCAAAGTAATTAGCAATGAAGTGATCACCAAGTTTTTTAGCGGCCTCGAGATAGGCTTCTTGTTGAGGCCTGTATTTGTGAGCCCAAATCAATCCGAGCAACCCTCGGGCATTGCCAAACCAATAACCGTTGGAGTAAGCATAGCCCGTTCGTTCCGGAGCCATTGGCTTTCCATTTTTAAACGCTCCGTCACGCCGCTGGTTTCCCAGTAGTCCAAACCCAACTTCGTCAAAGCGTTTCGAGGTTGGCTTCCCTAACGCCAGTGACGTTCGAGCGTAGGCTTCCAATGTACGACCTGGCCAATCGGCTGCCCACAACCCAAACGAATGATCGTCGGTAAGCTCCGCTTCAAAACCACTCCATAACTGCTGCCGGGTCGCTAAGTCGAGATACCCAACTGCCAACTCAATTCGTTCAGCCAGATCACCACGAGTCTCAACATTTTCCAACTCGGTAAGCTCAATCTGTTGGCCTTGCGAGTCATTCACCAGCAGCAAACAAATCACAAAAAAGAAAATTCTGGTTTGCATTCTCAACTCCCCAAAGTCTCAGTATCAGGCAAACTGTATAATATCTAACAGTTTAGCCTTTCCAAAAACACAAACAACAGATGACCAACAATGCAATTTCGAATAGCTCTGGCGTTCTTAACTCTGGCCACTCTAACAACCTCCATTCAAGCGGAAAACTGGCCTCGATTCCGAGGGCCGAATGCAGATGGTTTGCACACGTCTGCAAAATTACCAACGCAATGGAGTGAGGAGGAGAACGTCGTCTGGAAAGTTGCCACACCGGGTAAGGGACATTCATCTCCTGTTATCTGGAATGATCAAATTTGGATGGGGACAGCCTTAAAGGAGGGGCACGACCTGCATGCCATCTGTTTCCGTCGCGATGGTAAACTCATCCACAATCTCAAGCTGTTTCAAATTGAAAAGCTGGAAGCCAGCAACACACTTAATTCCTTTGCCTCACCAACACCAGTCATCGAAGAGGGCACCGTTTATCTCTACTTTGGAACTTATGGTGTAGCCGCCATTGACACCACCTCGGGGAAAATCAAATGGCGTCGGCAGGATATCAATCTCAATCATCAGGAAGGTCCCGGGTCCTCCCCGATTCTTTATAAAGATCTGCTGATCTTCCACTGTGACGGATACGACGTACAGCACATCACCGCTTTGGATAAAAGTACCGGTAGTACTGTTTGGGAAACCACACGGTCACTTGATCTTTCAGGCGTTGGCAATCATGCACGGAAAGCCTTTGTCACACCCGTTGTACGCGAAGTGAATGGCAAAGAGTTGCTAGTTAGCCCGGCCGCACAAGGCTGCTACGCCTACGATCCCAATACGGGAAAAGAAATCTGGCGAATGGCTTGCGAAGGATTTTCAGCCGTACCTCAACCCGTCTTTTCTGGAAATCTAGCCTACATCATCCCTGATTTTGGACGTCCCGAGATCTGGGCAGTGGATATTTCCGGAAAAGGTGTACTTACAGAGAAAAACGTCAAATGGAAGTACAGTACTGCCTGTCCTTCCACTCCCTCCTTAATACATAAAAATGGATTACTGTATTTCGTGGCGGATAAGACAGGCGTGGCTTCGTGCATCAACGCCGAAACTGGTGAATTAGTCTGGCGTGAACGTATTGGCGGTTCTTTTAGTACGTCCCCTGTAGCCACCAAAGATCATATCTACTTTTTAGACAGAAACGGAACTACCACCGTTGTTTCCTTAGGTTTGAAATTTAACGTCGTGAGTCGGAATACCCTCACTGCCGGTTGCATGGCCTCACCTGCGATTGCGGATAACCAGCTATTCGTTCGTACAGCGACGCATCTGTATTGTCTGGGCACAAAATAGAAAAACACAACCAGTTTTAGGGCGCCTGATAATCCGGGTTTGGCGGCATCATATTGGCTCCAACGCGTTCACGCCAGGCATGTAATTGCTGACGGAGTTCCGCTGCCTTTTCAGGATGCCTCAACGCCAGATCCTTTCGCTCGCCAAGATCATTCTTCAGATTAAAAAGCTGGACCGTGCCATTTTCGTAATATTCCAATAATTTCCAGTCACCGACTCGAATGGCACCCCCTGGACTTTGCATTCCATGGTTACTGTAATGCGGAAAGTGCCAGTAAATACCTTCTCGTTCAATGGACTTACCGCCTTGAACGAGCGAGGTGATACTTAGGCCGTCCGGATGTTGTTCAGGCATCGCTGCTAGACCTACCATTTCCAGGATCGTTGGATAAAAGTCTGTACTTACAACCGGCACATCGCAAACATAGCCCTGCTTGTGATGTCCGGGCCAGTGAACAATCATTGGCTCACGAATACCTCCTTCGTAAAGAAAACCTTTGGCACCACGCAAAGGTAAATTGGAAGTGGAGTAGGCTGCATCAAGCGCATTCGGATTGATCACCCGTTTAGGATTCCCAAAGTTCCCAGCTGACATACCACCGTTATCAGAAAAAAGAATCACAATCGTGTTTTCTGAGAGGCCAAGGGACTTGAGTTTGTCCCGGATGCGTCCCAGGCTTTCATCGACGGTCTCTACCATCGCAGCGAATTCGACATTGTCCTGATGCTGCTTAATCTTCACCGTTCGATGCGGGAGCACACTAAAGGGTGCGAATTCAGGTGTGTCGATCAGTCCGGCCAGAGGAACTGGATCATCGGGGTTTCCTTCGAGAATGAATGCCGGCCCTTTGGATCTTTTCATACCATCGAGTTTCTGTTGGTACTTTTCGACCAGATCCTTACGGCCATGAATTGGATCGTGTACTGCGTAGTGGGACATATACAAGAAGAATGGCTCTTGCTTCTTAGACTCGATGAATTTCAGGGCTTCATCGGTCAAACGATCCGTAAGATATTGACCGGGTTCGTCTGCAAGACCTTCGAGTCCAAAAGGAGCGTGATATCCGCGGCGGGGCCAACCTTTGTTCCAGCGCGGAATCTGCAAGTCGAAACCTTGAGCGGTCGGCCCGTGTGGCTCCTCACCCAAATGCCATTTTCCAATATGCGCGGTAGCATAACCGGCCGCTTTCAGTGCCTCTGCAACTGTCACTTCCGAGAGCGGAAGATACTGATGAATTTCCGCATTTGAAAGTTGCTGAAACGGGAACTCCCGACGGCCTGAAAGCCAGTCAGTCATATCCAACCGAGCCGGATACTTACCGGTCATAATACTTGCGCGTGTTGGTGAACACACGTGGCAAGTGGCGTAAGCCTGAGTAAATCGAACGCTCTGCTTTGCAAAAGAGTCAATATTGGGCGTTTCATAAAAGTCGCTGCCGTAGCATCCCAGATCTTTCCAACCCAGGTCATCTAATAAGAAAAAGACGACATTGGGTCGCCGTTGTTCGGCTACCGCAATGGTCGGGCCGACAAGAAGGAAAGCTAGTAAACAAAGAGCGATATTTCGAAAAGTTAAATTCATGCGTCTTTCTCAGAACTCCTGTCGGGTAGGTTTATGATTGATTATAACGACTTCCTGTTTTGAGACATCCTTCTTGGCAGAAGCCAACTGGCCTGCAGAAAAGGCTATAATCATAATTGCAGCAAGTTGATATCGCTGTTTATTTGTCGGCCCTTACCCTCGCCTAAAAGGGCTTAGTTATTTTTAAGTTGAGATTGAATGATGACTAGAATTCTAACATCACTAGCAACCGTTTTACTGCTAGGAGCCATTTTTATGAACGACAGCGCCAACGCTGAAGTATTTGAGTTACGTATCTATACAACCAATGAAGGAAAACTGGACGACCTACATGCTCGATTCCGGGATCACACCGTGGAATTGTTTGAAAAACATGGAATGACCAATATGGGTTACTGGGTACCCGAAGGTTCTAAAGACACATTAATCTATGTCCTTAGCCACAAGAGTCGTGAGCACGCTGCCAAGTCATGGGACGGATTCCGCAATGATCCTGTCTGGCAAAAGGTTTTCAAAGCTTCACGTGTTGATGGTTCACTTTTGTCTAAAGCACCAGAAGCAACTTTTTTGCAAGCCACCGACTACACTCCCAAGAAGAAATGGAAAAATGGAAAAGAAGGCGGATTCTTTGAATTACGAATCTATCAGGCGGCTGAAGGTAAACTCGGAAAGTTGGATGCACGATTCCGGGATCATACGATAAGTTTGTTTGAAAAGCATGGCATGAGAAATCTGGCCTATTGGCATGCGACGGACGAACCTCAGTCCAAGGATCACCTGTACTACATCATCTGGCACGAAAACAAAGAGGCTGCTGCTACATCCTGGAAGGGTTTCATTGCTGACCCTGACTGGAAAGCGGCCGCTGCAGCTTCAGGCGTAGGACGATTGGCTAAGCCACCCATTTCGGTCTACATGCAGTCAACAGACTACTCGAAGATTAAATAACGTTCGTTGAATAGCATCGCCATTTAACTCTCGCCATCCGACCTATCGGAAGGCGAGAGTGTTTTAATGCGCCCAGTCGAATCAGCCCTATTTATCAGGCTTCCAAATTTAGGATTCACCGACTTCAACCGAATCCTAACACTATGAATAGATCGCCTAAGGACAGACAAGCCTCAATCTAAGGCTTATCTATCATTCATCATCGGGCATGAAAGCAAAGAGCTCAGACTGGAATTAGCCCGAAGATTTTTCCTGATTCTTTAGATCCATACGACAGTCTGCCACCCAATCGTCCCGGGTGTATTCAATCACGGAAGTATCCGTCTCTCGAAGTTCAAGACGGTTCAAACGAAAGCCATGCTCGGTAATTTCGGTAAATAATTGGAAAGCGATATTTTCGACCGTTGACGGGAAATCAAGAACCTTCATGCGAAATTCTTCGTTGTGCTTCTCCTGGTGCCCCAATAAAGTCTCATAAAGTGGGTCTTCACGATTCACAATGAAACAATGGTCATAACAATTTTTGATCAACGGTTCGATCTTGTCATCAAAGTCACCGAACAAAGTCGACAAAGCTCCATCACGCTCAACTTCAAAAAAGCAAACCAGGCCATAACGATGACCATGAAGATTCCGGCACTTGTCCAATAACTGTTCATTGCGGTGAGCGGCGTAAAACTTGTATTGTTTTTGAATAATCATGTAGTAAACCTCGGGACCATTCCTCTTCTTAGCGTATCGCCGGAAAAGAGCCTAAATTTCCGGAACAAATTATCTTTACTTCCTAGGATAGACTAAGAACTTCTTCTCTATCATATATGTCCGGATGAATTTGTTGATAAAGCGTGATGAAATCTGAATTTTCAGCCATTTCAGACAACTGGCATTATTTTTTCCAGTAACCAAACAGGGGTTTCCTACCCAATGGTCGGAAACCCCTGTTTTTGCAGTGCGGATGAGAGGCGTTGAACCTCCACGCCCCGAAGGACACTAGACCCTGAATCTGCGTCTCTTAGTTCTTACCAATAAAAGCTAACGTCCCGCACATAAACGTTTTTCGGGTTGTGGTTTGTTGTTAGTCACTCGATCACATGACTTGCCCATGTAAATCGTCATGGTTTGGTAGTCAGGCGGGGACGGTTACAGTAAGGATCGGCAGGGAACCTACTTTGGCACACGGCCTGCGGTGGTTCAGGAGTGATTACCTGCATTGAGCCTGAGGATTTTCCTTTGTTTGTCTTACCCCGTTTTGGCGTAAGTTAGGAATAAACAGACGGCTAGCCTTGAGCTAACGCGTTGAACGTGTGCTATAAATTGGCACAGTTCCCGAGCCACTTAGGCTATGAGTTCGACAATCGGTGTTCCACTTGGGATAAGTGGAACTGGACGGCCATTGCGATCAGGGACATGGCGTTTGTAATCGATACCGAGATGACGATAGATCGTGGCCAATAAGTCATTAGGGTCTAAAGGACGATCCTGCGGGTGTTCTCCTTTTTTATTCGTCGATCCAATAACTTGACCTGTTGGCATTCCGCCGCCGGAAACGAGCACACTCATCGCGGCTGGGTAATGGTCGCGTCCAGGTTGCATGACTTTTGAAGCAGTTCCTTTTTGAGGGTTGATACGGGGAGTCCGCCCAAATTCACCTGAGACGATTACCATCACCTTCTTATCTAACCCTCGTTGATAGATGTCCTCGATTAACGCTGCAACCGCTTTATCAAAAATAGGTAATCGTGCTCGGTTGTCTCGGAATAGATGCCCATTAACGGCGTGAATGTCCCAGTTGCCGATGCCATTAGGCACCTGAGGATTTTGCATTTGCATCGTCACAAAACTACACCCGGCCTCGACCAGACGCCTGGCCAGCAACGCACGTTGCCCCCATTTATGCCGACCGTAACGTTCGCGTGTTTTATCGTCTTCTTGAGAAATATCAAACGCCGCAACGGCTTTGTCCCCTGTAAGCAAACTGATCGCTTGTTGATTGAATTTATCTAGTGAATCCATCGTTGGATTATTGTCAATTTGACGCTTGAGGTTATCAACTGCTGTGAGCAGTGCGGTGCGGTCACCAATGCGATCACGTAGGTTTCCGGCGAGTGATAAGTTGTTGACTTTGAAGTTGGCCGCATCCGGGTCGGAATCGACGACAAATGGAAGATAGGCGGATCCGAGTCCAGCAGCACCACCGCCGTAGACATTTTTGGCACTTGCGATATAGACCGGCATACGAGGATCTTTGGAACCTTGTAACATCTTCGAAACAACTGGACCGATACAGGGGAACTGGGCAAGTGGGTCTAGTGGTTTCGACGGGTTGTATCCGGAAAGGAAGCGTCCTGCTCCGCCGGCGTGGTTAGCAAAGCCGTGAGAAATGGAACGGATCAGATTAAAGCGGTCAGCAACTTCTGCGTGTCGAGGTAAAAGTTCACAAACGTCGAGGCCAGGTACGACTGTGGATATGGGACTGACCTCACCTCGATATTCCCGCGGAGCATCAGGCTTGAGGTCGTAGGTGTCCATGTGACTAGGACCGCCCTGAAGCCAAATTAAGATTACGGACGTGTCTTTGGCAATCACACCCCGTTGTTTAGCCTCAGCGCGACGCCGTAATAGATCGGGGAGTGTCAGCCCGCCCATTAAGAGAGATCCTGCCTCGAGGAAAGAACGCCGGTTTAGTGTGTGATGTCGTTTTTGCATTAGGAGGGAACTTTATTGTGCGTTGGTGAGAGGGATACACGACCGCTCTATAGGAAATTATAGCTCAATTGGATTGTATTTGCGGAGGGGAATTTCAATATGTCACCCGCAAAATGGGGGTGGCCAAACCCGTTAGCGGTATCCGATGTGTCGGACCGCGGGGGGGATACCGACGGCGTGAACTGTGGCGAGTGCAGCTTGAGCTATTCATCCTTCAATTCGCCGACGGGGAACTGATCGACGAATAGCTCCCGTCGGGAGCCCATGTCGACGACATCCTCATCGGAAAACGTGTTGATAATCCCTATGGCTGTGAATGCCAATAGAAATAGTAGGTATGTCAATAACGGGTTGAGTGAAAAATTACGTCACGGTAGTCATTTGGTAGTCAGGACAGACACAAAAAAACAGGAGCTTCCAACGTGATGCCGGAAACCCCTGTTTTTACGAGTGCGGATGAGAGGAGTTGAACCTCCACGCCCCGAAGGGCACTAGAACCTGAATCTAGCGCGTCTGCCAATTCCGCCACATCCGCATGTGTGATTTGACACTGCTATTATCGACTCAATCGGCTACTTGTGAAGTAGGCTGCACAGAAAAGTTGCTGTTGCTGGCTACCGTGACGGAAATTTTTCGCTCAACCGGCATTATCGAAGAACTCACCATGACAATCGGGGAACCAATGCTTTGCCGAATTTCCTGCAAGGATTTGAATTCAGCATGTCACCTCCTACGGAATGGTTCTTAATAATCCGCTGATTCTAAGCAATACCATACGTGCTGGCGAAGTACATGGCCTTCCGGAATTAATGGATGATCAAAAGAGCCACCATGCGTCATCCCTAACCGCTGCATGACACGTACAGACCGCTCATTCAAAGGAGTCGTGAACGAGACGATTTGCTTCAGGTCCAATTCGCCAAAAGCATACGACAAGCAAGCCTCAGCTCCCTCTGTTGCCAGCCCTTTACTCCAATAATCAACTGCCAATCGCCACCCTATTTCTACGGCCGGCGTGAATTCTGTTTCATAAGGAACTTGCTGGATTCCAATAAAACCCATCAGCTGATGATCGTCAAGATTTTCCGCTGCCCAAAAACCAAACCCCTGCAGATCAATCCTTGCGTTCATACGTTCCATCGCGTCCTCCGCTTCAGCCGGCGACAGCTTTGCAAATTCTGGGAAGAATTCCATGACCTGTGGGTCGGCATTTATCGCAGCGAATGCTTCCAAATCGGTTGGACAATACTTGCGTAATCCGACCCGTTTGGTTTTTATGACAAAATCATTCATGCCGTCAATCTTTCAGCGACTGAGGCAATAAGTTAGGTCTTGGCATGTCTGCCGAAATCCCCAAAATAGCGATCAGTGTGTCCGGCTTTGTGGTTTGAAGGTGGTAGGCGTTGGGCATCTTACCCGACACGGAAACCAAAATCGCTTTGCTCGATTTCAATCGTTTTAACACTTCCTCACTGCTGAGACGTTTACCATTCAGATTTACAATACGGCTTTGAGCATTCTCGCTTAGCTGTGACAACTGCGCCGATTCTGATCGATCATTCAAGATCAAAAGCTCCAGTGTCGCACTCTCAGCAGTCACCTTGAGTGTAGGCCATTCTAATTTCGGTCGACGCTCGCCAACCACACTCCATCGAATTTTTGGGGCCGTGATTTGAACCGAATAATAGTCAGAGTCGTTATCATGAATCGCAATGGCAGTCCCAACGATGGGTGGTACATCGGTTGGGAAGGCCGGGGTTTCAGCAGCTTTGACAGAACCAAACGTGTAACAAGCAAAAATTAGAGCAACACAAATTCGTCGCATCCTGATAGCCTCCTGGAGTTTCATTTTCTGATAACGGGATCACCGCCACCACAGTCTAACACATCAATTCAATTCCCCAACGGATTAGAAACAAGGCCGAAACACATAATAGTAAAATGGGTTGCTAGGATTAAAGCACTCATTATTTCAACCGACCAATCTGCGGATAACAAATATGTGTTTGAACGAACAAAGGCCAATCTAATATGGCCCTTGGTAAACAATGCTCCCAAATGAAACGCGAAGTCTTAAGTTCTCAGAAAGACAATGATTAGAGGCTTCTCTTTCCCAATTCCTGCTACCGGACGATTCGTGTGGGCAGCAGCGTTCAATCGGTGCTATTAAATGCTTCGCGAAGTTGTGTCCAAACCCATGCGTAATGTTCTTTGCCGAGCCCGTGTCGCTTATTTGGATAAATTCTATAGCTCTTTTCACCGGGGATGCGGTTGAACGTATTAAAGCATGTGGTCGGTGGACACACCCCATCCTGAAGACCAACTGACATCAGGGTGGGACAACGAATTCGCCCCGCAAGGTTCATGGTGTCAAAATAGCTAAGTGTTCGCAGCGTTGATTCCCAGGACCGTTGTGGTTGCTCGGCAATCCAGTTATCCATCTCAGGCCAGTGGCTTAAACGAAAGTAATTTCTCCAGTCGCAAAGAAAGGGAATGTCGGCGATACAATAATCAACTCTTGAATCGAGGGCCGCTGTAGCAAATGCGAATCCGCCCCCCTGACTACCTCCCCAGACAGCGATCTTATCCTGATCCACGTCAGGCCGGGACGAGATAAAATCGACCGCCCTAATGCAATCCAGATAGCTACCGCGGTAATAGTAAGTTTCCGGGTTGTCCAAACCTCGAATCCAGAAGTTGTTGGGTTGGCCGGAAATATCCTGTT
>Ga0315321_10002509_pt1 | contig 14202 bp, 10 predicted proteins | sample M180m21515metaG_FD_203464 | JGI IMG/M metagenome (GOLD analysis project Ga0315321, IMG submission 203464) | Ammonia-oxidizing marine archaeal communities from Monterey Bay, California, United States - M1 80m 21515 | ecosystem: Environmental > Aquatic > Marine > Intertidal zone | place: USA... | reverse complement strand
ACGCTTGCATTGCACTCTGCCAAGACCACCGCTGGAGGCGATGAATATGACACGCGGAACAAATGCACTGAGCGCACTCGCTCTGCTGGCAACCGGCTGCGGCAGCTACTCGGACTCTGGAGACTCGGGCGGCTGGTGGGGTTCATCGGCCGATGCAAGCGAGAGCGCTGGAGGCAGCGGTGGTGATCTCGACGATGGCTACGACTCCGAGGTCGAAGCCGATGAGGTGGGGCTGCTTCCCACGGCCACCGAGCGGTACATCTTCGTGGCCAACCCCAATCGCAACACGGTGTCGCGGGTCACAGTCGCCGATATGTCGGTGGTGACGGCCGAGGTGGGCGTCGACCCAAGAGTGGTGCGCGCCTCGCCCGACCACAGCACCGCAGTGGTCTTCAACCGGGGCACCGACGATCTCAGCATCGTCGACAGCGAGACCATGGCGGTGCGCACGGTGCCGGTGCGCCCCGACTTCAACGCGATGGTGATGTCGCCCGATGGCGCGTTCGTGGCCTGCTTCCACGATCTGCAGGTCCGCGAAGCCGATGACCTCTCGGATGGCGCGTGGTCGTTCAATGAGGTTTCGCTGGTCGAGGTCGCCTCGGGAGAGCACTGGCCGCTCGTGGTGGGCTTCAATCCGCGCGACATCCAATTCTCCGACGACTCGGAGCGCATGGTCGTCGTGAGCGACGCCTACCTGGCGGTGGTCGAGCTCGGCGCGGAGGAGCCTGCCCCGGTGCGTGTTCCCATCGCCTCGGATCCCTTGGAGCCGCCCCTTGCCGAAGAGGTGCTCATCACCCCCAACGGCGAGAGCGCCCTCGTGCGACAGGCCGGCGGCACCCACCTGGTGTTGGCGGATCTCGTTGGCTTCTCCATCTCCGAGCTGCCGGTCGGCGACACCCCCACCGATCTGGATGTCACCCCCGATGGTCTGAAGGCGGTGGCGGTCGCTCGGGGCGCCGGCGAGCTGTGGATCTACGACCTCGCCGACCTTGAGGCCGAGCCGCAGGTGCTTGAGCTGCCGGTGGGAGAGGTGCTGGGCAGCCTGGTCATGAGTCCCGACAACGCCCAGGCCTTGCTCTACAGCACCGCCTCCGGCGTCAGCCGCTACGCGAGCTGGCACCGGGACCGTCCCCTCAGTCCGTTTGAGGTCCACGGCAGCGTGAAGCCGATCTCCGCGGTGCGTCTCAGTCCCGATGGTGGGGTCGCTATCCTCACTCATGATCGCGAGAACGGTGATGTAGACGCCGACTCGGTGTTCTACAACGAGCACGCCATCACGATGGTCGACATGCGCGACTTCTTCGCCAATCCCATCCGCTTGCCCGAAGCGCCCTTTGAGACCGCAGTCACCGAGGACGGAGGGCTGGGCTTTCTCATTATGGAAGGACGACCGGACCTGGTTCAGCTGGACTTCCGCTCACTGCTCCACGACGATGTCGACCTCCGCAGCGAAGCCGAGCACATGGGTGTGATGCCCAGCACTCGGATGGTCTACGTGAGTCAGACCCACGATCTGGGCCGCATCAGCTTCTTCGACCCCGACTCGGGCGCCCTGTCCACTGTGACTGGCTTTGAGCTCAACGCGGGCATCGAGGTCGAGTAGGGGTACCGCGCGTGCCCGTTGTAGGGAGTCGATAGTGCAGACCGCGTGAGGATAGGTGGTGGGCATTCGATGCGATTTGACTGGAGGCAAGGATGCGACGATGGACTGCGTGGATGGCCTTGGCGGTCGGAGTCGGCTGCGGCGGAAGCAAAGACGATGACACGAGCGTACTTTCGGCGCCCTACATGAACATCCTCTCGCCCACGCCTGGAGAGTTCATCGATGAAGGCGTCGAGGTTGTCTTCGAAGCGGAGGGGCGCGCGGGTTCCGGTGCGCTGGCAGAGCTATCGGAGGTGGTGTGGACCGCTTCGGAGGTGGACTGGACCGCCACTGGCAATCCCATCACCGTTAACGATCTTCCCGCAGGGCTCTACGAGCTGTTGGTGACAGGCCTCGTGGAAGGGACCGACGTGTCGTCTGCCGTGGACCTCGCCGTTTACGCCGCACAATCGCAATGATGTGTTGAAAATGTAGTGCGCGCTAAGCCAGTTCGAGTCACGATGGCTCTGCATCGCTGTCTGGAGTCTCGAAGATGAAGTCCTTGCCCCTTGCCGCTATCGCTGCTTTTGCACTTGCCGCTCTCCCCGCCACTGCTGAGGCGGGCAAGTCCAATTCGGTCACGGTGGGCGTGCCGCAGATAGTTTGGCCGGCCCTCCATGCCGAGTATGAGCGAAAGCTCCTTCGCAAGGTCAGTGTGGGGGCTTTCGCGAGCGCAGGTCAGTACGATCCCTTCATCATCAAGTTGGCCATGGGGGACAGCGCCGGCCCCACCTCGGGTCTCAACATGAGAGCCTTCGGTCTGCGCGCCAACCTGTTCGCGATTGGCGGCTTCAAGCACGGCCTGATCCTCGGCCTCACCGGGCGCTGGGGGCGTCTGTCCACCTCCGCCGACGGCGGAGAGCTCCCGGATGTCACGCTGGAGGTGGGGTCTGCGCTGTATGGAACCCATCTTGGCTACAAGCTGATTGTGAAGCCGGGCATCACGGTCAGCATGTTGGGGGGCATCGGCTACCACAAATTCGGCGACGTCACAGTGACCGCGGGTCCCGTGTCGGGTTCGGAAGACCTGTTCGCGGATATGCCGCCGGTCGCGACCTACGGCACCATCAATGCCGGCTGGAGCTTCTGAGCGGGCGACCGCAGGAGCGAAAGGAACCCATCCGAGCTCCTCCTGCCTACTGAGTCTGGCTCACAACAGGGCGGTGCAGGCCACCACGCCAAGCGCGGCGGTGACGGGGATGGCGAGGTTGTCGTCGATGCGGCGCGCGTAGAGCTCGGCGATTGCGGCGGGGACGGCCCCAGCCAGCGCGACCAGCACCGCTTGACTGGTGGAGAGCTCGGGGTGCCACAGCCAGAGCGCCGCGAGCGACACGACTGCGCCCACGACTGCGAAGGTCAGCGTACCTTCGAGGCTGCGGCCGTGGACCAGACGGGTGCGGCCCCATCGTCGTCCGATGATTCCCGCAGCCGGGTCGGCCCAGCCGAGCACCAAAAAGGCCACCACAGCGGCCACGGGAGAGCCCATCAGGGCCACGGCCACGAGTGCGGTGGAGAACCAGGTGGCGGAGTTGATGCGCCAGGCTTCGTGGGCGTGGGCGACGGGTCCGAAGGCCCACATCAGCAGGCTGTTGATGCGAGAGCTGCGGCGTCGGGCGATCTCCATCGACCACGCCCAGGTGGCCATGGCGACCGCGATGGGCAGCAGCCAGCTGGGCGGCAGCACATGCTCCACCAGCAGGGCGGCGGTGGTGCCCCCCATCACGTGAAACACCGCGCGGATGGCGTTGGAGGGCCGCAGGCTCGGGGCCGCGTGGCCACTCTCGCGCACGAGCACAGCAAAGGCCTCGTAGGCGGGCAGAGCGTGACGGCGCCACTTGTCCCAGCCGCCAAGGGTGTCGGGCTCGATGGCGAGGGCGTCGCGGAGCTTGGCTGCACCGGCCACACCGGCTTCAGCGGCATCGTCTGCCTCGGCAAGCACCTGGGCGCGGGTGTTGGACAGCGGGCGACCGTCGTGACGGGCGGGATCAAGGGACCACAGAAGCGCCCGCACATCACCTGCCAAGCGGGCGTCGGGCGGGAGGGGACGGTGGATGACAGCGGGCATGGGACCTCGCGGACTGGCCTGGGCTCTTTCACCGGTCGGTGGGTGGCGTGTCGACCCTCCCAGGTCCTCGAAGTGGTGCAATGACGGAAGTGTGACGCGCGCGGCCGCTCCGGATCTCAGCAGCTAGCGTCCGATGCGAACCTTCACTCGCTTGGCAACCATGCGCACCTCCTCGACTCCCAGGGCCAGTGCCGCGCCCACATACAGCGCACCGCCGGCCGCTCCCGCCCCAGACAGCAGCGCGGTGTTCCACGGTGTGGAGCCCTCTTCCCAGTCGCCCAGCAGCGCCAGTCCCACGCCAGCTGCCGCCGCCGGCACACATGCCAGTCCCATCTTCGCGAGGCCGCCGCTGAGCTGGCCCAGTCCAAGATGGGCGCCGACCCTCTGCCGCAGCAGCGCCACATAGGCGAGCGCCTGCGCGACTGTGGACACCGACAGCGCACCACACAGCCCCACCACGCCGTACTCCTGGCCCCACCACATGCCGAGCCCCCCGGTGAGCAGCACTCCGGCGCCACCCACTGCCATCAGCTCGTTGCGGCGTTCAAGTGCGAAGAACGGCTTCTTGAGAATCTGGATGGCAGCCAGGCCGAGCATGTAGGGCACCAACATCTGCAGTGCGCTGGCCGTCTGGGCGGCATCCGCGGCGCCGAACTCCCCACGCTGGAACAACACCGCGACGGTCGGCGTCGCCAAGACCAGCAAGAAGGCTGCTGCGGGCAGCAAGACGGCCGCAGCCAAGCGCACCGAATCCACAAACGCCCGCTCAAAGCCGACCCAGTCGGTCCCCGCCACCGCCTTGGACAGTGCGGGCAGCATGGCCGAGCCCACTCCCACTGCGATGATGCCCTGCGCCACGTCGACGATGCGCACGCCGTACCAGTACCAGGTGAGCGAGCCCTCTTGGAGGAAGCTGGCGACTCGGCCGATGACGATGATGTTGATCTGCGCCATGATGCCGATGATGGTGACCTTGCCGAGCTCGCGCGCCATTGCGACGAAGCGGGGGTCGCGCGCACCATCGAAGCGCGGCCGCAGCCAGCCCCAGTGTTTGATGAGCGGCGGCAGGCAGATGGCGACATGGGCCACGCCCCCAGCGAGAACGGCCCAGGCGACAGCATGGACCACGTCTTGTGGGTCGGAGCTGCCGGGCCACACCGCAGCCAGCACGATGGCCGCACTCACGACTCCCGGGGCCAGCTTGGGTACGAAGAAGTGGTCGCGGTGGTTGAGCAGCCCCTCCGCCCAGCTCACCAGGCTGACGGTGACCACGAAGGGCACCAGGATGCGTGTGAGCTCGACGGTGAGTGCGAACTTGGCGGGGTCGGTGCGAAATCCTGCGGCGAACAGGTCGACCAGCCAGGGCGCGCCCAGAATGCCCGCGACGCTGAGGAGGGTGCCGACGACCAGCAGCGCGGCCAGCACCCGGCCTGCCAGGCGGCGGGCCTCGTCGGCATCTACCTCCTGCTCTGCTCTTGCGACCCCCGGTACCAGCGCGCCGGTGAGCCCTTCGTCGGCAACAAATCTTCGAAACACACCGGGGATGCGAAAGGCGGTGAGGAAGGCATCGGAGTGGAGGCCGGCGCCCAGTGCGGAAGCGAGTGCGATGTCGCGCAGGAGGCCCAACACACGGGACAGGCCGGTGCCCAGAGAGGAGGAGAGGAATGCTCGTAGAAGGGGTGACACGGGCATTTCCAGTGGACGGTGGACCGGCAGCGGAGAGAGGACCGGGAGAGTAGCCTGTGGATGTTCCTGGGTCTGTCGACTGGCCGGAAGTCTGCGGTTTTTTGTGCAAGGGCAGTCGGTGTGCGGCGCCTCGACTTATGGCTTTGGCGCGCGTCATTGGCCGCTCGGACGCTCTATTGCTTGCTTTCCTCGCCATCGCTTTGTGTCTTGCTTCCCCGTCCCCCCCCGGTGATGCGCCGCCCCAAGTGCCGCGCGCGTTGTCGCCCGATGCGAAGCTGAGCGGTCCTGCGTCCTACCTGGCGGTGGCCCTGGACAACAGCGCAAGGGTGCATGCCGCCTGGGAGCGCTGGCAGGCCGCCGAGCGGCGCAGTGCGGCGGCGGGGGGACTGCCCGAGCCCACGGTGTCCTTCGGGGCGTATGTGGCCGCGGTGGAGACCCGAGTGGGTCCGCAGCTTGGAAAGGTGTCGGTTCAACAGACGGTGCCGTGGCCTGGGCGGCTGTCCGCAGCGAACGACATGGCATCGGCGGAGGCTCGGTCCGCTCAGCTTGCGCTTGAGGGGGCGGTGCTCCGCGTTCGACAGCAGGTGCTTGACCGCTACTGGGTGCTGTGGGAACTGCGAGCCAATCGCGATGTGCATGTGTCCCATCTCGATGTTCTCGACGACCTGTCCACCACGGTACGGGCCCGAGTGGAGGTGGGAAAGGCGTCCCTGTCCGACCTTCAGCAGGTCGACCTCACCCGCGCGCGACTGGCCGAAGACATCGCTTCGATGGAGGCCGAAGAGTACGCTGCAGTGGCCGATCTGAGAGCCACTCTGGGTCTGCGAACGGCCGGACTGCTGCCCACGCCTCTGCCGCCGCCCGAGCCCACCGTACCCACGGAAGAACGCCCGCTGCTGGTGGCGAGAGTGTTGGCTCATCCCGCTTTGCTGGAGACCCAGGCTCGGGTGGATGGTGCCGATGCGCGGGTGCGCGGCAGCAAAGCCCAGCGCCTGCCTTCGCTCGCGGTGGGGGCCGACTGGATTCTCACCGGTCCCGCCGAGCTGTCCGACGTCGAAGACAGCGGCAAGGACGCCTTGGCAGTGGCTCTCGGAGTGCAGGTTCCCATCTGGCAGCGGCGCTATGGCGACGTCATCGCCGCTTCGGAGTCGACGTCGCGCGCGGCCCGTTCAGATGCCCGTCGGGAAGCCGATGAAGCGGTTGCCACGCTCGATGCGGTCGTCGCCGCACTCCGAGACAAGGCGCGTCGAGCCCACGTCACGGAGGGCACCTTGCTGCCCCAGGCCGAAGCCACCTACACCTCCCTTCTCGGCAGCTGGGCGGTCGGCGACGCCTCTGTTGCCCAGGTACTGCTCGCCGAAAGAGACCTTCTTCAGCTCCGAATTGAAGCCGATCGAGCGCGGGTCGCTCATGCACGCGCGTGGGCCGCCCTCGACGCACTGTGTGGCACCGAGCTGCCCCGCCGCTCGGCGAAGGAGTCTCCGTGAGCGCACCTGTGTCGCCCCTCGCGCGGCGCGCGATGTCGAAGACCAAGTCTCCTATCCCCTGACCACGGAACCTGCGGAGCTCGGCGGTGTGGGCCGACCCACCGCGCACCCCAGCCGATGTGCGGGCCCGAACGGTCTCGGCGGGCCTGCGGCGGGTGCGTCCGTGCCTCATGACCACGGCAACTACGACCTTGGCGATGCTCACTGAGGCGGAGGGGTGTCCTCCGAAGAGCCGCCATGGTGGGGTCCGTCGTGTTCGGCGGGCCCCTCTCCATGAGGTCCCTCTCCATGAGGTCCCTCTCCATGAGGTCCCTTTCCACGAGGTCCCTTTCCACGGGGCCCCTTTCCACGGGGGCCCTTTCCACGGGGGCCCTTTCCACGCGGGCCCTCTCCTTGAGGACCATCCGGTGGAGGGCCGTTTCCCCTTGGTCCCCGGTCTTGAGGAGCGCGGGGACCGGTCAAGTCATTGGCACTGCCTTTGCGCTCCCCACTTGCTACACAAAGAGCCTCCCATACGGGCTTCACCACCTCGTCGGCACCCTCGACCCATGGGGTTCCTCCCGCAGCGTCCACCGTGTTGGACGCCAGTGGCTGGGAGCAGACCGTTCCGCGATCCACGGTGCCCTGTGGCATTGAGTCGGCGTAGGCCCGGCGGCAGAGCTCGTCGGAGGCGTTGCCACAGGTGGCGGGATCGAAGGGGGCGTCGGTCCAGCGGGCCGCGATGTGGCGAGCGGCGGCTGTGAAGACCACGGTCTGCTGGTGGCCCGCAGGCAGCTGCACATCAAGCTGCTTCACGTACTCTCGAAGCGCGCGGACGAGCTGCTTCTCTTGACCCACCTCGAGGGGGACGTCGGCGGGCCCAAGGTCTTCGAGTGTGCGGTTGATGGCATGGCCCACACAGAAGTCGCGATAGCGGCCCGCATCGGTGCACAGAGACCAAGCGCGGGGGCCTTGAATGAGCAGCGCATCGACGACCTGAAACAGGCACTCATCGGCCCACTGGCCTGCTGGAAGCCCCTTGCACGCCGCCAAGGCCACGGCTTCGTCGCCAGCGTCGGCCGCCCGCACGGCAGCCTCGGTCCCACAGTCGCCCGCCAAGCTGGCGTTGGTCAGCCTGGCGCACAGCTTGAGCGCGTCGGCAGGTGGGGCAGCGAGGGCGTGTCGATAGAGGGCGGCATCGTCCGCGATGGGTGTGGGGCTGCAGCCCAGCGCCAAGAGGCCGAGAAGGGCACGTGGACTCAAGAGGAGGTCCCGAGCGTCGGCGCGTGCTCGAGTGGAGCGAGAGAAGACAGCACCACCACGTCGTCGGGCATGAGGTCGCCAGCGCGGGCGATGTGTTCGTCGGTGCCGCGGACAATGACCTGCACTCGGGTCGTTTCAGCCCGGAGACGCTGCTGAAGGAGCCGAAAGCCGGGGGCGGGGTCGAGTCCACCACATGTGAAGATGTCGGCCGCCGCGTACCCGTGCTCGGGCCACGTGTGGATGGACAGGTGAGACTCCGCGATGATGACCGTCGCGGTGACTCCTTGAGGCGCGAAGCGGTGGGCCTGCACGTGCAGCACAGTAGCGCCGACCGCGTGCGCGGCATCGCAAATGGCCTGCTCGACCGTGGTGGGGTCGTTGAGCAAGGTGTGGTCGCAGCCGTAAAACTCGCCGATGAGGTGGCGTCCGAGGGTGTCCATCACGCCTCCACTCGACGGGAGGTCCGCTATCGACTTTCGCCAGCCGGCGCCCCAATCCCAAGCGCGTGCCGCCTGTTGGCTTCGAGGAATCGTGCGGTGGTCTCCACGTCGGGTCCGAGTGGTCCGAGTGGTCCGAGTGGTCCGAGTGGTCCGAGTGGTCCGAGTGGTCCGAGTGGTCCGAGTGGTCCGAGTGGTCCGAGTGGTCCGAGTGGTCCGAGTGGTCCGAGTGGTCCGAGGGCTGTGGGCCGGCGTGGAGAGTGCAGAACTGCACACTGAGTGTGCATAATGTGGGGCATGTTGTGCATTTTAGACCTATTCTTGGTAGTCTACGAACATGCTGCTCGACTACGATCAGACCGCTCGGGAAGTGGTCATCGCCATCCGCGCTCACCGCTCTCAGACTGCGCTGTCGCGAAGACTGGGGTTCCGCTCCAACGTGGTCTACACTTGGGAGTCCGGCCGTCGGTGGCCCACGGGCTCGCAGCTGCTCTACGCCTGTCACCGCACAGGGGTCGACGTACACGCCGCCTTGGTGGCCTTCATCGGCCGGGCACCGCCGTGGCTCGACGCCGAAGAACCGTGGTCCCCCGATGTGGTGGCCGCCCTGCTGCGCGACCTCCAAGGTGCCACGTCGGTCACCGATCTCGCCCGTCGATGTGGCCGCGCCCGCACCCGCGCGTCCCGCTGGCTGTCTGGAGACACCGAGCCCCGCCTGCCCGACCTCTTGCGTCTCATCGAGGCTGCCTCGTCCCGCACCGTCGACTTTGTGGCCGTGTTGGTCGACCCTCTTCTGGTTCCCAGCATCGCGCCGCTGTGGCGGCGGCTGGAGGCCCGTCGAAAGGGCGCGGGTGCGTTCCCGTGGACCCAAGCGGTACTGCGGGCGCTCGAGCTCGACGAATACGTGGCCCTGAAGAGCCACGTGCCGGGCTGGATTGCCGAGCGGCTCGGCATCTCGCTCGAAGAAGAGGAGCACTGTCTGTTCTTCCTGCGCGACACCGGGCAGATCACAGCGGTGGGTGGCCAGCTTCGCAGCGAGGCATTTGCAGTCGACACCCGACGCACGCCCGAGGTGGGCCGCAAGCTGAAGGCCCACTGGGCGAGGGTGGCGGCGAGTCGGGTGGAAGAGGGCGCCTCCGGTCAGTTCTCCTACAACGTGTTTACCGTGTCGAGGGCCGACTTCGAGCGCATCCGCGAGGCCCACCTGGGCTACTTTCACGCGCTGCGGTCCATTGTCGCGGAGTCCGAGCCCCCAGAGGTGGTGGCCGTAGCCAACGTGCAGCTGTTTGCATTAGACGGGTAGGCCCGAGCTGTCGCCCTACATAAGGTCGGGAGCCACAATCTCTGCGCCCAGGGTGTCGATGTAGGGGGCCAGCACCTCCGCGACAGCCTCGAAGCGCTCCGCATGGCGCCGCCACTTGCCCACGCGGCGCTTGTTCACCTGCTGTCCCACGGCGGCGAAGCTGGGTGTGCGCACGAACGCGCTGCCCAACGCCGTATGAAATGCCAATACAGCGTCGTCCCACGGCTCTCCAGTGGCATCCACCAGGGTGCGGGCTCCGGCCTCGAAGTCGGTGACAAGGTGCTCGTAGTGCAGCTCGGTGAGGCGCAGGCCGGGGAGGGTGCGGCCGACTTGCCACAGGTCGAAGACGGCCCGGTACAGCGTGGCGGTGTGGGCCAGGTCCCGGGTGAGCACCAGGGCCGGGTTGGGCTCGAAGCCCTGCCGAAACGACGACCACACGCAGTCCCTTGGGTCCCGCAGAATCATCAGCACGGGCGAGTCGGGGAACACGCGACGAACCACGTCGATGAATACGAAGTTCAAGGGGTTCTTGTCGATGAGGCGGGTGGAGCTGGGGTCGAATCCGGCCCGCACCGCCTTGTCCATGAAGGCGCGGCGAAGGTGGCGCACCTGGGCATCGGTCAGCTTCTCGGTAGGGGGCGCGCCCAGCTCGGCGGTCATGGTGTGAAAGACCGCGCCCAGCAGGTTTAGCTCATCGGTGGCGGTGAGGTTGGGGTGGGCGCCCAGGATGCGCTCCGCCAGAGTGGTGCCCGACCGGGGAAAGCCGAACATGAAGACCGGCGGGTTGTCGCGGAGGGCGGCGTCTTCAGGGGTGTCGGTGGACCAGCTCTCTGCGGCGGTCCGGAAGGCGGAGCCCGGGGTGAACATCTGGGTGCGGCGGGAGACAGCGGCCAGGTAGTTGCTGCCGTCTTCGCCCCGCTGGAGCTGGGGCTCGGCGAGAAGCGCCTGTCCGGTGCACAAGTCAGACCACTCGTCCGCCAGCGCGCCCTGCTTGGCTCGCAGCTCGGCGCGGTACAGCAGCGCGTGGCCTCGGTCCCGCCCTTGGGGGCCGCCATCTTCGGTGAGCAGGGCGTGAAGGAGGGTCTCGGCGGTGGGGTGGTCCCCTGCCACCATGCGGGCCCGGACCCTCTGCAAGCGGGCGTGGCTGTGGCCTGGATCCTGGGCGAAGATGACGTCGAGGTCGGCCTCTGCATCTGAGATGCGTCGACTCTGGATGTAGAAGCTGGCGCGCCGCGAGCGTGCGACGATGTGGGTGGGGTCCGCCGCCACAGCGCGGTCGAGGTGGGAGAGGGCTTCGTCGCGACGGGCCATCTCGGCGAAGTCTTCCGCGACGAGCAACAAGAGGTCCACGTTTGTGGGGAAGCGACCGAGTGCTGCGAGCAGCACCGCGTGGGCTTGTCTTGGGTCGACCTTGCGCTGCATCTCCACCTCCGCCCGGGCAAGGTCCGCGCGGAGTGGAGCCCGCTGTCTGGCGTGGCGGATGGCCGTGACGGCTTGGACGAGCTGGCCGTCGGCCGCGTGCAGCTTGGCGAGAGCGGTCCATGGCACGGGGTCGCGGGGCACCAGCTGGGTGGTGCGGGTCCAGGCTCCGATCGCTTCGGAGGTGCGTCCGGCGGCTTGGAAGAGGCGGGCCACAGCCGTCCAGGCGTCGGCCAGGCGGGGGGCGGTGGACAGGGCGGCTTGAAGGAGACGCAGAGCGTCATCGCGATGCCCCAGCTCGCCCATCGCCTCGGCGCACAGCACCAGCGCACGGGCCCGGACGCGCGGGTCGGTGGCGGTGCAGTGCGGCTGGGCGGCCTGCAGAGTGGCCGCAGCATCGCGCCGCATCCAGGCGAGCCGCGCGCGTGAAAGGGGGTCGGGGGAGGACATGGCGCCGGAGTAACCAAGGCGGCGCAGCTCGACCGTCTTGGCCCGACACCCCCACAGCCCCCCTGGAGTCAGGAACGCTTGTGTCGCAAGACATTGCGAGGATTGCGGCGGAAACCGTGAGCGGGCTGTAAAGGTTGTCGCTGCCGCCCTGTTCGGGGCCAGCTTCGTGCACGATGTGCTCGTCTCTAAGTGTGTTTACGCGCTCGTCTCTAAGCGTGTTTACGCGCTCGTCTCACGCCCCAGCCCGGGCCTTGGAGAGGACGTGCCCCCAGGCTCCGTCGATCTGCTGCTGGCCTCCGCTCTGTGGGTGGCGGCTGCGGTGGCGCTGTCCCGCAGGTGGCCGGTCGACCGCGCCCCCGACTCGGTGGGGCGCGTGCTGGCGACTGCGGCGGTCTTCGGTGCGGTGGCTGTGGGGGTGTGTGACTGGCTGTCCGACAGCGTCGCGATGGGGTCGGCGCCCTACATCGCGTCGGACTTCGACCAGTATTGTGCTGCCGTAGAAGCGGTGCGGAGTGGTCTGTCTGAGGGCCTTCCCGCGAATCGGGGTCGAGCCGGTGCGTGGCTGCCGGCCCTGTTCGCTCGGCAGCTCGGCATCATCGAAGGGCTCCACCTCACAGCCTGCCTCGGGCAGGGTGCGGTGTTTGCGGGACTGTTCGTGTGGTCGAGGACTCTGTGGGGCCGAGGCGCCGGTGCCGCTGCGGTGGTCATCGGGTGTGCGTGCTGGCCACTCACGGTGCTCGGCCGCACGCTGACGTTCTACCCAGGCATCGTCGCGTCCGCGGTCTGGTGTGCCGCAGCGGCGGTCCTGGCGTGGCGGTATCGCTCTGCGGGCACCATCGTCGCTCTGGGGGTGACCGTTGGTGTGGCCCTGCTCGCCGATGTTCGTGGGATGCTGTTTGTTGCGGGACCGCTGCTTGTGGGCTTCATGCTGGTCCTCCAAGCAGAGCGCAGGCAGCTGCCGTGGATGCTGTTGGCGCTCGGTGTGCCCATCGCTGTGTCCTGGGGTCTGGCCCGCGCTTGGGTGCCTTCGGGGGCGCCAGGTCTGGAGCAGCAGGCGCTGCAGATGCTCGGCGAGGTCTCGGCGCGAGCGGGCCAGCCAGTGGAGCAGGTCGACCTCCAAGATGACATCACCATCGCAGTCCTCCACGAGTTTCTGTGGGGCTGGAGGGGGCTGGTCCACCTGCCCGGTTCGTTTGGGCGCGTGGTGTCGATTCAGGCGGAGTTGAGGCAGCTGCCGCCCTTGTCCGATCTGCGCTTTCAGCTGCTGGCGCCTTGGCTGGTGCCGGCGCTGGTCGGCGGCCTCGTGGCCCTGCTCCATCATCTCCGCAAGGGTGCCCTAAGAGTTGTTCTGGCGGGCGTTCTCGTTGTTCCATTTGCGGTGTCGGTGCACTCCTCGGCGAGCTGGATTGCGCATCCGCGGTACCTCGCGGTCGGTGCGCCGGCGCTGGTGCTTGGGCTGAGTGCGCTGGTGGGGTGTGGTGTGGACCGCTTTCGTCGAAAGCTGTCGGCCCGGCAAGAGCGCCAGCGGTCTTTGGGAAGCGTGCTGGTTCCGGTCGGCGTGTTCATCGTGGGGCTGCTGCTGCTGCTGCTGCCAGCGTCTCGTGGCATGTCCGCACGCGCGGAGTGGCGCGGGATGATCATTACGGACTCGGAGCCGAGCGCCACGCTCGCCGCGGTGCAGCGAGGCAGCTCAGATCAGTATCAGCGCAATCCCATCTGCATCGCGGGACTCCAGGCCGACCTGGCGCATCAGTAGCCACGCCACCGTCCCCCACTCGACACCTGGGGCCTGGCGACCGGCAGTTAGGCGCGGCGCGGCTGTGTTGCCCGCCCCTTGTGCTTTGGATGGCTCGCCGTGTCGATGATTCCCAACGTTCTCGCTGCCCGCTACGCCAGCCCCGAGATGGTTCGTCTGTGGTCCCCGGCCCACAAGGTCGTGCTGGAGCGCCAGCTGTGGCTGTCGGTGCTCCGGGCCCAGGTCGCGGCGGGAGTGGCGGTGCCCGATGGTGTGATTGCGGACTACGAGTCGGTGGTCGAGCAGGTCGATCTCGACTCCATCTCTGCGCGTGAGCGCGTCACCCGCCACGACGTCAAGGCCCGCATCGAAGAGTTTTGCGCTCTGGCCGGCCACGAGCACATCCACAAGGGCATGACCTCCCGCGACCTGACCGAAAATGTGGAGCAGCTCCAGCTTCAGAGGGCGCTTGAGCTGGTCCGGTCCCGCGCGCTGGCCGCACTGTCGCGACTCGCCCGCCTGTCGGCCACCCATCGCGACCTCGTGATGGCCGGCCGAAGCCACAATGTCGCCGCCCAGGCCACCACCCTTGGCAAGCGCTTCGCCTCGGCAGGAGAAGAGCTGCTCCGCGCGGTCCACCACCTCGACCATGTGCGTGAAGGCACCGTGCTCCGGGGCATCAAGGGCCCGGTCGGCACCCAGCAAGACATGCTTGACCTCCTCGGATCGGTCGCGG
>Ga0315321_10002505_pt1 | contig 14225 bp, 2 predicted proteins | sample M180m21515metaG_FD_203464 | JGI IMG/M metagenome (GOLD analysis project Ga0315321, IMG submission 203464) | Ammonia-oxidizing marine archaeal communities from Monterey Bay, California, United States - M1 80m 21515 | ecosystem: Environmental > Aquatic > Marine > Intertidal zone | place: USA... | reverse complement strand
TCAAGACAGAAAAATACAGAAATCAAAACATTAAGTGGCACGATTGGTGATCCTAATTATTATGACGTATCTCAATGGGGTCCGCCCGACGCATCACCAACTCCGGCGCTACCGTTTGGCTCTTATGTTTCTTTACAGCCAGCACCTGTTACAACAACAGCTCCTACACGTTTTTCAAATTCAGTAATTATTGATAGCGATTTAATTGTAAAAGGAACTGTAACTTTCCAAGATTCCCTTAGTGTTGCAAAAGATGCTATCATCACTGGCAATCTAGATGTTGCAACCGGATATATTGATGGTGGTGGCCATTTAAACATAGCATCTTTTGCCACATTTGGTGACAGTGTTAATGTCAGTGGTCGTCTTACAGTTGATGGACCATTTACTGGTGGAACATTTGCGCTATTTACTGATAGTATTACTATGGCCGGCGACCTCTCTGGAGTTGAAAATCTAACGGCATCAGGAACCGGCACATTTGGTGATAGTGTTAACATTGCTGGTAAATTAACTGTATCTGATAGTATATCTGTAGGAGGAAGCGTTAACATTGTTAACAATCTTACAATCGGAGGATCAGTCCGTTGGTTAGATAATTCTTATGACGATAGTTTCTACATTGGTAACATGTCATTTGATAGTTATGTTCTTAGACCTGGAAGTAAAATTTTTACTGCTGTCACAGGTATGTTCGATACTGATTATGTTCAGATGCGTGTTGACTCTGAAAATAACTGGGTAGTAATGCCTGATGCATTAGTTTATAATCCAAATGATAAACCGAAAGCTGTTGCCATAGGCTTATCAAACGATGAGACTTGGACTGGTCAATATAAAACGATGCAAGATGGAAATATTTATCCAGGTACTTTCCAAACTACAGAATATCAGCTGTCAAGTGCATTTAACAAAGGTGATATTCACAACGGCGGAACAAGTGGAGATTCTATTGGCCTAGACATGCAAGGACGTCTTAACGTTCGTACAAATGCATTTTATATGGCTAATAACACTAAGCCACCAATTATGGCAAATGGTGTTGGATGGCCTACTAAAGGCTGGATGACTCAAGATAATTATATTGACAGACCATACATTTTAAGTATTGTAGATTCTGGTCACATTAAAGGTATTGCAGATTCTGACCACATTAAAAGCGCTGCTAATAGAGGATGGATACGGTCTCATATCGATTCAGCCTTTGTCATTAGTATTTGGGATTCTGATTATTATTGGAAGCACGATAGCTTTAATGCCATTTATATTGGCGTACCACACAATGGTGGATATGGAGCAAAAGGCTCTCGTTATGATGGAAATGTAAAACTCGCTCTTAACCAAACTGGCCAAACCGCTACTCATAATTTAGACATCGTGGGCGATGGTAAACTTTCTAAATCTTTAGAAGCACACGGTGATTTTATTTGGGCAAAGAACAACTTAAAAGTTGGTAATTTCACTGGTATTCGTGATTCTAGTGTAAACGAAAGCAAACTTATTGGCACTAGAGGCCTTTATGTTGGTGACAGTGCCCATCTGCGTCAGGGTGTGTTAGTCCTTGGTCACGATAACATTCCAAATGGTTCATACACATATACTATGGATAGTCAATATTGGAATGTTAAGCAAACAGTATCTTTAAATAATGCTAATATTGCTGATGGATTTAATTTAGATGGATCGCCTAGTGATAGTCATGTAGTAATATCATTTAGTGATTCTATTAATTTAGGCAGAACTATTGTCAGAAGAACGATCGCTGATGGAACAAGTTCAAATCTAGTTCGCGGAGTAGATTACGATTCTCTTGGAAATAGAGCATTATTTGATTCGGCGATATATGGTTACGGACAAGCTAAATACGATCCATTTATGATCGATCCAAATAGATTGAAAAAAATCTATGTTAAAGAAGCTTCATTATTACCAACTGATTTAAGTCTAGTTGCAAGAGAAATGCATACTGGACTTGATGAAAATTCTAAAAATTCTCTTATTATAGGTAAATTTATCACTGCCCCAGGCGGCGGATCAATAATATCAAAAGATTCAAATTTCCTTGATGACAATGGTGATAGCTTAAGTGTTCAAGCCGGCCTTGCCGTCCATGGTGTTACTGATCCAATTATAAAAGTATATAAAGAAGACGGCACAACTTTTAAAGGTCAGTTAAGAAAAGGTATTGACTTTGAGGTTACCGATTCATATCAAGTAAGAGTTTTCACTGATACGATTTTACACCCTGGAATTTTCCCAGGTGGTGTAGGTACAGGCGAATCTATTGATGATGCAATTATCAAGTTAGATGATGTTATTGTTATTGAAGATCGTAGAAACGAACTCACAAGTCAAACTGAATTATTTGGTGTAACTAATATTTACGGAAACATTACACTTGGTAATAAAGCCATGGCTATGGCTGCACGTCCGGGCTACCCGCACACGGGAGCTAAGTTTACTACGCATGATAGCTTTATTGTTAAAGGCGGAATGACATTTGAGGAAGGTCAAAGACTTCAATACAATGATGATGTTCATGTTGATTCAACAAAAACATTCTTCTTTGGTCCAAAAACACCAGGGGATGTTACAACAACTACACTATTTGAGCCTCTTCTCGAATCCGATGGTGCCGGCAATTTAACAGCTGGTAGCTTAGTTCATGCCAGATATAACGGTAAATCACAAGCGACTGATGCTTCAGGCAATCTGCTTTATACTACAGTTGCAGAATCTGATAACTTTGGTCATATTTTACATACTCATGAAGCGACCCTACGTGAAACAAGTATGGACTCCCATATCGTTAATCAAATAGCAAGTCGTTCTTTAACTATTGGCGAAAATAATACAATTTTCATCGGTCCGTCTGTTAACAGCGCACCGTACTTTAAAGCTGAGAGTGATGGTATTGGAAACTTGCTGGGATGGGATGAATCAGCTGGTAGTTACAATGGAACATTTACTCCTAAAAATGCCGCTGGTGGTTATGATATTGATGCAACAAATGGTAATGGACCTGATCCTAGAATATCTACTACTGACGTATATAGAAGTTCTATAGATTCTCATATCATTAATACGATAGCTACTGTTCCAACCGGAATGTCATTATCTACAGATACTGATTTTACAGTTCATGGCGATGTAATAGTAAAAGAAGATTTAAAAATAAGTCAAAATCTCTACCTTGACTCAGCTCATAGAATGTTCACTAGCACTCCTATTTACTACTACAAATATGATTCTGATGGAAATTATACAACTCCAAAATCAATAACTGGAGTTGTTAGAACAAGAGATACTGGTGTTTTTAATAATTATCCAGCTAATCAAAAATTTACCAGATATCAAAAATTATACATTGACAGAGTCGATGGGGTAATTCAACAAATTGAGTCTGATGGAATTGGCAATCTTATCAAATTAAAGAATGCTGATGGTACTGACAAGATTGCTCAAATTGGTCTAGATTCACATATTGTTCGAATTATTGATTCTGACTATATTGGTGTACGTCTAGAAACTCCATGGAATATTTTGAATGTTGATGATGGTGTTGGTGGAGTTCAAAAGAAAATATATTATGATGAATACGGTGCGGTAATCGTTGGTCAAAAAGATGCACTTCTTCTTGGTGATTTAGCTACTAAATTCATTGTTGATTCAGGTAATGCAGTATTCTTATCTTCTGGTATAGATGCTTCGGCAAGTGAAGTACACCGGACAAAGGGTCAAGTTCCAAACTTTGGTACAAAACCACGTATGATGTGGATCCCAAAACGTGGAGCATTTAGAGTTGGTGGTTTAAATGTCGGTTCAATTACTGGAAGGCAAAACGATTGGGAAGATAGTAATGTTGGTTACGCATCTATCGGTATTGGTAATAATACTAAAGCGTCAGCTTTCTCAACCGCAGTTGGTTATGATGTTGTTGCTGGTGTCACCGCTGGTGATCCACTAGCAACTCCAGTTGAATATGAAACAGCAGAAGCTGTTGCATTTGGACATACTATTAAATCACCACATAGTGCAAGTATTGCATTAGGTAGTCATATTACTCACCACGAAGATACTCAATATACTGATATTGGTATGCTATCAATTGGTACTCAGTTACAGTCAAGAAATGCTGGGAATATTTCAATTGGTAAAGGAATTAGTTTACCTCAACTTACCGATACTTCTGGTAGCTATGAAAATATATTAGCTATTGGTGAAGCTATTCAAATATATGGCAAAAATAAAGAAACTGTTGCTATTGGACGTGGATTAGAAACGTCAGGAGATAATGCTAATAATACAGTGCTAATTGGGCGTGGTGTTAATAGTACGGGTTCAAATAATGGCCTTGCAATTGGTTATAACACTTCGTCAAATGCAAGTCTTTCAGGAGCACCTTCGGCAACTCATGCTGTATCAATTGGTAGAAATACTGTAGCGGCTTCAGCTAAGGCCCTTTCTATTGGTTATGGTGCTAGTGCTAGTGGAACTAAGGGAATAGAAGCAGTATCGATTGGTAGAAATACTTCTGTAACTGCTAATTATGGATTTGCCCTTGGAACATCTACTTCAGTCAGTGGCAATGCAGTCAATAGTATCGCAATTGGTATTAGCTCTACAGCCTTAGGCAATGCTCGCGACGCCTTAGTAATTGGTAAAAGCTCTTCAGTTAGCAGTAACGCGACAGGAAGTGTGGTTGTTGGTCAGAGCTCAAGTATTGGTTCAAATATGAGAAGTAGTGTTGCGCTTGGTGTAAGTAACACTATGTCTGGTAACGGTACTGGTGCGGTAGCAATGGGCCGCCTTGTCAATGTTTCTGGAACCTCGGGTATACGAGTTGGAATTGGTAGCAACGTTACGGCAAGAACTGGTGTTGCAATTGGTTTAAATTCATCAGCAAGCGGTAGCGGGTCTAATTCAGTAGCTATTGGTAGCGGTAACTATGCTTCTTATGGCGGCGTTGCAATTGGTAAAAACGTTTCACAATCCGGAAGCGGTAGCGGATTTGCTATTGGTAGAGATATTACAACATCTAGTAAAGGTATGGTAATTGGTATTAATTCCTCTGCTACTAGATCGAGTTTAGCAATAGGTAGTGGCGCAACAGCTAGCGGAACTAATTCAGTATCACTTGGTACCGGAACCGTAGCTGGCTCTCCTGGTTCGACTAGATCGAATATTGTGGCGGTTGGCTTAAGGACAACCGTAACAGGTAATAGTACAAACTCAATAAACATCGGTTCGAAAAATTCAATATCAAATAATAAAGAATCTGTTGCTGTTGGATCTTCTAATATTATTTCTGGTAGCGGTACCCGCGGTATTGCTCTTGGTATTCAGAACGTTGTAAGTAGAGAAGGTATTGCTATTGGTAGATCAAACCGTTCTACTAAATCTCAATTGGTTATGGGGGTTGGTAATGTTTCAGCTCCAGCCTCTGGCAACGGCGATTGGGAAATAACTATTGGCTCATATAACACTGGTAATTTTTCATCTAATATAATAGGTAAATTAAATACTAATAATACGCGAGTTAATATCTTTGGTAATAATAACACTAATAGTAACTCTGGCGCTGCATCAAATCTTGCTAAATCATATATCTTCGGTATAACTAGTACGATTTCCACTGGCGGTGGTATGGTTTATGGTAAAACTAGTAATGTTAGTCATGAAGGTCAGTCATATGGTATTCAAAATACTGTAACTCGCGAAGGTATTGCGTTTGGTTATAATAATAACATAAACAACGTAATGTCTAGTGCTACAATGTCTATGGCATATGGTAGAGATAATACTGCAAATTCAGAAGGTATTGCGTTTGGTTATAATAATACCGTAACAAACTCTGGTATTGCTTTTGGACGCGATGCTACAGCTGATGAAAATGGTATTGCTCTTGGTAGATCGCTTACAGCATACGGCACTAATAATTTAGCACTTGGTTCAAATATTACAATCGGATCGGTTGGAAATGTTAATTTAAATAGTGTCGCAATTGGTCTTGGTACGACTGCAAATACAGCTACCGAAACAGGTGTGTTCAGTGTTCAAGGTGGTCAAACAACATTAAGTGTTACTGCTTTTGATGAGAAAAATAATGTTCCTACAAATAACTCCGGAGGCTTAGGCCATCTACACAAAAATTTCTTAAGACCTAATGCACAAGTTGGTACTCCATATGCGTTAGAAGTTAATGGTCCGGTTAATATTACTGGAACCGGTGTTAACGGATTTAAGAACGAGTTATATATCCAAGGGGAGAGAATAGTTGATTATGTTCAATTATTTGCTGCTGATTCGAACTGGATTAAACATGTTGCTGATGCACCTTATGTAAAAAGTATAATTAATAAAGAATATCTAAGGACAACACAGACTTCAGATCAATTCTTCCACCATAATAATACTCATCTGAATTTTAATGGTCAAGGTAATGTTGGTATTCAAATTACTAATAATGCACCTCAATATAATTTAGATGTTAATGGTTCTATTAACTTTGGTAGTTTGTATTGGAATGGCGACGTAGTTATTCCATCTGGCGGATATGATAGTACGATATATTTAAATCATTTTACTAATGAAATACAATATGTCATCGATCCGGATTCTGCTGAGATTTTCTTTGATTCTGCATATGTACAACAGCGTCAAAAATTTGGTGCCAAAGGCGATGGATATGATTCAATTGCTGTACAAAGTTTAATTGATGAAGTTTACATTAATGATCTTGTATATCATGTATGGCCAGATAGTGATTATATTGATGGTAAATTAGATAGTGCTGTTAGTGAAGCTTATATTGCGTTTAGAGTTGAAAATCCTGTAGGAATAGGTCAAAGCAGATATTCATTCGGAACAAGAGCTGGTAATGCACAATTTAATAATCCAGTAGCTGTAAATCAACAATTCTATGGCACAAGAACTGGTATTGGTAAAGCCATTAATAACGTGAATGGTAGCACTGTAGCTATGACTGCTGGCGAAGACATGCTAGATATTATGAATAAAAATCTCACAACATCAGGTGCTGGTCTTGGTGTTGCTGGTAGAGTAGTTATTGCCGGACCTTCAGCCACATCAACTGAGCCTGCGTTGCAAATATTCAACGGTTATATTGAAGTTGATGGTGAAAGACTCACGACAGACAAACTATTTAACGAGAAAATTTCCTATGTAACATACGAGAAAACTAAAAATATTGCTATTAAGAAAGCTACAGCTGATTATGACTTTGATGTTTTAGGTAAAATCAATGCTGATAGCGGACTATATATTGGTGGTGTTGATATTGCAGATATATACGATTCAGATTGGGTCGAAAGTATTGTTGATCTTGAATTCCTAAAATCTGTTGTAGATAGCGATTATATTCATAGTGCTGCCGATTCTACTTGGATTAAATCTGATGTTGGTGGTGGTGTAACTCAATCATATGTTCAAGGCTTTATCGATAGCGCACATATTCATAATATTCTCGCTGGTGGTATGAATGATCTTCTTGTTAAAAATATTACTCCTGACAATGATCTTGTATACGATTTAGGTAGTCCAACAAGAAGATTTAAAGATCTTTATTTAAGTAACAGCACTATAAATCTAGGTACTATATCATTAAGTGCTACTGCAACTGATGGTCTTTCCGTGAAAGATAGTGGAGGTAATACACTAAAATTCAAAGGTATTGACTCTGATGCTGCTAGCGGAATGATTGACTCAGCATATGTTCAGTCGAGAGCCAATTCTGAATATATTAGAGGTGTTGCTGATAGTGCATATATTCTTTCTGCCGCCGATAGTGAATATGTTGAACATATAATTCATAGTAGATTTAATAATCTTAATACAAGCATCATTCCATTAAATGATGTTGTACACGATTTAGGTAGTCCAACAAAAAGATTTAGAGATCTTTATTTAAGTGGTAATAGTCTTAATCTTGGTGGTACAACTCTGTCGGCTGGCCCTAATGGAATGGAAGTTAAAGATGCTAACGGTATCGCATCAAAAGTAGTAGGTATTGACTCAAATGTTGCTGTACCTCTTATTATATCAAATGTGTTAAGCACTGCTAACGAAGCATATATTAAAGGATTTGCTAACGAAGCATATATTAAAGGCATTGCGGATGAAACTTATATTAAAGGATTCGCTAACGAAGCATATATTAAAGGCATTGCGGATGAAACTTATATTAAAGGCATTGCGGATGAAACTTATATTACGTCATTTATTGATAGCGCATATGTCGCATTACGCAACCATGTTGATAGCGCGTTTGTCTCTGGGCTAATAAGTAATATTGGGGTGACTGATACGCGTATTGGTTCACAAGATATTAATTTTGGACCACATACTATTACTGCTGATAAATTAGTTTATAATAATGCTTATCCAAATCTTGCAGCAATGCCAAATGCAAATAATTATCAAGGTAATTTTGTTCTCGAGAATGGTGTTCCAAAGTATTCATATGCTGGAAACTGGATTACAATTCCTGATGTTGCGTTGGTCAAACTTTATGCTGACAGCGCAGCGGCTGCTCTTGTTGATGCGGCTCCTGATACACTAAATACATTGAATGAGCTAGCTGCAGCATTAGGAGATGATGCTAATTTCTCAACTACTCTAACAACTAGTATTGCTGCTAAACTTCCATTGGCTGGTGGCACCATGACCGGTGCATTAGACATGGGCAGTAATAACATTACCACAACTGGTAAAATGTTATTTGCTAATGTTTATAGTGCTGAAGGAGATCTCCCAAGCGCTTCTACATATCATGGTATGTTTGCTCACGTACACGGAACTGGGGCTGCCTACTATGCTCATGCCGGCGCATGGGTTAAATTAGCAAATAATGCCACAACAATTGCTGGTTATGGTATTACTGATGCTGTGGATTCATTTGGTTCAATTTCTAATATTCCAACAACAATTGCTGGTTATGGTATTACTGATGCTGTGGATTCATTTGGTTCATTAACAAATAAACCAACTACACTTGCGGGTTACGGTATTACTGATGCAGCAACTACATTTGCTTCATTAACAAATAAACCAACTACGCTTGCTGGTTACGGTATTACTGATGCTGGTTCTGGAAGTTTAGATTCATCGTTGGCAGTACAGCTTATCGATAGCGCATATGTATCAGCTAGATCTTCAACTACTCTTAATGCTCTAACTGATGTTAATGCTCCGTCACCGACAGATGGTCAAGCATTAGTATATAATACAGCGACAAGTAAATGGATTCCAGGCGCAGGTGGCGGCGGTGGCGGCGGAGCGGCCAGTGTTGATTCAGCCTTTGTTCAAAGCATTATAACACAAAACGGAGTTGTTGGACAATATTTACCATCGTATGTTAACTATAAATTTAATGCTGATTCTGGTCAAACTGTGTTTACTGGTACAGATGCTAATGGCGAAATATTTAAATTAGGTGATAGTAATTATCAAGTATTTAATAACGGTATTCGCTTAGTTAACTTAAATGATTATACTGTAAATTCTGCTACAAATACTTTAACAACAACATATGGCTTAGATTCTGGCGATGAAATTATTGTTAACACTATTGAAAATGTTTTGGTTGGTGATGCACTATTAGCTAATGCCGATGCTACAACTATTATTGATAGTTCATATGTCTTAGCTAGATCCTCAGCCGGAGTTACTACTCTTGGTGCTTTAACTGATGTTAACGATTCTGGAAAAGCACTAAATAGTATTTTACTATATGACGGTTCAGGTAGTTGGGTTTCAGGAGCTCTTCCTGCTTCTACTGATTCGAATGCTGTTGTTCAGCTAATTGATAGCGCATATGTTAATGCACGAGCTCAGCTAACAAATGTATCAAATAATTATTATATCAATAAAACAACTTTCCAAAATTATCAGTATACCGCTGATTCTGGTCAAACAGTGTTTACTGGTGCTGATAATAATGGAAAAACTCTAACAGTTGAAGATAGTAATTTCCAAGTATTTAACAATGGTATTAGATTGCTGAGTGGTAATGACTATACTATGAATACTGCAACTAATACATTAACACTTGCTGCCGGATTTGAAGCAGACTCTGGTGATGATTTTGTTATTAATGTGCTAAATCAAGGAACTGCTCAACCTCCTAATTTAGTTGTAAGAGACGCTTATTTCCAAGATTATAAGTTTATTGCTGGCCCCGGACAAGTTAACTTCTCTGGTAATGATTATTATTCTAATTTATTATCGTTTGACTCAGATAATCTCAGCGTATTTCTTAACGGTATTAAGCTTTCTAAAACTGATGATTTTACTATTAATCCAAATTCCAATGTAATTAGCCTTAACACTAGTACGTATGATAGTGATGAGCTTGTTGTCACTGTTATTAAAAACAAAGGTTCTGGTGCTGGACTTACTATTGGATCAGATCAAATACAAGCTGTTGTTGATAGTGCATATATCCAATCAAGAATATCTGCATCTGCTGGAACAGACAGTGCAGCAGTTATAGATCTTATTGATAGCGCTTATATTAATTCTAGAGTTGAAGCAACTGCTGCTGTTTGGTCAGAGGTTACTACTACTCCATTAGCAGCTGTTGCTAACCAAAGATTAATTATAGACACGAGCGGGGGAGTTAAAGTAGTAAATCTTCCTTCATCTGCAACATTAGGAGATGAGATTAGAATTATTGATGGAACAGGTAATGCAGCAACTAATAACATTACGATTGGAAGAAATGGACATAAAATTGAAGGTGCTGATTCCGATTTAACAATTGATGTTGATAGAGCGGCATTTGGGTTAGTATATTATAATACTGCTCAAGGTTGGCTATTTACAGAAAAATAGAGTAAATATATGGCATTATCAAGAGCAGCAATGGTTTCAAAAGCTTTTAGCAAAAATGGTGCTATGGCTTCTATGGTACCCAATAACACTGATGTGACTTACACCGAAATGAAAACAGCCATTTCGGACACACCAGATAGTATGAAAATAACTACTCATGCTACAAGTGTGGACTTTGTGAATTATTGGAATACGCGAAAAGAAACTATAGGACAAAGAGCATTTGTTAAAAGTACCAAACAACTTTATCTTTTTAACGGATCACGATGGGATATACTCGCCAATGTAATAAATGATCCTCCTTCTGCAATTTCTGGTGTTAGTGATTCATATACATTAGCAAATGGTGCTAGTGCAACTGTTATTACTGCAGTTGCAACAGAACCAGAAGGTCAAACTTTAACTTGGTCATATGCTATTACGTCTGGATCATTAAATAATACTACAGTTTCTCAAAATGGTAACGTATTTACACTTACTCCACATGCTACTGATACTGCAACATTCGAATTAACTATTAGTGTAACTGATGGTTTAAATACTCCGGTGACTAAAGTAGTTTCGTTTACAGTTTCTAATGACCCTCCTACAGCTATTACTGGTGTAAGTTCGTCATATATACTTTCTAATTCAGGTGCTGTTACTACTATTACTGCTGCATCAACAGATCCGGAAGGTCAAACTTTAACTTGGTCATATACTGTCTCATCCGGATCATTAAACGGAACAACAGTCTCAAATGTTGATAACGTATTTACACTTACTCCACATGCATCAAATGATGCAACATTTACGCTAACATTTAGTGTGACTGATGGTTCAAATACTCCGGTAACTACAACTTCAGATTTTACTTTAACTCATACTGTTCCAGCCGGAAGCTTTAGGTATTCTCGTTGGAATCAAACTTCGACACAAACGACTGACACATATAATGCGTATGTTGCCTGGGTAGTTCCTGCCGGAGTAACAAGTATATCAGCTGTTTGTATAGCCGGTGGCGGTGCTGCTTCTTATTGTGCAGGTACGTCGAGTTGGTCAGGAGCGGGTGGTGGTGGCGGAGCCATGGCCTATGGAACTTTTGATGTTACTCCAGGTGAAACTTTGTGGGTTTATATAGGTTCAGGCGGTAGAGCAAGTAGTAGTTCCAGTTCTTCAGGAAGAGGCGGCCACAGCGGTATTGGGCGTGGAGCTACTCGAAATACAACTGGTAATATGAATAATAATGTTATGTTATTAAAAGCTTTCGGTGGACAACCGGGTCTTTACGGCAGTGCTGGAGCCGGGAATGGCGGTGGATCATCAGGCACTGAAAGAGATGGCGGTGGCAATGGCGGTTATGGTGGACAAGCTCGCAGTAATAACGGTGGTGGTGGCGGTGGTGGTGCCGGTGGCTACTCTGGAACTGGCGGGAACGGTGGTATCGGCAACAGCGGCGTTGGGGGTAACGGAGCAGGCAGTGCCGCTGGTGCTGGTGGTGGGATGAGTTCCGGTGGCACCGCGCAAAATTCTGGTGGCGGGACTGATGTTTATGGCCTCACTAATCAAGGCTCTGGTGGAGCTAAGAATAATGGAGGAGGAGGAGGATCTGGCGGGCAAGCTGGTTCTAGTAGGGGCGGACGTCACGGCGGCGGCGGTGGTGGTAGAGAAGATGATACTTCAGGCGCTGGCGGTCATGGTGCAGGCGGAGTAGTAAGAATTATATGGGGTGGAACACAACCCAGATCATTTCCAAGTACGAGAGTTACTAATGCATACAATGATGTTGCGGAAGTTACTATGGGCGATAGTTATTGATAAAGGAATAAATTAAGTGGCAAAATTATCAAAGGCTCAACTTATATCAAAAGCATTTGGATCCAAAGGGCAGTTTGCAGCAGTTGTTGGAACTAAAGCAGAAAGATCTTCTGGTATAGTTTTAAATAAATCTGCTGCATTAACTGCATCTGCAGGAATGACTTCTATTGCAAGCTGGAATGATTATGATTCTAAACGTCAGTACTTTGACGGAGATTTATTATTTGTATTAGACGTTAGAAGAACATATATGTCTGACGGAAACCATTGGTATTTATTTAGTGATGCTGTAACAAATCAGGCGCCAACTACAATTACAGGAGCCAATGCTTCATACGAACTCGCAACAGATGGAACACCTATAGTTCTTACGTTGCAATCATCTGATCCAGAAGGAATCGCGGCATTAAGCTGGTCATATTCAGTAACCACAGGAACTTTAGGAGATACAGCAACAATATCTCAAGGTTCTGGAGCAAATATAAATGTATTTACTATCACGCCTTCGACAGATGCTGCAAATGAGGGAACTTTTAGTTTAACCTTTAGTGTGACTGATGGCAATAGTATTACAACTCAAGTAGTAGATTTTACATTGCAATTTACCGCTGCGCCAAGCAGTATATTATATACAAACTCTGGATCTAGTAATAAAGACTTCACATTTACAGTTCCCGTTGGCATAACATCAATTTCTATGGTATTAGTTGGTGGCGGCGGTGGCGGTGCTCGGGGATCGTCCTCATATGGAAGTGGCACTAATACGTCTTGGACTCCGACAGCTGGTGGTGGCGGTGGTTTAAAATGGATAAGTGATTTTACAGTAACACCCGGAGACACTCATTCGATAAGAGTTGGTAGAAGAGGCGCCAAGGATTTTAATAATTGGGGAAATCAGACAGGCACGCAAGAGGGAGGAACGAGTTGGTTTGGCCAATCTGGAACTGTATCCGGCGATGATGGTACATCATATATTTCTGCAATGGGCGGCGGTAAGGGCACTACTACTATGAACAGTAATCTTTCCACCACTGCAGGCGATGCATCTATGGGCGGATCGAATACTATTTCATCAGCAGCAATTTCATTAGCCGGTTCTCATGGCGGCGGTAATGGCGGTAATGGCGCATGGCGGAACAATTCACAGGACCCCAATGGTGGTGGTGGCGCCTCTGGTTATTCCGGTAATGGTGGCAAAGGGCGAAATTCGGCAGGTACTCCAGGCGGTTATGGTGAACCGATCTCGGCAACCTCGTATCATGGTTCTGGCGGCGGTGGTGCAGGAGGTAATGGGGAATCGAGTGGCGGCGGTGTGGGTGTTTATGGCGAAGGTTCTAGTGGTACTTCGTATGGCGCTGCGGGATCTTCTGGATCAGGAACTACTTACGGCGGTGGTGGCCATGCCGGACCGGGGCAATACAATTATCCTGGACCAGCATCGGCTGGCGATGGTGGTGCAGGAGCAGTCAGAATAATGTGGGGCGCTGGTAGATCATATCCATCTACAAATGTAGATAATACACACAATACCGATACCGAAACTGTTTATTAAACTGCTATATACTAAGTAAATA
>Ga0315321_10002503_pt1 | contig 14226 bp, 16 predicted proteins | sample M180m21515metaG_FD_203464 | JGI IMG/M metagenome (GOLD analysis project Ga0315321, IMG submission 203464) | Ammonia-oxidizing marine archaeal communities from Monterey Bay, California, United States - M1 80m 21515 | ecosystem: Environmental > Aquatic > Marine > Intertidal zone | place: USA... | reverse complement strand
AGTGATTAACGTGTCCGATGATATGGAAGGAAAGGTGCAGCCTTACTTGCTACAGCCATCAGGCCAGAACATAGACTCAATACGCGAGAGCATCAAAGACAAAGTTACTGCAATCAACCGCATGGCCCACATGGGCGCAGTCCGTGGTACTGAGGCAATAACTATGTCTGGCGTGGCTATGCAGACTGAGTTTCAAATGCTAAACGCCAAGCTGTCAGAGAAGGCAGACTTGCTTGAGTTGGCAGAGGAACAGATGTGGACGTTTTTCTGCAACTGGCAGGACGTTAACCCAGACGTTGAGGTGTTCTACCCTGACTCATTCGATCTGCGCGATTACGACAAAGAACTAATGTTCTTGCAGCAGATGAAGGCTTCAGGCGTTCGCTCGGTTACGTTATCTCAAGAGGTAGATAAGCAGATTGCCGATTTAGTGTTAGACGATGAGAAGCTGGCACAGTCACACCTAGAGATAGACCAAGGCACAACTACACTTGGTCAATTTGCCGTAGAGAGTGAGGGCTAGAAATGGCTGCGGTAGATGACTACTCAGAGTTCTTAGAAGAGTTGGCAGACCAGCATCAGCGTAGGTTGTCTGATGCCCTGCAAACGCTAGAGAACCGGATCACTGGGTACATACAGTCAGCGCCAGAAACAGACGGGCAGTTGTTCGACCTAGAGTGGGCAGTGAGTGCGAGAACTGAGTTACGCACAGCCATAGAGCAAGACTTCTTGGAAGAAGTGCAGGACATTCTAGGCGATTACAGGGACGTAGCAACGCGCCAGTTGGCTATGCTAAACAACTACGGGACCTTCACGGGAGTGGCGCAAGAGGCAATAGCGAGCCTTCAGCGGCTATCTTTTCAAGGCTTTGAGGCTTTGGCTAGTCAACAGCTAGATACACTTGCCACTGGTGTCTACCAATACTCACTGACCGGCGGCACGAAAGCAGAACTTATAGACAACTTGAGAGGGAGCATAAATGGAATCTATCAAGCAAGCGATCAAGAAGAAATTAACCGACTGGTTGAAATCGCTCAAGGGTCTACGGGAGCCACACAAAAGGCGGCAATTGATAAGCTGCATTCAGTCTACGCTTCTGATCGCCTCGGCAATAATCTACGGCGCTATGCGACAACTTATGCAACGGATTCGCTCAATCAATATTCGGCCTCGATAACCGCAGCAACTGCGCGAGAGCAAGGTATTGACAGCTTTGAGTATTACGGCGATGTCATACGCGACAGTCGTGAGTTTTGTAAGAAACACGTTGGCAAAACCTACACCGCTGATGAGATCACAGAAATATGGGCGGGGTCATGGGCGGGTAAGTCTCCCGGTGACCCTTTCATAGTGAGGGGCGGGTATAACTGCCGCCACCAATGGCTACCAAAAGTAGAGGGCTAAATATGAGCAAAGAATTAGACCGCGCTAGAAACCTATGCGCTAGACGACCAATACCGATAGCAATCCGTGAGCTACTTGGCCCACTGGCTGATGCGGCACCTGAAGAAGAAAAGGCAGACTTTGATGACCTGTACACGGTTGTTGATGAACTGCTCCCACTCCCCAAGAAAGGTAAGAAAAATGCCAAAGATGAACCCAAGCAAGTACGGCAAGAGCCTGAAGCAAATCAGCAAGAAGAAGAATAAGCGAAAGAAAAAATAACGGTTGACTTCTCTGTGAAGCTGCTATAATCCCCCCAACTCGAAAGAGGTGCGTTACATGAGCGACGAAATCATGGCTGAAAGCGTGGACACTGAGGCCACCGAAAATACCACTCAGGAAGTGAAGACCTTTTCACAAGAAGAACTTGACCGAATTGTTGCTGATCGTGTACAACGCGAAAAGCGCAAACTGGACAAGAAGCTAGAAGGCATTGACTTAGAAGAAGCTCGTCAACTCATGCTTGAGCGTGAACAGGCGACCATAGAACGCCAAAAAGAAAAAGGCGAGTTCGAGTCAATACTAAAGCAGACTGTTGAAAAGAAGGATATGGAAATATCGCAGTACAAGCAGCGGCTTGAAAGCACCCTCATAGATGGGTCGCTTTTATCGGCAGCTAGCAAGTACAACGCGGTTGAACCTAATCAAGTGGCTCAGTTGTTGCGTAGCAGTTTGAAACTTGCCGACGATGGTTCGGTTGAAGTTTTAGATAGCAACGGGACAGTGAGATACAACGAAAAGGCCGACCCACTCTCAGTTGATGAAGTGGTAGGTGATTTTCTAACGGCTAACCCTCATTTTGTCAGGGCCACCCCATCGGGTGCTGGGACATTAGGTAACGCTGGCGGCTCCACACAGAAGCCTCAATCTGTGGTTGATATGGTCGATAACTGGAATAACGGAGGGCGAGAAGCCTACCGCGCATTGCAGAAAAAGACTAAATAACCAATTTTTTGATTAAGGTATAAAACAATGGCTGCTACAACCAGTACAACCCTAGACGATCTATTTGCCAATATCATTGCTCAAGCTCGCTTTACCGCTGAGGAAGAGTCATTGATGCTTGGCCTTGTTACACGCTACGACATCGCAGGAAATGAAGGCAAAGTTATTCAGGTTCCTAAGTACCCAGCAATCACTGCTGCTGCTTTGACTGAAGGCACCGACATGACCAGCACAACTGTTTCAACTTCTTCTGTGGACATCACAGTTGCTGAGGTTGGCGCACAAGTAGTATTGACTGACCTTGCTGCTATGGGTTCAGGTAACCCAGCACAAGAACTTGGCACCGTGCTAGGTAACGCAATCGCTACCAAGATGGACGTTGACCTGTTGGCATTGTTCGACGGCTTCAGCACTTCTATTGGCGCTGCTGCTCAAGAGATCACTGTTGCTGACTTGTTCAAGGCTGCTGCAACTCTGCGTAACGCGAAGGCGCAAGGCGATATTTTCGCTGTCGTGCATCCGTTCCACGCTTACCAGTTGAAAGCAAACCTGACCAATACGTTTGCTAACCCAAATGGTGGTGACGCGCAAAACACTGCAATGGCTAACTCTTACGTTGGAACAATTGCTGGCGTTGACATCTACGAGTCTGCCAACATTGTTATCGACGGTAACGACGATGCCAAAGGCGCAGTATTCTCAAGAGAGGCACTGGCTATCGCTATGAAGCGTGACTTCCAGATTGAGACACAGCGTGACGCATCACTAAGAGCATTCGAGCTAAACGCTACCGCCATCTACGGTGTTGGTGAGTTAGACGACACCTACGGTGTAGAGATGTTCTTCGACGCTGCCCTTTAAGGCGGTTTGGTTGGCCCCGTTCCGGCGGGGCTGACTGTTTTTTGAGGGTTATATGGCAATTACTTACCGAGGCGAAAGGTTCGAGGGTTATAACAAGCCCAAGCGCACCAGAAATCACCCAAACAAGAGTCACGCAGTATTGGCTAAAGAGGGCGAGAAGGTTCGACTCATCCGGTTCGGGCTGCAAGGCGCTGATAACAAGCCCCCAAGAAAGGGTGAGAGTGAGGCAGACAAAGCCAAGCGTAGGTCGTTCAAAGCGAGATTCGCCAAGGACATAGCCAAAGGTCGCAAAGACAAAACAGCATCAGCCGCTTATTGGGCTGACAAGGTGAAATGGTAGATGGCATTCTCAAACGACTCAGACTTAGTTGCACTTGTTCCTGACATTCTCACGTTTGGCATAACTTCGTTTGCCAGTGAGCACGCAAAGGCACAGGCAGACCTAGAGCGCACGATTAGAAACCAGTGGTGGTACAAGAAGGGTATCGCGGGGGAAATGAACCCAGCCTACCTGACGGACTCCCAGTGGACTTATTGCAACTCATATCTGGTGTTGTGGAAGTACGCCCTCCCTCAGTTAACTAACTGGGTACAAGATGACCGCTTTCTGAACATGATCGACTTCTACAAGAATCGGTATGAAGAAGAACTGGTTGCAGTATTTAATGATGGCGTTGAGTACGACGATGACAATAGCGGTACCATAGACGATGACGAGAAGAACATTGTGTCATTTGGGCGTTTAACTAGATGAGCCTTACCCTATCGGTGAAGGTTAAGCCTAAAGATCTTGCCAAAATTTTAAAGCAAGAGAAGGCTGACATTGCTAGGGGTATAGACAAGGCTATCGGCTTAACTGCTGCCAAAGGCATGGATATCATTCTAAGCAGAACAAAGAAGGGTGTGGGCGTCAATGGCGGTTTTAAGGGCTACTCAGCCGCTTACGTCAAGTTCAGGAAGGATGTTTTAGGTAAGCAAAAACCTGACACGGTTAACCTAAACGCTACAGGCGAGATGGTTCGCAATGTGCAGTCTAGGAATAAAGACTCACGAACTGCTGAGGTTTACTTTAGTAACCGCAACGCGGCAGAAAAAGCTGCTTGGACTGATAGAATAAGACCGTGGTTTAGCTTTAATGGCGGCGAGGAAAACAGGTTGGGCAAGGTGTTTCAGCGGGAGTTGTTTAAGTGAGTGATAGAGAAAGCATTGCCGCTAATATCGTGACGCAGTTGCAGACGATAACCTCCCCCGCAGTTAAGTTGGTTACCCGCGAGCCTTTTGAGTTTGATAAGTTATCAAATGCTCAATACCCAGCTATCCTTGTAAGAACTACAAACGAGAGCAGAGAAGACGCAACAGTTGGCGGCGCAGCAACTACAAGGCTGGCAAACATAGATTATGAACTGGTCTGTTATGTCAAAACGACAGCTATAGACACAGCTAGAAACCAGATTGTTGAAGCTATAGAAGAAAAGCTCGACATAGACAGATCACGCGGCGGCTATGCACTAGATACTCAGGTAACTGGTATAGACACCGATGATGGAAGCATTGCCCCGATAGGCGGGGTTATATTAACCGTAAGGGTGGATTATGAATTCACCCGTGGCACCACTTAGAGGCATAAGGGCATGACAGCAACAAAAGGCACAACCGGCGTAATCAAAGTCGCCATTACAGGCGGCAGCGTAACAGCGATGGGCGAAGTCCGCACGTTTAGCATTTCAGACAGCGCGGACACAATTGAAACCAGCGTAATGGGGCAGACTGCTAGAACCTACGTTTCATCATTGACAAGCGCGACGATCTCAACGGAAGTCTATTGGGACGATGCAGACGCAGCCCAGTTAATTATGGACGCTTCCGCAGGTATTATATTTGAATGGCACCCCACAGGCACAGGCACTGGCGAGAAGTATTACTCAGGCGCTGCAATTGTAACCAGTAAAGAAATTAGCGCTTCTTTTGATGGTATGGTTGAAGGCTCTTTCGAAGCACAAGTAACTGGGGCCGTAACCGAAGGCACAAACTAATAGGAATCCCACATGGGTTTAGCTAAAGAATTAAGAAATCGAAGAAAAGTAACTCCGCGCAAGATAGACGTACAAGCATGGGCTGACCCAGATGGGCAGCCTTTTGCTATGTACTGTTACCCGATAACTTGCTACGACATAAATGAACTGCAAAAAAAGCACCCTAAGTTCATGGAAAACACCACTGTCGCGGCGATGATTGACTTGATAGTTATGAAAGCTACAGACGAGGGTGGAGAGCGGTTGTTTACGGCGTCAGAGGACAAGTACGACCTGATGGGTGAAGAAACCAGTGTTATTTCCGAAATCTCTGGGCAAATGTTTGCTGAGATTGAATCCGTAGAGGATCAGGAAAAAAACTAACGTCCGATCAGTTGAGGTTTAACCTAATATCCTTGGCTGATCGGCTGCACATGAGCATCGGGGAAGCCGAACAGATGCCACTCTCGGAAATGAATGAGTGGCTGGCTTTCTACAAAATAATGAGTGAGAAAGCAGATGGCTAGCAAAGACGTTAACATTACAATTAGGGCGATAGACGCGACCAAGAAAGGTTTTCGTGCCGCTACCAAAGGCCTAAAAATGGTTACTGGTGCCGCGTTGAATATGAAGACGGCTCTTGTTGGCGCTGCTGGCGTTGCTGGGATGGGCCTGCTTATTAGCAGGTCACTAGATGCCACTGATGCCCTATCTAAAACTGCCACTAGAATCGGCACCACCACCGAGTCACTCAGTCGTTTGCAATACGCGGCTAAAATTAGTGGGGTAGAAACGCAGACGCTAAACATGGCGATGCAGCGTTTCGGGCGCAGAGCATCTGAAGCGGCTGTTGGCACTGGTGAAGCAAGGGGTGCGCTGCAAGAACTGCAACTCAATGCTGCCGACTTGATAAAACTCCCCCTCGATGAGCAGATGATCAAGCTCGCTCAAGCATTTGAAGACAATATAAAGCCAATAGATCGCACTCGCATAGCCATGAAGCTATTCGACTCTGAGGGTGTGGCATTGCTGCAAATGACTCAGTTGGGTGCAGCGGGAATGCGTGAGTTGTTTAAAGAGGCAGAGACGCTTGGTGCCGTGATGTCATCAGACGCGGCTAAAGGCGTTGAAGATGCCAACGACTCAATGGCTAAACTGTTCACAATCTTCAAAGGCGTCACCGATCAAATTACAGCAGCGCTCGCCCCCGCTTTAGATAAAATCGTCACTCACCTCAAAGACTTGCTAGTTAACGCTGCCGATGCTCAAGGCGGCTTTTCTAACCTAGCAAGAGTTATGGCAGGAAACATGATTGGTGCTTTCGTTGCTGTCGCTGAAGGCGCAGAGACGATGATCAATGAAATAATAACCGGCGTTAACTTTTTGCGGCAACAGGTTATTGATTTTCAAGTCTTTACTGGAACTGGAAAGTTTGGCGCGTTGACGGCGCTGCAAGAAGAATTAGCAAGTACTGAAACCTCCCTAAAAGCATTTTACGCAATGAAGCGTGAGGTTGAAGCGAAAGCCGCAGGCGTTGGCGGAATAGTTGACCCAGAGCAAATGAAGGTTGCAGAAGATGGTCTTCTCAAAATGGCTGTAAGATTTAATGAGTTACAGGCCGAAATTCAAGCGTTGGAAGGCGCAGGGGTTTCGCTTGAAGGCTTTGGGCTTGTTGATTTAGATGAAAAATTTGGTGGGATATTAAGCAAGCTAACAACATTAAGAGAGGACTTGGCTATTCCCTTAGTTGTTGCAACACCAGACGTTCAACCTGTTGAAGATGCTACAACAACATTAGAGAATATTTTAGGGGCGTTGAATCAAGCGTTTCACAAGATACCGATAGATAGCTTCCAAAAGAAAATGGACAGCTTTGCAGAGACAACAGTTAAGAATATGAGCGCAGGCCTGATGAGCGTTGTGGAAGGCACTGCAAGCCTCAAAGACGCATTCAAGCTAATGGTTAAAAACTTAATCGCGCAGGCCATACAGTTGTTCATAATTGACAAAATAACTGGCGGCTTCATATCGTTCATGAAAAACATGACTGGTGGGGGCAAGGGACTTGGCGGTGGTGGCGGTTTAACTGGTAAAGCTATCGGTGGCCCAGTACAAGCAGGGCAGCCGTACATGGTTGGTGAGCGTGGCCCTGAAATGTTTATTCCAAGTCAGGGCGGATCTATTGCCTCCAACAAAAAAATGGGCGGGGGCGGTATTACTGTCGTTAATAACGTAGACGCTAGAGGTTCGGGCGCTGATGTCGATCAGAAAATAAAATCAGCAATGGCGCAAACTTCACAGCAGACTATAATGACTATACAAGACCTCATGCGTCGAAGAAGGTTCGCTTAATGGCTACATTCCCATTCCCTAACATTACGCCAGCGACCAATACATTTGAGTTGGTAAGTAACACTCGCACCTATCAGTCACCTTTGACTAACGCGGTTCAGACAGCATCGCGTAAAGGTTCGCTGTGGAAAGCGTCATTGCAGTTTAACAACCTATCTGGCGATGACCGAAAGGTAATGCAGGCGTTTCTGGTTAAGTTAAACGGACAGCAGCACAGGTTCACCCTACAAGACCACTCTCACACGCTCAGAGGGGCCGGTGGCGGCAATTTGGTTGTTAATGGGGCTAGTCAGTCAGGTACAACTTTAGTCTGCAACGGGGCTACTGCGAACGTTAACAACTACCTTCGTGAAGGCGATTACGTTTCTTTTAACAACGAATTGCACATGGTTGTGGCAGACACTAACTCTGATGGATCAGGCAACGTTTCTATCTCCATAGCGCCACCCATTAGAAAGTCGCCGCCTGACGATACAATAGTTGATTACACTGCGCCGGTTCAGGGCGTATTTATGCTTGCTGGCCCAGCCTCTTGGAATACCACAATAGACATTCATAGCAGCTTTAACATAGAAGCCGTCGAGGACGTTCTAGCGTGAGTCGTGGATTCCCTACAGCGGTCGCCACCGCACTAAGTGCCGGTCACGTCGTCCTAGTTACTTTTGCAAAGCTAGAATTCCCAAGCGGGACAATCTACGTTCATAACTCCATTGGTACATATAATTGGGGTGGGCAGGACTGGCTAGGCACTGGTGACTTTGGCGAGATCAGCCAGATTGAAGAAGGCGCAGACGTTAGCCCTTACAAGATCACCCTCACCCTCTCAGGTTTAGACGCAACCATCTCAGGCGCTGCGCTGAATGAAGACTATTACATGCACCCTGCGACAGTTTACCTTGGCGCTCTTGACGCTGACGATGTATTGATTGCAGACCCTACCGTTGTTTGGGAAGGGGCAATGGACCAAATGAATTTTTCCATTGGGGAAACCAGTGGTGATTCTATTCAGTTAACCGCTGAAAGTGAGCTAGCCCGATTTGACAAGTCTAGCAACAAAAAATACACCCACTCACAGCAGCAAAACGATCATTCTGGCGACTTACTGTTTGAGTTCATGGCTGACATTGAGGATGCCAAGATACGCTGGGGTGATCCGAATTCAGATGCTGTTGCGGGTGTCCCCGGCCTACCTAACATCGCCATTATCGACGTTGACCCCGGAAGAGGATAGTAATGCCTAGCGTTCAAATGGCATTAAACTCTTGGAAGCGGCGACAGTTTGAGTATGGTGATGCTGACTGCTGCCAGTTTGCAGCGTTCATAGTTAAAGAAATGACCGGCAAGGACTACATTTCTCAGTTCACTTATGACTCAGAAGAAAAAGCAAATGAGTTAATAAATAGTGAGGGTGCGCTGGTCAATTTGGTCGGCACTGTTTTGGGTGAGCCTTCTGTTGACTTAAAAGACGGCGACCCATGCGTTGTTGACCTTCCGGTAATAGGGCAAGTCTGCGGCATAAAATATCAAAGCTCAGTTGTTTGCTTAACCACCAAAGGAATGAAGCAAATCCCTGACAGTTACCTAATTCACGGATGGAGCGTATAAAGTGCCACCAGTAGTTACATTCCTTGCCGATTTAGGTGCAAAAGTAGTTCTAACGTACTTGGGCGCTTCAAGTGTTGCCACAGGCGTAGCAATCGCGGCAGGCACGTTGATCGTAGCTGCTGGGGTCTATGCTGCATCTGCCGCTATGAAGTCTTTGATGCCTGACCTTTCGATGCCTCAAGCTGACACTGATAAAACAAGACAGCAAACGGTAAGAGGAACAGTTGAGCCTCAAAAGGTAGTGTATGGGCAGGCGCTTGTGAGCGGTCCTATATTCTTCGTTGGGGTGTCTGGCGATGAAAACCGAGACTTGTACCACGGCATCGCTTTGACAGGCCATGAGTGCGAGGCAATAACTGACATCTATTTCGACAGTGAAATAATCAGCAATTCTCAAATCACGAACAATACAGTGACAAGCGGCACCTTCGGGCCGAAAGATTCTGAAACGATTTGCATGATTGAAAAAAAGCTAGGCACGGCTACTCAAGCGTCTAGCTCTCTGCTTACTAACACCTTCACGCCTTGGACTAGCGCACACCAAGGGAAGGGCGTGAGCTACATTGTCACAAAGTGGACGCTCAATGATGGCTCACAGGAAGTTTGGGATAGGCTGAAGCCGCAAAATATAAAGGCATTGGTCAAGGGCAAGAAAGACATCTACGACCCTCGGCTAGATGTTGCTGCTGGTAATTCTGCTGGCGATAACCCGACTAGCGCAACCTATCAGGCATGGTCTGATAACCCCGCCCTCTGCGTTGCTAATTTCCTCATAGACACAAAGTTTGGTCTGGGTGTTGCAGCAAGCAAGATAGATTGGGCGGATGTGGTTACTGCCGCAGATGCGTGTGATGTTTCGGTTGTAGTACCAAATAGCGGCACACAAAAGCGATTTACAGCCAACGGCGTTATATTTGCCACCGACAGCTACCGCGCAAGCCTAAACAAACTTCTGTCTTCAATGAATGGCAGCATCTTCTACTCAAACGGCAACTATCGAATCAAAGCTGGTGTCTATGAGGCACCCTCTCTCAGTTTAGATGAAGATGATTTGACTGGCCCTATAACAGTAAAAACTTCAGTTGAGAGGGGTGAGCGTTTTAATACTGTTCGCCCGATTATTATCGACCCAAATCAAAACCACAAAACTTCAGAGGTTCCACAGGTACAGTTAACCTCTGCTGTTAGCCGAGACAATAACGAAGTTATTACTAGAGACGTACAACTGTCTTTCACTAATAGCAGCTTCATGGCGCAGCGCATTGCCCACAAACAAATTCAAATGTCAGACCAGCAAAAGGTAATTAACTTCCCTGCTAACTTGTCTGCATTGAATATAGACATTGGCGACAGGGTTAGCGTCACAGTTGCAGAGCTAAATTACAGCGCCAAGGTTTTCCGCTGTGTCAATTGGGCGTTTGCTGATACTCAGGACGGCGCAGTAAACCTGACATTGGTCGAAGATGATGCAGGTAGCTATGCAGACCCCACGGCTGGTGAATACTCAACCACGACAGCAGACGGGACGATCACTCAAGGGTTCCGTGGTGTACCAGATCCACAGAATCTCAGCGCAACTGCTGGCCTCAAGAACATAGAGTTAAACTGGACCAACCCAGTAAACACTAGCAAATTCAAAGAGATAGTGATCTACGCCTCGCCTGATTCTGCTTGGTCGAATTCAGTAGAAATTGGCAGAACGCTTGGAACCCAGTTCTTCCATGATGCGTCAAACGGTGCTGACCCTATAGCAGTAGGTGATGAGAGATATTACTGGATACGGGCTGTTGCATACGGCACTGGTACTGGCTCGTTTGTTGAGTCAGACCGAAACCCAGATAATGATACCTCAACTATCTCAGCCACCGTTGGGCCGAACAATCCAGACTACTCAGATATTGTTGATAACACCGCAGCCCAAGGCGCTCCTACAGGTTTGACTCTGGTGGAAACAACTGTACTGGGCAATGACGGCTCAGTGTTGCCAGCGGTTCGGGTTTCATGGACTGCCCCCACCGTTAACACCTACGTTTCGTTCTACGAGGTTGAATTCAAGCAAACCTCTCAAAACGAAATAGACCTTGGTTTGGTAAGTGATGCTTATACTGCAACGCAAGATTATGGCTCTGTCGGTGATGCCACCACGCTTGAGTTAAATTATGGCAGTGTGAGTGAAGCAGTTGTCGGCGGGGGTGGGGTGTTCTCATCTATCAACGTCTATAGCAATAACACTGTAATCTCTGGAATGAAGGAACTAGAAGAATTTACGTTTAGAGTTCGCGCCGTAACGTTGACTGGTAAAACCTCTGGCTTCATAACTGAAACAATCACCTTGCAGGGCGATCAGACTGCACCAGCAATTCCCGGATCTATAGTTGCTACCGGCGGCATTCAGCAAATCAAGTTGGACTACGACCTGCCCTCTGATGGCGACTTGGCTTATGTCGAGATATTCGAGAACACGGTAGACAACCGCCCCGGCTCTAGTTTGATTGTTAAAACCAAGTCAGACCAGCATACAGTTACTGGGCTAGGTAATAATGTCACCAGATACTACTGGCTGCGGAGCGTTGACCGCTCAGGCAACATTTCTGGCTACAGCGCGACATTCTCAGCAACCACTCAGAAGGTTGTATTAGATGACCTCGCGCAGTCGGTGCTTGATGAGTTCGCGGCGGGTGATGCTTTTGGCATCGAGCCTGTTAGCACTCTCTCTGGTGTAACTGGTTCGCACGTTGGGCAGATTAAGTTCTTGACTACAACCAGCACGCTATATGTCTGGAATGGCAGTGCATGGACTACAGAACTATTCACAGCCTCAAATGTTGATCCCGGCTCTATTACTGCGGCCTCATTTGCCTCTGGTGTGGAGCCTATATCGGCGGTTACAACACTCCCATCACCCACTGGGTATACTGGGCCTAACATTGTCTTTTTAACCTCAGACAAGAAGTTATACCGCTACGATTCGACGGTGCCAGAGTTTACAACGCTGGTCAAAACTACCGACATCAGTGGCACTCTAGGCGACAACTTATTTAGCGACACTCTGCGCCCTGTTGAGCGTGTTACTGCACTGCCAACAACGAATTTATCAACTGGTCGAGTGGTAATGCTGACCACTGACAGCAAGCTATATAGATACAGCGGCACAAGCTGGACTTCTTCAATTGCTGCGGCGGATTTATCTGACCAAGTAAACCTAGCAACTCAGGTATTCGGGCAAGTGCAAGCGGCAAGCCTAACAGCGGGCCAGATAACCAGTTCATCTATTCAAACGGGTGCGGTGGTTGCTGACAAGATTGCGGCGGGTTCTATAAGTGCGGTCAAGCTGGCTGCTGATTCGGTGACGGCAAATGCCATCGCTGCAAATTCAGTAGCAGCCTCTGAGGTCGTTGCTAATAGTTTGACCAGCACAGAGTTGAACACCTCGCAGATTTTTGCTGATTCTGCGGTTATCGGAGCCATACAAAGTTCATCAATTACCACTGCCGCAGTCGTGGCTGCCATTGGTAACTTTGAGTTTATTCAGTCTGATAACATTCAGTCCAACGCGATTACAGCCGGTAAACTAGCCGCGTCTAATGTGGTCACTAACTCAGCGCAGATCAGTGATGGCATAATAACAAACGCCAAGATAGGCAGCGTGATTCAATCTAGCAACTATTCTGCTGGGTCTGCTGGCTGGATAATTAACAAGAACGGCAGCGCAGAATTTAACGGCGTGGTTGTTAGCCGAGACTTGATTGTAGCTACTGGAAGCCAAACGCTATCTGGCAGAAGTGGCCTGTTTAACAATGACATTACCACCCTCGAAACTATCTATATTGAGGGGGTGTATCCTGCTGGATTCACAGCATGGGGCGGCGCTAACTCCACGCTTTTATGTAACGTAGAAATCACTGGCAGTTGGTCTACCTTTGTTGGTTCTGAAGGCACCGCAATGATTGGGCCGGTTGCTACAGTTATGCCGTTGACTAAGTTCTCAGGCACTCAAGGCTTTACATTGAAGATCGAAATAGTGGGTAGAAAGGTATCAGGCTGGGGCAGCCCTAGTGACTTCGGCATAGCATGGAAGCTTTATAAGGTAACCTAATGACACTGATTGATGGCTACGAGAACGACAGCGGTGTATTTTTGAGATATACCGAAACGCAAGATGACCAAGTGGTCATGGATATAAAACACTACGCGCCAGACGCTGAAGACTTCGCGTGGGCATTAGAACAGCTTAGAAACATAGAGGCATAAGATGGCTACTCAACTACAAATTAGGCGCGGCACCACCTCGCAAATGAATGCCTTCACAGGCGCAGAGGGTGAGCTAGCTGTTAACACAACCACTGACACAGTGCACGTCCACGATGGCTCTACTGCTGGTGGCTTCGCATTAGCTAAGGCTGATGGGTCAAACATTGGAACCTATGCAGGGTCGTTTACAACGCTGGCGGCGAGTGGTGCTACGACACTCAGTTCGACTTTAGCAGTTACTGGGCAGACAATTATTAGCTCTGACGCATTGGTTAGCACTCCTTCAACATATTACGATGATATTGTTGTTCAAAATAGCGCATCAGGAACAGGCGCAGGAATGACAGTTCTTGTAAACGCCACGAACGGGTTTGGCGGCGTAAAGTTTGGGGATAGCACAAATTCAAACCAGTTTGGTATAGGTTTTGACGCGAATGCAAATTCTGGATTTTTAGACGTTTCAGGGGCACAGGCTTTAACTGTAACCTCTAATCGCTCCGTGGGTATTGGTAGTATTTTGCCTGATAGTTTATTGCACGTTTCTGGAGTAGCCAACCTGCGCATTGCGTACAACGGCACTTCTGCAAATTACATGGACGCAGATACAAATATTTTTCGGTCAGGCAATGGCTTAGAACGTATGCGCATTGATGGGGCGACAGGAAGCGTGGGTATTGGTGCTAGTAACCCAAGCGCAGGCGCGGTTGGTGGAAAGGTTCTTCACGTTCAGAATAGCGGAGCAACAGCGTCTGTCAGG
>Ga0315321_10002495_pt1 | contig 14244 bp, 11 predicted proteins | sample M180m21515metaG_FD_203464 | JGI IMG/M metagenome (GOLD analysis project Ga0315321, IMG submission 203464) | Ammonia-oxidizing marine archaeal communities from Monterey Bay, California, United States - M1 80m 21515 | ecosystem: Environmental > Aquatic > Marine > Intertidal zone | place: USA... | reverse complement strand
GTAAGTTGCAGTCTTTCGAACTGGCCGTTGCAGGCGTTCGACGGTTTCAAGATTGTGATTGAACACATCCGGTTTTGCTTGAAGCACGATGTCCAAGTGTTCCATATGTCCCTGGAAGTCAGGAACTAAGACCTCGATGGCGGTTTCCGGATTGCGATGCCGTACGGCACGGATAGTCGAGGCCCATACTGCTGCGCCACCGTCGGGCAGGTCATCTCTCGCCACGGAAGTCAACACGCAGTGCCGCAGCCCCATCTTTGCCACGGCTTGGGCGACCCTAGCCGGTTCGGCTAGATCAAGCTCCGGAGGGCGTCCACTTTGTACTGAACAAAAGGAACAGGTTCGTGTGCAGACATTGCCAAGAATCATGAGCGTAGCTGTGCCACGTGACCAGCACTCCCCCATGTTGGGGCATTGAGCGCTTTGGCAAACGGTGTGAAGCTGATTGTCATCCACGATGTTTTGTACGGAAACATATCCCGGACCCGTGGGAAGCTTGGCTCGAAGCCATTTTGGTTTTCGCATGACACTCATGATATATATTCTTATCTCAACACGAATTGTCGGGCAAAGCTTTAATCCTCTCGGCTTATTTCCTTCGGGCCTTCTTTCCCTGCGGTCTTATGGTACACACCTGTGCCGGGATCACGTTCGTAGCGTGAAAAACCTGATTTGCTTAAGTTGTCGGCAGAAAGTACCCGACGTTCATTTCCCTCGTTGTGCTTTAAGCTCAAGTTCGGGGGGGCCAATATGCGCTCGATCGGTTCGCCCGTAAGAGGGTGTTCGGATATGGGAGTTGCGCTGAGTCCCTGCTCGATTTCAAAGATTTCCCCACCACCATCTTCCGCTATAACTCGATAGGCATAGACGGGGGGCATGATTTGCGTCCTGGTGCGGTAAGCCTTTGACTAGGCAGTGGCCGCTCGTTTCGGTTTCGGCTTTGATGGGAATTCAAACCCGATGCCGCCGTCTTCCTTCAGAAACAGAGTTGCGTCAAAAAGGCGGCGAGTCTTGCGGGACTTGAATCCTTTGAGGAGGCTTGTCTTGCCGTCGTTAAGAAGCGATCTTAATTCTTCGGGCGGAATTTGAAGGTCGAGAAGCGTCTTCGTTACTCGGAATTTACATTTCCCTTTGGATACGATTGGGTTCTTGATGCAGACAATTGAATTGTCGGTTTCGCGAACTTCTCCTTTGCAAATCGGACATGCTCCGACAACCGGTGCATCTACTATTGTTGTGGGATCGTCTGCATTCGCTCCACCCGGCGTCTCGTTGAACACAAAGGTCACTTTGTTGTCCTCATCTAATTTTAGCATGGCTGAGAATGGTCGCCCGGCCTTTGAGGTGAAGCCATCTAGTGGACCTATTCGACCTTCCTTGATGAGAATCGCCGCCTCATCTAGCTCAAGGCGTCTGCTGGCGAACGACTTGGCAATACGGAAGTCTCCTGATTTGGTCTGGTAGTACGCGAGACCTTCAAATAGCGGGGAGCCATCGATGGGGGACGTGAGGATTGTTTCCTCCATGTCATCAGTCGACTCCTTGAAATCGACGGTTCGTTGGACGACTAACTCTGTCAGTTGCACGATGTCGCGCATGAATTGCTCCCTGCTGTATTTCCCTTCCTCGATTTGACGCAATTTGTATTCCCATTCTCCTGTCATGCTGGGACTTGTGAGGATGTCGGCGCCTACTGTCTTTAGGAATGTGCAAAGGTCTTGTCCCTTGTGAGTAGAAGAAATTTTCCCTTTCTCTCGATCGAAGTATTTTTCTGAAATGAGGTGCTCGATGGTTGAGGCTCGGGTCGCGGGCGTGCCAAGTCCTTTTTCCTTCATCGCCTCTGCCATTTCCTCGTCCTCGACGAGTTTCCCCGCACCCTCCATAGCCGCGAGCAGGGTAGCTTCCGAGTAACGCGCAGGTGGTTTTGTCTCTTCGACGACGAGGTTCATTTCCTTAATCGAGGCACGATTTTCATCAGTTTCGCTGAGAGCTGGCAAAGTGTCTTCAGGCTGCTTGTCTTTTCCGTATATGGCTAGCCACGATGCTTCGACAAGTACTCTGCCCTCGGTCTTGAAGGTATGTTCTCCGATGATGCTTTTTCTGGTAGTGACATCCCATTGAGCCGGTGGATAGAAGACCGCAATGAAGCGTTTCGCGATCATGTTGTAGATTTTTCTCTCGTTGTCGTTGAGGTTAGCTGATGGTTGGTTCGTGGGTATTATGGCGAAGTGATCGCTGATTTGCTTGTTGTTAAAAATTCTCTTGTTGTCTCCATCGATCCAATCGTTTTCCAGCGGTTTTTGAGTGAAAGGTTTGAGCTCTCCACCTAGTTGCTGCATAGTGTCTATACATGTCCCGATGTAATCTTCGGGAAGAGCTTTTGAGTCGGTCCGAGGGTAAGTAATCGCTTTGTGACGCTCGTAGAGGGACTGTGCTAATTGCAAGGTGCGACTCGCAGAAAAACGATACTGGCGATTCGCTTCTCGTTGCAAGGTAGTAAGGTCGAAAAGGCGACCGGATTGCTGCGGTGAGCGTCGCTTGTTCTCGGTAACTTCGGCTTGATGTCCGGCATTTAGTGATTCGTGCAAGGCAATTGCCGACTCCTCGTCCCATATTCGGTCTACTCGGTCGTGTTCGTTGTCCTCATCTTTTTTAAAGGGAGTGCGTTGATAGATACCCTCGTAATCACCTTCGCTGATTCCGAACTTGGCTGTTATACGATGATATTTACGAGGCTTGAAGTTGCGAATCGCTAAGTCTCGAGTCACAACCAATGATAGGGTGGGAGTTTGCACGCGACCAACTGTGGCCATCTGGCGACTTTTTCCTCTGCTCTTCCTCAGGGTAACGACTCGGGTGCCGTTGATGCCGATCAGCCAGTCTGATTCGGAACGACAGCGAGCGGCATCCTGTAAGGATTGCATCTCTTCGCCGGGCCTAAGTTGGTTGTATGCATCACGTATAGAGTGGTCGGTCATCGATAGCATCCAAAGTCTTTGCACTGGTTTTTTGCATCCGGCTAGCTCGTAAACATAGGTGAAGATAAGCTCTCCCTCACGTCCCGCGTCACAAGCATTCACGATCTCGCCCACATCGCTTCGATTTAATAATTTCTTTAGGTCGTTGAATTTCTTTTTAGTATTTTGGATCGGCTTCAGCTGAAACTCTTCGGGTACAATGGGTAAGCTGGTCAAACGCCACTTCTTGAGCTTCTTGTCAAAGTCGTCTGGCATAAACAACTCTACGAGATGACCCAGAGCACAATCTATCACAAGATCTTCGTTTTCGTATCTATCGCCATCCTTAGGCACGTCGCCGAGAACGCGCGCGAGATCTTTCGCCACACTAGGTTTTTCCGCAATGATAAGTTTTTTCATTAAATAGTAATAGCTTTTCGTGAAGTTGAATTGAACTTATTACCTAAACCGGAAGGCTTAGATACGGATGAATCGAGGAAGTAATTCATCGACAGCAGTTAGTAATTCGTCGATCGTTTCGTCAGTTTCATCACCCATGTTGGATATGCGAAAAGTCTTACCTTTTATTTTGCCGTATCCTCCGTCGATTGAGAATTTCTTTTCCCTCTTGAGGGCATCGTTAAGACCTGCGATATCAATGTCTCGCGTATTTTTAATACAAGATAGGGAGCGAGACGCATACCGCTCCTGAGGAAATAGTGTCAGTCCGTTGCGTGATGCCCAAGACCGAACCTTGTCGTTGAGTCGAGCATGTCTACTGAATCTTTCCTCCATACCTTCCGTAAAAATCTTATCAAGGGTATGTTCCAACGCATGAATGAGTGGAATGACAGGCGTACTCGGGGTCATGCCTTTCTCATGATTCTTGTTGAATTCCAAGAAGTCGAAGTAATAGCCTCTGTCGCTAAGCTTTTCGGCCCTGTGCATTGCTTTTTCGGAAACTGAAAGCAAGGCCATTCCCGGTGGCATCGCCAAGGCTTTTTGAGTGCCCGTTAACAAAACGTCGATCCCTAGTTCATCTTTCGGAATCGGCACGGCAGAGAAGGAACTTACGGCATCTACGACAGATACGACTTCCGGAAAGTCTCTCAGGACATTCATTATCTGCGATAGCGGATTCATTATGCCACAGGACGTCTCGTTGTGGACGAGAGTCACGACATCGTATTTTTCGGAGGAAAGAGCCGTTCGTAGATTCTCGGGGTCGATGTGTTGCCCCCATTCTACTTTTAGTTGCCCTGCATCCTTTCCGCAACGAACGGACACGTCGTACCATTTGTCGGAAAAAGCACCGCACATGCAATTTAGCACTTTCTTCGCACAAAGATTACGCACGCTACCTTCCATCACTCCCCACGCACTGGAAGTGGACAGGAATACAGGATCTTCGGTACCGAAAATGCGCTGTAACTTGGGTTGTACCGATCTGTATAACGCTACGAAATCAGGGCTGCGATGTCCCATCACGGGATATCCCATGGCTCGGTAGGTTTCTCCTGAAACATTTATTGGTCCAGGGATGAAAAGCTTGTAGTCGATCATAGAAGCACCGGAAATTGGAGAAGGCTAGTTATTCTTCTTTTGAAAGGACTTGTTTGCATCTCCCACTATTATAATTCTGGGTTCCCAGTCTGCGGCCTCATCGGCGTCAAGCTGGACAAAGCTTAGAATTACCAGCAGGTCGCCAGGTGCACCCTTGTGGGCGGCGGCCCCGTTGAGGGCAATTTCACCTGAATCAGGAGAGGCGGGTATGGCATAGGTTTCGAAACGTTCTCCGTTTGTAATGTTTCCGACCAAAATCTTTTCATGTATCAAAAATCCCGCCGCTTTCATTAGCGTTTCATCGATGGATAGACTACCTGAATAATCGGGCGCCACGGATGTGACCATAACGCGATGTAGCTTAGATTTGAGCAAACTTACCTGCATTTTAAATATGAATTAAAACCTTGCGAGGGGAAAGGAGGGGTTGGGAGTTCATTAAATCAGAAAAATTGCCTTTGTCAAATTCGAAGCCATTGAGGGGGCGGCTCTGTTCTCTTTTCAAGTTTTTAAATAGGCTTGCATCCAGATCATTCCGATAAGAAACAGAAACCAGCATGTTGAGAAGGTTGCGAAAAAAATTACATCAGCATTGGGAGCAATTCGAAGTTTTCGTGGAGGGTGTTATCTACGATCGCGACCATTCTCCGTCCGCTCGTGTCTTTGGTTTTTTTCTTAAGGTTTTTTCTTATCTTTTTTCGAGTTTGGTTCGCCTTCGGCTGAAACTTTATCGAAACCGGGTTATTTTTAAAGACAGACCTCTCGGTTGCCTTGTCGTCGTGGTTGGAAACCTTACTGTGGGAGGTACCGGCAAGACCCCCGTGGTCGAACGCTTTGCCCAATCTCTCACCGCAAAAGGGCGAAAAGTCGCAATACTTAGTCGAGGTTACAAAAGTCGAAGAGAACCTCTCCTCAAGCGTGTTTGGCGTTGGCTTACTTACACCGAGGCTCCGCCACCCAAGGTGGTTAGCGATGGAGACAAAGTCCTGCTCGATTCGTCTGTTGCCGGCGATGAGCCTTATATGTTGGCTCGTAATCTACCAGGCGTAGTCGTACTGGTAGACAAGGATCGCGTTAAATCCGGAGCTTATGCTATCCGCAAGTTTGGCGTCGACACTCTCGTCCTTGACGATGGTTTTCAGTACTTGGCCTTGAAAGGGCGACTCAACCTTCTGCTGGTCGACCAAACCAATCCTTTTGGTAATGGCAGCCTGCTTCCTCGTGGAATTCTTCGAGAACCGATTTCTCATCTTTCTCGTGCATCGTATATTTTCCTCACAAAATCAAAGAAAGATCCCGATGGTGAGCTACTTGACTTGATTAACAAGCACAACCCAAAGGCTCAAATCATTCGTTGCACGCACCATCCCAAACATTTTGTGGAAGTTAATGGTGACCGATTGCAAGATGTCGGTTTTTTACAAGAAACTCCTGTCGGAGTCTTTAGCGCCATTGCTTCGCCTCGAGGTTTCGAGGAAATGATCGAGGGATTGGTAGGGGATCTCCGCTATCGGAGACGCTTCCTTGATCACCATCGCTATACAAGAGACGAATTGGACAGGGTTTTGAAGCGTGCTCGACATGCTGGTTCCGAGGTTGTCGTCACCACGGAAAAAGACGCTGTTCGCATTCCTCCGGACTATAAGTCAATTATCCCTTTGTATTTCATTCGCATGGAAATCGAAATTCTCGAAGGCTTTAAGGATTTTGAAGCTGCCGTCGGAGAAATTTGTTTTCCTCAGGGTTTCCTCTCGGTTTCGCGTGCGGATTGAAACTGCTGCACTGATCGGATCAGTACAGTCAGTTCTTTGATGAATAGCCAATCACGGTTTTTGCCAGTTCTTCCACGCAGTCTATTTTTGCAGTGGGTCGGATGCCGTGCCCAAGGTTAAGCACATGCCCGTGGTAGGGGGACATCCGGGACATTAGGTCCGTGGCGGCAGAGCGAACCGAGACAGGGTCCGTCTCTAGAAGTTCGGGGTCGAGATTTCCTTGGACGGAAATCTCGCTCCCAAGACTTTTCTTGGCTTCTGCCAGTTCGATGGAATGATCAAGTGCGAGACAGCTCGTCCCGCATGAAACAAGTTCCTTGAGCTTGTTTGCCGAATTTTTGGCGTATAGGATCAAAGGGATTTTCCCTCGTAGGCTGGACGTTAATTCTCGAATCCATCGAAGAGACCATGCTTCCGAGTCGCCGTCCGGGCATAGGCTACCCCAAGTGTCGAATATTTGGATGGCGTCTGCCCCGGCGTCGGCTTGTTTACGCAAGTACTGAATCAGCACCGTAGTGAATTTTTCCATCAGGTGGTTGAAGGCATGGGGTTGCTCTTTGGCAAAAGCCAGTGCCTTGGGGAAACCGGCTGAAGATCCTCCATCAATCGCGTAGCATGCTAATGTCCACGGAGATCCGCAAAAGCCAAGAAGGGCTTTTGTGTTTCCCAATGATTCCCTTAGGAGAGCGAGGGTCTTGGCCACGTAATCAAGACGATCGGCAGCTCCATCGACTTCTAGTCGGTCCACATCCTTAGCTGTTTCGATGGCAAAGTCCATGCGAATGCCCCCTTTGTCATGAAAGCCATAGCCTTGCCCCATGGCTTCCGGCAAAACTAATATGTCGCTGAATACGATCGCGGCATCGAGCGGGAATCGGGCTAGTGGTTGCAGGGTGACTTCCTTGGCCAAGGAGGGGTCCCGAACCATTTCGAGAAAACTGTATTTTTCCTTTAGTGCCCGGTATTCAGGCAAGTATCGGCCAGCCTGGCGCATAATCCAGAGCGGAGGTCTGTCCAGCGGTTTACAGGCCAGAGCGTCGAGTATGCGTTGGCGACCGGTCACGACTCCTCCACCCAATCCCTTGGTCTTAAAAACTTCTCCTGAAGTTCAGCTTCCTCGGTGCCGTTTTCGGGTTGCCATTCATATTGCCATGTTACTTCGGGCGGGAGCGACATCAGGATTGATTCTACGCGCCCTTTTGATTGGAGACCGAACAAGGTGCCTCGGTCATAGACGAGGTTGAATTCTACATAGCGTCCCCTTCGGTAGCGCTGGAAATTCTTGTGGCGTTCATCGAACGGATGATTTTTCCGACTCTTCACGATGGGGAAATAGGCAGAAGGATAGGCATCGCCTACGCTCTTGAGAAAAGCGAAAGCACGATCAAATCCACCTTCTGAGAAGTCGTCGAAAAATATACCTCCGATTCCGCGGGGTTCGTTTCTGTGCTTGAGATAAAAGTACTCGTCACACCATTTTTTGAAACGGGGGTAAAGGTTCTCGCCGAAGGTTTTGCAAGCTTCGCTCGCAGTTCGATGCCAAGCTATGGCATCCTCTTCGAAACCGTAATAAGGGGTTAGGTCGAATCCACCGCCGAACCACCAGACGGGAGGCTCACCGTTTTTAGGTTCCGCTCGAAAAAAACGTACATTCGCGTGACTGGTCGGTGCAAAGGGGTTGTCGGGGTGTAGCACGATCGATACTCCCATCGCTCGAAAGGATGCTCCGACCAATTCAGGACGATTGGCTGTTGCTGAGGGCGGAAGGTTTTTCCCGCTGACGTCAGAGAAGTTTATTCCCCCTTTCTCGAATATTTTTCCTTTCGAGAGCGCCAGAGTACATCCTCCGCCCCCTTCACTTCGCACCCACTCGTCTTTTCGAACTTCGGCCACTGGGTCGAGTTCGCAGGCAGCGACTCGGATACGATTTTGTAAGTCTAGAAGATAGGAGCGTACGCTTTCGATTGCTGACTGGGGATCTTCCATTAATTTGGAGCAGTTGTAAATTAGCGGTTGGAGAAGTGTTGGCGACGAACGCAATTCCGGTCGTGGGTGCAGGGAGGGAACGGAGCGGACCGAGGAAAGCTGCCGACCGACGTGCGATAGCCCATCTGAAGGGAGGCTACTCTTCGCCTTCCTCTTCTTCGGGGTCCTTGGCAAGAAACTCCTTGGCTTCCTCAAGAGTCTCGCAAATACCCCACTCTTCGGCTCCGTCGAGGTTGTTCCACATTTCCGCTTCTTCTCCTACGGCTACGATGGCACCGCGCATGGGGAGTTTGAGTTCTTCTATCTTTTCAGCGAATTCACCTACGACTTCGACTGCCTCTTCCCCGACTTCTTCAAGTTCGGAGACATCGATTACCATTTTTTGAATGCCAGCATTAATTGTTCCTCGAATTCTGGTGTCGAGGTTTTCCTTGATGTCATTGATGACAAAGTTCGTAAGTACTTCCGGTAGCTTGAAGAAAAGGAAGTCTTCTATCTGCTTGAAGTAGCGAGCGGAGGAGTCGAGTTGCATCACTTCGTAAAGAGTTGCCTCTGTTTTATTCTGGTCAAATGGTTTGTTCAAGCATTCGGCGAAACCTGAATCTATGGCCTTGGTTTGAGAGGCTTCGTCTCCTTTGACGATCATGCCTATGACGGGCGTGTTCATCACGTTGCTGTTCGTCTTTAGTTTTCTACGAAGGTCGATGGCGCTGTCTTCGGGCAATGCCATGCTGATTATAATGGCGGTGAAGGAAGACCGTTCGCATATGCCAAGAGCTTCTGCTTCGCTACCGGCTCCTTGTACCGACCACTCGTTTCGTTCGGCGATTTCCGAAAGCTGTTCGATGATCGCCGGCTGGTCGTCTACTACCAAGAGAGACACTGCGGTCGTACCGGTCGCCGCCTGTTCCGTTTTATCTGCGGGCAGTCCGGTTGCTACTAGACGATTCATCCGGAAAAGTCTCCGGCCTAGTGTGCGGATTAGCTTGATCGATACCTTTGGGTTTTTAGTCACGATATCGGCGATGCTTTCCTCTATGTGACGAACCTTGGCAGCAGTCTTGGCCCGAATGGTCGCATCCCTTTTCATCGACAGAATCTCGCTCAATTCTCCAAATATGGATCCGGCTGTGTCTATTTCGGTGAGCGTTCGCCCATCTCGAACGACCTCCAAGGTGCCACTTTCAAGGATACAGAATCCCTTGCCCAGTTCCCCTTCAGGGAGAACGACGTCTCCTGCTTCGTATTCGGCTGCTCTTATCATGATGCTTGTTCGGCTGAAGTGTGTAAATTACTAGGTGGTGATTCAGGCCTTGCCGTCCTCAAATGAATTCGTTGAAAAGGTTTTCAAGCATTTCCTGCCTCCCGGAAGAAGGCGGTCTTGGCTCGTTTAAAAGCGCGTGAGACTCAAGTTCTGTCAAATTGGTTTCGCCCCGTTCTATCTTGGCTCCTACGCCTGCGTCCCAACCACTGTAACGATCAGATACAAACTCCTTCATCCGTCCATCTGCCCGAATCGCAGCAGCGGCTTTTAGTCCTCTGGCGAAAGTGTCCATGCCTCCGACGTGGGCGTGGAAAAGGTCGACCGGTTCGTGAGATTCACGTCGGCGTTTTGCATCGAAGTTCAATCCGCCAGTCGTAAAACCACCCATGTCGAGAAGGACGAGCATGATTCGAGCTGCATCATAGATGTTGGTGGGGAACTGATCGGTGTCCCAACCCAGCAGTTCATCGCCCGCATTCGCATCGATCGAGCCAAGCGCTCCCGCGGATGATGCCACCTTTAGGTCGTGCTCTACGGTATGGCCGGCAAGGATGGCGTGATTCGTTTCAATGTTGAGCTTGAAGTGGTCGAGCAAGTCGTACTCCCTAAGGAAATTGAGGCAGGCGGCTGCATCGGAATCGTACTGGTGCTTTGTCGGTTCCTTGGGTTTTGGCTCAATGTAGAACTGTCCCTGAAATCCTATTTCTTTTTTGTAATCGACCGCCATGTGAAGAAAGCGACCAAGATTGTCCAATTCCCTCTTAAGATCAGTATTGATAAGAGAAGAGTACCCCTCCCGACCGCCCCAAAACGTGTAACCTTCTCCTCCTAGACGATGAGTTGCCTCAATGGCTTTCTTAACTTGCGCTCCTGCGTAAGCGAAAATCTCCGGGCAAGGAGAAGTTGCGGCACCCATTGCATAACGAGGGTGCGCGAAGAGGCACGCCGTGCCCCAAAGCAGTTGCTTTCCTGTTTTTTGCTGCAAGCCCTCAAGCTCGTCGACTACGGCGTCGAGAGCGGAGTTGGATTCGGAAAGCGTGCCCAGTTCAGGTGCTATGTCTCTATCGTGGAAGCAGTAGTAATCAATACCGGTCTTTTCCAGAAACTCGAAGAATACATGGGTTCTCTTTTGCGCGTTCTCTACGGAATCGCTCCCGTCATCCCAAGGCGTTTGAGCTGTTCCGGGTCCAAAGGGATCGCCAAGGGGGTTGCGCATGCAGTGCCAATAGGCTGCTCCAAAACGAAAGTGTTCTCGCATCGACTTGCCCTCCACGAGTTCGTCGGCGTTATAGTGCTTGAAGGCGAGCGAGTTTTTCGACCCGGGGCCTTCGTATTTGATTGAGGTGACTTCTGGGAAGAACTCTGACATTTCTCGTAGGTTGATATTTGTATGTTCGATTGTTTTCGGAAAACTTTAATTAGTTCGCCGGTTGTAATTGTCCATCTATTCTAAAGTTTGTTGATTTTTTCCTGACTGTCGATTCTGTCAAGGTGTAAAAGTGTCTAGCGAAACTAGAAATCTCCCTACCTTTTTACGGCTATTATCCTAACCTTTAGATTTCCGATTGGTTCGGCGATGGAGAAAGCGATGCTGGACAAGGACTCGTCTTTCAAGGAAGACGTTGCCAAGGCGATGCGGGTGGGTGCGCATTCTGATTCCCCCATCGCCGCGTCAAAATCCACCCACTTGCCGCGTATGTGAAACTGTGTCCACATATGAAAGCCCATTATGTTCTTGTTCCCTTCGTATCTGGGCATATAGACCAGACCTGCCGCCACCCTGCTCGGTAGTCCCGATGAGCGTCCCATGGCCGCAAGCAATACCGCATGCTCGCTACAGTCGCCCTCGCGCGTTCGAGCTACCTCGCTGGCTGTAGCGAATCCTACGTCTAGATTTTTTGCCGTTACGAAGCGTGTCACGAAACTCCTAAGGTTGCTTGCCATCTGAACCGGGTTTTTGGCGCCGCGAGACGCTGCTCGCGCCAAGGCTCTGATGCCGGGATCATTTGCATCGATCATTATGTTCGGTAAGCGATACTCTGGACCGACTTGACCCGGATTCCCCTTTCCCTTGAAGACTTCGGAGAGCTTTATTCTTTTCACTTGTACTTGGACCGCGCCATCCTCTTGCCTTTTGGCTTTCTGAAAATCTCCGTCTTCAGGAACAGCCTGTAGGCTTCCTTCCATTTTCGGACTTAGCTCGTAAGTGACGGATTGGGCATCTCTTGGAATCTCCCCTTCCAGTTTGATTAAGCTCTTATTGAAGAATTCGGCGGAGACGAAATCCTTCATTGCTTCCCCGCTACTGGTCTTCACCATTTCTATGGGAAAACCTCCCAGATGCATTGTAGTTTTAAGCGCCATCCCACATTCGTCTACCCAGCTCAGCGTCTTGATCTGACCCGCATGAGAATGAAGCACCGTTGCCACTTTGGTGACTGCAGTAATTCCGCCATGCAGTTTGATCGTTTCCTCGCCATGTACTTCGATGGATGCCTTTGTGGGAGATTCCATTCCAAAGTCGGGCGAATACACCCACACCTCATATTTCGTTCCCACGCGAAACCCCTTCTCCACCATTAAGCGAATCAAGCCCCAGTTCATCACCCCTTTCTCGTCAAGTTCGTAGCTATTGGTGGACTTTCGGCCAAATTGTTCTTTCGTTACGACCACCTTGTTTCCCTTTACGATACCCTCCTTGCTAATCGGTTGTGCTCCCATATCGACCTTTCCGCCAAAGCCTAGGATTTTACCATCGATTGTTTCACGGCTATTCTCATGCGATTCCATGACGACCTCACTGCCGGCGCGCTTGATCTTCATGAAGGTATGGGTTTGCAACCTTATTTCCAATCCACGTCGCTCGAAAGTTGTGTGTGCATATCCCACCTTTGCCCCGAACATTCGTACTTCCATCCAAATCTCCTCGAACAATCCTTCCGGGGGATACTTATCTTCTCCTCTAACTTCTATGCTTGCCCCAAGAGAGAAAAGCAAAAAAAACATCCATCGAGAAACGCTTGCCAAATTATCCGTCATGTCGTCATTTGAAAAAAGTTTGATTCGACCGAATTCCAGTTCTTCCCACAACCGTAAAATTTTCCTGAATGCGTTATGATTTTTTAGTGATCGGTGGAGGTAGCGCAGGTTATGCCGCCGCCCGCACCGCCTCCGATTTAGGCGCGAAAGTGGCGATAGCCGATGGATCGAGCGAGCTTGGCGGTTTGTGCATCCTCAAGGGATGCATGCCTTCCAAGACCCTTATCTATGCCGCAGAAGCCCTTCACTTGGCGAGCATGGGGCCGGTGTTCGGGCTCGAAATTCGCGAGGCGACTGCGAACCTTACCGAGATGCAGGCAAGAAAAAAAGAGGTCATTCGTGAGTTTGCCGAGTACCGCCAAGCACAGCTCGAGGATGGCCGGTTTGATCTTCATCGCGCTTACGCCGCCTTCGTCGATTCTCACACCGTCAAACTTTCCGACGGTTCAGTCTTGGAAGCCGAAAAGATTCTGGTCGCGACGGGTTCGACAGTCAATCTTCCAAACGTCGTGGGTCTGCTCGACGTTCCCGTCCGAACCAGCGACGATGTTCTCGATCTTTCCGAGATCCCCGAAGAGGTTCTCGTTCTCGGTGGTGGAGTGGTGGCATGCGAACTGGCTCAGTACCTTCTCCGAATCGGTGCTCGCGTAAGTATCGTGCAACGGAGTTCACGGCTCTTGAAGGAGTTTTCTCCCGAAGCCTCTCGGGTGGTCGAGCAAGCCTTTATGGACGAAGGCGCAGAACTTTTTTTGGATACGAAGCTTCAGCGACTGGAGAATCTTCCTGACGGGTCTGTCCGAGTGCACTTCGGGCACGCGGGAGACAATCTTCAGCGGGACACCGGATTCCTATTTAATGCTCTCGGTCGCACCCCATCGGTTGGCTCTCTCGATCTGGTCGCCGCCGGCATCAAGACGCTCCCTACGGGGCATTTGCGAACAAACTCGCATCAGCAGACAACCTCACCCAGCATATATGCAGCCGGAGACTGCAGTGGACCGCACGAGATCGTACACGTCGCAATCCGTCAGGGCGAGACTGCCGCCGCTCATGCTCTCGGCGGAAAAGTTCCCCCCATGAACTACGACGGTCTGCTAAGCGTCGTTTTCACCGATCCGCAGGTCGCCTACATCGGGTTGAGCCTTTCGGAAATCGATGCTCGAGGAATTTCTTGCGTGTCCGCCTCCTTTCCCTTCGATGACCATGGAAAGTCGATCCTGATGGAAGCCAAGCGCGGGCACGTAGCCATCCATGCGAACAAGAGCGATGGCAAGATACTAGGTGCGGAATGCGTGGGCAAGGATGCCGGCGAGCTCATTCACTCACTCTCCGTGGCCATTGCCTTGAAAGCTACGGTACACGACCTTCTCAAGGCCGATTGGTACCATCCCACGCTTTCCGAAATCTGGACCTATCCACTCGAGGAAATTTCCGAGGCATGCTTGATCCCTTGATCGGGTGGGCGCCTTTTTCTGCATGTCCCTTAATTTTCCTCCACCTACCGTCTTGACTTAAAATTTCAATTTGATTTACTCCTCACTTTTACTTTTGGGGTAGTAGCTCAGTTGGTTAGAGCGCCGGCCTGTCACGCCGGAGGTCGCGGGTTCGAGTCCCGTCTATCCCGCCACTTCGAAATGCAGTATTTGTCACTGTTTGTGAGGCT
>Ga0315321_10002492_pt1 | contig 14258 bp, 9 predicted proteins | sample M180m21515metaG_FD_203464 | JGI IMG/M metagenome (GOLD analysis project Ga0315321, IMG submission 203464) | Ammonia-oxidizing marine archaeal communities from Monterey Bay, California, United States - M1 80m 21515 | ecosystem: Environmental > Aquatic > Marine > Intertidal zone | place: USA... | reverse complement strand
TCCTCGGTCTCGGAACACCTGCCAACGGCATTGCTGACGCATGGTTTGTTGTTGATCGCGGAATTGACAACCTAGGCCTTGAGCGACGCGACTTTTCGTATCCCGATGCTTTTCGTGGCCGAGCCTTCTGGAGACACCGTCAGGACCTGATTGCAGGATGGCAGGCACGTGGCGCAGCAGGTTGGATCAGTGACTTTAATTTCCTTGAGGAATACTATGAATCAGAGTGGGAAGAGGGGTATGAGCAACGCACATGGCTTGATCTGCGGCGGCCTATCGATAATCGACAGTGGCGACTTCTAACGAGTCTGCGAGTTGATCCATTTCTTACACAAAGTGAATGGTGGCCGAGGCTTGATCATCACTGGATTGCTCAGCCGCTTTTGCGTGATGCGCTCTCATGGTACGAGCATTCGAGTATTGCATATGTCCGCCAGGCAAGGCCTGCGGCCCCGACTGGTCCCGCTGCCGGGCAGCCGGGTCAGGGATATCAGTTCTGGACACTTCTGCCGTATGAAAATCAGGCGATTGGTGAGCGCCTTGTCTCACGTCAGGAAATCGATCTGCCGTTTCAGGCGGGGCCTGTCAAACTCGTGCCGTACGCACTTGGTGAGCTTGGGCACTGGGGGCAGGATATCGGAGATCCCAATAATAATATTGAAGGGAGCAGTATCGATCGCGCCTACGGTCAGGTTGGTGTGCGATCAAGCCTTCCTCTGTGGACGGCAGATAATTCAGTTGAGAGTCGTCTTTGGAACCTTCACGGATTGGCTCACAAAGTTATTTTTGAGGCCGAGTTCTCCTATGCTAATTCCACTCAGAACGTAGACCAATTCCCACTCTATGATCAGTTGGATGACGATACGATCAATCAATACCGGCGGAACATTGCTTTTTTTGATTTCAATAATCCCCAATCACCGCTTCCATCACCCAATGCCTACTACGCCCCATCCCCATTTGACTTCGCTGGTTCAGGAAGAGGGCCCAATAATGGTCGATATGACCCACGGTCGTATGCAATTCGGCGAGGGATTGGCAGCTGGGTTACTGGGCCGAGCGAGGTAGTCAATGACCTGACAGCCTTCCGAGTCGGTGCTCGTCAACGCTGGCAGACAAAGCGAGGGCCATATGGTGATCGCAGAATTGTTGACTGGGTTGTTTTTGATATTGATGGTGAGTTCTTTCCAACAACGAGCCAAAATTTTGGCCAGGTCCTCGGGCTCTGGCAATATGATTTCCGTTGGCATGTTGGTGATCGTACCACCATTCTTTCGACTGCTGATGTCGACTTTTTCACGGGTGGTCAGCAACTCTATACAGTTGGGGCTCTTCTGAACCGCTCAGCTCGTGGGAGTCTCTATATGGGGTATCAATCATTTGGTGGACCAATCAATGCAAGTGTTCTTACTGGTTCGTATACGTATCGGATGAGCCCAAAGTGGGCAAGTTCCTTTGGGTCGTCGGTTGACCTTACAGGCGCGAACATCGGGCAGCGATTCCAGCTTGTCCGAATAGGCGAATCGTTCTTAATGAGTTTTGGATTTAATGTTGATTACAGTCGTAATAATGTTGGTGTGACGTTTGCCATTGAGCCACGGTTCCTGTCAGGTACTCAGTTCGCCGGTAGGTCTGGACCTTCTGACTCAGCTGCTGGAACGTCTGCATTGGGTGGCTCACCAGGTGGTGCGCCGATTGCTGGAGCGTATGGACTCGAATAATTTTGTTGACGTGCGTACCACACGCCCCATCCGACAAAAGTAATCGTGAGCAGCAGATACGCAGTCATCAATTCAAAAGGGCTTCGGCCGTTTGATTCTGGTGGCAAAGCCCCAATCGCCCACGGAAAAAACATCCGGCCATCAGCGAATGGAGAATGAATGATTCCGAAAAGAGTAAGTGTTGCAGCAGAAGCGCACCATGTAGCTGCTTGAATCATTTTTCGGTCAATAAGCGCAGCAGTCATACCCGCCCATACTAAACTCGTAATGATGAAGCCGGAAGCAAGGATCCTGAGACTGTAGAGTTCGATTGCTAGTTGGCCTTCTGGAGCTGCGCCCGCGGCCACAAGTTTATTAGTCTGAATGACAACAAGAGCAGCAAGCGCGGGCACGCACGCGATAGCCACGGCTGGATAGTGGCGTCTTGGAGTGGCTTCGAAGCTTTGAGCAGAAATTTCAAGGCCAATGAAAATCAGGATTGGGAGAATCGCTGCGGCAGGAATAAGTTCGTAGAGCAATGCAAAGGACCCGGTAAGTCCAGCGAGTCCAATAAAAATAGCAGTCGCCAGCGTGTAGGCTGCTCGACCACCCATAGCCTTGTATGCAGGATGACCAATATACGGAGTGGATTGGATGACTCCGCCGCACATCCCTGCAACAAGGGTGGCCAGTCCCTCAATTGCGATCACACCACGGGTGTCGTATTCATCACCAGCAGCAGCAGCACTCTCAGTGCAGTCAATGCCACCGATAACAGTTCCCAGAGCAAATGGAATAACAATCGGCAAATATTTAAAGGTGAGTGGCCATGCTGTGACCCATGTGAACTGAAAGACGTCCAGCCAGCCAGTTGGCCAAAGTGCTGAGAGAGGATCGAAACTGGCATGGGGTCCACTTGATGGTAACCAGCCAAGAAATTGGCCAACAGCAGCGATTGAGCCACCAACAACAAGAGCAGCAAGAGCACCAGGAATACGCCAAGGAAGGGGGACTTGTGCTGTAAGGCTTGCCAATACAATACCCAACGAGACGAGACCAATGACCGGCTGAGAAAACAACTCAACAAACGGCAGGAAGCTAATGAGCGCCAGCGCGATCGCCGCAAGGCTTCCGAGTAATGCAGCTCGAGGGATCAGTTGACGTACCTTTGAGGCAGCAGGTGCACAGCAAAGTTTGAAGATGCCACTTGCAACTATGCAGCACATGCCGATGTGCCATGCCTGGCGAGCTGCGTCAGTCTCAGATAAACCATTTCCAGTTGCTTCTAGGTAGGCTGGTCCGATTACAAAAAAGACCATTCCGAATGTACTCGGTGTATCCAGCCCTAAGGGCATTGCTGTGACGTCACTTCGACGAGTCTGCTTTGCAAGACGAATTGCCATCCAGGTAAAAAGCAGGTCACCGACGATAACGCCAAGAGCAGTTCCAGGAACAAAATGTGATAGCGCAAATTCAAGTGGATAATTGAAGACGGTCACCAACAATGACACGGCAAGTGTCAAATCAGCCAGATTGTCAAGCGATAGGCCGAAAAAAGCATTAGTGTCACCGCGTGTTGCCCAGCGATAGTGAGTGGATGGTGACATAGAAGATCTCTTAGATGGCTTGATTTTTAGGTCTATAGATACCCCTAACCGTCTGTTTGACCTGATGGTCGCAGCCGGTAACGGTACGGACTATACTCGGTTTGAGTTGAAAAACGAGTAGTTACTCTTTTTCATGGCATCAGGAGGGGCAACTTATTGCGTGCTCTCCTCTATAAAATAAAATTGGCGAACTGAGCCGAACCAGAAGACAACCTTCCACGTAGTAACCCATGGATATTGACCAGCCATCTTCGGAGAGAATCCATCCACTCGGTGGGGGAGCGTCTCTTCATGGTGAGACGGCTGGTGATACTACAGGCCGTCAACGTTCCCCGGCGGAAGAGCCGTCCGATGAGCAACTTTTTAAGACTTTTTGTGACACCGAAGATACCGGCGCCTATGAGGTGTTGGTTTCGCGTTATGAACGAGAGTTGTTTAGTTATCTGCGCCGGTATGTTGGGAGTGCTGAGATGGCAGAGGATGTTTTTCAGGCAACATTTCTGCAGATCTATGTCAAGCGGGATCGGTTTGAAGTGGGAAGGCGGTTTCGTCCGTGGCTCTACACGGTTGCAACGAATCAGGCCATTGATGCACAGCGAAGAAATCGACGGCACCGCATGGTAAGCCTTGATCAACGGGCGGGTAATGATGAAGAGGGAGACTTAATGTCAGTTGTGTCGTCGGCAGGTCCGACGGCAGTTGAAAATCTTGAAGACGAGGAAGCGAAAGAATGGGTGCGTGGAGCCGTAGACGACTTGCCGGAAACACTGCGAGCAGCGTTAATCTTAGTCTATCACCAAGGATTGAAATATCGCGAAGCTGCTGACGTTCTCGGAATACCTGTTGGAACCGTTAAGAGCAGGCTCCATGCAGCGTTACTAAAACTTAATCGTGCATGGACAAGCACAGATCAGTCGGAGTTAAAGGCATGAAGGAACAATTCGCCAGTCATCAACGAATCAAGCACGGCAAAAGTCGAAGTTGCTTGTCGCCAAAGGAGGGAAGGGTGGCATGCGTCAAAATTTAATTGGCTATTTGCTGGATAGTGTGGATGAGGACGAACGGGCGGAGATCGAATCGGCACGTCAAAGTCCTGAAACAGCGAGTAAAGTTGAGCACGAGCTTGCAATGCTTGAACGGGCGTTGAAGCCACTGGAACGCGACCGAGGTGTTATCTCTCCACCATCTGGTTTGGCGGAACGAACAATTGCTGCAGTGAAGCAAGCTGCGGCTGATAAGAGACCAAGCCTTTCGGAAACAGCAGAATCTGATGCCATCATTCGGCCACGAGTTTGGCTCGATCGCGTGATCCTTACCGCAGCGTCTCTTGCGGCGATCATTCTTTTGGCCCCCCTATTGCTTGAAACGATGGAAGATGCCAGGGCTACCAGGGCCCAACAGAATCTGCAAAAGGTAGCAACGGCTCTTCAGGGATATGCCGATGTTCACAGCATGTACCCGACGCCGCCTAGCGAAGGGCCACTGTCACGCGCAGGACTGTATGCTCCTACGCTCGTATCAGAGCATAGGATTCGACCTGACGACGGCTTGCTCGTGTACCCCGGATCATCACTTAACCGGGATGGAGATTTTCAGGTACCCTCAAAGGAAGAAGTCGAAGCAGCTATTGGTACAGAAAAATTCGAAAAGTTGATTGATGTTATGGGAGGTGATTACGGCTATACGCTTGGCTATCGTGATGAAGCTGGTCGTTTGAAGCCGAATCGTAACCAGCAACGAAGCCATCATCCGATCATGGCAGATGCCCCTGACGCGAGCGGGAAGCAAAGTAGCAACCACCCCGATGGAGCACATCATATTGTGTACGAGGATGGTCATGTCGAGCGAATCTGGGTTACAAGCTCGACTCTTGATAAATTACATAAGAACGATCATTTGTATCTGAACAACGATGGGAAAATTGCTGCTGGAAAAGATGCGGAAGATGCAGTTATCGGTGATTCTCATCACCAGCCGTAGTGATAGGATGAGCCCCAAGGTTGCTTGTCACTGAGACAGGCTTGCCTCCTCAGTTGGCATGCGGCAGCGTGGTTGAGAAAGATATTTATTTACGAGCGAGATCTCGTGCTGCAGCGACAACGGCTTGAGTAGTTATGCCAAAGTGTTCGAACAACTTCTTGGCCGGACCAGAAGCACCGAATCCATTCATGCCGATGAATGTGCCTTTCTGACCGAGCCACCGTTCCCAGCCGAATCCTGAAGCAGCTTCACATGCTACTCTCGCTGGAATACTCGCTGGAAGAACGTGCTCACGGTACTCATGGTCTTGCTCGGCAAAGAGTTCCCAGCACGGAAGGCTCACGACTCGAGTTCGAATACCCTCTGAGTCAAGAATGTCAGCTGCATCAAGACAAAGTGGTATCTCACTACCCGTCCCGATGAGAATGCATTCGGCCTCGCCTCCTGTAGCTTCTTTTAATATATACCCCCCCTTGGCAACGCCGTTCGCTGGCCCAAGATTAGTTCGGTCGAGTGTCGGGAGATTTTGTCGTGAAAGTACCATGACGGCTGGCTGTTTCGGGTTCAGTAATGCACTCCGATACGCCTCTGCAACTTCGTTGGCATCGGCCGGCCGAAAAACATTTAACCCAGGGACAGCTCGGGCACTCGCAAGATGTTCAATAGGCTGATGAGTGGGACCGTCCTCACCAAGACCGATTGAATCATGCGTAAGGACATAAATGACACCAAGTTCCCCTAAAGCAGAAAGTCGAAGGGCTGGTTTGAGGTAGTCGAAGAATACAAAGAAGGTTGCGGCATAAGGCCGCAGGCCGCACAAAGCCATGCCGTTACAAGCAGCAGCCATGGCGTGCTCGCGGATGCCAAAGTGGAAGTTGCGCCCGCGGAGGTTCTCGGGCCCAAAGTCACCTGCACCAGGAATGAGAGTCATCGTCGATGGTGCAAGGTCAGCTGAGCCACCTAAGAACCATGGGATAGTAGTGCTAAGACTTTGGAGAACTTTTCCTGACGAGACACGACTAGCCAGTCCCTTTGCGTCAGTTGAAAATTCTGGAATTGCATCTGCCCAGCCCTCTGGTAACTTTCCAGCGAGCATATAGTCCAGTTCCTTCGCGGCGGTCGGTTCGGAAGAGGCTAATTTTTGATGAGCTGTCTGCCATGATGCATTCGCGTGTTGACCGCGTGCACTTATCGAGCCTTGAAAATGTTCCACAACTCCATTTGGAACATGGAATGTCTCTTGTGTAGGCCAATCATAAGCTTCTTTCGCCCCAGCGATCTCATCTGGTCCAAGCGGAGCGCCGTGAGATGAATGAGAACCAGCTTTTGTTGGTGCGCCAAAGCCAATGACGCTTTTGACGACAATTAGTGTAGGTTTTTCAGTTTCGTGCTTAAACGCTTGTAGAGCACGACTCAGGGAGGATGCATCGTTCGCATCATCAACATATTCGACTCGCCACCCAAATCCTTCGAATCGACGCCCGACGTCCTCACTAAATGCAAGATCGGTTTCACCCTCGATTGTTATTTTATTGTCATCGTAAATCCAGCAGAGGTTTGCCAGTTGAAGATGGCCAGCAAGTGACGCAGACTCACTCGCAACCCCCTCCATCAAATCACCATCACTGCACAGTACATATGTATCAAAATTAAACAGTGTTGCATCAGGACGATTGTATTGTGCGCCTAGCCATCGAGAGGAAATAGCCATGCCAACTGAGTTTGCACATCCTTGGCCAAGCGGTCCCGTTGTTGTTTCGACACCTACAGCCAAATGGTGTTCTGGATGTCCAGCACAAACACTATCGAGTTGACGAAATGCCCGAATGTCATCAAGGCTGACAGCTGGAAGCTTGTTAGCTTCGGTGTTTGGTCTGCCCTGTCGTATGCCTGCGAGGTGAATAAGGCTATACAGCAACATTGAGGCATGCCCACACGAAAGAACAAAACGGTCACGATTCGGCCAACTCGGATCAAGGGGGTCGTACCGCAGAAAGTCCTTCCACACCGTGTAGGCAACTGGGGCAAGCGCCATTGGGGTGCCAGGGTGCCCGCTTTTTGCAGCCTCGACAGCATCCATCGACAACGTTCGGATTGTGTCAATTGCAAGCTGATCTATGTCGGTGAGTGTTGGTGTATCTGAGCTAGGCATGAAGTGGCTTTCAGGCGTGGAGTGGTGTGTGTAGGTGTCGCAATCAGGCTGGTAATAAATTCTTAGCGTACGCTGGAATGCGCACTACTATAAGCGATAATGCTCATGGTGACGACAGATACCGCTTATACGCGGTATCAAGTTCTTCTGGGCTTCTCTCGCAGAGTTTCCATAGCGTTTCCTGTTCGGCTGTTCCGCGGTACAACTGAACGAGGTATTCGATAAAAGCGTTTCGGTAACGGCCGCGTTCACCATTCATAAAAAAATCTGCGAGACCGGATAGTTGGCTATATATTTTAGGCAATTCTGGTTCCTTCTGTAACGCACTCCTTCCAAGTTTTGACAGTTGGCGTAGGGGAATAAAATAGTTATCGTCGAGAAGCCTTTCCCGTGCCGCAGGAACGCGGCCATTTCGGCGCCCGCCAGCCGTGAAGCCAAAATCAGCTTCCTCAAGGCTTTCCATGTAGCAGGCGGCAGCCTCCAACGCCCACATGCCGTGCTTGCTTCCAGCTGAGGGGCTTGTTGGCCAAGACTCTGCGAAGAGTTGATGAGTTGCTTCGTGTTCTACAGTTTGAATGTCCGAGTCTTGATTGGAAAAAAACCATGCTGTTTGTGTGGGTGTCCAGTAAATGCCAAGAGTTTTCCCAATATTTGGCTCCAGAAGCTGCAACCTGTCGATGTACTCCTCGCGATTCGCAAGCAAGACCACCTTGAATAAACTTGTTGGGCGAGGCCTTGCTTGTCCAACGATTCTGCGACTTAGCTCGACTGGAGTCATTACAAACCCCGGGAAAACTTGCCGCCAGATGAAACGAGTCAGTTCGAGTTGTTTTGCTAGAGCGGCTGCATGAGGAAGCCCGGCGGTCGACTGGATGTGCCAGTGGTCTGAATGAAACAGTTGCAGGGCTGTGTCGGAAGGCTGTGTCCTCGACTTGCCGGGAAGGACTAATAAATCATGAGACGATGCTTGGATAGTTTTTTTTCCATTTCTCAGCCAACCTTCGTCAGGAGAGTACTCTTTTTTTTGCGTAAGTTGGCGAGCAACATTTGGCCAAACCCATTGGTCACCATGCCTGACATACCCAAGAGCACGACGGCTCATTGCATGGTCAGGGTTTTCACGGAGAACACGAACAAGAAGGCGCATGGAGTCATTGCTTGATTGCATACCATCGCGAGGGTGAAATTTCCTCTGTTTTTGAATTTCATCCTTGGCCCTTTCGAAAAAATAGAGAGCACGTTGTTGTCGAAGGTGCACGAAGTCCGTCCACACATGCTCGCTTGCCTTCTCAAGCCAAGCAGGCTTCAGAAGTTTTTTGTCGATACTCGCAATAATTTGACACTGGATCGGCCCCAGTTCATCTGGCAAAGGCCAGTTTTCAATGTAGGCTGCCAGACGCTCGTCGCCACAAGCCTGAGCGTCGCGAACAATCTCTAGGCAGCAGTTATTCCATCCCACGCCGATCGGATTTGCATTTTCTCCGATATCAGCATGCAGCTTTTGTGGGCAATCAAATCCAGTGCTTACGAGACAAAAAAGGAAAAGAATAGGGAGCCATGCAACCTTCGTTGCAATGGCGTTATTCCTCTTTCTCGAAAGCGGAATCAAACTGCACATTGCTGGGAGCAAAGTCAATATTTTGAACAAACTCGCATGCCTCGGTTGCGCCATGCTCACGATCCATTCCACAATCTTCCCATTCAACAGACAACGGACCGCTGTAACCAATCTCATTTAAAGCCCGAATAATCTCTTCGAAGTCGACTCCGCCCCGGCCAGGAGACCGGAAGTCCCATCCGCGTCGAGGATCACCAAAGTTGAGGTGGCTACCAAGAATTCCTCCCTTACCATTCAGGAGTACAACGGCATCTTTAATATGAACATGATAGATGCGATCCGGGAATGTTCGAATGAATTCCACTGGATCAACGCCTTGCCAGTGAAGGTGACTTGGGTCAAAGTTGAAACCAAATTCTTCTCGGTGCCCGACTGCTTCAAGTGCTCGTTGCGCGGTGATGATATCAAAAGCTATCTCAGTTGGATGTACCTCTAGTGCAAACCGCACACCAGATTCAGCAAAAACATCCAAGATGGGGTTCCACCGATCAGCAAAATCTTGAAAGCCGGCTTCAAGCATTGACTCAGGAACCGGAGGGAAAGAGTAGAGCAGGTGCCAAATACTTGACCCAGTAAAGCCGTTGACAACAGACACCCCAAGTTTTTTTGCAGCCCTGGCGGTTTGCTTAATCTCCTCAGCAGCCCGTTCCTGTACGCCTTTCGGATCGCCATCACCCCAGATGTACGGGGGCAGAATGGCTTTGTGACGTTCGTCCACTCGGTCACAAACGGCCTGCCCAACAAGATGACAGGAAATAGCATGCACCATCAGGTCATGCTGTTCAAGAAGGTCACGCTTCGTTGCGCAATAGCCGTCATCAACGATTGCTTTGTCGACTTCAAAATGATCTCCCCAGCATGCTAGCTCGAGTCCTTGATACCCAAACTCCCGGGCTTTTCGGGCGAGATTTTCCAGCGGCATGTCGGCCCACTGGCCGGTGAATAGTGTGACAGGACGACCCATCGCAGCGAACTCCTTGAAAAGTGTGAAGAGAAAGTGATGAAGGAAGCATTCAGGAATGAGTTTTCATAGTCTTCTCGAATTCTGGCAGATTTTACATCAGTTGAAAACCATGCCGCAGAGTGATCGCCAAGAGATCCGCTTTGTGTGCAGCAAAATAACCCGCATCGATATAAGGTTGAGACTCGAATGCCTCGTTTTCAGCGGCGCACGACACTGCGGAGAAGTAGACAGCCCCAGGCTGCAACAAGAATATTTCCTCCCCAGACGGCAATAGGGGGTAAGTCACCAGCTTTTGCCTCGGAAACGCCAGCCATGAAAATTGGGTAGTAGACGAGAAGAATCGGTAAGAAACAAAGGAAAAAACTGGTAAGAAAATCCGCATTCTTCATCCGGATTGCCATTGGAGCACCTACAAGAACAAAAGCGAGGCAGCTAAAGCCATTTGCCCACCGTCTCCATGGCTCCATTGCAATGCGATTGAGACGATTGTGGTAATGGTTAATGGTTGCTTGTTCGGCGGCGAAGTGTTGCGGTGCTATAAGTTCAGCATGGCCAGTCAGGAAAGCCTCAGCAGTTCGGCCGGCAATTTGTTGTCGCGCGCGACTAATATTCAGGATTGAATCTTTTCGTGCCGCATTAAATTCATTCATCGCTATTTGAGATGGACTTTTGGATAAGGGATTGTTCTTACCAATTGAGTCCAGAGGAATAACTCGTTCGATAGTATCCGGGAAGGCAACCTCAACGTCACCAACCCGGACTACTCCATTTGTACAAATAGCAGTAATGCTTGCATTTTTGGCATCGGTTTTGAGCACGGCCTCCATCGCTGAGAGTGTCACAGAGGGGCTCGAGTTGTTCGGCTGGAATGACATCGTTGGCCGAATGAGGCGACGTCCTTGAACGCCTTTTACATTAATTGCAAGTTTGTCCGTGCTATAGGAGCGTTGCTGTTGTAATCGGCTGTAGATGATTTCTTCTAGACTTTGAACAACAACACCCCGGACACCCTCACGCCCCCATGAGACGGCGATGTCATTAAGCCAGACGCAGCTCAAGCTGATTAAAATGGCCAAAAAGGCAACTGGCCAGATAAGAGCCATTGGGGTGATGCCGGCAGCTTTGAGAGCGATGATTTCATTAGAGCTTGAAAAACGTCCAAAAACACTTGCAACTGCAAACAGTATCGTTCCTGGAACAGCGAACCGCATTGCATCAGGCAAGACATATGGAATGAGTGAGAGTATTTGTAGCAGCCCCAGTCCCTGTTGCTGCGCTTCTTTTGTGAGCCCAATGACGAGCATAAAAAGGGTGAGTGCCGTAAGTGCAACAAGAAAAACTTGAAGCATTTCTGAGAGCACGTATCGAGTGATTATTTTCATTGGCCGCATTCCTTCGCTGGCCTGAAGGATCGTCAGAGAGTGCTGGTCAGTAGCCTTATGACGATCCCTTGGAATCAGGATCTGTCAGCATAGACGATTGTAGAGTGTCAGAAAACGTCTGAAGCCCCGCGAATATAGCCCGAGTTGCTGTTGAGAAATCACGTGACTGAACGGCGTTTCGGGCTTTTTCAGTTGATTCGGCAAGTTTCTGAGATTCCTTCGTCAGATTGTTTTCCCCCAGTTCATTTTTTGCGTGGTCGAGAGAACGAATCAAGCGATTGAATAATTTTTCAGAGGGAGTGCTGTCATAACGCCGGTAAGGCCCTCTTCCAAGAAACGTTCCTCGGCCTGGTGAAATTACCTTGATCTTTTTTCTCGGTTTGAGGAGAGCAAAACTGAAGAATGAACCAAAAACTGAACCAAGCGTCAGTCCCATTGTGATAATGCTGCCTGCAAGCAACATGCGACGAAAAAATTCATCGTTTCCGTCCGATGATTTGTATGCAGAATAGGACACCAAGCAAAGAAAGAAACTCACAGCCGCTACTCCAAGAAAAATCCAAGGGCGACGGTGACTTGCGAGGCTCCCTCCGTCATCCGCTAGTGGCCATGCGGCTTCGCGTCGTGAATAATGAGTCACTTCTTCAGGGCCGGCTTTAATGATGATTACGGTGGTGTTGTCGGGCGCGCCTCGCACAAGAGCAAGTCCGACGACGGCAGCTGTGGCATCTTCCAAAGACAATTCCGAAGCAAAGACTGCAATCTCTTCATCACTCAATGTTCCGGAGAGGCCATCGCTACATAAGACAAAAAGATCGTTTTGCTCGACGGGGAATGGGCCTTCAAGGTCAATGTCAAGATCGCTGTGAGGGCCCATTGAGCGAGTGATGATGTTTTTGGGAACACTTGGAAGATTGGCTCCTTGCGTAGAGTCATTTTGTCCGCTTGCTGCTGCGACTTCCCAGGCAAGTGAATGGTCTCGTGAAAGTTGTTCGATGGAATGCCCGCGTACTCTGTAGATACGACTGTCACCAACATGGCCAACAATGGCTCCCTGCGGAAGTACGACAAGTGCCGAACAGGTTGTACCCATTCCCTTGTAGTTGGGGTCGCTCTCGCCTTTCGAATAGATTTCTTTATTGGCTTGGCGAAGGCTTTGCGAGAGAGCAAGTGGTGGTGAATACTCCGGCTTAAGTTCACTGTAAATTTCAGGAATGCGTGCAACCGCAATACGGCTCGCTTCTTCACCACCCGCATGAGCGCCCATCCCGTCAGCAACAATAAAGAGCCATCCGTGCTTTCGGAAAACATTCGACGACTCGGCTGGTATGACTACGGCGGAGTCCTGATTGTTGGATCGTCTGCGGCCTACATGAGACCGCACATGGTATTGAAGAGTGTTACCCTGTCCCACTGAATTGCCTCGCGAGATCATTCACGATGAACGGTGTCCCATACGCTGCCTTCGTAGCAACGTAGTCAAAGTAAGAAATGTAGCAGGATTGGGGGGAAATTTCTTAATCCAAATCATTGTTTTGGGTGGCACAGAACGTCGATCTGGTCTGGTTTGATCAAATAAATCGCCCTAGTCTTAGGGCTATGATGATCAGGCACCGCGAAAATTCGTTACCTGCTAAGGCACGATCCGGCTTGTGTTTAGGTCGTTCCCTATGGAAAGCACCTTCATTAGGCATAATGCTCTGGGTGACGGTTATTCTTCTGATGTCCATTGGCTGTGTCCAGCGGCGAATGACGGTCAGGAGTAATCCCCCAGGTGCGCTCGTTTATGTTGATGATTACCAGATTGGGACAACGCCGGTGTCTACGGACTTTGTCTATTACGGCACAAGAAAAATTCGACTTATTAAAGATGGGTATGATACCCTCACGGTTCAACAGCCATTTCCAGTCCCTTGGTACGAGATCTTTCCTCTTGATTTTGTGACTGAGAATCTCTGGCCCTGGGAAATTCGAGATGAGCGTGTTGTCGACCTCGCAATGGTACCTGCCGGAACTGTTCCTGCGGAGACAGTTGTTAGCCGAGCCGAGTTAGCAAGACGGTCTGCCGGAAGCGGGCCGCCGGTTCCGGTAGCTCCCGTTGCCGTACCACCTCCATCATTCTCGCGAGGTACAAATCCTACCTCGCCAAACGTGTTGCCACAGGCTCCAGTTGAGCCACTTCCGCCACCAACGACCGGCCCGGTGTTCCCGTTACCGCAATAAATACGGATGAGTAATTGAAGTTATGTGGCATAATAGGGCCATGTCTCCATTATCTAAAAAAGATGCTTTTTGCTCCCGTCAGCAACTTGAGGCAACAAAACTTCACCGCTTGAATGCCATGTTTGCAGAAGTACTTCCTGCGAATAGCTTCTATCGTGAGAAGTTCTCCGAATGTACAACACCGGTCCAATCGTTCGAACAACTTACTGATTTTCCGTGTACGGCAAAGTCCGAACTTGTTGGGGGGGAGAATACATTTTCTGCCCGAAACAGAACGTGGTGTGACCAAAAGTATGTTCGGTTTCACCAGACAAGTGGCACCAGTGGCCATCCGCTTCAGGTCTGGGACACAGAAGATGATTGGAATTGGTGGATGGCATGCTGGAAGTCAATTTACTCACGAGCAGAACTCCAGCCCGGTGAACCAGTCTTTATCGCGGCTTCCTTCGGTCCATACATCGGCTTTTGGAGTGCTTTCGAAGGTGCAGTGGCAAGTGGCGGGCGCGCGATCCCTTCAGGAGGATTGTCGAGTGTTGCTCGCTTGGAACTTCTAAGAAAAACAGAGTCAAAAGTCCTCGTGGCGACTCCAACGTACGCACTGCATTTGGCCGAAGTGGCCAGAGAGCAAGGAT
>Ga0315321_10002490_pt1 | contig 14259 bp, 12 predicted proteins | sample M180m21515metaG_FD_203464 | JGI IMG/M metagenome (GOLD analysis project Ga0315321, IMG submission 203464) | Ammonia-oxidizing marine archaeal communities from Monterey Bay, California, United States - M1 80m 21515 | ecosystem: Environmental > Aquatic > Marine > Intertidal zone | place: USA... | reverse complement strand
CCACCCCATTTTTTCTTATATCGAATAATTCCTTCCTCCTTTTTTGATATAGGTTCGGGATTAAAACCAGTTAAATCATAATATTTCATTTTATTATTTACACCCCATTCCATAATTCTCCATTTTATCAAGTCTTGAGAATATAGATTATTTTGAGTATCTTCTTGGGAACGTGCGACACCAATTTCAATAATATGTCCATTAATGAAAGAAAATAGAAGTCCACCTACAGCTTTCCCATTTTTTCTTGCTAAAAATCCAGAATAACCAAGTGGTTTGAATTGTTTCCATCTATATACTAAATATTCAAAATCACCTTTTTCTCTTCCTGCATTTAATCTCATTTCATTAATCATTTCATAGTATTCTGGAAGTGTATGTTCAGTAAGCTCCTCTACAACAACTCCTCTTTTAATAGAACGTTCAATATTTTTTCTACAACTATGCTTATCTAAATTTTTATAAATTTCATCTATCGGTTTTTCTAAATTAACTAAAAATGTACCCCATTTTTTAATTTGAAAATGTTTTGTTAAAAGTTCAGGATTACCAGGAAGTAAGGGATGAGTCCAACCATTCACGGTAAATTTTTTTGAACGTAAAAAATTTTTTAATGCCAAATAAATTTCCGAGTCAAAATTAGAATTAAATATTACTGGACCATAAGACCATACACAAACTGATTTTTTTAATCCTGGTGTAATTTTAAAAATTTTTGTTTTAAGATTTAATCCATTAAATCTTGTACGAATTGATGTTAAAAGTTGACCAACAATATTCCCTTTAGAATCTAAAAATTTTAAGAAATAATTTGTTACATTTTCAGTTGCAAGTAATGAAGCCCTTTCTTCAGTTTGATAAATATTTCCATATCCAGATTCCAATAATCTTTTATTCCAATTTTTATCAGGTTTTGTATCTATTTCAACAGAAATCAATTTGTTGATTTCTCCTGTGGACGTTTGAAATGTCTTTTTTTGTAATTTCTAAGAAACATATCTGGTTTTGATAATGCCCTATACAACTTGTAACGATCTTTATTAAAAATTTTGATGAAGTGGTAATATGGAACTTCATCACCACCCCATTTACGTTTATAACTAAATAAGCTTCCCCATTGTTCGTCATATTTTTTCATATTTTTTTCAGTAGATGGAGGTGCTTCGCCTCCTGAAAAATCATAAATTTTCATTCCATTATTTTTTGCCCATTCAATTGCATTCCAAGTAAGTAAAGGTCCGGCAACATTTCCAATTTTTGAATATGAATTTAAAACTTGATGAGTATATACAATATTATTAAAACAGCCTACTCTTAATCCTGCCACAATTTCATTCTCTTGATAAGCTAAAAAGAATTTTTGAATTCCATTTTTTAAAAATAACCAATCTTCATCTACATTTACAGTGTTAATAAGATCAATGCCTTTTGTTTTTGCCCATTGTTTAGTAAGTTGTTTGTAATTAATTAATTCATTTTTAGTAGATATTTCTTTAACTATTACATTTTCACGTTTAGCTTTTGTTACATCATTTCTAGCATTTTTTTTAATTTTCTTCCAAAGAATTTCAATATCATCATCTAAATGGGTCATCAAAGTTAGAAAATTTTGTTTAATAAAACCATTTTTTTTAAATTCATCCACATATTTTTCATTAATTTGAAAATCTTGTGGAGGCGTATAGCCATCTATAATCATTAATTTATGATCTTTAGCAATTTTATCTAATGCAGAAAATAAAGTCCTTAATATTTCAGTTCTAATTGATTCATCATTAGAGTGTATTATAGGTCCACTTACCCATGAGCCTCTTCCACCGATTTTTGAACTTAAATTAACAAGTTTTTTCAATATTTTAGTTGAATAACCACTTTTTGATTTAGAAATCATCATCCCCAATTGAGCCTGTATTTCATCAGAATCATTGTAAATGTAAATAAAAAGAGGGTATCGCTCAGAATTTTTTTTCAATAAAAATTCAGCAGTTTGGAAAAAAGTGGAATAATCACTTAATTGTAAATATTCATTCCATTCTTTTTGATTCACATTAGAAATAATCTTAAATTTCATAAATCATCACATTCTTTTAATCAATCATTTATCCCAGTCAAAACTTTTCCCGAGAAAGTCATACAGTTTTTGATTGTGAGGTTTAAAGTAATCTACAAGTTCATTTCTCAAATTAGAACTTATTTTTTCTTTGTATGGTCGTTTTTTATATAAAACAAATTCTTTTGGTTCCCAATTTGGCAATCCTAAAAATTCTAAAACATCATTGTATGTTTTTGAAGTATTTCTCAAAAATTCCTCACTTTGAATTATTAAAAATTGTTCTTTAGGGAAAACTTCCATCCATCTTTTGATTTTATCTACGTATAGACCATGTTCAAGATAGGCATAAAGATCATAATTCCAACTATAATACGTTATATCATTAGTCATTTTTTCAATTCTATTTGAAATTCTTCTGGGTTCTTCTTTTAATGCGTCATTAAAATTATTTATTTCATAATCATTTTTTACATTCATGTTATGTTGAGAAAAAGCTCGATCTATGGGATTTCTTAATAAAATGATAAATTTGGCATTTGGAGTAGTTTGCTTGATTCTGTTTATTGCATGTGGGTGTTCAATATATCTAGGAGTAGCTTCACCCGTTAGAAATTTTTTCCTAAAAAAAACTTTTTCAATAAATTTTTGAATTGTAAATGGAAATCCAACTTTATACCAGTTTATACCTCTTGAATAAAGCCTATCAAAGAAATCTATTTCTTTGCCTTTTGGTGGATGAATATTTGGATGACTAATAAGATATTCAAAAAGAGACGTAGTTCCACATTTTGCAAAACCAATAATGTAAAAATCTGGTTTTACATGTAAAAATCCAGTAGCACCACAATATTTCATGTAAACAAATGTCACTAATTTCTGGAGTTTAGGATATTTTTCAAGTTTATGTCTCAAGATAGTTTTTTTCTTATAAATAAATCGATTAAAAGTCAATTTTCATCATTCTCCCATTCGTCATCCCAATCAAATTTTTTTCCTAAAAAATTATAGAGTTTTTCATTATGAGGTTTAAAGTAATTTTGTAATTTTTGTTGAGTTTGTTTTTTAAGAATTGATTTTTTTTGTTTTCTGATTGGCTCATATGTTTTTAAATCATGGGAAGGTAATCCTAAAAATTCTAAAACATCATTGTATGTTTTTGAAGGATTTTTAAAAAATTCCTCACTTTGAATGATTAAAAATTGTTCTTTAGGGAAAACTTCCATCCATCTTTTGATTTTATCTACGTATAGACCTCGATGTAGATATGCATGACGAAAATAAATATCGCTATAATAGTTTGAATCATTAAGCATTTTATTAAATGGTTCAGTTATTCTTTGTTCTTCATCTTCAATAGCCTTTTCAAAAGATGAAGGTTCACTATTACGCCTTTGTATCATAGTATAATGTGAATGAGCCCTATCTACAGGATTACGTAATAAAATAATGAATTTTGCATCAGGGGTAATTTCTTTAATACGTTGGGGAGCAAAAGGATGATCAAGATATCTCTCTGTACCTTCTCCAGTTAAAATTTTTGAGTGTTTTTTTCTTGTAAAAAATTTTGTCAATTTTAATGGAAAATTGATTTTATACCAATTAACTCCTTTAGAAAAATATTTATCAAAAAATCGAATATCTTTAGAAGAGGGAGATAGAATTCCAGGATGTTTAGAAAGATAAACAAACATAGATGTTGTTCCACATTTTTGTCCACCCAAAATATAAAAATCAGGTAAAAGATGTAAAGGTCCAAAAAATGTATAATAAATTTTATAAAACATAGAGAATAACATACGAGTTTTCTTACGTTCTGATAATTTAGGTACAATACTTTTTCGTAAATTATAAAACATAATCACAACACTCCAAATAATTAATTCCAGTCAAAACTTTTCCCGAGAAAGTCATACAGTTTTTGATTGTGAGGTTTAAAGTAATCTACAAGTTCATTTCTAAAGTCATCATCAATAGTTCTATTTTTATTGACTTTACCTTTTATTTCAAATTTCTTAAGTGAAAATAATTTTAATCCTAAAAATTCTAAAACATCATTGTATGTTTTTGAAGGATTTTTAAAAAATTCCTCACTTTGAATGATTAAAAATTGTTCTTTAGGGAAAACTTCCATCCATCTTTTGATTTTATCTACGTATAGACCTCTTTCAAAATAGGAGTAGGTGAAATACGAGTCTGCATAATATAATGGATTTTCATAAATCTTTTTGAAATCATCTTTTGTACGCTTAGATTCATTCAAAAATGCTTCTTTAAATGATAAATTTTCTCGATTGTTACCTTTCACTCTAGAATATTGTGAAAATGAACGTGAAATTGGATTACGCAATAAAATAATGAATTTTGCATCAGGGGTAATTTCTTTAATACGTTGGGGAGCAAAAGGATGATCAAGATATCTTACACTTGCCTCACCTGTAAGAAAATTTTTTTTGAAAAAATTTATTTTGATAAATTTATGGAGTTTAAATGGAAAACTTACTTTATACCAATGTAATCCACGTTCAAAATATCTATCAAAATAACTGGGTTCCTTAGTATAACAAGGTTCTATAGAAGGATGAGTAATTAAATAATCATAAAGCGAACTTGTTCCACCTTTTTGTGTACCAATAATATAAAAATCAGGTAAAACATGTAATGGTGCAGTTACAAAACAGTAAAATCTATGCAACTTGACTAATACAAAATAAATTTTCTTAAATCTAATTGATTTTTTAGAAACAAATTTTCTAAATTTGTAAATTATCTTATTTGTTTTTTTACTCATTTAATTCAAATAAATCACTAGTTATGTTATAAATCCCATGCAAATAATGTGTCTACAAATAAAAAAATAATGTTTAATTTATGCGTAAATTAAAACAATCAAAAAAAAATATCTAGATATTTTAAGATGTATATTATAGAATCATAGATTACCAAATGTCTAAAATTCGTGTAACATATTCTGGATTAATTTCATTTGTAATTGGTATAGGTAGTCTTGTAACTGGATTAATTTTTACATTAATTGTTACCAGAAGATTAACACCAGAAGAATTTGGGGAGTGGGGTCTCATTGGAGCTTTAACAGGTTATGTTCTAATGTTTAGTCCAGTGATTTCTTATTGGAATACAAGAGAAATTGCAAGAGGAGAAAATTCTGGAAGAACATCTTTACAAACAAGTAGTATGTTTTCGTTAATTGCAATTTTAGGATATTTCTTAATTGTTCAGTTAGTTAATGGGAGTACAAATATCAATGTAGATCTATTTTTGTTAGCAGCAATTATGATTCCTATGGAATATGTAAAATATTCTTTAACTGGAATTAGTTTAGGGTTTAAACCTCAAGCAGGTGAATATGGATTACTTGTTTTTGAATTTGTAAAAATTCCTTCTGGAATAATATTTATTTATTTTTTAAATATGGGTGTAGAAGGAGCAATTATTACATCCACACTATCATCATTTGCCAGCATTATTTTATTACTTATCTTATCACGTAACAAAATTAGAGGAAAATTTAATGTAAAGTATTTAGTAAAATGGGCAAGAATATCTTGGTTACCATTATATCCAAAAATTTCTTCAGTATTTGAGAGATCAGATATTACTGTGTACACAATTTTAACGGGTTCAGTTATAGGATTGGCATATTGGGGAGCTGCTAATGCAGTTGCACATATTGTAAATCAATCATCTAAAATTAACAGAGGATTATATCCAATGCTTTTAGGAGGAGGGAAAAAGTCATCATTAAAAGATAATTTAACTCATGTGTTTTATTTTGCTTTTCCCTTAACTGCCATATGCATTGTATTTGCAAGACCCGCACTTTTTACACTAAATCCAGCATATGAAATTGCTGTACCAGTAGTTTTAGCAATTATTCCTGTTACATTCTTAAGAACTATTTCAGCAATTTTTTCACAAGCATTATCAGGCATTGAAAGAGTAGATGTAAACGAAGAAGCATCATTAAAAGATTATATTAAAAGTAAATTGTTTATAATTCCCACATTAGTAAATATTCATCGTGGAATATATTTAGCAATTTTTATTATATTTTTAATAATTATTGTACCATTAAATTATTCAGAATTAGAAATTGTAATGTATTGGGGAATCATATTATCAATAACACAAGTACCATTCACAATATATTTATATTTTTTAACACGAAAAGAATTTAATAAAATATTTGATACAAAACCAATTATAAAATATATTATTTCTACATCCATAGTATTTTCAGTAATCAATTTAGTAATGGATAGATTCTTAATTTACCATATTGAAATTTTTAATTTTCTTCCAAGTGTACTTTTTTATCTTTTTCTATCAGTTTTAGGATATTTAGGAATCACGTATATTGTTGATCAAAATACAAGAAAATTAGTAAAAGCAATTATTAGAGAAATAAAAAATTAATCATCTAAATCATATAGTGAATAATCTATTTCAAAAATTTTAATGTTGATTTGATTAAATCCTTGTTCTTTAGTATCATAAATTTTTATTAAAAATGGTGTATCAATTTTTTCATTAAATATATTATCTAAGAAAGATTGACCATTGTCAGTATCAACTAAGATATATTTTGCATTAATGGATTTACCGTGAGAAATCATTTCATGAATTGATTTTCCATGTAATTCAACTATTTGATTCCCAGAATGTAAAACAGAATCATTTAGAATTCTAAAATCTTTAAAATTTCCTGGCGGATTATTTAGCTTTGCATATGAAAAATAACCATGATCAAACGTTCTAGAAAATTCAGGATCCATAATAATACCGTCTAATTCATTTTCAAGTAAATGGGCAAATTCAATTTTCTCATGTTCTTCATCAGGAGATTTTAAGTCATATCTGAGCATATATGTTATTGAAAATAATAAAATAATGCACAATATAATCACAAGGAAAATATTTTTCTGTTTTTTGGAAAATGCAAAAGTATTCAAACCATATTCAACAACTCTTTGAATAGGCAGTATAGAGAAAATTACAATGAAAGGAATCAATCCAAACAAAAACCTTCTTTCATTGATTACTGCAAGAGGAATAATCATACAAGCAGAATATACTAAAATAACTATCCAATTAGCTTTGATATAGGAACTATTTTGATCAAATGGTCTAAGTGAGAATAATAAACCAAAAGGTAACAAAATTAGCAAATAAGGGAATGATAAACGGATTGTTTGTTCAATTACGTTTGAACTACCTGTCAATAGAAATCTTTCAACAAATTTGAAAATTCCTTGTTCTTCAATATAATTAGATGCAGTTTTTTCAGATTCCTTAACTCCAACTCCAACATACTCTTCAACAAAAAGATGATCATTATAGTATAGATAAAAAGGGTCATCAAATTGGTCATATCTTTGCATAAGAAGCGGGGATACTACTAATGCAAATATCATTAAACAAAGTAAATATTTTAAAATTAATTTTGGTGATTTTTTATTTACTACAAAGAAAATAACGGTAATTACAAAAAGAATTACAACACCTTCAAGACGAGTCCACCAAAGAAGACCTGCAAAGATAAATGACAGATAAACTAATTTATTATTTTTATTTAAGATAAAATAAATTGTCAGTATAATTATTGGTATGTAAAGTGATTCAGTGAATCCAAATCCTGCTCGATAATTAATGTGAGGTTCAAAAGCTAATAAACTTGCACCAACTAGAGAATATTTTACATCATAGAACTTTCTACTTAGTAAATACATTGGGACAATGGCCAATGTAGATACCAAAATACTTGTTATTCTAGTAATATTTGAATAGACAAGAAAATCATTTGAATCAAATAATCTATAAAAAATTGATAAAAATAAAGGCCATCCGGGGTTTTGTTTAGGATTTATTTCAAAATCTCCATAAATATATGAAATAGCTCTTAATGAAAATAATTGATCATTGTTTACTACAGGTAAAGAGAAATCAACCAAGGATATCTTAAGAATAATAGAAATAGTACCGATTGTAATAAGACATAAAGCAATATTTTGTTTTGAAAAATTCATTAAATCACCAATAGATAAATTCTTTGATCAGTTGTAAACTTAATTGACTTCCTGTTGTCAGTGGTCTCATTTTAGCTTCTCCACCTATTCTTTTTGGTTCCACACCATCAATTTCAGTAATTTTTAGTTTTTTCTTCATAGATTTGATACTCATTTGTTGTTCCAGTGTTAAAAATTCACCATCAAGTTTTATTTCTTCAAAAATTTTTTTTTTGATAATTTTAAAACCAAATAATGTGTCAGTGAGTTTTCCACCAAAAAAACAATTTGCAATAAAAGTAAACATTCTGTTTCCAAAAGCAGTAACTAATGTATCATCCTCACTCTTCCCATTTTTTCCAAATCTTGAAATTTGGACAATATCATAATCACCATCGTTCATTTTTTTAATTAATTTAGGAATATCTTCTGGCAATGCATTTCCATCAGGACTAAAAAATAAAATATTTTCACTACTAGCATATTTCACAGCTTGTCTGTATGCATCACCTAAACCATCACCAGTTTGATTAATAACAGTAAATCCCATTTTCTTTGCCTCTTCAGGTGTACCATCATGGGAATTGTTATCAATAACAATCCATTCTTCAGCCCAATTCCTATCAACTTGAGGAAGAGTATGTCGTATCCCAATTATTTCATTCATTGTTGGAATAATTATAGAAGTAGACATATTGACAATGAAATGAAGATTATTTGTTGTTATTTATGCATTCATAATTTAAAACAAATTAAGATTTTTTAATTAAGTATCCATTTGGATTAAATGTTAGTAAAAATTTTTCTTTAGAAATATCAATTTCAAAACCATTATGATTTTTCATATATTCATGAACTGCTTCCATTGGACCACCAATTAATTCAGGCCAAACTGGATGACCACCCATAGACGTATCTTCAACAATCAGATATTGATTTTTTGTAACAAATTTACCATAAATTTCCATTTCCTCTAAAACATGTTTTTGAGAATGATCATCATCTAAAATAACCATAACTTTTTTATCGCTATTTGGATTAATTTTTTCCATTAATGTTTTAATTTTTTCAATTGATGATTGAGCTGTACTATCACCCTGTAGATAATGAATTCTATTATGGGTTGGCCTATTTTCCATCATTGTAAAATCTATTGTAATTATTTCACCATTATTTATTAGATCACAAATACTAGCTAAGAATAATGATGAACCACCTTTATTGGTTCCAGTTTCAATAATTATGTCAGGTTTCTTCTGATAAAGTATTTCTTGATATATCCACAAATCAAGAGGGCATTTCATTGCATTAACTCCCATCCACAAAGTATTATCGTAAGTTTGTTTGTGGCTTTTTTCATAAAGTAGATGAAAATTATCAATTATACTTTTTTTATCTGAATTTTCTAATGATACTGTTTTTTTCCCTAAAAATTTTCTCAACACAATTTGAACACCTATTCCACCTAAATAAGATAATCCACTTAGTACAGTTTTGGTTTTTATCCTATCAATTAATTTGAATTCTGGGATATGCACAAATAATTTACCAGAAATACCATATTTAGAAATTATGATATCTAATAATTTTTAGATTCAGTGTGTAAAATCACAAAAATTGAAAAGTGATTAAGAGGGGTTTTCTCTAAGATTTTATTTAATTTGTCTAATATTTGAAATGGAAATAAAACTTGTTTTTCAATTGAAATTATTTTAAAATTATTTTTAAGCAAAATGGATTTTAATTGTTCAAATTTAATGAAATTACGAATTCCATCATCAAAATACATTTTACTAAATCCAAGTTTACGAAAAAGTGCTCTAATTCTATCAATGATTATCATATTTTCATTTGGAAAAGCAAATGACAGTTTTCCCTTAGGTTTTAAAATTTTATTACAATATTCTATAAAATTTTCAGGATTTTCTAAATAATAGATCATTTCTGCAGAAATAATTGCATCAAAAATATTTTTTTTAAATGGTAAAAACTCAGCATCACAACATACAACAAATTCTTGTTTCTGCTTGGATTCTTTACACATTTCAAAAGAGAAATCAGTACAAATGATTTTAGAATTGTATGATTTTGTTACAAGACCAGAACCGGAACCAGTTTCTAAAATTAATTTAGCAGAATCTAATTTTAAGGATTCAGAACGTCGCTTAACAGTATAAGGATTTGAAATTGAATCATAATTTTTAGCAATAGAGTTAAACTTCTTTTGAAATTCAGACTTAGAGGAGTTCATATATGTTCATTGTTAGAAAATTAATTTAAATATTTTTTAAAAATTAATTATTCCTTTGGTTTATAAAATGATGCAGTGATTTTTAATCCTTCATCAAGTGTGTATTTTGGTTTCCATTTCAAAAGTTTTTTTGCTTTTGAATTATCAATTTGTAATCTAGGAATTTCTAATTGACGTTTAGGAAAACTATTCCATTTGATTTTTCCTTTATAACCAGTAATTTTAGCGATTTTTGTTGTTAATTCTTTAATAGAAATTGCTTTACCAATACCAATATTGATTGATTCTCCCAATAATTTTTTATTTTTACTTTCCGCAGCCAAGACATAAGCAGAAAGGAGATCAGGTTCAAATACAAAATCACGAATTGGTGTAGGGTCTCCTAGTTTAATAGGTGATTTTCCATTATACATTTGATGAATTATGCTTTCAATAACAAATTGGTGATTATATCTACGACCATAAGAGTTTGCATTTCTAAAAACAATTGAAGGGAATCCATATGCATCAAAGAGATATTTCAAATATTTTTCTGAAGCAATTTTTGCAACACCATATGGACTAGCAGCTCTTAATTCTGCAGTTTCTTTACTAGGAAATTTGTCTTGTATCCCATATTCTTCAACAGAACCTGAAAATATGAATTTCTTCAAATTTGGAAGCGTACGTCGTGCTGCTTCAGCCATATTGACAACTCCTAGAAAATTAACATTGAAAACTTCTGTAGAATGTGTAAAACTATATGCAACAGATGTTTGTGCAGCTAAATGAATAATTACTTCAGGTTTAAAATTTAATAATATATCGTGGATATTCAAATAATCAGTTAAATCTCCATAATAATACGAAACACCTTTTCTTTTTTCCCCTCTAATCATAGATTCAGTATTTTGTGCAATTGGTCTATCGGCAGATGCAACATTTCTTGCCATTGTCCCAAGAGTATGACCTCTTTCAAGTAATTTTGTTGCAAGTTGATCACCTAAAAATCCAGTCATACCAGTGACAAAAATTCTCATATTTTACAAAAAATAATAGTTGGTATTTAACGTTTGTATTAAAATTGATTATTCAAAAAGCTTTTACTTGCTCTGTCATTTTACACATATTTGAAAATTCAGATTGTTTAGGATCTAAATTTTGATTATTTATTTTATCCAAAATTTCTTGTATTCCATCAGAAACAGTTTTAGTAATTGAAAAACCAAGATTGTTTTTTATCTTATCAAATGAAACTCGATAATTTCTTGGATCTACTTTTAATTCCTGAATTTCAATAGAAGTAGCAGGATAATATTTTTGAATTAATTCTGCAATTTTAATTTTAGTATAATTTTCTTCATTTTCTCCAACATTAAAAATCTCACCAGAAATTAATTCATCTGAGCTTTCAATAACTTTTAGACATGCATTTGCAATATCATCAACGTGTACTAATGGTCTCCAATAATTAGGACCAAAGACAACAATTTTTTTATCAATAATTGCATCCCTAATCAATTCTTGTAGTAAAAGATCAAATCGCATTCTAGGAGATAATCCAAAAGCAGTTGCAAATCTTAGAACACATGAAGCAAATTCATTATTTTTTGAATTAAGAATCATAGATTCAGATTTAACTTTAGTTTCAGAATATAATGATAATGATTGAACAGGTGTTGTTTCATTAGCTAATTCTGTTGATGAACCATAATTGCTACATGTCGATGCATAGATTATTCTTTTTACATTTTGTTTTTTACAAGCTTGAATTAATGAGGATGTAGATAATTCATTAATTTGGTGTGCTGCATCAGGTATTTTTTTACATAATGGTTCACCCACAATTGCAGCTAAATGTAAAACACAATCAATATTTTCTAAAGATTCTTCTAATAAAGAATAATTTCGAATATCCCCAATTATTAATTCAATTTTTTTCTCTTTAATTAAATCAGATATTCCATCTTTTCCATAAATTAAAGAATCATATACTGTAACAGAATAACCTTGTTCTACCAATTTAGGAATCACTACACTTCCAATATATCCTGCACCACCAGTGACTAAAATCGATTTTAATTTATTCATCTAAAAATTATCTTAAGGTATCTTTATTTATGATTTTATAATCATGTAAAAAAGTTTTGGAGAAAATTTTTCAGATTGAACCGTCATTAGATGAAAATGAGAAAAAAGAAATTTTAGAAGTAATGGATTCAGGGTGGTATACAGAATCTTCAAAAACCAGAGAATTTGAAAAAAAGTTTGCAGAATATACAGGATCAAAATATGCAGTAGCTGTAACTAGTGGAACAACTGCATTGTATATGGGATTAAAATCATTAGGAATTGGTAAAGGTGACGAAGTAATTGTACCAGATCTAACTTTTGTTGCGTCTCCAAATTCTATTGAAATGACAGGTGCAAAACCAATTTTTGTGGATATAAATCAAAAAGATCTAAATCTAGATATTTCAAAAATTGAAAATTTAGTTACAAAAAAGACTAAGGCAATTATGCCTGTAGATTTTAATGGAAGAGGAATTGAGATTACAAAAATTAGAGAAATTGCAAAAAAGAATAATTTATTTTTAGTTGAAGATGCTTGTCATGCTATTGGTTCCCAGTATAAGAACAAACATGCTGGAACAATGAGTGATGTTGCAGCTTTTTCATTCAGTATTCCTAAAATAATTACTACTGGTCAAGGAGGAATGATCATTACAAATAAAAAAGAAATTTATGAAAAATGTATTGCATTAAAAGATTTTGGTAGAGAATTTGGTGCTAAAAAAAATATGTTAAAAGCATTTGATCATAATACAATTGGTTATAATTTTAAATTCACAGAATTTCAAGCAGCCGTTGGATTAGCACAATTACGGAAATTATCAAAACGAGTAAAACATAAAAAATCTATGTTTAAAAAATATGAAGAACTATTACGTAACATTAAAGAAATTGAATTCATTGAAACAGATCTGAAAAAGGAAACCCCATGGATGATCGATATCATGGTTAAAAAAAATAGAAATAAACTTATCAAATATCTTGAAAAGAAATTAATTCAAACTAGAATTTATTATCCACCAATTCATAGACTCCGTCCTTATCAAAAAAATGATAAGAAATTTCCTATTACTTCCAATGTTTCAGATAAAGGATTGTGGTTACCTTCTTCAAGTTCTTTAAATGATTCACAATTAAGATTTGTGTGTTCAGAAATTAAAAAATTCTTTAATTAATTATGATTTTGTAGATAGTCCACCACTAAATTTTAAAGCTATAAACCCAATAATTACACTATACCAAAGAGTAAAAATTCTAATCAAAATAACTAAAACAAATGCTTCTGAGATATCTACACCCTGAAAATTTAGCAGTCCAACTAAACTCCCTTCAACTACACCTAATCCACCGGGAATAAATGATGCAGCACCTAAAATTAATGATGAAGTATAAGTTGCAACAACATGAATATAATTTAATAAATCAATATCAAAGGATAATAAAATAAAATATACACCTAAAGATTCCAATAGCCAATAAACACTTGTAGTTAAAATTGATGTAAAAACAATTTTTCCTCTAGTTGAAGTTCTAATTGTTTCATAAGATTCAGATAAGGAAACAGTATATTTTTGAGTGAATTTAATTTTTCCAATTAATTTGAGTATAGTATGAAATAATTTCCTAGAAGAAATCATTACAAAAATAAGGATTAAAATAATTGATGCTCCAGCAATCACATATCCACCAATTCCAATTAGTAAAATTCCAATGAATGAAACTATAACAGCTCCTGCTAAATCATATAATCGTTCAACTAGAACTAAAGAGGATGTTGTTCTATGCGGAACGTCAAATTTTGTTTTCATAATTTGTGATTTGATTAACTCTCCAAATTTACCAGGAGTAACAGCTAATGCAAATCCAGCAAAATATATTTT
>Ga0315321_10002489_pt1 | contig 14261 bp, 24 predicted proteins | sample M180m21515metaG_FD_203464 | JGI IMG/M metagenome (GOLD analysis project Ga0315321, IMG submission 203464) | Ammonia-oxidizing marine archaeal communities from Monterey Bay, California, United States - M1 80m 21515 | ecosystem: Environmental > Aquatic > Marine > Intertidal zone | place: USA... | reverse complement strand
ATCGTAGCGTTTAGCAATGTATTCTAGAGCTTCTTTTTTTGTCATTTGTTTAAAGCTTTGTATTTCTCAATGATATCAACCAGCTCAAATCTGTCCCATTTGTAGCTTTGCTTTTTTGAGAGTTCAACTGTCTGCTCTAGATCATAGACTCTATCCATTCCTATCTTGTCAATTAGATTGATTCTGTAGTTGAGCAAATTCGCACTCATGTAGTAATTGCATTTAAGGCATTGACCATGCACATTGTCCTCATTAAATCTGAGCTGTGGATGTTTGCCTGCTGAATAGAAGTGACCAGCCTGGAGAGTTGTTTTTTTGGAACAGGAGATGCAAGGCTTTCCCTGGTCTCTGTTTCTGATGTAGAGATGAAAGTGTCTGACAGCTATCTTGATGAGCTGTGCAACTGTCTTATTTCTGTAGATGTTTTTAGCCATGATCTTAATGGCTATCTGGACTCTATAAATTTACAACCTTCTAGCACACAATAGGTCTACAATCATTTAACACTTTTGGCTATGTTATAAACAAAAAACTCCCCACATAAAGCAGGGAGTTCAAAAACTAATTAAAATGAAAAAAGTGAGTGATTCATAGCCAGAGGCTACTAGGCACACTCAAGCCTATGCTACATTAAGCTTTGTCTGCACTGATTTCTCAGCTTTTTTGTAGTGTTTCTGAAAGACTTTAAGATAGTTTGAAACACTAGGCTGTGATGTTTTGAGGATCTTAGCAATTGTCTTTTGCTTATTTCTTTTCATTTTCAGATCTACAATCTGTCTCATCTTCTGTGGATCTAGCCTGGTGTGTTTTCCTATTCTTTCAAAAGTCAGTTCAAACCTTTCATTGTGTATTTTAGCAGCAGGCTCTTCTTTGACTTCAGTGTTGTTTGCTTCCAAGTACTCCTGGAGGATTGGTGTTATTGCCTGGACCAATTTGAGGACCAGCTCTTGATTTTTATTTTCCATTAGTTTCATATTTAAAAAGGTAAATCATTTTTAGTTTCTTCTGGCTCTTTGTCCAGGATAGGGAAAGGTGACAACACCTCTGAGGAAGCATTGCTGCCATCAGTTGCTTTTTCAATTGAGAAGCCTTTTAGTGATGTAAAAGATCTGAAGTGATCTTCTCCTGGCTTTTGCCACTTTCTGCCTTGCATGTATGCTGTTATTTTGACATCATCACCTTGCTGGATCTCTGCGTTTTTTAAAGTTTCAATTCCTTTTTCATTCCACTCAATTGTGAAATAGTCAGAATACTGATCTTTTTCAATGTCTGGAATCAATAGGATCAACTCCTGGTTTTTGTAGCTGTTGTTTGTTTTAGGCTCGCCTTTCTGAAAGACAATGCCATTTAGTTCTAGCTTTAAGCTCATTGTTTTAGTATTTAGTTGATTTTCGTTCTGTAGAGACCTCAGCTAGTCCCTGCTTTGTTTCTGTGTTTTTGCTGATTGATCTATTCATTCCTACTTCACATCTCTGATCAAAGTAGGTTTGAAATATTTTCATGATTTTGTCTATGCCTAATGATTCATAAAAGCTCCCATGTTGACCCTTTATAATCTGATTAAATAACAAGCTGAGATCTGAGAACTTTAGAGAGCCATAATCTTGAATGATCATCAAAGCTGCATATTCAATTTGTTGCTCACTCATCGGTCTTTTTAGATCCAGGAGCTGATTTAAGTGAATGAGCCATCCTATCAGAATAGCCTCTATAGTGTTTGCTCCTGCTTCTCTTTGTACTGAGTAGAGAGTCCCTGTTGTTTTGTCATCAATAGCATCCTCAATTGTCTTGATAGACTTTGATAGATTTAAAATTAATCTATGAGGATTGTATTTTTTCAAAAGCTTTCCTTTGGAGGCTTGAGTAGTCAGTTTTTGTTGCATTGTTTTTTGTTTTATTAATGATTTCATCTTCCCAGCTTCTGTTGTTTAAAAAAGTCTGAGGATTTTTTCTGTAGGTTTTGTCTGGAGTTGCTTCCAGATAGGCAGGCAAATAGTCAATGATCTGCTCTTTTGTTTTCTGTGTGATTGAGTTCCACTTCTTTTCAATCTTTTCTCTTGATCCTATCTTTTTGTCATAGAGATTCCAGAAATCTGAAAATGCTGGATATATTTCAACTACAATTTCATTTACATCTTCATTTTCATTTTCATTTTCTAAAGGCATTGCCATGGCATTGCCATCGGATAGAGTCTGTTTAGTTGATGATTTGTTTTTATTCCAGCGTTTAAGGGCGTTCTCACGCTGTTTCACAGAATGAGCAGCTCTCTTCTCTCTCTCCTGCTCCACTCTTTCATTGTAGTAAAGACCATTTTCATCTATGCGAAACTTTGCCAGGACATCTGCAGTGGGTATGCCATGGCATTGCAATTGCATGACCTTCTTTGTGAGATGCCCTTTCTGGTGCTGTAAACAAAGCAGAGTGATAAACTGTCCTCTCTCCTCCATTGTAAGATCAGAGACTCCTGTGAGGAAGTCTGAGCTATAGAATAGGAATGCTGGATCTTTACTCATCTGTCAAAATCATGTTTTGTGTCTGTTGATCAATTATTTTAATGATCTCATTTTTTGTGATGGACACAGTTTGCTTTCCTTCCAGAATGTCAACAGCAACTGCATAAACTCTGGCTCTGTCTTTTTCTGAGATTCTATCTATAAGATCATTTAAAGCTTTTTTGATCACTTGAGTCTCTTCTCTTGAATCAATCACATGAAATCTGCCTATGAAAAAATCTGCTTTTTCTCTAAAGTCTCTGTCTGTTGCATAGAGATTGTCATATTTTTTACAAGCGTGAAGGACAGAGGCATGATCTCTGTTGATGTATTTCCCAATAAATGACAGAGAAAGTCTCAAATGCCAATGAGCAAACTTGCAGAATATCTTTTGCAGATCTTGTTGATGTCTTTTTCTTGATTTGATTCTGATGTCAACTCCTGTCTCATCTAGGATTGTGTTGACGTAATCACTTAAAAGATAAGTTCCTGTCTCTTTTTTTATTGGGTGTTTAGGATTATATTGTGTCATAATTTACTTTTTTTGTAAAGCTCTGGGAGGATTAGATATTGTCCAGATAGCGTTCCTCCCTTATGCCTTAGTTAATACTATTGAAGATTTGTTGTGTTTCCATTTAGGCAGAGGAAGCTCCTCACCATTGTCATCCACAAATTTGTGACCTTCTAGTGTCACAGTTGCTCCAGATTCAACTCCCTGGAGTCCTTTTTTATACTTGTCTTTTAGATTGTTCAAATGTTTTTGCATAGTCACAATCTCTGGACAGTTTGAATAGTCAACTGTTTTTGATCCTTCTCTCCTGGAGATCTTATAGTCTCCCCAGATGTAGTGATCAGTACCTACAAGATCATCTAGTGCCATCTCCTCTAGATCAGAGAGTGTTACTGCAAAGAGCTTTTGCAGTTGTTTGATTTGTAGTACAGCAAAAGGAGCATATAAGTTACCCTGTTCCACTTGTCTGACTATATCATCCAGGAACATCTTTGCTGTTCTCTTTCTTGTTATCAGCTCTTTTTCTTTGCTGTTCACTTCTGATGCGAGTTCTATTTTTTCTGTCATCTGTGTTTTAGTTTTGGTGATTGAATTCTGCTTCTTTAAGACAGTATCTGCAGAGAGGTGTGTTCTGGTGCAGCTCGTATGCTCTACCTCCACAGTTTCTGCAAATCTCATCTCTGTTAATGTAGTATCTCTGATCTATCATGACTGCTGCTCATCTTCATGCCACATATCATCCTTTGAAAAGACTCCCTCATTTGCAAAGCCTGTCAGAGTTAGAATTGCTCTTCCTCTTCCTCTTTTCTCAGCCATGCAGGATAGGTAGGACACTCTGCAGTTTTTTGTGCTGGCTTCTCCTATGGTGTGATAGATAGGATTATCTCCCCATTTAGCTGTAAATTTCAAAGCAACATGCTCTCCAGGAACACACAAAGCTTCTATAGGTTTAAAATCAACCTCCATCTTTTCAATTGCCTGGATCTTTTCAATGCCACTCTTGAGCATGAAAGGGACTTCTTTATGTCCATATCTTTGCATGTGAAAGTCTGATCCTACTAGACCATAAATCTCACTGAGTTCTCTTAGTCTTTCTGATTTCATAGTGCAAATTGTTTTTGCTCTTCCCATAGTGACTCAATGTGAGCTTTAAGTTCTGAGACTGTTGATTTGATGTTTCTAGCTAATGTGCTGAAAGTTTCTGTGTTGAATCCTCTCTCTGTGTTTGGAGGAATGACAAGCTTGCCCTTTTCATCAAAGTTGAAAAAAGGACTGACTGTCCAGGATTGACTGTTTGCTTTTACTGTTGTAAAAATTGTCACTGACTGATCATCTGTGTCAAATGACAAACTGAATTTTGAGTGTAACATATTTATTTGTTTAAGTATTCATCTGCAGCCTGTTGAGTTACAAGCCTTCTTTTTCCTCTATGCACTACCTTAAGCCTTCCTCTTTCAATATCATCCTCTATTGTCTTTCTAGAGAGTCCTGCAATTTCTGTGACCTCTTTTATGTTGAGAAAGTTTGTAGGCTTTACCTCTGGACCATGTGCAATGATCTGATTGAGTCTGGTGATCTCAGTAATACATCCATCAAGCTTTGCCTCTAATGCTTCAAGCTGAATCTGGTTTTCTATTTCCTGTTGCTTATTCATATTCTATTTTAATATTTCTGCTAATTGATTTTTCATGACAGAGTGTTGAGCTGGTGTGTGTTTCAAGTCAACTCCATTTTCATCTAAAAGTGAAATACACAGAAAAAGAAGTTCTGTTGTACAATGGATTTGATTGTGCTGTTCCATGCTTCCAGAGATGACAAGAGTCATCCCATTGTTTAGCAGGATCTTTTGCCATTTATACTCAATTCTTACTGTGTCTTTGTCAATGAGAGTTTCTTTGTTTATCCTCATTTTGTTAATTTCTTTTAAAGCTTTAAGAGCCTCTGTGTGCTGTTTTTTAGTCATTTTTTATTTATATTTATAGAACAAGAAAAGAAAGCATTTCTGTTTATGTTCTGATTCTGTTCCAAATGTAAACAATATTTTCTGTTTTTTTACATTCAGTTTACTTTTTTTTCTTTTTTTGCAAATTTTTGCAATTTTTTAGAATGTTTTTAGAATAGATTTTTAATCACAAACACAGAGAAAATGAGTAATAGTTCAGCACAAAGCGATAGGCTCAAAGAGTTTATTGATCACACAGGCATGAGTGTGTCACAATTTGGAAAGCAATGTGACTTTCCATCATCATCAACACTTCACAATGTCATCTCGCTAGGAAAAAGACCTTCTCAAAAGGTTTTAGACAAAATCATCACCAGGTTTCCACAGCTCAATTATGATTGGATTGTCTTAGGATATGGAGAAATGATTGTCAAGGGATTTGACAATAAGCCTGTTTCAGCAGACAGCCTTCAGAAATCAACACAGGCAAGCTTTGGAACAATACAGCAGAGCATGCATGATCATGACTTTTCACTCAATGAGCTTGCAAAGTCAGTTGAAAAGGCAATCACTAGAGTTGACACTATATCTCAGTTTTTAATCCAGGCAGCAGAGTCATCAGTAGAAAAACAGGCACTGATTGAAAAGCTTTTTTTTGAAAAAGTTGACAATAAGATTCTAGAGGTTGATAAACATGTTGCACAGCTTTTTCATGTATTAAGAGAGAGAGATCAAGAGGCTAGAGAATCGGAGGACAAAAGAATTGATAGACTTGACCTCCAAAGAAGAGAGCAAAGGCAAAAAGACATGAAAATTTTGTTTGATCAATTTGACAGACTATCAACAAAAACAAAAGAACATCTGGACCTAAATGCAGAAAGACAAAAAACACTCATCCAGGAAAAGATAGATGAAGGGATCAGAAGAGGCATTGATCAGATGAACATAGAAATGAAGAAAAATGCAGTTGAACAAACAGACTTTGCTATTAAGTCATTGATGGAAAAGTTTAGATTGTCTAATTTGTTGCCAGGATTAGGATCACCAAAAAAAACATCTAATCCCAAGCTGAAAGAATAGCCTCAGACAGCCTGGCTTTGTCAACTCTGATGTAGTTTTCAAGCGTTTTAAGAGACTTAATTCCTGTGACCTTCATGATCAATGAGTGACTCACTCCTTTTTGCTCTGAGAGTGTAATGAATGTCCTCCTGGCTGTGTGACTTGCAATCAGTTTGAACCTAGGGATCTCTTCTGTGTCTTTCCTGTTTCCATAAAATCTGTCCCTGGTGACTACTTCTGTGAATCCTGCAAGCTCACATATCTGATGAATGTGATCATTGAACTTTTGTCCAGAGATTGTCTTGAGTTTCCAATTATATTTGTCTAGCAAAGCTCTCAGTTTCCTAGTCAATGGAATGTAGGAAAACTGTCCTGTCTTTTTTGCTCTGATTTCTATGTTGTTTCCCACAATGAACTTCCTGTCAAAACGCTTGTAATCTGAAAACCTTTGTCCAGAGTAGCAACCTATCAGAAAAAGATCTCTGTAGTAATCTTTGACAGGATCTAGCTCTAAGGTCTCCAGGATCTCTAGATCAGAAAGTGAAAGTGAGATGTGTGATGTTTCCCTTTTTTTGATTTTCACATCTTTAAAAGCTGAGTTGACAGCATAGCCATTTTTGACACACCAATTTAAAAAAGACTTAAAAAAGCCTAGCTTTCTTCTGAGTGTATTGTCAGAGATGTTTTTCTCCTTCCTAAAGTATGCAATCAGATCATTGAAAAAAGCACTGTCAAAATCAGACAAATAGAAAACTTTGTTTTTCTTTTTCTGTATCTGCATAATAGCTGTGTGCAGTCTAGTGTATTTTTGCCAGGAATCTTTTTTGACAGATTCACTGTCTTTCTTTTGCTGGATGTAGATCTGGAAGTAGTCAGAATAGGTGAGCCTTTTAGTGACTTGTGCAAGCTGAAAATGCTCATCAAGTTTTTTTCTTACAATGTCTCTAGTCAAGCTTTCTTTGTAGTACCTTTTTAAATCATCAAAGACTTTCTGGTACTCATTCAGCTCATGTGTCATTTTTCTGTTTGCTTCTCCTATCTCACCTCTCCTGGCTTTTGGTCTTTGATTTTTTAAGTCCCACTCAGATCTGTCAACTTTGATCTTTGTAGAATATCTGTGTCTCTTTCCAGAGATCCAAAAATGAAAGAGGATAAAACCTTGATGCAAATAAAAACTCATAGAGACACTTTTAGAGACAGTCTAAAACTACAAAATCCTGGTTAATAGTGTCAAATAATACCAGGAAAAGACAAAAATGCTAGTTTTTACTAGCTTTTACCACTATTTACTAAGTGGGTTCAAGTCCCTCTTTCTCCGCGATTATCTCTGGAAACCCCTGCTATTTGTGGGGGTTTGTTTTTTTAGAGACACATTTAGAGACACTAGAGCCAAAAGTTAGCCTCTAAATCTAGAGCTTCATCATGCAGTTTATTGCAGTTTCTCCTTCCAGGATCACTCCACATCCAATGGCTTGCTTTTTGAAGTTTTTTGCATAGGCTGCTGCATAGGCTGTTGCATCTAAACCACACCCCACTTGCATGCCAAAGACTCTGAAGTTTCTGCCTACCATCCACTCAGTATAGGCTTGAGTGTGAATGTGTCCCTGGACTGTACTCATCATGTCATTTTTTGCTTTTGTGCGAGCTGTGCCTCCTTCACCATGCACATACTGCACCCCATCATAAACAACTCTTTCAACCCAATTCCAATTAGTTCCCAGGACATCATTGTAGGATCTGATCCAAACCTTTGGAATAGCAGAGTCAAAAGCTCTTCTCATGATCATCCTGTCATGATTTCCTATACATACATCAGCAACAGGAAACTCATCAGACCATTTCTTGACAGCTTGAATGGCAAACTGCAGCTCATCAGCTCCTCCAAGTCCATCTGGATCTGTAGTGTGAAAACTAGAGTAGTGATTGTCAATGATGTCTCCAATAAAGACAACCTGGTTGCAGTTGTATTTTTTATAGATCTCTTTGCAAAAATCAAAATAGCCATCAAGCTCAAAAGGAGCATGTAGATCTCCAATTGCCAGAATCCTTCTCTCTGTTGTTTGTGTTTGCTTCTCTGTGTTTATGTTTTGCCAAAAATTAGAATTCATCTTTCTCTGTTTTGTTCATGATGTTTGTTTTTTGTTTGCTCCCAGCAGATGATCCAAAGTAATATCCGATCACTTGAGTAAAAGCTGCAACTACAGCTCCAAATCCCATGTCAAACAATCTCTGTGATTCTTTTGGGATCTCCCAGAGTCCAATTGCTCCAAAAACAACAGCAACAAATGACAATGTGATTCCCCAGCCTACTGTCTTGAAAAGAACATCACTAGATCCAGAGGCAATGGCTTGCATCTCTCTCTGTCTTGCTGAAGCTCTGTCTGCAACTTCTGCCTCATAAGCTTCCAGGACAAGCTCCTGGGCTTTGATTTTGTCCTCTGCAGGAGCATCTGAGCCTTTTATTGATGAAATAACCTCCTCAATGCCCATATTGCCATTGATTAAACTTCCAAGTGTTGGATTAATTAAACCCACAGAAGCTTTTATCAGTTTTCCTACAGTAGTCTGTCCGAATTTCTTTTTTTTGTTCATAGGCTCAGAGTTGTGCCTGTTGTGTTAGTTTGGATATAAAAAGAGAACTCTAGGAGATTTGTCTGGATCTGAGTCAACATGAATGAATCCTCCTTTTTCTGAGATTCCAATTCTGTTGAATCCAGCTTCAATGAGTGACTGTGTGATGTTAAAACGATCTCTGGAGGTTGTTGCTGCAATATCAACTGCATATCCATACATGTGAGAGCTGCCTTTTGATCCTGGTCCTCTTTTTCTTCCTCCGACTGCAGAATTATGTGCCTCACATCTATAGCCAGAGGTAATGATAAAAGGTGTTTGTCCTTTGACTGTTGCTCTAGCATGGTCGAGCCTTTCAAGAAAATCAGAATCCATGTTGACCCTACCAGAAGATCCTGTGCTTTTGCACGAACTGCAGTTGCAATCAAATTCAGAAAATTTAAAATAGTTCATTCTTTGTAATCATTTAGATTGTCATTCCAGAACCTTTTAATTAGTCCCTCAACTATTCTCATTGCTACATAAAAAGCAAGGAAATCCATTATTTGCTCAAATGAGTTCCATCACACAGACCATCTGGGTGCTGTGAGTTTCCACATTGACATGTTTTAGGCTTTGTCATTTTTCTTTGTTTTTTTTGTTACTTTCTTTTTGACTTTTTTAGCAACTTCTTTGATGTCCTCTTTCACATCCTTCACAGCTTCTTCAACTTTGTCTGGAATGCCATCTTTGTCTTTGTCCTCAAAGACTCCATTGTAAGTCAATACAACAATTGCTGCTGCTATTGTCAAAATAACTGAAATAAATACTATCATTTTTTTTCTTTTTTAGTGTCATGATTAATTGCTGAAACAAGAAGGATTCTGTCAATTAAGTCCTCCTGCATTTTTATGATGAGATTTTCTAGTCTGTCCTTTTCAGCAACTAGAGCATCAACTTTTGTTTCTAAAGAGTCGTTTTTCCTCTGAAGCTCTTCCACATGGTTTGGATCTTTTCCAATAAACACATAGACAGCAGCTCCAATTGTAGCAATCAAGGCTCCTATTATTAATTTGAAAGAGTCATTGTTTGACTTTGGTATTTCCTGCCAGCTTAAAAAAACCAGCAAAAGAATCACAAACAAAAAGACAACTCCAGAACCTATGTACCCTCTTATTTCTTTCCTTTCTCTACTAGTCATGTTTGTCATTGATGTTTTCTATTTCATTTTTTTTATGATACTCAAAGAAGTGTATCCAATAGCTAATACTAAAGATATAGTTTGTAAATAGGGATTCGCTTCGCTTACACTGATTCCTAGTGCAAATAGATTCGTAACTGCTATCTTCAAATCTTCCATTTTAAGAATTAATCAGTTGTTAGATTTGTTAACCCTTCTAAGGTCTTAATCTCGTTATATATTTGAGTATATAAATTAGTCTCGTGGTCATGCGTTTCTAGTTGACCAACTTCCCAAAACAAAAAATCTTCTTGGTCTGCATTTCTAGTTGCTACATCTGAGTAAGCTGCATATTGATAATTGACTACCAAGTGTTTTATGTTGTTAGCAAAAAAAGTGAAGATTTCCACTTGTTTCACAGACAAATAAACATTTGTATAATTTGTCACAGTTGTGATTTGTTCTTGTACTTCTACTACCTCTGTCGTTCCATCGGGATGTGTAATAGTTTCACTCACCATATTAGAAGGATGAGATGTTGATGTTGTATGTGTGCAGTTTCCTATTAAAGCCATTTTTTTTGTTGTTTAAGAATAGATGTTGACTGTGTGTGTTGTTCTATTAGTCGAAGTGTAACCAGATGCTGAAAAGGTACAGCCATGTCCGATAGTTCTAGGTGATAGATACGTTTGTTGTTTCATAGTTACATAGACCCCTTCACCACTTAAACTGCCAGAGTTTAGAGTAGCACTAGAACCTGAGGTGCTTGACCAACTTCCTGACCACCATCTTTGCACGAATGTCACACCACTACCGAAAGTGTAACCACTAGCAGTCACTGCAGCAGGAATAGAACCAGAGCTGAATGATGCGTGTTTGTAGTTCATAACAGTCACAGAGCCATGAAATGCTCCCTCAGAGTGTACATTAACGCTTATGTTTGCTGATGTTCCAATGTTGAGCATAGTTGTTGTACTTGACCTTGTTACACCTACTGATTCCCCTACTTGATTGACAACAAAGGCAGTTGCATAGTATGTTGTTCCAGCTGATAACCCTGTAAAATTTCTATTAAAACTCCCTGTCGTTCCACTTACTGTGTATTTAGTATTGTTTGAATAAGTTGAGCTTGTGCCAAAATAGAATCCTCTTGAGGAAACAGTACCACCACCATCGCTTGTCACATTTCCATTTGCTTGTATGGAGCTTGTTCCTATGCTACTGTTTGAGCTTGTAGTCACTGATGGCGATACAGCATCACTTAATCCATAAAAATCAGTCATTTGTATTTGACCATCGCTTAAACCTGCATCATCTCTTGCTTGAAATAATGAAATATCAGTGTCTCCTGTTTGGTCAAATTCAGCTTCAATATCTGCAATAAGGGAAATCTCTCCACTTGATGTAATTGGCATAAATATTCTGTTTTAAAGTTTTTCTACTTTTTCACTCAATGTTTTCACAGACTCAATCAGCAAACCTATCAGTCCATTGTAGTCAACAGTCAAATGACTATCATCAGAGTCAAGAGATTTAACTTCTTTTACTAGATGAGGCATTACTTTTTGAATGTCCTGTGCAATAACACCAGAGCTTTTTGATCCATCTTTTTTCCAATTAAAGTCAACTCCTTTGATTTGTTCTAAAGTTTCAAGAGGTGCAAAAATTGGGTTGATGTTGTCTTTCAATTTCTCATCAGATGACACTGTAGTCGATGCAGCAATCACATCACCATCTACATGTAGATCTCCATCAGCTTCCAAACGCATTTCATTATTACCATTTACAACAAAATCAATTTGTGTGTCTGTTGTAAACTCTATTTTGTCTCCAGAATCTTTTCCAAATGTGTCTGCATAGACTACAGTGGCGTCAATTTGTCCATTGTTTGTAGATGCAGATTGTCCCACTCCTAAACAGTGAAATTGAATGTGTCCAGAAGTCCCTAGTCCGATTGAATCTCTTGCAGTTGATCCTGTTTCAACTCCAAAATTTGTCCCATCACCAACAACAAAACCTCCATCAGTAGCTGTCAGAGCAGCTAAAGAGTCAGAAGAGTTGTTTGCAACATAGTCAACAACAGCTGCACTTGTTGGAAGAGTAGTGTCATTGTCATTTGATGCAATTCCTTCTGATTCTGTTACTATAGCTGCATCAGCAATCTTTGCAATTGTTACTGCATCATCTGCTATGTTTGATGTGCCTACAGCTCCTGCATCTGTTGAAAGCTTACCAGCAAGAGATGTTGTCATAGTTGCTGCAAAGTTTGCATCATCTCCAAGAGAAGCAGCAAGCTCATTGAGCGTGTCTAAAGCTGCAGGAGCTGCATCAATTGCAGTTGCAACAGCATTATCTGCATAGGCAGTTGTCGCAATCTTTGTTGAGTTATCACCAGCAGATTGAGTTGTTGTTGTTGGATTGCCTCCTAAAGCAACATCATCTGCAATTCTAGCAGAAGTCACATAGTCATCTGCATAGATTTCAGCAAAATTTTCTTTGATTTTTGTTGCTGCTGCTCTTAGATTATCTCCATCCCCAGAATTTGCGCTTGTACCTAAATTTAATTCTCTTAAAGCCATTTTTTATTGATTAAAAAGTTGTTTGATCTGCAGTGTAAATTGTTTGATCTGCAGTTATTATTGTTAAATCTATTGAAAGGATTCCTCCATCTGCATTGAATGGATAGATTGATCCCCATCCACTTTGTGCATTTGTGTCTCCCCACCAACTTGATGCGTAAATACTCCCATAACTCATAAAACCCAATCTATTTTATATGATTCATAATTTGGACTCATGTCCTCATTGCTGTTTGAAAACCATTCTGGAAAGTTTGTCGAGGCATTAAATGCCATGTGATCTATAAACCTCTCAGTGTAGCTCTCAGCTCTTTGTCTTTCTATCTGGACCAAGTCTTTAATCTCTTCAGCAGATGGCTCTGAGGCGTTCTCTGAAGTGTGTTTGAACACTCCTTTGTTTGAGATAGTGTAGGCTGCTGTCTTTAGGAATTCTGATAGTGTCAAATGAATCAGAATAGGCTTCACAAAGTTGTTTAGCAGATCCAAATAGGGATTTGACAGTGAGCTTCCAGCAATGTCTGATGCCAGCTTATTGTAGAGGTCAGTCCCTATGATCTCTCTGAGATATTGAGTCTGAGCCAGGTGCAAAGCAGGCACAAGCTTATCACTATCAATTGAGGAGTCCAGGATAGGACTCTTTCTCACTATGTCGTTTTTACTACAAAATAAAACTGTTGCCATATTAATTCGCTCTTCCTTTATTTGGTCGATCTCCTGGAGGAGTTCCTTCTATTCCTTTTCTTTTTAGTCCTGGCACATTTGCCACTCTCTTGTCATTTTCTAGATCATCTGTGCTGCTAGGCTCTAGAAACTTTCCTTGTGTGTCTCTTTTTCTAAAGAAGATCATTCTCTTAAAAAAATGCTTACAATTGACCCCTCCAGAGTATAGAAAAATACTATAGTTATCAGATCCTCCTTTTCCTAGTCCTGGATTCGGATCTAGTGCTGACAGCGCATCAATATCTTCTAGCCTGTAAAGTAGTCCATGTTTTGTGCCTGTATTTCTTGACATCATCTCAACACAAAATTTTCTTTGTGGATTAGGATTTCCAGCATAGACATATCTCAGCTTGTAAAGACCTTTGTCCTCTTTGCTTTTAGTGTCTCCATCTGCTGTGTTTGCAAACATGTCTATTTTAGATAAACTGTACTCATGCTGTGGATCTGTGACTGCTGTCTCTTCTATCAGTTCCCACTCATCAGAAATGTCCTCACCATACTGTGAGAGCTTTTCTATAATCAAACTTTCATGCTCAACAGACAGATCTGGTCTTTGACTAGACAATTGCTGTCCTGTTTCCTCTTCAACTTGCTCCTTTGTCACAGCGTTTTCTGTGTCTATAAACTCTATTGGAGTGAGTGTCTGAACATAAAGATCCAGAGAAATACCATTGACCCCTAGAATGTCATCAACTGCATCAATGATGTCATTTTGATAAGGCTTGATCACTAGGTTTTCAAAAAGATTGTGAGCGTTTTGGATCTCTTCAGCATTGTTTCCGAGTGAGCTTCCTGTGTCTCTTATACCTACCAAAAGAGGAGATGTGATTCTGTGTCCTATCATCAGCTTTCTGGAACACTCCTCAGAAATGTACTGATAGACTTCTGCAGAGTTTGGGGGGTTTATGTCCTCAATAGTTGTTTTGTTCTCTACAGAGTCGCTAAATGACACAATCACCTTCTCTCCATGAACTCCTGTGAGCTTGTCTGTGATCTCTTGTTTGATCTTTTTCATGCCCTCCACTGATGGAGATCCATTTGCAAAGCTCACTAGCTTAGATCCAGAGAAAGAGTTCTCAACCTCATTGACCAGGAACTCAGAAATTGAGCATTCTAGCTTTCCATAGTTTAGAGATCCAATGTAGTCTGGGACACTATAATAGTGCATTGATGGAATGTGCCTTCTGATGATGTAAATTTCATTTTTTGCACCAGATCCAAAGACAG